>Ga0308175_100000976_pt1 | contig 19026 bp, 17 predicted proteins | sample PhyCR1_3_FD_203893 | JGI IMG/M metagenome (GOLD analysis project Ga0308175, IMG submission 203893) | Soil microbial communities from UC Gill Tract Community Farm, Albany, California, United States - DLSLS.C.R1 | ecosystem: Environmental > Terrestrial > Soil > Agricultural land | place: USA...
ACCTTCGTGGAGAGCAAGCGGGGGAGCGACCAGGCCCGGGAGGCGCTGACGCTCATCCGCGAGCACTTCACCGTCCACCGCCAGACGGCCCGCATCCGCAAGCTGGTCCTCCAGCCGGTGGGGGTGGCCCTCGACCTGCGCGAGGTCTTCGCCGACCTCAACGAACGCTACTTCGAAGGGCGGCTGGCGGCGGGGATCACCTGGGGGAAGTCGTCGATCGCCTCCCGCTGCGGGCGCCGCCGGAGCGCCAGCCTCCAACTCGGCAGCTATTCTTACGAGGACCGGCTGATCCGTATCCATCGCGTGCTCGACCACCCCGAGGTGCCGCGCTACGTGGTGGAGGCGGTGGTCTTCCACGAGATGCTCCACGCCGACATGCCCCCCGAGATCCGGGGCGGCAAGCGCCTCTTCCACACCCCCGAGTTCCGCCGCCGCGAGCGCCAGTACCGGAATCTCACCCGGGCCGAGCGCTGGATCGGCGAGAACATGCCCGAGCTCCTGAAAGCCCGGGCTGCCATGGGGAAAAAGGCCGGGCGGCGATAACTCCCGGGAGAGGCGTCCTTGCCTCCAACCCTTTCTTCTGCAACAATTCCCCCAGCGTCCTGAAAGAAAAAGCAGTCTGACCTCCGGAGTAGCAGCAAGCCCGACGTGCCGATCCTGAAGCGCGAAGTCGATCTCTCCCCCTCGCACCTGTTCGAGCTGTCCGTGGTGGAGCACCCCTGGTGGGTAGCCTACGTGCGGAGCCGCCAGGAGAAGGGGCTGGCGCGCCATCTGGCCGGGCACGGGGTGGGGCTCTACCTCCCCCAGGCCGAGAAGCGCGTGCGGCGGGCGGGACGGACGTTCGTCTCCAGCCTGCCGCTCTTCCCGGGCTACCTCTTCTTCCGCGGCCCGGCCGAGGCGCGTTCGACCGCCCTGCGGAGCGACCTCATCGTCGAGATCCTGCCGGTGAGCGATCAGGAGGGGCTGGACGCGGAGCTGCGGAATCTCCGGCTCCTGCAGGAGGCCGGGGTGCCGCTCATCCCCCACCCATTCCTGGAGCCGGGGGACGAGGTGGAGGTCGTGGAAGGCCCCTTCCGGGGGGTGACCGGCACGGTGCTGCGGGAGAAGGGCCCGCTGCGGCTGGTCGTCTCCGTCACGTTCCTCCGGCAGTCGGTCGCCGCCGAGCTCGACCGCGAGGCCGTAGCGCCCCTGCGGCGCCGGCTGGCCGCGGCGGGCTAGATTTCCGGGCGCCGCAAGGCGCTCAACCCCTCGGTGTCTTCAGTGATGTACACCGAAGGGGGCGGAGCCTACCCGGAACCCTGAATCCGATCATGAAGCCTCGACGCGATCTCGTCTTCGTCTCCGCCGGCCTGGGGTTGGACGGCGGCGGGCGGGCCCTGGCCGGCCGGCTCCTGGCCGCCGGGTGCGCCGGTTTCGCCCGCGAGCGCGGGCTCGGCTTCGAGCTCCTGACCCTCGACGGCAGCGAGCCTCCGGAGAGTGAGATCCCCGTCCAGGGCTTCGCGGGAAACCAGCGGGCCCTGGCGTTCGCGGTCTGGAAGCGCCAGATGAGGGACCGCGGGGCGGCCTACGTGTTCGATCTCCTGGGAGTGGCGCGGACGCAGAGCTATCTGCCGGCGCCGTTCCGCGCGCCCTATCTCATCCCCCTGTATGGGATCGAGGTCTGGCGGCCGCTCGAATGGGACCGCCGCCGGGCGCTCGCCCACGCCACGGTGCTCTTCGCCATCTCGGCCCACACCCGGGAGCGGGCCCGGGGGTTCGTCCCCGGCCTGAACGGCGCGCCCGTCCTCCCCCTGGCCCTGGAGGAGCGCAGGCCCGAGGGGGCGGTGGACGCGCCCCTGCTCGGCCGCCTCGGCCGCGGCTTCTTCCTGATCGTGGGGCGCATGGACCCCCGCGAGCGATATAAAGGTCACGATCAGCTCCTGGAGGCGCTCGTGCGAGTCCCGGACGCCCGGCTCGTGGTGGCCGGGGATGGCGGCGACCGCCCCCGGCTGGAGGCGAAGGCGGCGGGGCTGGGGATCGGGGACCGCGTCCTCTTCACCGGCTTCACCAGCGAGGCGACCCTGGTGGAGATCTACCGGCGCTGCGCGGCCTTCGCCATGCCCAGCCGGGGGGAGGGGTTCGGGCTCGTCTATCTGGAGGCGATGCGGGCGGGCAAACCGGTGCTCGCCGCCCGGGACAGCGCCGCCGAGGAGATCGTGATCGATGGCGCGACCGGCCTCCTGGTCGATCCGGACGACCGCGAGGAGCTGCGGGGCGCCCTCGGCCGGCTGCTCGACTATCCGGGCGAGGCCCGGCGGATGGGCGAGGCCGGCTTCGAGCGCTGGCGGAAGGAGCTGAGCCTGGAGAGGTTCCGCGAGCGGCTGTGGCCTCTGCTGGAGAGACTGGTCTCCTGATGTGCGGCATCAACGGCATCCTGCGGCTCAGCGAGTCGGCGCCTCCGGTCGACGGGGATGAGCTCCTGCGCACCCGCGACGCCATGACCGCCCGCGGGCCGGACGGCCGCGGGGCCTGGATCGCGGCGGACGGCCGGGTGGGCCTGGCCAGCCGCCGGCTGGCGATCCTCGACCTCTCGGAGGCCGGGGCGCAGCCCATGGCTTCCGGGGATGGCCGGCTCCGGATCGTGATGAACGGCGAGATCTACAACTTCCTGGAGCTGCGCCGGGAGCTCGAGGCCCAGGGGGTCTCCTTCCGGTCCCACAGCGACACCGAGGTCGTGCTCGCCCTCTACGCCCGCGAGGGGGCCGCCATGCTCTCCCGCCTGCGGGGGATGTTCGGTCTGGCGATCTGGGACGAGCGGGAGAAGACGCTGCTCCTGGCGCGCGACCCGCTCGGAATCAAGCCGCTCTACGTCTCGGCCGCGGGGGGGTGCCTCCGCTTCGCCTCGCAGGTGAAGGCGCTGGAGCGGGGGGGCGCGGTGTCGCGCGAGACCGATCCCGCCGGGGTCGCCGGCTTCCTCCTCTGGGGATCGGTCCCCGAGCCGTTCACGATCCGCAAGGCGGTCAAGGCACTGCCGGCCGGGCATCTCCTGCTCGTCCGGGAGGGCGCCTCCAGCGAGCCGATGCCGTTCGAGGTCGAGGAGATCGAGCCGCTGGAGCCGGCGGCGGCGGTCGAGGACTCGGTGCGGGCGCACCTGGTCTCGGACGTGCCGGTGGCCGTCTTCCTCTCGGCCGGGCTCGATTCCAGCCTGATCGCGGCGCTCGCCAAGCGCCACCTGCCGGAGCCGCCGGCCACCTTCACCCTCCGCTTCGACGCCCTGGAGGGGACGCCCCAGGACGAGGCGCCGCTCGCCGCCGAGGTGGCGCGGCGGCTGGGGACCCGCCACGTGGAGCGCCGGGTGGGCCGGGCCGATTGCGCGGACCTCTGGGAAGGGGCGCTCGCGGCCATGGACCAGCCGAGCATCGACGGCTTCAACACCTGGGTGGTGAGCCGGGCGGCCCACGAGGCGGGGCTGAAGGTGGTGCTCTCCGGGCTGGGCGGAGACGAGGCCTTCGGCAGCTACCCCTCGTTCAGGGACGTCCCCCGGCTGGCGCTCCTGGCGCGCCGGCTCGGCCGGCTCCCGGGCCTTCCCGCGGCCTGGCCGTCGCTGGCGCGGACCGTCTCATCCGGCCGCCCGAAGCTCCAGGGGCTCCTGCGCTACGGCCGCACGCTCGCCGGCGCCTACTTCCTCCGCCGGGGGCTGTTTCTCCCCGAGGAGCTCCCCGGCCTGATCGGCCGCGACGCCGCCTCCGAGGGGCTGCGGAGCTACGACCCGGTGGCGGACGCGGCGCGGGCGCTCGCCGCCGGCAACGGCCGCGCCGCCGACGCCTGGACGGCCGTCCATCACCTGGAGAGCGCCCGCTACATGCGCAACCAGCTCCTGCGCGACTCCGACTGGGCCTCGATGGCCTGGTCGGTCGAGCTGCGGGTGCCGCTGGTGGACGCCTGGCTGTACCACAGCTTGAGCGCGCACGGGTTCGAGCCCGCGCGGAGCCTCGGCAAGGCGGAGCTGGTGCGGCGGACCGCGCCGGAGCTGCCGGAGGAGATCCTGCGGCGGCCGAAGACCGGTTTCTACATCCCCGTCGCCGAATGGATGCGGCCGGAGCTGGCCGCGAAACGGCCGGGCGAGCGGTCGCGGTGGCTGGCCCTGCGGGTGCTGGAGGCGTTCCGGTGAGCGTCCCGGCCCGCGCCCTCACCCCCGCCCCGGCGGAGGGAGGATGGCTGTCCCGCTGGACCCGCATCCTCGCCGCCTACCTCACCGCCCAGACGCTCACGCAGGCTCTGGGCATCCTGGCCGGGCTGCTGTTCGTCAACCTGATGCCGGTGCGGGAATTCGCCCTCTATACGCTGGCGACCTCGGTGGTCACCTTCTTCACCTTCCTCTCGGACCTCGGGAGCACCTCCTCCCTGGTCTTCTTCTTCCGCCGCTCGCAGGGGGAGGAGGGGGAGCTGCGGCGCTTCGTGGCGGCCGTGCTCTCGCTGCGCAAGGTGGCTTTCCTGGCGGGCGCGCTCGCGGTGGCCGCGGCCTTCCCCCGCGCCTCGGCCACCCGCGGGTTCGGCCTGCGGGAGTCGCTGCCGGCGGCGGCGGGGATCATCCTCTGCGCCTGGTTCCAGCTCAGCTCCTCGGTACGGGTGCTGGCCCTGCGCCTGCTCGACCGCTACGGGCAGTCCTACCGGGCGGAGGTGGCGGGATCCGGGCTCCGGCTCGCCATCGCCCTGGCGATGGCCGCGGCGGGGGCCCTGTGGGCCTGGCTGGGCGTGCTCTCCGCCGGGCTCGGCATGGCCCTGACCTCGTTCCTGGCCAAGCCCGCCAAGCCGGTCCGGATCGCGGAAGACATCGGCCCCTACCGCCGGAAGATCCTGCGCTACCTGCTGCCCAGCCTGCCGAGCGCCCTCTACTTCTCGATCCAGGGGCCGCTCACCGTCTGGCTGGCGGCCACCTTCGGCTCGACCCGCAACATCGCCGAGGTGGGCGCCCTGGGGCGGCTCGGCCTGATCATGGGGATCTTCTCCAGCCTGACCGGCGTGGTCTTCCTGCCCAGGCTGGCGCGGGTCACGGACGAGAGGCTCTACTGGCGGCGCTATCTGCAGTTCGGCGCCCTGCTTCTGTGTATAGCGGCGGCGGTCCTCCTCGCCGCGGCCGTGGTCCCCGACCTCTTCCTGCTGCTCCTGGGCAGGAAGTACTCCGGGCTGTACACGGAGCTGCTGCTGACCGTCGGCTCCTCCGGCTTCACCCTCGTCGGGGGCTACGCCGTGTCGGTCAACCTCGCGCGCTCCTGGAACCGCTGGGAGGGTCTGGCGGTGGTGCTCCTCATCGCCTCCCAGGCGGTCATGGTGGCCGTCCTGCCGCTGTCGCGCACCTCGGGGGTCCTCTCCTTCAACCTGCTCTCGGGCGCCGTGGGCCTGTCGCTCCAGATGATGATCACCCTGACCGGCTTCTTCCGCCCCCGGTGGGTGCAATGGATGCCGTGAGATGCTGCGGGTCTGCCACGTCACCCCCACCTACTTCGCCCCCGAGTCGGCGCTCGGCGGCGGCGAGCGCTTCGCCGAGGAGCTGGCGCGGGCGATGGCCGGCCGGGCCGAGGTCAAGCTGGTGAGCTTCGGGCCGCGGGAGATCCGCGAGCGGCCGGCCCCTCACTTCGAGCGGGTGATCCTGCGGAGCTGGGGGCGGCGCCCCATGGTCCCCTTCTCCCCCGGCCTGTTCCGCGAGCTCAAGGGCGTGGACGTGATCCACTGCCACCAGTACTTCGTGCTCCCCACCTTCCTCGCCGCCCTCGCCGGCCGGCTGCGGGGGAGCCGGGTGTTCGTCTCCGACTTAGGGGGCGGCGACTGGACGCCGGCCTATCAGATCGACCAGTCGCGCTGGATCGCCGCCCACCTGCCGATCTCGGAGTACGCCGCCCGCGGGCTCCACGGCCGCAACCGGCGCTACCGGGTGATCCACGGCGGCGTGGACCTCGGCCGCTACCCCATGCGCCTGGAGGGGGAGCACGACGGCTCGGCCGTCTTCCTCGGCCGGGTGCTGCCGCACAAAGGGGTCCATTTCCTGATCGAGGGGCTGCCGCCGGGCATCCCCCTCCACGTCATCGGTCCGCTGCTCGACCCGGGCTATCTCGAACGCCTGCGGGCGCTCGCGGCGGGCAAGGACGTCTGCTTCCACGGCCCGCTGCCGGACGCGGAGGTGATCGAGCGGCTGGGCCGGGCCATGGCGCTCGTCCATCCCACGCCGGTGGGGCCAGACGGCTCGGCGGGGGTCCACGAGCTGTTCGGCCTGGCGCTGGTGGAGGCGATGGCCCGGGGGTGCCCGGTGATCGCCTCGGACGCCGCCTCGCTCCCCGAGATCGTGGAGCCGGAGGTGAGCGGCCTCCTGGTGCCGCCGAACGATCCCGCCGCCATCGGCGGAGCGCTGGGGCGGCTGCGGGGGGATCTGGAGCTCTGGCGGCGCCTCTCCGCCGGGGCCCGCCGGCGGGTCGAGGAGCATTTCACCTGGGAAAAGGTCGCCGGCCGCTGCCTGGAGGCGTACGGGCTTTGAGCCTGCGCATCCTGATGGTGATCCACACCGAATGGAGCCCCAACCTGGGGGGGCCGCGGGCGCAGATCGAGCTGGGCGAGGAGCTGGCGGCCCGCGGGGACCACGTGGAGAAATTCAGCTACGAGGACGCCTTTCCGCCCGTCCCCCCGGCCCGCTCGGGGAGCGCCCTGCGGGTGCGCGACTTCGTGCGCAGCAACCGCAGCTTCGCGGCGCGCGCCCGCGACCACGTGCGGGCCCACGGCCAGCGCTTCGACGTGATCGACGCCAATCAGACCGACCTCCCCTTCCCCAAGCGGGACCTCGGCTTCTCCGGCCTGCTGGTCGCCCGCTCGGTGGGTCTGATCCCGGCCTATGAGGATTTCGAGCGCTGGGCGGCCCGGCGGTGGCCGGAGCCCCCCTCGGCCCGCCGGCTGGTCTACCGGGCGCTCACCTGGCCGGGGCACCGCCGCCGGCTGCGCGACGTGGAGCGGAGCTTCCGCCACGCCGACCTGATCAACGTCTCGAACCGGGACGACCTGAAGGCGGTCGCCGAGGGGATGGGCTTCGGGGACAAGGTGGTGATGTTCCCCTTCAGCCTGCCGGAGGCCCGGCGGGAGACCTTCCGCACCGCCCGGGCGGGCGTGGCCGAACGGCTGGCGGCGCGCGTGGTGGCCTTCATCGGCGCCTGGAACAGCCGCAAGGGGTCGCGCGACTGGCCGGCGATCGTCCGGCGGGTGCGCGAGCGGGTGCCGGACGCCCGCTTCCTGTTCCTGGGGACGGGGCACGACCGCGACTACGTGCTCTCCGGCTTCCGCCCGGAGGACCGCGCGGCCCTGGAGGTGGTGCCCCGCTATGAGAGCCGGGACTTGCCCCGGCTGCTGGCCGGCGCCACCGTGGGCGCCTTCCCCGGCTATCTGGAGGGGTTCGGCTTCTCGGTGCTGGAGAAGCTGGCGGCCGGGCTGCCCACCGTGACCTACGACGCCCCCGGCCCGCGCGACACCATGAGCCTGCTGGAAAACCCAGCCATGGTCCCGATCGGGGATACGGACGCCTTCGCCGGCCGGGTGGCCGGGCTCCTCCTGCTGCCGCCGGACCGCTACGCCGAGCTCGCCGAGGACAGCCTGCGGGCCGCCGCCCGGCTCTCCTGGCGGGAGATCGCGGCGGCGACCCGCGAGGCCTATCTGCGCCGTCTGGAGGAGATCCGGGGATGACGACGGACGCCACGGCCCGCCTCTACGAGGAGAAGGAGCGGGGGTACTACGCCGCCGCCCGGCTGGAGCTCCTCCGCCTGCTCCCTTCCGGCGGCGGCCTGCGGCTGCTGGAGTTGGGGGCCGGCGACGGCGCGACCCTCCGGGCCGCGAAGGAGATGGGGCTCGCCTCCTATACGGTGGGCATCGACCTCGCCGAGCCGGAGGGAGGGGCGCCGGGGATCGACCGCTTCATCCACGGCAACTTCGAGGCGCTCGAGCTCGACCTGCCGGCCGGCGGCTTCGACGCCGTGCTCTGCGCCGACGTGCTGGAGCACCTGGTCGACCCCTGGCGGGCGGTGGCCCGCCTGGCCGGCTACCTGCGGCCGGGGGGGCTCTTCCTGAGCAGCATCCCCAACATCCGCAACCACCGGGCGCTGCGGGCGATCGTCCTTCAGGGGGATTTCCGCTACGCGCCCGCCGGCCTGCTCGACCGCTCCCACCTGCGCTTCTTCTGCCGGCGCAACGTGCGCGAGCTGTTCGAGGGGGCCGGGCTGGTGGTGGAGCGGATGGAGGAGACTCTTGGGGCCTACGGCCTCCGCCACAAGGCGCTCGACCGGCTGACCTTCGGCCTGCTGCACGACCTCTTCGTCTTCCAGTTCCTGACCCGGGCCCGCAAGCCGTGACCGCCCCTCTCGTCTCCGTCGCCATGGCCACCCGCAACGGGGCCCTCTATCTGCGCGAGCAGCTCGACTCGATCTACGCCCAGACCTGGCCTCATCTGGAGGTGGTGGTCACCGACGACGCCTCGACCGACGGCACCCCGGAGATCCTCGACGAGTACGCCCGCGAGCGGGGGCTGCGCTGGGAGGCCAACCCCACGCCTCTGGGGCTGGTGAGGAACTTCGAGCGCGCCATCTCCCTCTGCCGGGGGGACCTCATCGCCCTCTCCGACCAGGACGACGTCTGGAAGCCGCACAAGATCGCCACTTTGATCGAACGGATCGGCGATCACACCCTGATCTACGGCAACATCCAGGAATACATCGACCTCGACGGCGAGCGGAAGGTCGAGGCGGCGTTCGAGCCGATCTTCCGTTTCGCCCGCGCCCACGGCAGCGGCCGTCCCACCCGCTACCTGCTGGCCGAGAGCTGGGTGGTGAGCCACAGCGTGATGTTCCGGCGGGAGCTCGTTTCCCACGCCCTGCCCATCCCGCCGCACCAGCCCTATCATGACGCCTGGCTGGCCCTGGTCGCCTCCAAGCTGGGCGGGATCGTCTATCTTGACGAGCGGCTCCAGGTCTACCGCCGCCACCGGGCCAGCCTGACCTGGGCGGAGCCGGAGGAGCGCGTCCGCCAAGGGGGGCTGGGGAGGGCCCTGCTGGACGGCAGCTTCCGGGAGAGCTGGCGCCGCCGGTGCGAGGCCGAGAGCGCGCGGCTGCGCGACGCCCTGGAGCTCCCGCTGCTCGACGACGGCGACCGTCGCTTCGTGGGGGACCTCCTGGCCTACTACGCCTCCGGCCTCGCGCCGGGTCGGCGCTGGCGGGCCTTCCGGGCCGGCCTGCGGGTGGCCCCCTACTTCTCTACCGCCTGGGGGAACGGCCGGCACCGGCGGCTCCCCCTGCGGGCCCTGCTGGGAGGGCTCTAGGCAATGGCCGGACGGACCCTCCGCTCGCGGATCGGCTTCCTGCTGACGCGCTGGCCGGCCCTCTATGCCGCCGCCCTCCGCCGCCGGCCGGCGCGCGACATGGACAAGATCGCCTTCCTGGGGCTGGTCCGCCCCGGGGACGTGGTCTTCGACGTCGGCGCCAACCTCGGCTACTACACGGTGCTCTTCTCCCATCTCGCCGGCCCCCGTGGGGAGGTGCACGCCTTCGAGCCGGTCCCCGCGACCTTCGAGCGGCTGCGGGAGAGCCTCGCCCGCGAGCAGCGCTTCCCCAACGTGCGCGCCCGCCGGGCGGCCGTGGGGGACCGGGAGGGCTCGGCCGTGCTCTTCCAGCCGGGAGGCGACCACGGCCAGGCCTCCCTGGCCCGGCACGCCGAGGGCTCCTGGAGCGCCGGCCCGGCGGTGACCGAGCACGAATCGCCATTGATCACGCTGGACGGCTACGCCCGGGAGAACGGGGTCCGGCGGATCGACTTCCTCAAGTGCGACGTGGAGGGGGCGGAGCTGGCGGTGCTCCACGGCGCCGCCGGGCTGCTGGAGCGCCATCACCCGGTCCTCCATCTGGAGGTCTATCCGGCCTGGACGCGCGATTTTGGCTACGGGCCGGGCGAGATCGCGGATCTCGTGAGGGGGCTCGGCTACTCCGATCTGCGACTGCTGCGCGACGGCCGGGAGGAGGCCGTCCGCCCCGGAGACCTGGAGCGGCTGGAAGGATCGGCCAATCTGCTCTGCCTGCCCCCGGGAGGGAGGCGGTGAGCCTCCGGCGGACGGCCGGACGGATCGCCCGGGGGGCGGGCGCCGGGCTGCTCGAGAGCGCGGTCTTCGCCCTCGGCCGGCCCCGGCCGGATGCCCGGCCGCCCGCGGCGCCGGAGTCCATCTTCGTGCTCCGCAATAATGATGTGGGGGACGTGCTGGCCGTCACCCCCCTCTTCGACGCCCTGCGCCGCCGCTTCCCCGCCGCCCGCATCGTGGCCGGCGTGGGCCCCTGGAGCGCGGACGTGCTGCGCGGTAATCCCCACATCTCCGAGGTGGTGACGGTCCAGGCCCCCTGGTTCAACAAGTACACCGGCGGCCAGGGGACGGCGGGGCGCCTGGCCTACCTCTGGCGCTCGCCGGAGGTGCGGGCGCTGCGGAGCCGGTTCGACGTCGGGATCGACGTGGTGGGGAGCGCCTGGGGGTCGCTGCTGCTCCTGCGGGCCGGCATCCCCTGCCGGCTCGGGGTGCGGGGGTACGCCGGCGGCCACTCCGCCGCCCACCTCACGGTGCGCTACGACCCCGGCGAGCACGTCGGCCGCGCGGCCCTCCGCTTCGCCGAGCTCCTCGGCGCCACCGACCTCCCCGAGGCCCGCCCCCAGATCTTCCTGAGCGCCGAGGAGAGGGAGGCGGGGGAGCGCCTGTGGTCCGGCCCGCGCGGGCGGCGCGTGGTGGTGGGCCCGGGCGGCGGCCTCGCCGTCAAGCTCTGGCCCCGGGAGCGGTTTTCGGAGCTCCTCCGGCGCCTGGGCGAGCTCGGGGAGGTCGAGGCGGCGGTGGTGGGGGGCCCCATGGAGCGCGGCTGGACGGAGGAGATGGCGGCCGGCGTCCCCGGGGCCCGGAGCCTACCTGCCTTGGGCCTGCGGGAGACCTTCGCCCTGGTCGCCGCCTCCGATCTCGTGCTCTGCAACTCCAGCATGCTGCTGCACGTGGCCGCGGCGTTCCGCCGCCCCACGGTGGTGCTCCTGGGCGAGTCCTTCCCCTCGGCGAGCGGGCATCAGGCCCAGTGGGGGTACCCCGGGACCTGCCGCAGCCTGGGCCGCGAGCCGGGATCTCGGGACTCCCTGGCCACGCCGGACGAGGCGCTCGCCGCCGCCCGGGAGGTGGCCGGATGGTGAGCCTCCTCCAGATCGTGCCGCGCCTCCCCCCGCCCGAGGAAGGGGTCGGCAGCTACGCCCTCTGCCTGGAGAGGGCCCTGGCCGGACACGGGATCTCCACCCGCTTCCTGACCGCGGAGGGTGGGCTTGCCCGGCGCCTGGAGGAGTCGGAGGAGGAGGCCCTGCTGCTCCACTACGCCAACTACGGCTACCAGCGCCGTGGCTGCCCGTTCTGGATGCCCGGAGCGCTCCGCCGCTGGCGCCGCCGCGGGGGCCGCCGGCTGGTCACCGTGTTCCACGAGGTCTATGCCACCGGTCCCCCCTGGCGGAGCTCCTTCTGGACCCAGCCCTTCCAGCGGCGGATCGCCGCGGCGGTGGCGCGGGCGAGCGACGCCCTGGTCACCAGCCTCGACCTCTACGTCCGCCGGATCGGTCCGGCGGCGGCTCCGGGGAAGACCTCGGTGACCCCCGTCTTCTCCACCGTGGGCGAGCCGCCGGAGGTCCCCCCTTTGAGCGCCCGCGCCCGGCGGATGGTCCTCTTCGGCGGCCGTGGCGCCCGCGGCCGGGCCTACGGCGAGGCGAGGCGCGATCTCGTGGAAGCCTGCCGGAGCCTGGGGGTCGAGGAGATCGCCGACGTGGGCCCCCCCCTGGAGCGGACGGAGGAGACGGTGGACGGCATCCCCGTGCGGCGGCTGGGCGTCCTGCCCGCCGCCGAGGTCGGCCGGCTGCTGCTCGGCTCGCTGGCCGGCTTCGTGGCCTATCCGGCCTACTTCCTCCCCAAGTCGACCATCTTCGCCGCCTACTGCGCCCACGGGGTCCTGCCGGTCCAGGCCTGGCGGCGCCGGTCCCTGGAGGGCGTGCCGGCGCCGTTCTGGAGCGGCTCCGGCGATCGCCAGGGGATCGCCGACGCGGCGCGCGGCTGGTACCTGGGACACTCGCTGGAGCGGCAGGCGGAGCGCTTCCGGGATCTCCTGGCGGCATGAGGATCCTCGTCTACACCCCCGCCTTCCTGCCGCAGGTCGGCGGCCTGGAGATCAACACGGCCAATCTCGCCGACCGGTTCCAGAGCGCGGGCCACGAGGTGACCGTGGTGACCACCACGGCGGGGGGGGACGGCGATGACCTCACCTATCGCGTGGTTCGCAGGCCGTCCGCGGCCGAGCTCCTGCGCTGGACCCGCTGGTGCGACGTGTTCTATCAGGCCAACGTCAGCCTGCGCGGGCTCTGGCCGCTGCTCCTGGTACGCCGGCCGTGGGTGGTCTCCCACCATAGCTGGTACTGCCGCACCGATGGCCGGATCGCCTGGCAGGACCGGCTCAAGCGGTGGCTGCTCCGCTTCGCCGCCTCGTCGATCGCGGTCAGCCAGGCCATCGCGGACGACCTCGCGGTCCCGTCGGCCGTGATCCCCAACTCCTACCGCGACGACCTCTTCCGCCGCCTGCCGGGCGTCGAGCGGACGGAGGATCTGGTCTTCGTGGGACGGCTGGTGTCGGACAAGGGGGCCGACACCCTCCTCGACGCCCTGGCGCTCCTGGCGGCGGAGGGGCTCCGCCCCCGCCTCACCGTGGTCGGCGACGGGCCCGAGGCCCGCCCCCTGCGCGACCAGGCGGAGCGGCTCGGCCTGTCGGGACAGCTCGACTTCCTGGGCATCCGGACGGGTGAGGGGCTGGTCGAGATCCTGAACCGCCACCGCATCCTGGTGGTCCCGTCCCGCTACGACGAGCCCTTCGGCATCGTGGCGCTCGAGGGGATCGCCTGCGGCTGTATCGTGGTGGGCTCGCGCGGAGGAGGATTGAAGGACGCGATCGGCCCCTGCGGCGACACGTTCCGCAACGGCGACGCGGCGGACCTCGCCCGCGTGCTGGGCCGCCGGCTGCGGCACCCGGAGCTGGACGCCGCCTGCCGCGAGCGGGCCGCGGCCCACCTCGCGCTCCACTCCACGGCACAGGCGACCGCGGCGTACCTGCGCGAGATCGAGCGCGCCGTCCGGAGGAGGGCGGCATGAGCCTGCGCGTCCTCGTCATGCTGGCCGGCGGCGCCGGGGCGGTCTGGGCGTTCCGGCGCTGGCGCACCGCCATTCAGTACGCCCTGCTGCTGATGATCTTCGAGGGGGCGATCCGCAAGTGGGTCTTCCCCAGCGCCCAGGACCTCGTCTATTTCGCCAAGGACGTCCTGCTGCTGGGGGCCTATCTGGGGTTCTTCCGCGGCCCCCGGCTGCGCCTGCGGCTGCCGGCGCTGCCCGCCCTCTACGGCGCGCTGGCCGCCGGCGCCCTGGTCGGCCTGCTGCAGGTCTTCAACCCCGCGCTGCCCAACCTGCTGGTGGGGATCTTCGGCTTCAAGGCCTACTTCTACTACGTGCCGCTCCTCTTCGTGGTGCCGGCCGCCTTCTCCGACGACGCGGAGCTCTACCGGTTCCTGCGGCGCTACACCCTGATCGCCATCCCGGTGGGCCTGCTGGCCGTCGCGCAGTTCTTCAGCCCGGCGTCGAGCGCCCTCAACACCTACGCGCGGAGCAATGAGGACGCCTACGTGGCCACCTTCGGCAGCTCGACCTACGTGCGGGTGACGTCGACCTTCTCGTTCATCACCGGCTTCACCACCTATCTCCTGGCGACGGCCATCCTCATCCTGGCCCTCCTGGCGGCCGGGCGCTGGCGGTTCCGGGGGCACCTGCTGATGTTCGGAGCCCTGGGCATCACGCTCCTGGGCATGCTGATGAGCGGCTCGCGCGCCCCGGTGGCGTTCCTCATCGTGCTCTTCCCCCTCTACTGGTGGCTTTCGGTGATCCGCGAGCGGGGCGGCGGCGCCGCCTTCGGCCGTCTGCTGATCGCCCTGTCCCTGGTGGGGCTGGTGCTGTACTCCACCGCCACGGGTCAGAAAGCGATCGACGCCTTCCTGGGGCGGGCCGCGGGAGGAGGGGACCTGCCCGGCCGCGTCGCCTCCCCTCTGCTGTCCCCCTATCTGCTCCTCTCCGAGGTAGGCCTCCTCGGTTTCGGCATCGGCTCGACCCATCAGACCGCCGCGACCCTGGCGCCCAACCTGGTGCCCTATAGCTGGCTCCACGGGCTCAACGTGGAGGTCGAGAGCGGCCGCGTCATGCTGGAGCTGGGGCCGATCGGCTTCATCCTCATCTACTTCGTCCGCGTCTACCTGGCGGTCTTCGCCTTCCGCCAGATCATGGTCCTGCGCACCCGCTTCCATCGCACGCTCGCCACCGCGGCCTTCCTCTTCTTCCTGACGGCGCTCCCCGGGGGGGTCGTCTTCGACGTCACCTCCGATCTGTACTACTGGTTCTTCACCGGCCTTCTCATGCTGGTGATCCGGCTCGACCGCGAGACGGCCCGGAAGGCCGGCCGCGCCGCGGCGCCTCCACGGCCGGCCGCGCCGCGGCCGCTCCTGGAGCCGGCCCTGCCGGTGGTCCGGTGAGGATGACGATGAGGATCCTGGTCACGCACCCCGGCCGCCAACACTCGCACCAGGCGGCGCTGGCGCTCCAGGAGGCGGGGATGCTCGCCGGCTACTGGTCGGGGGTGCCGGCGGCCGGATTCTCCCGCTATGCGCCCGTCCCCCTCGATCCGCGGCGGACGCGCTGGTTCCCCTGGACCCCGGCCCTGCGCCGGACGGGGCCCTGGGCCGACCTCGCCGCCTGCCGCCTGTTCGACCGCTGGGCGGCCCGGGGGCTGCGGAGGAGCGGCGCCGGCGCCGTGATCGCCTGCGAGATCTCCGCGCTCTCGACCTTCCGGGAGGCTCGCCGGCGGGGGATCGCGGCGCTGCTCGACGCGCCGTCGATCCATCACGCCGCCCAGGACCGCCTCCATGGGACCACCGACTCCCCCCGTCTCCACCGCCGGATCGTGGCGGTGAAGGACGCGGAGATCGCGCTGGCCGATCACATCCTGACCGTCTCAGAGCTCGCCCGGGAGACCTACCTCGCGGCGGGGGTGCCGCCGGAGAAGGTCCACGCGGTGCCCCTGGGGGCCGATCTGGAGCTGTTCTCGCCGGACGGGGAGCGGAGAGACGGCGACCCCTTCACCTTCCTCTTCTCCGGCGCGACGATCCACCGCAAGGGGTTCGACCTGCTGCTGGAGGCGTTCGACCGGGTGCGGGCCGCCTACCCCGCCGTGCGCCTCCGCCTCATCGGGCCCCGCGGCGACGCCGCCCACCTGCTCGACCGGCGGGGGATGGAGGGGATCGACCTTCTCGGCCCCATGCCCCAGCCGGCGCTGGCGGCGGAGCTCCGGCGGGCCGACGTGCTGGTGCTCCCCTCGCGCAACGACTCCTACGGCATGGTGGTCGCCGAGGCGCTGGCCTCGGGGACCCCGGTGCTCGTCTCCGAGATGGTCGGGGCGAAAGACCTGGTGAGCGAGGGGAAGACCGGCTGGATCGTGCCGATGGGGGACGCCGCCGCCTTGGCGGAGCGGATGGCCTGGTGCGCCGGGCATCCGCAGGCCGTCCGCGCTCTGAGAGGGGACTGCCGGCGGGCCGCGGAGCCCGCCACCTGGCCGGCCTACCACCGGCGGCTGGCCGAGCTGTTGAAAGAGATCCTGTGAAGATCCTCCACGTCGTCCCCACCTACCTCCCGGCCTGGCGCCACGGCGGCCCGATCCTGGCCGTCCACGGCCTCTGCAAGGCGCTGGCGGGACGGGGGCACGAGGTGACCGTCTTCACGACCGACATCCATGGGAACGGAAGCCTCGACGTCCCTCTCGGCCGGCCGGTCGGGATCGACGGCGTCGAGGTCCGTTATTTTCCGGTACGGTCCCTCCGTCGTCTCTACTGGGCTCCGGAGCTGGCGGAGACGGCGCGAACGGAGGTGGCGCGCTTCGACGCCGTCCACCTCCACTCGGTCTTCCTCTGGCCCACCTCGGCCGCGGCGCGGGCCGCCGAGCGGGCCGACATCCCCTACGTCCTCTCGCCGCGGGGGATGCTGGTGCCGGAGCTGATCCGCGCGCGCGGGCGCTGGCGCAAGCTCGCCTGGATGGCCCTGGCCGAGCGCCGGACAATCGAGCGGGCCGCGGCCCTCCACGCCACGAGCGCTCTCGAGGCGGAAGAGGCGGCCGGCCTGGGCTTCCCCCTGCCGCCCGTGGCCGTGGTGCCGAACGGCATCGATCCCACGCCCTGGGATGAGGACCTCGACGCGCTCTCGCCGCCGGTCCGCGCCGTCGTGGAGGGCCCGCCGTTCCTCCTCTTCCTGGGGCGCCTCTCCTGGAAGAAGGGGCTCGACCGGCTGATCCCCGCGCTGGCGGAGGTCTCTGGCGCCACGCTCGCGGTGGCCGGCAACGACGAGGAGGCTCTCCGGCCGGATCTGGAGCGCCTGGCCGGAGATTCCGGCCGGGTCCGCTTCCTGGGTCCGGTCCATGGAGCGGACAAGGCGGCGCTCCTCCACCGGGCCGCGGCGCTCGTCCTCCCCTCCCGCTCGGAGAACTTCGGCAACGTGATCCTGGAATCCTGGGCGGCGGGACGGCCGGTCGCCGTCACCCCCGAGGTGGGGCTCGCCGGAACGGTCCGCGAGACCGGCGCCGGGATCGTGCTCGAAAGAGACCTCGGAAAGGCGCTGGCGGACCTCCTGGCCGACCCCGCCCGGCTCGGCGAGATGGGCCGGCGCGGGCAGGACGCTGTGCGGGAGCGCTTCGGCTGGCCGGCGGTGGCGCGGGAGATGGAGGAGGTCTACGCGAGGATTCACGCTTGAAGATCGCCTTCCTCGTCGAACGCCCGACGCAGTTCGAGGCGCCGTTCTACCGCTTCGCCGCCCGGGACCTGGAGCACGAATTCCGCGTGCTCTTCACCGGGCGCGACGTGGCGGAGCCGGTCTTCGATCCCGAGCTGGGAAAACCGGTCACCTGGGGGATCGACCTGCTGGGCGGCTATCCTCATGAGGTCTGCCCACTGGAGAACGCAGACGCATGGCTGGCAGAGCGGCTCACGTCCGAGCGGTGCGACCTGCTGATCGCCAACGGCTATACCCAGCCGCTCTACCGCCGGGGAGCCCGGATCGCCAAGAGAGCGGGCATCGCCACCGCCCTGCGGCTCGATTCGGTGCTCTGGGATGCTTCCTGGTCCAGAAATCTCGCCAAACGGATACTCTTCGTCACCTACATGAAACGGACCTATGACCTCTTCCTCGGCGTGGGGAGCCTCACGCTCGACTACCTCCGCGCCTTTGGCGTGCCGCGCGAGCGGACCGGCCTCTTCCCCTACGCGGTGGACGTGGAGAGCTTCGCCGAGCGTTCCCGGCTCTCACCCGAAGAGCGCGCGGCCTTCCGGGAGCGGCTCGGGGTGCCCGCGGAGGCCCGGGTCGTCCTGGGGCTGGCGAAATTCAACGAGCGTGAGGTCCCCTGGGACCTGCTGCGCGCGTTCGCCCGCGTCCAGGACCCGGACGTCTGGCTCGTGCTCGCCGGGGACGGCCCCGCCCGGCCGGCGCTCGAAAGCTTCGCCCGTCGCCTCTCCCGGGTGCGCTTCCCCGGCTACGTCCCCTACCCGGATCTGCCGGCCCTCTACGCCGCCTCCGACCTCTTCGTCCATCCGGCCCGGGAGGAGCGCTGGGGGGTCTCCGTGCAGGAGGCGCTCGCCTGCGGGCTCCCCGTGGTCGCCTCCTCGCGGGTGGGAGCGGGATACGACCTGATCGAGGTCGGGAGCAACGGCTTCGTCTACCCGGCCGGCGATCCCGAGAGGCTGGCCCACCGGATCGGCGAGGCGCTCGCGCTCGATCCAGAACGGGTCATACAGCGGAGCGCCGCCATCCTGTCTCGTTGGGATTACGCCGCCACCTGGCGCAACCTCCTGCGGGCCGCGGAGAGCGTGGCGTCATGATCCCGCTGTCGGTCCTGGTCACCACCCGCAACGAGGAGGCGAACGTCGAGCGCTGCCTGCGCAGCGTCCACGGCTTCGCCGACCAGATCTTCGTGCTCGACTCGGAGAGCACGGACGGCACGGTCGAGATCGCCGGCCGGTACGCCGAGGTCCAGACCCTGGCCTACGATCACAGCCGGATCATCCCGTGGATCTTCCAGTGGGGGCTGGACAATCTGCCCCTGCGCAACGACTGGGTGCTGATCCTGGAGGCCGACCAGGCGGTGACGCCGGAGCTGCGGGAGGAGATCGCGGCCCTCCTCGCCCGGCCGGAGGCGGTCCGCGAGGACGGCTTCTACGTCCGCCGCCGGCAGATCTTCCGCGGCAAGCCCCTGCGCTTCGGGGGGTACGGCAGCAAGGTCCTGCTGAAGCTCTTCCGGCGCAGCCGCTCCGGGCTCGACCCGGTCGAGCAGGACACCCGCGTCTACGTGCGCGGCCCGGTCGGCCGCCTGCGGGCGCCCCTGGAGGAATGGAACGTCAAGGAGGACTCGATCCAGTTTTATCTTCAGAAGCACCTCCGTTATGCTGAGGCGTTCGCCCGGGAAGAATTCGCGCGCCGCCGCGGGGACATCCCCTGGAAGACGAAGCCCCGTCTGCTCGGGACCCCGGACGAGAGAATCCTCTGGATGAAGTCGCTCTACTACCGCATGCCGCTGCTCGTCCGTCCCGGACTGTATTTCTTTTATCGGTACTTCATCCTCCTCGGCATCCTGGACGGCAAGACGGGATTCATCTTCCATTTCCTCCAGGCCTTCTGGTTCCGGCTGATCGTGGACATCCGGCTGGAAGAGCTGATGAAGGAACCCTCACCCCCCGGCCCCCTCTCCCGTCCCCTCCCACCTCCCTCGCCGGGAGAGGGGGGGAAAGCATGAGCCGGATCTTGGGCCTCTCGGTCTATCACGCGGACGCCTCGGCCGCGGCGGTGGTGGACGGCCGCTTCGTGGCCGGGGTCGAGGAGGAGCGCTTCCGGCGGATCAAGCACTGGGCGGG
>Ga0308175_100000977_pt1 | contig 19026 bp, 15 predicted proteins | sample PhyCR1_3_FD_203893 | JGI IMG/M metagenome (GOLD analysis project Ga0308175, IMG submission 203893) | Soil microbial communities from UC Gill Tract Community Farm, Albany, California, United States - DLSLS.C.R1 | ecosystem: Environmental > Terrestrial > Soil > Agricultural land | place: USA...
CGGCTTAAAGCAGGACTTTTAGAGTAGATCGTCGCGCCCGGCTCTTTCGAGCAGCTTTACGATGTCGCCAACGTGCTGCGCGCGATCGCGGTTCGCGATCAGCAGCGCATCCGGCGTATCCACCACGATGAGGTTCTTCACGCCAATCAAAGCCACCAGTTTGCCGCCGCAATCGATGTAATTGCCGGAAGCGTCCGCGCTCAGCAGTTCGGATTTCGAAGCATTCTCGTTCTCATCGCGCTCGAGCAGATCGTAAACGGCGTTCCAGCTGCCTACGTCGTTCCAGCCGAAATCGCAGCAGGGGATCCCGACGACTTTATCCGAATGCTCGAGCACGGCATGATCGATCGAAATGTTCTCGCAGCGCGGAAATGCTTCCGAAAGCGCCGCCGCAAAGCCGTCGTTGCCGAACGGAGGAAGGCTGGAAAGGAGCGTGGCGGTCTTCGGCAAGTGACGCCGAAGTTCGTCCAGAACGGTCTCGGCTTTCCAGAAGAACATGCCGGCATTCCAGAAGAAATTCCCGGCTTTCAAAAACCTTCTGGCCTGCGGCAGCTCTGGCTTTTCACGGAAACGCCGGACTTTCACGACATCGCTTGCGCCCGCCGCGGAGCCCTTCGGGAATTCAATGTATCCGTAACCGGTCTCCGGCCATCGCGGGGCGATCCCCAGAACCGCGATCTGGCCCTTTTCCGCCGCGCGAAACGCCGGCTTCAAAAGCTTCAAATACCTCTTCGGCTGGCCAATGATGTGGTCGGAAGGAAAAACGCCGAAAACCGCCTCCGGATCAATCGACCGCAGGATGTGCGCAGCGAGCCCGATCGCCGGCGCCGTATTCCGCTGCGAAGGCTCGGCGAGGATCTGTTCCTGAGGCACTTCAGGAAGCTGCTTCACGATTTCGTCCCGAACGAACCCATTCGTCAGGATCCACAGCCGCTCCGGCGGAATCACCGACTTCAACCGCTCGACCGTATCCTGGATCAGAGTACGTTCTCCGGCGACGTTCAGCACCTGTTTTGCGTGCCGCTTGCGGCTCCGCGGCCAGAAGCGCGTGCCTCGGCCCCCGGCCAGAATCAGGCCGTAGTAGTTGGATTTTGCCATCGCCAGATTTTACTTGACGGGGTAGCTGTGGATCAGCTTGAGCGTGCGGCCCCAGCGCGTCTTGGTGGGGAAGTGAAGGATCATGTCGATCAGGTGGGGAATCGTAACCGACGGATTCGAGAGGTCTTCCGTGCTCGCCCGGTAAGACCAGTAGATGATCAGCGGCTTTCCGATGATGTTCCTCCGCGGTACAAACCCCCAGTAACGGCTGTCGAGAGACTGGTCACGGTTGTCCCCCATGGCGAAGTAATGTCCCGGCGGCACCACGACTTCGCCGTTGACCACATTGTGTTCGAGCATCTCCTGCGCCGGCGGATAGAGCGGCGTGTTCGGGTCGGTTGGGAAGTTGTCCCGATAGGAATCGATGTAATCCGATTTGTGAACCACGTAAGGCTCATTGAGCTGATGGCCGTTCAGGAACACATTCTTGTTCTGGAGCCGGAGATGATCGCCCGGAACGCCCATGACGCGTTTCACGAAGGTCTGCTTGATGTCGATCGGGTACCGAAAAACGATGATGTCGCCACGTTTGGGCGCTTCATACGGCAGCAGGTTCTTCGTCATTGCTCCCGCTGGCGCGAAGGCGAGCTTATCGACCAGGAGGTGATCTCCCACGAGCAGGGTGTCTTCCATGGACCCGGTGGGAATCACGAAAGCCTGTACCAGCGTCGTGGTACCGAAGAGCAGAAGAATGATGGTAACGGTCCACTCGGCGATAAAGCCGCGGGGTGGCTCGGCCGGTTTGCTCTTCTTTTTTGGTTCCGTTTCGGCCTGTGTACCGGGCTCTACGGTTTTCTCAGCGACGAGGGGTTTCTGGCGATCCACGAAAGACTATTGTAGCGGTAAAGACTGCTATCCTGAGGGGGCGTCTACGGAATGAGCCCGGTAACAGCCCTTCCCCCGACCGAGGTTAAGCGGTCAAACAAGCCCATTTTTCTGGTTGCCGCCTCTACAGGTTTCGCGGCGGCGGCTCAGATCATGATGAAATTCGGCGCGGGTCACCCGATGCCGAAAATCGATCTGGCGCATCCGGCCACGATTATCGCCCTGGCCGTGGCCATTCTCACCAATGCCCCGCTGTTTTTTGGGTATTCCATGAATGCCGGGATGGCGGTTCTGCTGATCCTCGCGCTCAAAGACGGGCAGCTCTCGATTCTGTACCCGATCATTTCGCTCAGTTACGTTTGGGTGAATCTGCTCTCGATGTACTTCTTCCATGAGCACATGAATTTCTTCAAGGCGATTGGGATTGCGCTGATTATCGGGGGCGTTGGGCTTCTGGGAAAGGTGAGCTCGCGCGAATGAAGACGCCGGTTTCATCGATCTTTCTGGTTCTGTTTGCTTCCGTGATCGGCTCCTTCGGAGCCGTGTTTCTGAAGCTGGGCGCGGAACGGTTACGCTACGGCCTCCGCCACGCCCTGAACGCGAAGTTGATCACCGGAATCCTGCTCTACATCGGGTCGAGCATCCCGTTCATCATGGGGATTCGCAACGGCGAACTGTCTGTGCTCTACCCGATGGTTTCGCTCGGCTATGTTTGCGCCATGGTGTGGTCGCGGCTGTTTTTTAAAGAGCCGATTACGCCGGGAAAAATCGGCGCGCTGGTGATGATCATCGCCGGCATCGTTTCGATAAGCGCAGGGCGCTGAAGACCGCCCCTGGCCCCCGGCCTGGCCGATCCGCTCCGTCAGCTCAATGATGATGCCTCCCGACCGCGGATAGAGCAGAGACGGTAGCGTTCCTTTAGCGCTACAGTTCGCCGACGAGTTCAACACCGCGGGCTCGCATGCCGGCAACGACGGCGTCAACTTTCTTAACCGCGAACGCCACGTGGCGGATACCTGCCTCGAGCCCGACCGCGCCGAACTCGAGCGAGACGGCATGTGCTCGAGTTGGAGAAGAATCCTAGTCCTTCGGCAGCATCGGCTTGCCCTCGTGCGCGACCAGAAGATCGTGCATGTCGCTCGCATGCTCTTCTTCATTCGTCAGAATGCCTTCCAGCATGACGCGCGTGGTTGGATCGCGATCGCCAAAAAACCGAATCAGTTCGCGATAATGTTCAACCGCGATCCGCTCGGCGATGAGGTTTTCTTTGATCATCTCGACGAGGTTTTTGCCGATTGCATACTGAGAAGCCGATCGTGTGAGAATTCCTTCGGGATTGAAGTCGGGATCGCCGCCGAGTTGATTGATGCGCTCGGCCACGGCGCGCATGTGCTTGCGCTCCTCGTTGGCGTGCTCGTCGAATTCTTCGCGTACGCTATCACTCGCAATGCCGGTCGCAGCCACGGCGTTCTGGGTATACCGCAAAACGCAGACGATCTCCGTCGCGAGTACGCTTTGCAGGATTTCGATGGCCTGTTTAACGTCTCCCTGGTAGGCGGGCGTCAGCGCTCCCTGGTCCAGATTTTTCCTCGCCTGGGCCCGCAATTCCTTAACGTCGGTCAGAAACGGCTGATCGTTGCTGGTCATAGCGCCATTGTCCGCAATCCCGACCGGGATCGCTTCGGACAATGTTATGTTGTGTACCGAATGTTTCGCAGCATCGTTCGACTCGCGATGACCGGCGCTTTCCTTGCCGTATTCGCCGTCTTTGCCCAGCAGGCGCCAAAACCGGCCGCGGTCAGATATCCGGCTTCGCTCGTGGAGACGGGCAGCAATCTTTTCGTTCAGCACTGCGCTTTTTGCCACGGGCGCGATGCAGGGGGCGGGGAAGATGGCCCGGACCTCACCCGGTCGAAGCTTGTGACTGACGATGTGGGTGGCGACAAGATCAAGCCGGTGGTGCGCAACGGGCGTCCTCAAACCGGCATGCCGGCTTTTGCTTCCATGACCGATTCCGACCTTGCGGCGCTCGTCGCGTTTATCCACACCCAGAAGACGCTTGCCGATTCGCAGAACGGAAAGCGCCGCGGAGTCGCTCCGGAAGATCTTCAGAGTGGCAATGCGGCTGCGGGAAAGGCGTATTTCAACGGCGCGGGCGGATGTTCGGGTTGCCATTCACCGACGGGCGATCTCAAAGGTATCGCCACACGGCTTGAGGGGCTTCGGCTCGAAGAACGCATGCTTTATCCGCGCGGCGCAAAGTCGAAGGCTACGATCACTACAAAATCGGGCCAGACGGTGACGGGCGAGATCGCGTATCGTGATGAGTTTACGATCTCGGTCCGCGACGCCAACGGCAAGTACCATGGCTTCCGCACGCGCGATGTGAAGTACAAGGTCGACGCGCCGGCCGAGGCGCATGCCGAATTGCTCGGCAAGTATACCGATGCGGATATTCACAATCTGATGGCGTACCTCCAGAGCCTGAAATGAAAATATTTCTGATACTGACCCTGATCGCCGCGCCACTCGTGGCGCAGCAACTCACCCAGGAGATGCTCCTGAAGCCGCCGGCCGATACCTGGCCGGGATATCATGGCGACTACTCGGGCCGTCGCCATAGCAGCCTGACGCAGATTACGCCCGAGAACGTTGACAAGCTTTCGCTCGCGTGGGCGTTTCAGACGAATCAGAACAATACGCTCAAGTGCACGCCGTTGCTGGTGGACGGAGTCCTGTACATTACGGTTCCGGATCATGTCTGGGCGGTGGACGCGCGTTCCGGCCATCTTCTGTGGCATTACACCTACCCGGTCAACAAAGGCTTCCACATCGGTCATCGCGGCGTCTCCATGTATGGGAACTGGCTCTACTATCTGACGCCTGATGCCCATCTGATTTGCCTGAACGCGAAAGACGGCACGGTCCGCTGGAATGTGGTCATCGCCGATGCAACCAAAGGCTACTGGAGCACGATGTCGCCGCTGGTAATTCGGAACCACGTCATTATCGGAGTCTCCGGGGATTTCGATAATCTGACGGGCTTCCTGAAAGCCGTCGATCCCGAAACCGGGAACACGCAGTGGCGCTGGGATGCGACGCCGCCGGCGGGTACGCCGAATGCGACAACCGGCGGGATGACGTGGATGACCGGAACTTATGATCCTGAACTGAATCTTCTTTATTGGGGCACGGGCAACCCCACGCCCGTGCTGAATGGCAAGGCGCGCCCGGGCGACAACCTGTACACGTGCAGCATTGTTGCGCTGAACCCCGAGACAGGAAAGCTGGTCTGGCATTTCCAGCCCTCCCCGCACGATACCCACGACTGGGATGCGGTGGAGACGCCGGTTCTGGTGGATGCCGATTTTCATGGCGCGCCGCGCAAGATGCTGATGCAGACTTCCCGCAACGGCTATTTCTTCGTTCTGGACCGGACAAACGGCAAAAGCCTTTTGACGGTTCCTTTCGGCCCGGTGAACTGGTCAAAAGGCGTGGATAAAGAGGGACGGCCGATTCCAAATCCGGAAAAGGAGCCCGCCCGCGACGGACGCCTGATCGCGCCGGATGAAGGCGGCCTGACGAATTATCGTTCGCCCAGCTTCGACCAGAAGACCGGGCTGTTCATCGTGGATGCGCATCCAAGCTATGGAATCTATTTCTTCAAGCCGGAGGACGGCGCATTCGGCTGGGCGGGCGCGGATTACGGCGTGTGGGGCAAGGCTGTCCTCGAAGCGATTGATTACCAGACAGGTAAGATTCGCTGGAGCCATGAGCTTGGCCCGAATGGGTCGGGCGCAGGAGTGCTGACCACCGATTCCGGACTGACGTTCAGCGGCGACGCCCAGGGAAATGTGATCGGGTTCCGTACGAGCGACGGCTCGACGCTGTGGCACGCGGGCCAGGGCTCGGGGATGCAGAGTTCACCAATCAGTTATGAGCTGGACGGGCGCCAGTACATTGTGACCAGCGCGGGCGGCGTTATGTTCGCGTGGGCGCTGCCGGAATCGGTGGTCGAAGGGAAATAGTTCCGGAACACGCTGTCTAAGGGGTTTTCCTCCGCTTTACTTCGTGATCGTGGCCGCCTTCGGCCTCCGCTTTCTCGATTTCCGAGTTCATTTCGCCGCCGATCAGAACGGCGGCGCCGGTCACGTACAGCCAGATCAGCAGAGACACCGTGGGGGCGATCCTCCCATAAATTCGGGGATACGCGCCGAAGTGGTCGGTCCAGAAACGGAACACGAGAGTCGCTCCAATCCAGATCACAGCGGCTGACAGCGCGCCCGGCGTGCTCCAGCGCCACTGCCGGTTTTTGAGACTGGGAGCGAAGCGGAAAAACACGCTGAAGCATACCAGCAGAGCAACAGTTACGATGGCCCAGCGCACATCCGTCGCGAGGTTCGGGTAACCCGCGCCCTCGAGCCATCCACCCGCGTAGTGGACAGTTGTCAGCGCGAGGACAGTAAGAACAGCGACCACGGCGGTTAATCCAAGGGAGAGGAGGGTTACCCGCTTGAACGAGCGGCTTTCTTCGACTTCGTAGGCTGCATTCAGGCCGTCAATGAGAGCCCAGGCGCCGTTCACCGCTGCCCAGAAAGCGCCAGCGACCGCGATCCATATGCCGCCCGGTTGAAGTGCGCTCGCGTGCAGGTCGGCAACGGCCTGGCTGATCAGGAGGGCGACGCGCGCGGGAAGCAGGTGGCGTACTGCATTCGCGAGCGCATTACGCAATGATGATTCGGGCGCAGAGCCCGGGCGCGAAACCAAAAACAGCAGGAGCAGCGATGGAAACAGGGCAAGAAGGTGGTAGAAAGCGAGGCGCGCGGCCTGCCCGAAGACGTTGTCCTCCCAGCTTTCCCGGGCGGTGCGGGCGATGAGTTCGCGCAGGGATAATCCGCCGCGGCTCCATAGGCCGTTCATCCACTCGCTGCGCGCGACGTCATGCTTCAGCGCCGCCGAGACCGGAGCGGATGGGATTGCGGTCGCGGATATTGGTTCCGCGAATGACCTTGTCGAGCTCGAGGAACTCCTGGATATCGGGATCTTCGGATTGGTAAAGCTGCTTCGGCGGCCCGAAAAATGCCACACGGCCCTTGCTCAAGAACACGACCGCATCGGCCACGTTGTTCATCAGATCGAGATCGTGAGTGACCACGACGCTGGTGAGGTGGTGTTCGCGCTTCAGGCGAAGCATCAACTGGGTGAGGTGATCGCTCATGATCGGGTCGACCATGGTGGTCGGCTCATCGTAGAGCAGGCATTGGGGCTCGGCCGCCAGAGCGCGAGCGATGGCGACGGCGCGCTTGTAGCCGGTCGAGAGATCGGCGGGATAGGAGTCGCGGGCCTGCCAGATATCGACCATTTTGAGCAGGCCGCGAACCACTTCTTCGCGATTGCGGTTATCGTAATCCTCGCGCCCCTCGAGCGAGAAGAGAACATTTTCCGCAACGGTCAGGGAATCGAACAGGGCGCCCGACTGGAAAACCATGGTGACCTTGCGCCGAATGCGGTTCATTTCGATTTCATCGAAACCGGTGATGTCCTCGTGGGCGACGATTATCGTTCCCTTATCCGGCTTCAGAAACCCCATGATGTGGCTGAGAGTTACGGACTTGCCGACGCCCGAGCGGCCAATAATGGCGACGGTTTGGCCGCCATCGACGAAAAAATTGGAATCGACCAAAACGGGCCTGTCGAACGTCTTGTATACGTGCCGGAACTCGATATAGTGAGGGAATTCTTCAGCCACGGTATTTTGCGAGGTCTTCGGGAGTGTTGAGGTTCAGAAATGGTTCCGGGTCCGTCACCTGGACGTATCGTACCTTGAGGCGGGCAATGAAGTCACTGATACGGCGGATCCCTGTGGCAAGCGCATGCGCGGCCAGGGCATGGCAGCGCCGGTGGTATACGGCGCAGAGCGGTTCGATGCGGCCATCGGGATATTGCGGGATCGCCGCATCACCGCTGGCGGAGTCGGCGAGATCCCGGAGCAGGGAGGCGTCCAGCGCGGGCATGTCGCAGGCGGTGATGAGGTTCCATTCCGAGCGGGTGGCTCCGAGCGCGGCCTCGATTCCGGAAAGGGGCCCGGCGCCTCTTTGCCGATCGGAAATGACGGGCAGGCCCAGTGTTTTGTATCGTTCCGGATCGCCCACGAGCGCGACGGAATCGCACAGAGACCCGAGCGCTTCGGCGGCGGCAAGGGCGAGCGGCTTTCCCCCGACTTCGATGAGCGCCTTATCGCGCCCCATGCGGGTGCTCGCGCCGCCGACGAGGACCCAGCCGGCCAGATGGAGCCGGCCGACCTGGCTCTCACTCACGAACCGGATGGTAACATCGACATTTGTGTTTTCATCCGGAATACGGGGATTGTCGCGTAACAATTTTCAACAGTATTGTTTTATACTGCTGATAGCGATGCCCGCCCTCGGCTCATCTGCAGAGGTGATTGCGCCTGTTGCGAAATCAGTCGTTCACGCCGATACGCGTTCCGGAAGGCTGATCCGGGCGACCGTGGTGGCGAGACCGCCCGCGCCGGAAGCGGCGAAAATGGCCGAAATCATCGATAAAGTCGCGGCGGAACAGGGTGTCGAGGCGCCTCTGGCGCAATCTGTCGCGCGGGTGGAAAGCAATTACAATCCGTTTGCGGTCTCTCCAAAGGGCGCTCAGGGCCTGATGCAACTCGAGCCCGCCACCGCACGCCGCTTCGGGGTCTCCAATTCCTTCGACCCTGAAGAAAACGTGCGTGGCGGCGTGAAATATTTGAAATTTCTGCTGGATTATTATCAGGGCGATTACACCAAAGCGGTGGCGGCTTACAACGCCGGGGAGAAGGCGGTAGACCGTTACCGGGGAACCCCGCCGTACGCGGAAACGCGCGATTACGTTGCGCGGGTTTCGAAAAACCTGAAGAGCGCCCGCCAAAAGGCGAGCCGAAATACAGGCGATAATGCAGGTAGTAAAATCACGTCCGGAGGGGCTGAAACATATCGTCCGATCCAGGCGTCGGTTGGCTCAGACGGACAGATTTACTACCGTACTCCGTAGAAAGGTCTGAGGTTAAGAGGTTTCTCGGTGAATTCCCGGTTTTGGCAGGTTCTGACGATGTTCGCCCTCGCGCCCGCCACTGCCGCGCCGAATTCCGGCATTATTCGGGTGACGTCCGTCAAATCCTGGTCCCACTCCGGTTCAACGCGGGTGATTCTGCAGACGACGGGACCTGTTGAATACCGGTCAAACCGCGCCTGGTATCCGGACCGCCTGTTCTTTGATATTCTCCGCTCGCGGCCGCTGATCGAAAACAAGCGTTACGCGACGCACGTGGTGAACGACGGCCTGGTAAAACGCGTCCGCATCGCGGAGACAGCGCCGGGGACAACGCGGGTCGTTTTAGACCTCGAGGGTCCCGCAGATTATACGGTGCGCCGACTGGCGGATCGAATGGTGATCGATATCCGGCCGACAGCGCCAAAACAGCAGACCACGGCCGTGGCGCGGACGGCGATTTCCACATTGATCGCCCCACCCACGCGGTATGTCTCTCCGAGGCCTTATCACGACGCGGTGGCGTTCTCCGTTTCCAAACGCTCCCGGCGCTATGGAAACAGGTTCGTTTATCCGGCCGAGCCCCTCCCGAAGACTATAACTTTACTGGCGGCTCCGCCGCTCGATCAACTCGCGCCCCTTTACGTGCCGGCGATCAATACAATGCCCTTGCCCGGACCGATCTCTCCGAAAAAATACGTTCGCGGGATGTCGACAAAAGTGATGCGGCCGGCTGTTGCGACGCGGCGAGAGTACGCCGCGCGGCCGCCGGAACACGCCACGCGATCGCTCACGAGAGCCCTGGGGTTAAAGATCACCCGCGTGGTAATCGACGCGGGTCACGGCGGCCATGATGACGGAACGATCGGACCGCACGGCGTGCTCGAGAAGGATGTAGTGCTCGATGTGGCTCTGCGGTTGGCTGCCCTGGTTCAAAGCCGGATGGGCGCAGAGGTGATTCTGACGCGCTCGGACGACACCTTTATCCCGCTGCACGAGCGTACGGCGATCGCGAACGAGCACAAGGCGGATCTTTTCCTCTCGATCCATGCGAACTCTTCGCCTTCGCCGTCCGTGGGTGGGATCGAGACGTTTTACCTGAATTTCACGAACAATACGACGGCGCTCGAAGTCGCGGCGCGGGAGAATTCGGGCTCGGACAAGAGCGTAGGCGAACTCCGGGACCTGATTCAGTCGATCACGCTGAACGACAAGATCACCGAATCCCAAACCTTCGCGAGGGACATACAAACGCCGTTATTCGCGCAGGCGGCGATGGGCAACGCCGCGGCGCATGATCGGGGCATCAAACGCGCGCCCTTTGTGGTTCTGATCGGCGCTTCCATGCCCTCTGTGCTCGCTGAAATCGGATTTTTGAGCAATACCCGGGACGAACGGAATCTGAACAGGCCGGAGTACCGGCAGAAGATCGCCGAGGCGCTTTACAGGGGCATTTCCAGCTATTCGAAATCCCTGAGCCATTTCGAAGTGGCAAGCACCGACAGGGTGCGCGTTGTTGGCGGGGGAAACTGATTCATCGAACGCAGTTCGATACTCTGGCTTTGAGGCGTGGGTCCCAGGACTCCCTGCGCGCCGTGCTCTTGATTCATAGCCTCGAATGAAGTCAAATAGTGCCGACGGTGAAATTCCCACTCGAAGATCCGGAGTCGGTGGCTCTGGTCGAATGCTCTGCTCGCGTTGGGCGCGACGCTCTGCTTGTACAGGGATCGACCGGTAACACGTCGATTAAAATCCGCGACACTCTCTGGATCAAAGCCTCGGGCCGATGGCTCGCGAATGCCGGGCAGGAACAAATGTTCGTTCCGGTAGATCTTCCGGCAGCTCGGTATTCAATACGCAACGGTATCGATCCCTCGATCACTGCCCCCGGGCCTTTGCGGGCTTCTGTCGAGACCGCGATGCACTGTGTGATTCCCTGGCGCGTGGTGATGCACGTTCATTCGGTGAATTCCATCGCCTTGGCAGTGCGGCGGGATGCCGAAGAGCGGCTCACGGAGCTGCTTCGGGGACTGCCGTGGAAATGGATACCGTACGTTGCCTCCGGTCTTGCGCTCGCTCGGAAAATCGAACAGGCGGTATTCGAAGAACCGGGCACGCGGGCTTTCATTCTGGGCAATCACGGCATTGTGACGGCGGGAAAAGATTGCTCTTCCGCATACGAGATGCTCCTCGAGATTGAAAAGCGCGTGGGCCTGCCGTCCCGGCTTTGCTCGAGCTGCGATTCAAATAGCACGAACCTAGCGAACTGGCTTTCGGAGGATGCAATATCCCGGCGGATTTTATCGGGCGGGTATCTTTATCCCTGTCACGCGCTTTTTCTCCGGCGTTTCGGACCAGCTGCGATGGCGGGCGCCTCCGCAGAGGATTTCACTCCGGAAGCCGCAGCGGCGCTCAGGGGACTGGCGGAGGTCATCGCACGAATTCCGGGCTCCGCCCCGGTGCGCTATCTGACCGTGTCCGAAATTGACGAACTCCTCGCGGCAAACGTGTATCACACCGCGCAAATTCCGAGCGCCACGCCTGCGATCAATCTCGCCTGAAGCCTGCCCATTCCGCGAAAGCAAAAGTTATAATCGCTCAATTGTCCGGTAAACCCCGGAATTCTCCCGGGAACCAGGTTCCCCGGGCTGCAGAATTCGGGCAGGCCGCGGTTGATTTTTGGCGGCTGATCCGCGGCGGGGTGTTCAAGGAGGACGATTTGTTCGCTTTCAGGCATTCAGGCCCATCCGGTTCGCGCCTCGTGTGTGCGGGAATCGCAGCCGTCGCCGTTGCGCTTTCGACGGCTTCCGCCCTCGCCGGCACCGAGTACGTGGCTTCCGCGAACGAGATCACGGTTGCCAATCAGTTCCTGGTGCGGTTCAGACAGGGTGTTTCCGCAAAAGCCGTAGTCAATCAGATGGCGCCTGGAGCCGTGACCGCGACGGTGCGGCAGGACGCGAATGTGCACCTTGTTCAATTGCCGCAGAGCGCTCCGCTCGGCGTTTCGTCGCAACTGGCGGCATCGCCAGACGTGGTTTATGTAGAACCGAATCGCGTACGGAAATCTCAGGCGCTGGTTCCGAACGACCCGCTGCTCAGTGCCCAATGGGCGCTTCAGAATATTCAGGCGACGGCGGCGTGGGGAATCGTGCCGGATGGGTTTCTGAGTGCGGCTGTGGCTGAATCGGGGCGAGTTCGCGTCGCGGTTCTCGATACCGGAGTGGATTGTACGCATCCGGATTTCATGAACGCGGGCGGGGGCTCGACCGACACGGCTTCCGGGGGGCAACTCAACTGGTCAATCAGCAAAGCGTATTACGCAACGACCGCGGCCACACCGTGCGCATGGGGCGACGATTTCGGCCATGGCACTCACGTGGCCGGCATTATCGCGGCCGCGGGCAATAACGGGCAGGGGATTGCGGGCGTGGCATTTCCGGTGGAGATTCTGGTCTACAAGGTACTCGACTCGACCGGCTCCGGGGACGATGGAGTGATTGCCCAGGCGATTGTGGATGCGGCCAACAATGGGGCTTCCGTCATTTCGATGAGCTTTGGGGGGCCGGGTTATTCGCAAACACTGCAATCGGCGATCAATTACGCGTGGCAAAAGAATGCGCTGGTGGTCGCCGCGGCCGGTAACCGTTCGAGTGCGGATCTGTTTTACCCGGCGGACGCCAATTACGCGATCGGCGTAGCGGCCACAGACGCGAGCGATGCGCTGGCCAGCTTCTCCGATTTTGGATTCGGTGTGGCTGTGGGGGCTCCCGGGACGGGCATTCTTTCGACGGTTCCGACTTATCCGACCGCGCTCGCCTCATCGACCGGTTATGCATCGGTATCGGGTACATCAATGGCGGCTCCGCACGTCTCGGCGGAAGGAGGGATGATCTTCGCGGCCAGCCCCAATATCACCGCGGCGGCGGCGCGGATGCTGATCGAGGAATCGGCGGACAACGCCAATACCGGTGGCCAGGCGGGGCAGCAGCTTGGATACGGCCGGATTAACCTTTGGCGCGCGGTTGGCGGCAATTTGCGCCCGAGTTCACTCGGTGGAATCGCGGGGCAGGTGGTTGACGTGAGCGGAAATGGGATCTCGAACGCCACGATCTCGGTGGCGGGGCAGAGTTCAGGAGTTTTAGAAGGAGGGCTGTTCCGTTTTTACGGCGTGCCCGCCGGAACCTATACCGCGACGGTGAGCGTTCCCGGATTTCCGATGGGCGTGTTTCAGGTAAACGTTGCGGCCGGCGCCGATACGAACTTCACGCCGGTTCTGGGCGGCGTGGCCGCGCAGTTCAGCGGAGTTGTAATCGATAAGGGGCAGCCGGTCACGGGCGCCGTGGTGGAGGCGCTCTCGGGCGGTCTGGTCCGGGCGACGGCGGTAACGGGGCCCGGCGGCGTTTACGCGGTTTACGTGCAACCGGGGACCTATGATCTCGAGACCTCGGGTTTCTATCACGTGACGACTACGTTAGGCGGACAGTCCGTTGGGCCGAACGGAAACACGGTCCTGACGCTGAGTCTTCCGGCAATGGGAACGATCGCCGGGAACGTGACACTGGCGAACGGCGCGGCGGCGGCCAACGCCGCCATCAGCATTAACGGGCCCCGGAACACGACGGCTATCACAGACAACAACGGTAGTTACTCGAGTATCGGACTGCCGCCTGGCGGGTACACGGTGACCGCTTCGGAATCCGGCCAGGCGAACATCAGCGCGACCACGGGCGTGAATGTGGACGCGGCTTCGATCCTTAGCCTTCAATTCGGAGGCGGCTCAGGAACGCCGGGCTCCGGCAGTAGCGGATTCAGCACAATTCGGGTGCATGCGGGAGGCGGACCCTTGGTGGACGCTTCGGGCAACGCGTGGTCCGCAGATTACGGCTTTCTTGGCGGATTCACGTATTCCGATTCAGCGCCGGTGGCAAACACGGCGACTCCGGCTTTGTATCAGACGCAGCGCTACAACACAGGGGCATTGCAGTATCAGTTCCCGGCGCCGAACGGCGCGTATGCCGTGATCCTGAAATTCGCCGAAACCTTTTTCTCGTCTCCGGGCGAGAGAGTGTTCAACATCGTGCTGAACGGTCAGCAGGTGGCGACGAACTTCGACATCGTAGCGGCGGCGGGCGGACCCAATACCGCGATCGACGAATCCTTCGCGGTGAATGTGACGAACGGTCAGATTACGATTCAACTGACGCCGGTGGTTCAGAACCCGCAGATCAATGCCATCGAGATCGATGCGGGAACCGGTACGACGTCGGGCTTTACTCCGATTCGCGTACACGCAGGCGGAGAACAGTACACGGATTCGCAGGGACAGGTGTGGGGCGCCGATTCCGGTTACAGCGGCGGATCCATTTACTCGGTCCTGAACGCGATCGCAAATACCGGTGACCAGGCGCTATATCAGACCGAGCGCTATAACGTCGCGGCGCCGGTGCAATACCAGTTCCCGGCGCCAAACGGGGCTTATTCGGTGACGCTGAAATTTTCCGAAAACTTTTTCTTCAGCGCGGGGCAGAGAGTATTCAATATCCTGATCAACGGGCAGCAGGTCGCAACGAATTTCGATATCGTTCAGGCGGCGGGCGGTCCATTTACGGCGGTCGACCAGACCTTCGTTACCTCTGTGACGAATGGACAGGTGCTCGTGCAGCTAATGCCGGTGGTTCAGAATCCGAAGATCGATGCATTAGCGATTACCAGGAACTGACGCAGCGTAGTTAATATAAATCCGGCTACTCGTTGCGCATTGCGCTGACCGGGTTCAGGGCGGCGGCGCGGCGGGCGGGCAGCCAGCACGCGAACAGGCCGACGCTCCAGAGCCCGGCTACCACAGTGCACATCATGCCGGGATCCGAGGGCGCCTCAAGAAATGGCAGTTTCCCCAGAGTGCGGGCCGCAGGGAGTGCGACGAGAGCGCCGAGGCTGAGACCCGCGAGCAGTTGCGCAACTCCGCGCCGGAGAATGAGCACGGCGATTTTTTCGGGGGTTGCGCCCAGCGCCATGCGAACGCCAATCTCCTGCGTGCGGCTGCCCGTGGCTTGCGCCATGACAGCGTAGATGCCGACGGAGGCGATGACGAGCGCTACGGTTGCGAACACCAGAAAGATGCTTCCGAAGACCCGCAGGAACCAGATCTGGCGGTCCGCAACCTCCGCCATTGTTCGCAGTTCGAAGACGGGGAGATCCTGGTCCAGCTTCTGTACGGCGAAACGGATTGCCGCAGCTACGGCGAGGGGCGCGTTCGCGCGCGCCACGATGGCCATCGAACTATAGGAATCCTGCCGCCAGGGCAGGAACAAAACGGGATCCGGCACGGTGTCCAGACTCTGAACGATATCGGCTGAAACGCCGGTCACGGAAATCCATTCACCCGGTTTTTTATTGTCGTAGAAACGAAAACGTCTGCCGAGAGGATCCTGGTTCGGCCAGTGGCGGCGCGCAAAGTCCTGCGTGACGATCGCATTCAGATGACCAGTCGAGCCATCAATGGAATTGAAGTCGCGTCCACGGAGAAGAGGAAGATTGATGACCCGGAAATACCCCGGCAGTTGTGCGATGACGGCAGCATTGGTGCGGTGCTCGGCGTCGACGAGGGGGGCTCCCTCGATTTCGATAGGTCGCCGGCCTGATCCCGTGCCCGGCAGATCGCTCGTGATGGCTACTCCACGAACGCTTGGAATAGCGGCCAGCGCGGGCATCAGGCGGTCGAAGAAGATGCGGCGGCTATCTTCGTCTTTGTAGCGTTCCTCAGGAAGGCTGAGGCGTCCGGTGATGAGTTGCTCGCCGTCAACCCACGGGTTGATCCTTTGTTTTTCCACGAAGCTGCGCATGAAAGCGCCGGCGCCGAGCAGCAGGACCAGCGTGAGGCCAAACTGAAAGACGATGAGAAGACCGGAGAGCCTGCCGCCATGCCGCATTCCGATACTGCGGACGCCTTCTTTTAAAGCACTGTTTACGTCCGCGCGCGAGGTGCGCAGCGCGGGAACAAGGCCGAAGAGCAGCGCACAAACGATACAAATGATGGCGAAATAGAAGAACACCCTGTAGTCCATCGCAAACACAACCCAGTAGGGCTTTCCCACATCCTGACTTGCCAGAGCGAACGCGTGAACTCCAAAAGCGGAAAGCGCAAGTCCTGCAATGCCGCCGAAGATGCTGAGCAGGAGCGACTCGATGAGCAACTGCCGCACAATCTGCCATCGGGATGCTCCCAGGGAAACGCGAATGGAGATTTCGCGGCTTCGTGCGAGCGCCCGACCGAGAAGCATGTTCGCTACATTGGCGCAAGCGATGACCAGCACGAGACCGACGGCGCCCATCAGAAGCCAAAAGGCGAGGGCGATCTGGTCGCCGTTGTAGCGCTGATGAAAAGTCTGTACCAGAGCCGCGATGTCTTTGTCCTCTTTGGGATATTCGCGCGCCAGGCCCTGCGAGAGAACGTCAAATTCGGCGGCTGCCTGGGCCACCGTGACGCCCTGTTTCAGGAGACCGAACAACTGCAATTGACGGCGGCCCCGGTCTTCACGCTCCGCCCTGGCGGCGAACGGCGTCCATGCATCCTCCTGGGACGGGAATCGGAAACCCTTCGGCATGACGCCGACGATCATGGCCGGTTTACCGTTTATGCGTATCATTCGCCCGAGTACGTCGCGGCCGCCGTACCTTCCTTTCCATACGCTGTAACCGATAAGAACGACCGGAGCGGCGCCCGAGGCCGCATCTGCAGCCACGAGGTCTCGCCCTCGTTCCGGCCTCACTCCCAGCATTCCGAACAGGCCCGGGGAGATGCGATAGCTGTTGTAGTGCTGTGGGGCAACGTCTTTTTCGCTAAAGGTCACGCCCTCGCCGGTTCCGCCTTCGAGAGCCTCCAGAGAATGGGCGTGCGAGCGGTAATAAACGAAGTCCGGCCATGAGACAGGCATGCGCTGACGGTCTCGCCGGCCGTTTTTGACGTCCCGGGTGACGATCGCGATCAGGCGCTCTCCGTTCGGAACGGGTACTGGCTTGAACTCGGCCGCGTCGATGAGAGTGAACACCATCGTGTTCAGGCCGATTCCGAACGCGAGCGTCGCAATAATGGCGGCGGAAAACCACCGGTGCGCCGCAATCATGCGTAACGCAAACCGGAGATCGTTTCTCATATCCGGTCTGTACGCGAGCGAACGGCGCCAGGTTCGGAGAAAAGCGGGCTTCTATTGTTGAGGCCAGTCCACGCAAAGGACTCCTACGCAAAGGACTCCGGCGTTCTTGCGTGGTATGAAACGATGGCCCGCGGCGAATTTATCGAATACCGGGACGTCCGAGGCGCAGTCCGCTTACAAATCGAAGCTGATAGATGTGAATCGAGACGACGTCCCGGATATCATGGTGGCCCGGCCAGAAAGCCGGAATGTTGTCTGATTCCAGAATCGCCTCGGCGCGTGAACGGGATCGGGCTGCTCGGGAGGCGCCGCCACACTGCGTTACGCCCCCTGAGTGCGAGAGATGTGGTCCCTATGGCTTATTCGCGTAAGGTCCGACTTCGGGCTTGCCCTGCGTATCCTTCAGGTTCCCCAATTCCACGGCGGCGCCGCGGGTAATGTTCGCAATTTCGCTGCCGGCCTGGAAACACGTGAAGTCCGGCCGATCGCGCCAGGAAAGCGGACCGCACAGCCGTTTACCCGCCGCGAGCGCCGCATCGTGCACGACGTTAATCAGGCGCTCGTAGTCAGGGTCGCCCTGCTTGTAGCCTGAGAAATTGCCGAGGTCTCCACTCGCTGCAAATACCGCATCGACTCCAGGAATCGCTGCAATTTCGCGCGCCTGCGCAGCGCCGCCCACCGTTTCGATCATTTCGATTAGAACTACATTGTTATTGATCGTGTCGCGATAACCGCCTGGAACGTTGCCCCAAAAGGCCGGCGAGAACGCCTGCCCGCCACCCTGGCTGCGCTTCCCGAGCGGAGGGAAATAAGTCCAATCGCGCCCGGCGCGTCCTTCCTCCACGGTTCGAACAGTCGGGATCACGATGACGAGCGCGCCCGCGTCCATCGCATGCTGAATCTCGCGCTCATCCGCATAGGCGACGCGAACCCCAGGAACCGCTTTCGCGTGCGGGCAGGCAGACCACATCTTCTGGACGTTCTCCCAATCCCGGGAATCATGCTGCATTTCGGTCCAGATGAAATCGTATCCGGCATTCGCCATCGCGCAGTATGTCGACGGATCGGAAGTAGCAAACACCGTTCCCCCGGTTACCTTCTCGCCACGCATCATTTTGAGCTTTACCGGATTCCAGATCTTGCCGTTGGCTGGCGCATCGAAATTGTGGCCGTACTTCCACGTTTTCTCATCCACGATCCCCTGATTGACCGCCCCCTTGGGCGCTTTGGTAATCGCGCCCGAGTCCTTGCCGGCCGGCGCCGCCAGGGGGAACTTCATGGTTCCCGCAGCGGCGTTGTTGGCGTAGGGGTCGGCGGTGGGCCCGGCCTGGCGTGTCCCCTGCTGCTGACCGGCGAGCGGTAACAGTCCAAATCCCAGCGCGGTCGCCAGAATGACAAACACGAATCGGCAATTCATATCTTTAAGGTTTTCCTCACCATGGTTTTCTCATCGCGGATGCGGCCAGGACTTGCTGGGCCGCCAGAATGGATGCATAACGCGCGGCAAACCCAGGCTGCGTTCATGCCGGGCGCCGAATCGATCAGGAACAGTCGCCCTGATCTGTTTGTGGCGCTCACAGCTTTGGCGCTCATGCCGGTTTCTTGTCCGCGCAAATGAATGCTTCCGATTCTATGCCATTTTCGCGGCTCGCGACTCCAACTGCGCCGGTTACGGGTACGCACCGCCTGGGTTTGATGTAATTGGTCGTGATTCGGGCGCTCGTCTGTTTTTTGCGTATGCGGGTGTGCGGAAGCGTGAAGTGCCCAGTTCGACTCCGTACTGGGGGCGTCAGGAATCTCGACGGCGCGGAAATTCCATGATTTCGATCGGATACAGTGCAGAGCGACGGAAAACAGGAAGGCAACTCTGATGAATGCTTCGCGAAACAAATGGTTGAGGAAGATTGTG
>Ga0308175_100000978_pt1 | contig 19025 bp, 8 predicted proteins | sample PhyCR1_3_FD_203893 | JGI IMG/M metagenome (GOLD analysis project Ga0308175, IMG submission 203893) | Soil microbial communities from UC Gill Tract Community Farm, Albany, California, United States - DLSLS.C.R1 | ecosystem: Environmental > Terrestrial > Soil > Agricultural land | place: USA...
AAAACAGCCTTGGGAGCGATGCCCCCCTTGACCGGCATGTAGATGACGTGGTCGGCGTCCGCGAAGGGCTTTTTCGCCTTCTCCACGGTGCCGGCGCTCGCAGCGACAGACATCAGCAACCCACAGGACAGTGCCACTCCAAACAGTGCTTTCATCTTCATTCCTTTCATCCTCCAGCCGCAAAGGCCAACCGGGAACGGGAGGCTCTCCCCATGAAAGCCGGGCTCCCGGAGGCAAGGTTGTGAGAAGGCGGGCTTCACCCTCTCGTGACTAAGCCGCGCTGAGTTGAACATCCTAGGGATGAGAAGCTCTACGGACATAGGTGCAGGTTCCCGCCAAAAGCGAGACGGCCGGGACAAGACGACGCGAAGAATGTATTCGGAAGAAAAAGCGTACAAGAAAAAAGAGCCCCGGCCGTGGCCGGGGCTCTCCTTGCGCGGACGGTTGAGATCCGTATCGCTTAGCGGGTCTTGATGCAGGCGCTGTTGGCGTTCGACCACTCGTACTGGTAGCCATAGCCGCCGGTGCCGAGGAAGGGCGTGGGCGACCAGGCGCACTTGTCGTCGGCCTCGTTGCCGCTGCGGTCCCACCAGGTGGTGCCGTCAGGATCGGTCACCGCCTCGCGGGTCTCGTGGCAGACGAAGTGCTCCTGGTTCTGCGCCGCCGTCCAGCCGGAGACGGAGCAGCCGCCGCAGCTCGGATACGGCTCGATGGAGTACCGGACGTCGTGGCCGCTGCTGGTGAAGTTGCCGTGATAGGCGCAGTAGGAGAGGCGCGGGCCGCCGCAGGAGGTGCTGGTGCCGCTGGAGGAATACGAGGAGCTCGGGATCACGACCTCGTAGACCGCGTTGGCGTCGAAGGTATGGGTCGACAGGTACTTGTTGACCTCACCCTGGACGGCGGAGTCGGTGACGTTGGTCGGCGGCGCCGAGCTGTCGAACAGGTCGGCCGTACCGCCGCCGAGGTTGGTCAGCGCGACGGTGCCGTTGCTGCCGCTGTACTGCGTGATCGTGTTGAACTCGGGGGCGGTGCCGAACTGGTTGCGGAAGGCCTGCAAGGTCGACGCGTAGGAGGCGTCCGCTCCGCCCGACCCGAACGACGCTCCCCAGAAGATGAAGACCACGTGGGCCGAGGTGATCACCGGGCCGCCATGGTTCGTCAGGTTCTGCACCCTGGCCTTGGGAACGATGCCACCCTTGATCGGCATGTAGATGACGTGGTCGGCATCCGCGAACGGCTTGGCTGGGACCTTCTTTTCCGCGGCATTCGCGGAAACGGCCATCAACAGGCCACATGACAGCGCAGCTCCAAGCCTCAAGGTTCTCTTCATCACTTGAATCCTCCAAAGGTGACGCCGCCGGGGTGGGACAGACTCTCCCCATGAGAGCTGGAGATCCCGGAGGCTACGGTTCTGAGAGGGCAAGATTTCGCCCGCTCGGGAATCGGCTGGAGAGAAATGCACGCAGAGTCGCGACATCGTCCTGCTACCGGCTGTGTCGGCTGAAGGGCGGAAAGCATACACCAACTCGACCATCTACCAGAAGAGAGTGCGGGAAACGGCGAAAAGTGAGCCGCCCTCCGGTGAGGAGGGCGAAAGATCAAGTTTCATATAATAGGAAAATTAGCCTGGAGCTACGGCGTGTAGCCGTCGACCTCCACGCTCACGCCGGCCGTGCCGTTGCCGGCCACGAAGGGGAGGAGGGTGAGGGTGCCCGCACCGTTGGAGGCCACAGGGAGGTCGAAGACGGCGGACGCGGTCTGCCCGCGGCTGAAGCGGAGGATGCCGGCCGAGGGGGCGGAGAGGTCGCCCGGATAGAGCCGCACGTTCCCCTTCCCCGTCCCCTGGAAGGCGGTCACCTTGACGGTGACCCGCGCCGCCGTGGCCGGCACGCCGCAGGCGCCGGTGGCCTTGACCACGCGCGCCACGTTCGAGCGCAGCGCCGGGCCGTCCGCCGGCCGGCGGGTATCGAAGAGGATGCACGGCGGCACGGTCACCGGGCCGCCGCCGCCGGTCGAGCCGCCGTCGAGGCGGAAGAGGTAGGCGTCGGTCCGGCGGTTGAAGTCTCCGGAGAGAAGGTCGATCCCGCTGTCGAAGGCGATCCGCTGGCCGTCGGCGCTGATCAGGGGGGCGCCGGCGCCGCTGGCGGCGGTCGTGGGCGAGCCTTGCCACCGGCTCAGCAGGGTGACCTGGCCGGAGATCCGGTCGTAGAGATAGGCGGAGGCCTCGAAGCTCGCCCGCCCCGGCGCCGGGATCTGCCCGGCCACGAGGTCCGAGGCGTCGCTCACGAAGGCGACGTAGCGGCCGTCGGCGCTGACGGCGGGAGCATCGGCGTCGCCGTTGCTGCTGAAGCCGCCCGGGGTGTGCGAGGCCAGGGCGAGGGTCTTCGCCACCCGGTCGTAGAGGTAGACCTGCTGGCCGCTGATGAAGGCCGCGAAGCGGCCGTCGGCGCTGAGGGAGAGCTGCCGTCCGAAGGTGCCCTGGGTGCTGATCTCCTGGTAGGTCCTCAGGGACGCGTCGTAGAGGTAGACGTTGAGGTCGCCCGAGGGGATGCCGGGATCGAGGCCGCCCGCGCGGCTGGTGAAGAGCATGAACCGGCCGTCGGCGCTGAGGACCGGCAGGATGAAGAGGGCGTCTCCCGGCTCCGTGGCGGAGCTGCGGGTGCGGCTCACCAGGACGTTGGCGCCGGTGGTGCGGTCGAAGAGGAAGAGGTTGTCGCTGCCGCCTCTGGTCTGCCCGGGCACCAGGTCGCGCGCGATGCTGTGGAAGGCGACGAACCGGCCGTCGTCGCTCAGGACCGGCGTGTCGGAGTCGCCGAAGCCCTCCACCAGGGGGCCGGAGGCGGAGTGGCTCACCAGGGTGAGGGCCCGGGTCTCCCGGTCCCAGAGGAAGACGTTGAGGATCGTTTCCGGATCGGTGCCCGGGTCCTGCTGGCCGGGGACGAGGTCGGACGCGGAGCTGGCGAACGCGATCCAGCGGCCGTCCGGGCTGATGCGGGGAGCCGCGGAATAGACGAAGGAATTGGGATTGGTCTTGCTCCCCATCCGCGCCACGAAGGTCACGCCGCCGGTCGTGCGGTCCCAGAGGAAGACGCAGGGCCGGCTGGCCGGATTGGCGCCGGGCACGAGGTTGCGGGCGTCGCTGACGAAGGTCACCCAGCGGCCGTCGGCGCTGACCGCGGGCGAGGAGGAGGCCCCCTGCGGCGCCGTGGTGGCGGAGCTGGGCACGTGGCTGACCAGCACCGTCGTCCGCGTCGCCGCGTCGTAGAGGAAGACGTCGGTTTTGCCGTTGGTGTCCTGCTGGCCGGCGACGATGCGGGCGGAGTCGCTCTCATAGGCCAGCCAGCGGCCGTCGGCGCTCAGGGCGCGGGCGTGGCTGCCGGCGTCGGGCGAGAGCGCGGGGAGGCCCCCGGCGTGGCGGGTCGCCGCGTCGAGGTTGCGGGCGGCCACGTCGTAGGCGAAGAGGTCGGGGGCGCCGTTGCGGTCCGCGAGGTCGCCCACGAGGTCGTCGGCGACGCTGGTGAAGACGAGGCGCGAGCCGTTGGCGCTGAGCGCCGGCGCGCGGGATTCGCCGTCGCCGGTGGTCAGCGGGGCGGCGGCGGTGTGGCTCACCAGGGCCGTCTTGCGGGCCGCGCGGTCGTAGAGGAAGAGGTCGAGGTTGGCGCCGCTCGGGCGGATGGCATCGACCTGGCCGGACACCTGATGGAAGTCGGCGCTGGCGAAGGCGACGAAGCGGCCGTCGCCGCTGATCGCGGCGCTCTCGATCCCGAGGTAGGAGCTGTCACCCGTGGCGCGGGCCACGCCGGTGGTGGTGCGGGCCACACGGTCGAAGACCTGCACCTGCGGGATCGCGCCGGCCGGCGTCGATTGGTAGCCGACGAAGGCGGCGTAGCGGCCGTCGGCGCTGAGTGAGTAGGGGGGCACGGCCGAGGGGACCGAGAAGGAGATGCCGGCGCTCACCTGGAGCGTGACGCGGGTCTCCCGGGAGTAGAGCAGCAGCGGGCCGGGGGTGGAGCGCTCGAAGAGCACGTACTTGCCGTCGGCGCTGAGCCGCGGCGTGTCCCCCGCGCCCACCAGGGTCAGGGAATCCGTGGTGCGGTCATAGAGGAAGACGTTCTGGTTGCCGTCGGCCTGCCCCGGCAGGAGGCCGGAGGAGGAGGTGAAGACGGCGTAGCGGCCGTCGGCGCTGATCTCCGTGTTGCCATAGCCGCCCGCCCCGGTCGTGGGGAGGCCGCTCGGATGGCTGGCCAGGCGGACGCTGCCGCTCACCCGGTCGTAGACGAAGATGTTGTTGACGTCGCCCTCCCCCTGCTGGCCGGGGATGAAGATCCCCCGCGCCCCGAAGGCCAGGTAGCGGCCGTCGGCGCTGAAAGCCAGGCTGAAGAAGACCGCCGCGCGGAAAGCATCGGCAGCCACCAGCGTGGTGGCGCCGGTCACGCGGTCGAACAGGAGCAGGTCGGAATCGGGGAGGCTGGACGGGTTCCCCTGCTGGCCGGGCACCAGGTCGGTGGCGTCGCTGACATAGGCGACCCAGCGGCCGTCGGCGCTGAGCGCGGCGAGGGACGAGGGGCGATTCCCCGTGACCGTGGGCAGGCCCTGCGAGTGGCTGACGAGCGTCACGGTGCCGGTCGTGAGGTCCTCGAGGAAAACATCCTCACCGGAGCTGTCCGTCCCGCCGTTCACGTCCTGCTGGCCGGGCACCAGGTGGGTGGCCGCGCTGATGAAGGCGGCGTACCGGCCGTCGGCGCTGAGCGAGGGCTGGAAGAAGGACTGCCCGGAGTAGCCTTCGGGGCTGCCGCCGGCCGCGGTGTCCGAATACTGGCTGGGATCGACCCGGGAGGCGAGCTCCAGGGTCTGGGCGGCGAAGCCGGCGGTGGCCATCGACAGGATCAGGACGCAGGGCAGCAGGCTCTTCTGGAACACTCGTGGTCTCCTAAGGGATGTAGCCGTCGATCTCGATCTTGACATGCACCGTGCCGTTGCCGGCCACGAAGGGGAGCGCCGCGACGGCGCCGTTGCCGAGCGGCACGGTGAGACCGGCGCTCTGGGTCATCCCCTGGCTGAAGCGGAGGATGCCGGACGACGGATTGGTGACGTCCCCCGGGTAGAGCCGCACGTTCCCCTTCCCCGTCCCCTGGGAGACGGTGAGCTTCAGGATCGCCTGCTTCGCGCCCGCCGGCACGCCGCAGGCGCCGGCGGCGGTGACCGCCTGCCGGACGTTCGAGCGCAGGACGCCGTCGAAGAGCGCGCACGGGGGGACCGTCACCGGCCCGGCCGTGGCGTCGTAGAGGAAGGCGTCCCAGTTGGCGTTGAAGTCTCCGGGCACCAGGGGGGCGTCGGTGTTGAAGGCGACCTGGCGGCCGTCGCCGGACATCTGGAGGTCGAGGGAGATGTTGAAGTCGATCCCGAAGGACTTCCCCACCACGCCGGCGAGCAGGGTGCGCGCGCCGGTGGCCCGGTCCTGGACATAGAAGCGGAGGGCCGTGCCCGTCTGCCCCGGCAGCAGCTCGGGCGACGGGCTCTGGAAGCCGATGCGGCCGCCGTCCGCGCTGATCACGGGCGACTGCGCCCACAGGCTGGTGGTGGAGCCCGGCGAGCCGGCGGCGGAGCTGACCAGGGTGACGGCGCCGGAGAGCCGGTCGTAGAGGAAGACGTCGCCTCCCTGGTTGGTGTCGCTCACCCCCGCCACCAGATCGCTCGCCACGCTGTAGAAGACGGTCCAGCGGCCGTCCGCGCTGATCAGGGCGCGATGCCGGTCGAGGAAGGGGTACGACTGGTCGTTGCCCGTGGTCAGCGGCGAGGAGCCGGTGTGGCTGATCAGGCTGGCCGTGCCGGAGAGCCGGTCGTAGAGGAACAGGTCGCCCGTCCGGTTGGTGTCGACCTGGCCGGGAACGAGGTCGGTGGCGTCGCTCGCGAAGACGATCCAGCGGCCGTCCGCGCTCATCCCGGCCAAGGCCGTCGAACGGCCGGTGGCGGTGGCCGGCGAGCCCGCGGTGTGATCGATCAGGGTGACTGTGCCGGTCGCGCGGTCGAAGACGAAGGCGTGCCCGCTGCCGCTGGCGCTGCTCTGGCCGGGGACCAGGTTCGTGGCCAGGCTGATGAACGCGACGACGTTGCCGTCGGCGCTGATCCAGGGGTCGTGGGACTCGTTGTCGCCGGTGGTCAGCGGATCGCCGCCGGCGTGGCTGACCAGGGTGTTGGCGCCGGTGGTCCGGTCGTAGAGGAAGACGTCGAATTGGAGGGTATCGCTGTGCTGCCCCGGCACCAGGGTGCAGGCGTCGCAGGCGTAGGCGGTGAAGCGGCCGTCGGCGCTGAGCGCCGGAAAGCCCTGGAGGTCTCCGCTGGGCAGGTTCACCGGGGCGAGCGAGTGGTTGACGAGGTGGAACCCGTCCGCGGCCCGGTCGTAGAGCACCAGCGCCGGGGTGGAGGAGCCGCCCCCCGTCAGGCGGAAGGCGGCGAAGCCCCCGTCGGCGCTGAGCACGGCCGAGTCGCCGCCCGCGGCGGTGGGCGGCGAGGTCGTGGAGCGGCTCACCAGGGTGGTCTTGCCGGTGGCGCGGTCGCGCAGGAAGACGTCCCAGGAGCCGCTCTCTCCCGAGAAGGGGTCGTCGTTCCACCAGGGCTTGTCCACCTGGCCGGGGACCAGGCCGGTGGCCTTGCTGAGGAAGAGGACGTAGCGGCCGTCCGCCGAGAGGCCGGCGGCCGCGCTGGGACCGAACGGGGTGACGGCGGGGAGGTCCGCGGCCCGTTGCGTGAGGGGCGTGACCTCGGCGGACCGCCGCGCGAAGGCGAAGAGGTCCTGGAAGCCCTGGGCGTCGATCTGCCCGCCGCCGAGGTCGGTGGCGAAGCTGCCGAAGGCCACCACGCCGCCGTCGGCGCTGATCCGCGGCCCCGTCGAGGTCGCGTTGCCGGCCGTGGTCAGCGAGCCGCCGACGTGGCTGGCGAGGACCGTGGCACGGGTGGACTGGTCGTAGACGAAGACGTCGAGGGTGTGCGGGGTGTCGATCTGGCCCCGCACCAGGTCCACGGAGCTGCTCGCGAAGACGATGTAGCGGCCGTCGGCGCTGAGGCTTGCCTGCCGTGAATCCGGGCTCGCCGGCGAGGTCGTCGCGGAATCCCGGTGGTGGCTCACCAGCGACGTCTTGCCGGTGACCCGGTCGTAGACGAAGACGTTGGACCCGGTGCCGAGGTTGACCTGGCCCGGCACCACGCCGGGCGCCGGGCTGTCGAAGGCCACGTAGCGGCCGTCGCCGCTCAGCGCGGCCACACCGGCTCCGACCCCCATCTGCGGCACGGCGGCGGAGTGGCTCACCAGCCGCAGCGACCCCGAGATCCGGTCGTACAGGAAGAGGTCGTTCAGGGTGGTGCCGGGGGCCGTGGTCTGGCCGGCGATCAGGTTCTTCGCCAGGCTGCCGAAAGCGATCCAGCGGCCGTCGGCGCTGAGGGTGGGGTTCGAGGAGAGGGCGTTGGCCGCCGAGAGGGGGGCGCCCGCGGCGTGGCTGACCAGGGTCACCGCGCCGGTCGCGCGCTGATAGAGGAAGACGTCGTTCGCCCCGAACGGGTCGTACATCCCGGCGACGAGGTCCTTGGCATCGCTGAGGAAGACGACGAAGCCGCCGTCGGCGCTGATCGCCGGGCGGATCGAGGCGCCGTTCCCCTCGATGGCCGCGGCGTCGAACCGGTGGGTGATCAGGGTGAGTGCGCCCGAGGAGCGGTTATAGAGGAAGACGTTGAAGGCCGGCGGCCCGTCCCGGGTGGGGACCTGGCCGGGGATGAGGTTCGTGGCGTCGCTGGTGAAGGCGATCCAGTTGCCGTCGGCGCTGATCTGGACCTCGAAGGCGTGGCCGTTCGCCGTGGTGTTGGGATCACCGCTGGCGTGCGAGACGAGCCTGGTGGCCCCCGTGACCCGGTCATAGAGGTAGAGGTCGCTCTTCTGGTTGGCGTCGGACACCCCCGGCACCAAGTCGGTGCCCAGGCTGGTGAAGGCGACCCAGCGGCCGTCGGCGCTGAGGCTGGTTTCGAGCCCGTAGTAGGTCCCCGCGACGTGCCCCGCCATGGTGGGCCTGCCGGCCGCGTGGGAGACCAGGGTGAGGGCGCCGGTCAGGCGGTCGGCGAGGAAGACGTCGGAGAACGCGTTGCCGTCGGCCTGGCCGGGCACCAGGTTGGGCGCGTCGCTCTGGAAGACGATCCAGCGGCCGTCGGCGGAGAGGGCCGGGCTGGCGCTGTTGCCGTAGCTGTCCGGGAGGGGATCGGCCCGCGAGATCAGCTCGACCTGTCCGGCCCCGGCGGCGGAGGCCGCCGCGAGCAGGAGCAGGCCGAGAGCGGCCGGACGGAGCCCTCGGCGATTCCATGACACCTCTCCAGTCCTCGGCACGGCAACCTCCTGGAATCTGACGGGATCTTGAAGGAAATCTTAGCTCAGCGCTCAGCTCCCATGAAGGATGCGTTTTTCGGCCTGCCATTTCCGTCAGGGCACGTACCCATCCACCTCCACCATCACCCGCACCGTGCCGTTGCCGCGCACGAAGGGGAGGATGGCGAGGGTGCCGTTGCCGTTCGTAGCCAGCGGCAGGTCGAAGCTGGCGCTGGCGGTCTGGCCGCGGTCGAAGCGGAGGGTGCCGGCGGCGGTGGCGGTGACGTCCCCCGGATAGAGCCGCAGGTTGCCCATCCCCGTGGCCTGGAGGGCGGTCACCCTCAGCAGGGCGCGGGTGGCCGTGGCCGGCACGCCGCACCGTCCCGCGACCTTGATCGGACGCCGGACGTTGGAGCGCAGCCCCACCAGATCGAAGAGGGGGCAGGGGGGGAGGGGCACCGGGGTCACGGTGGGAGGAGGATCGAGGCTGAAGAGGTAGGCGTCGTAGTCGATGTTGAGGTCCCCCGGCACCAGGTCCGCGCCGCTGGGGAAGGCGACCTGCCGGCCGCTGGCGCTCACGGTGGGGAAGCCGGACCAGCCGACCAGCGACTCGCCCGGCCGCGGCGCGGTGATCCAGGTCAGCGCGCCCGCCAGCCGGTCCCAGAGGAAGACGTGGGGCTCCTGCGGGCCGAGGCCCGTCGGCGCCGGCTGCTCCGGCACGAGATCGTGCGCCACGCTGTAGAACGCGACGTACCGGCCGTCCGCGCCGATCGCCGGGGCGAGGGAATCGTCGTCGCCGCCGCGGTCGCCGGAGGTCGAGCGGCTGAGGAGGGCGGCGGTCCCCGCGGTCCGGTCGTAGAGGAAGACCTGATACTTCCCGCGGATGTCCACGCCGGGGCGCTCGTTGCTCGCGAAGGCGGTGTAGCGGCCGTCCGCGCTCAGCACCGGCAAGGCGCCCACTCCGATCCGCACGAGGGCCGCCGAGGCGCGGTCGTAGAGGTAGAGCCCCGGGGGCACGCCGGGCTCGATCTCGCCGTCGCCGCTCACGAAGGCGAGCACCTGCCCATCGGCGCTCAGTGCGTACCGGGTGGTCCGCGCGAAAGAGCCGGGCGTGAGCGGCGAGCCCTGCGCGTGGCTCACCAGGACCGTCCGGTCGGCCGTGCGGTCCCAGAGGAAGAGGTTGGGGGAGGGGCCGGCGAGCTGTCCGGGGACGAGGTCCGGCGCGTCGCTCACGAACGCCACCCAGCGGCCGTCGTCGCTGATCCGGGGCTGAACGGAATTGGCGCGGCCGGTCACGGTAGGCCCGGCCGTCGAGTGGCTGACCAGTATGGTGGCGTGGGTCACCCGGTCCCAGAGGAAGACCTTGGCCCCCGTGTCCTGCGGCCGCTGCCCGGGGACGAGGTCCGTCGCGTAGCTGACGAAGGCGACCCAGCGGCCGTCCGGCGTGAGGCTCGCGGTAACGAGGTCGTTGTCCGAGCTCGCCATCCGGGCGACCAGGACGGAGGTCCCCGCCAGGCGGTCGAAGAGATAGAGGCGGGTCTCCCCCGTCGCCGGGGGCGGGCCGGCCACCAGGCCGGGCGCGTCGCTGCGGAAGAGCACCCAGCGGCCGTCGGCGGAGACCGCCGTCTGCACGGAGCTCCCCTGGGCCGTGCGCGTGGCCGAGCCGGCGGCGTGGCTGACCAGGACCGTGCCCCCGGTCGCCCGGTCATGGAGGAAGACGTCGCTCGTCAGCTTGCCGTCGATCTGGCCGGCGATCACCCACGGGGCGAAGCTGGTGAAGACGACCCAGCGGCCGTCGCCGCTCACGGTCGTGGCGCTGGTCCCCCCTTCGGGAGAGATCGACGGCAGGCCGGGGGCGTGACGGGTGACCGCGGTCAGGCCGGCCGAGGCGGTGTCGTAGGAGAAGACGTCCTCCCCGAGGTTGTGGTCCGGGACGTCCGCCGCCAGGTTGTCGGCCACGCTGGCGAAGAGGACGCGGGAGCCGTCCGGCGCGACCACCGGGGAGTACGACATGCCGTCCCCCGCGGTGGTGCCCGCGGCGGCGTGGCTCACCAGGGCGACGGTCCCCTTCTTGCGGTCGAACAGGAAGAGGTCCCAGGTCACGTTGGTGTCGGTCTGGCCGGTCACCAGGTCGGCATCCCGGCTGAGGAAGGCGACGAAGCGGCCGTCCGTGCTCAGCGCCAGGGAGGCGGCCGACGAGCCGGAGAGGGTCGCCGAGCCGTGCTTGCGGCTGGCCAGGGTGAACGTCCGCGCGACCCTGTCATAGAGGTAGACCCCCTGCAGGCTGGAGCTGTCGGGCTGCGGCGGGACGACGCTGGTGGGCTTGCTGATCAGGGCCAGCCAGCGTCCGTCCGGGGTGATCGCGACCGCCGGGGTGGGGTCGACCGGGTCCTCGAAGTTGGTGGTGGCCAGCGGGGTGGTGGTGTGGGCGGCGGCGTCGTAGAGGTAGGTGCTCTGGGCGGTGCGGACGGCGACGTAGCGGCCGTCGGCGCTCATCGCCAGGCTCTGGAAGTCGTCTCCCAGGCCGATCCGCGAGACCGTTCCGGTGGTGGTGTCGTAGAGGAACGTGCCGTTCTCGGCGGCCGGCTGCCCGGGGACGAGATCGGTCGCCCGGCTGAAGAAGGCGACGAAGCGGCCGTCGGCGCTGAGCACCGGCCGCGTGGACTCCCCGGCTCCGGCCACCACGGGGCCGGCGGGGGTGTGGCTGACCAGCCGGAACGACTTCGCCACCCGGTCGTAGAGGAAGACGTTGAGCTGGGGCGGCCCCTGCTGGCCGGGGACCAGGTCGAAGGCGTCGCTCATGAAGGCGAGATAGCGGCCGTCGCGGCTGATCGTCAGGGAGTGGAACCGGGCGAAGAAGCTGCTCGCCACCAGCGTGGTGGCGTCCGCCGCGCGGTCGTAGAGCAGGAGGTCGCCCGTCGAGGAGAACGGCGGGACGGGCTGGCCGGGCGCGACGTCGTTGAAATGGCCGATGTACGCGGCCCAGCGGCCGTCACCGCTGAGCACCGCCTCGTCCACACCGGCGCCGTCGCTGGAGGTGCCGGCGGTGGCCGGCGAGCCCAGGGCGTGGCTGACCAGGGAGGTGGTGCCGGTGAGGAGGTCGCGCAGGAAGAGGTCGATCGCCAGATTGCCGTCCCGCTGTCCCGCCACCAGGTTGGTCTCTCCGCTGAGCATCAGCAGATAGCGGCCGTCGGCGCTGAGCGAGAGGGGAGGGAGGGTGAGGACGCCGCCGGTGAAATTCCGCGCCGCCGCGCCCGTGCCCGAGATCTGGCTGGGGGCGACCTGGGAGGCGAGCTCCACGGTCGCGGCGCTGAGACCGGCCGTGCCGCACAGCAGAGAGACCACAGCTCCCACCGCCCACCGGAGCCCGTTTCGATTCATCGGCGAACCTCCTCGGAGTCGATCCTGGATGAGGGCGGTATTGTAACCGCCGTTTCGCTTCGCCAGGAAATGACGAAACGGCGGATTCGATTTCAGAAGGCCCTACGGCACGTACCCATCCACCTCCACCGCCACCCGCACCGTGCCGTTGCCGTTCACCGAGGGGAGGAGCGCGATGCCGCCGTTGCCCAACGGGACGGTGAAGCTGGCGCTACGGGTCGCCCCCCGGGTGAAGCGGAGGAGCCCCAGGGCCGGGCTGGTGACGTTGCCCGGATAGATCTGCACGTTCCCCTTCCCCGTCCCCTGCGAGACGGTGAGCTTGACCAGTGCCTGTCTCGCTCCGGCCGGCACGCCGCAGACGCCCGCGACCGTCAGGGTCTTGCGGACGTTCGAGCGCAGGGCGCCGCTGAACAGGTTGCAGGGGGGCAGGGTCACCGGGCCGCTGGAGCCGGAGCCGTTGGGATAGACGAAGACGTCCGTGCGGCCGTTGAAGTCGCCGGCCACGAGGCCGGGAGCGTCGCTGTCGAAGGCCACCGCCCGGCCGTCCGCGCTGAGGAGAGGGGCCTCGCCGCCGGTGGAGGTGACGGCGGTCAGCCTGCCCGCGACGCGGTCGAAGAGGAAGACGCCGAGCTTGCCCGCCACGAGGTCCGGGGCGTCGCTGTCGAAGGCGGCGTAGCGGCCGTCGGCGCTGATTGAAGGGTTTTCCGCGGAGCCGTGGCTCACCTGAGAGGGGGAGCCGGTGGAGCGGGTCACCAGTGTCGAGGCCCTGGCGACCCGATCGTAGAGATAGAGCTGATCGGTGCCGTCGGGGTTGGGGATTCCCGGGAGCACCTGGCCGGTGGAGAGGAAGGCGAGCCAGCGGCCGTCGGCGCTGAGCGCCAGTTGCCGCCCGCTGTTGCCCGGCGAGGTGCCGGCCAGCGTCAGGGCCCCTCCCATCCGATCGTACAGATAGGTATTGAGCCGCCCGTCCGGAGCCCGGCTGGTGAAGGCCACCCAGCGGCCGTCGGCGCTCAGCACGGGCATCGGATCCTCGAAAGTCCCGGTGGCCTGGCTGGGCGAGCCCGGGGCGTGGGTCACCAGGGCGGTGGTGCCGGCGACGCGGTCGAACAGGAAGAGGTCGATCGTCCGGCCGTCCGCGTCGTCCACCTGACCGGGCACCAGGTCGGTCGCGGCGCTCTCGTAGAGCACGTAGCGGCCGTCGGCGCTCAGGCTGGGATGATTGGAGAAGCCGTTGGCGGTCTTCCGGGCGCTCGTGCCCGACCGGCTCACCAGGGTCTTGGCGCCGGTCGTCCGGTCCCAGAGGAAGACATCGCTCGCCCGGTTGGCGTCGGTGATTCCGGCCACGAGGTCGGAGGCCTCGCTGGAGAAGGCCACCCAGCGGCCGTCGGCGCTGATCGCGGGCTCCAGAGAGTCGCCGTTGGCGGCGGCGTTGGGATCGGCCGCCGAGCGGCTCACCAGCACCGTGCTCCCCGCGGCGCGGTCGAAGAGGAAGACGTCGGAGCTGACCGGCGGATCGTTCACTCCCGTCACCAGGTTCGCGGCGAGGCTGGCGAAGACCACGTACCGGCCGTCGGCGCTGAGCCCCGATTGATCGGACGCGTCGTCGCCGGCCGTGGTGGGCGAGGCGGCGGACCGGCTGGCCAGGAGGGTCGAACGGGCCGTCCGGTCGTAGAGGAAGACGTCCCCCTGCCCGTTGCCGTCGGTCTGGCCGGCCACGAGGTTGGCGGCGGTGCTCTCGAACAGCACGTAGCGCCCGTCGCCGCTGATCCCGCGCGCCTGGCTGTCCGCGTCGGGGGTGAGCGAGGGCGCGCCGGGCGCGTGCAGGGTGGCGTAGACGTTGCTCCGCGCCGCGGTGTCATAGAGGAGGACGTCCTCCCCGCCGTTGAGGTCGTTCACCCCCGGCTGGAGGTTGGCGGCGTTGCTGTAGAAGGCGAGCCGCGAGCCGTCGGCGCTGACCTCCGGGCCGTAGGAGAAATCCCCCTCGGACGGGCCTCCCGGCGCGGAGCTCACCAGGGAGGCCGTGCCGGCGGCGCGGTCGAACAGGAACACCCCGGGGACGCCGGCGGCCTCGCTCTCGAAGGCGACGAGGCGGCCGTCCCCGCTGAGCGACGGATTCAGCGACGGGTCGCGCGGGGTCGTCGGCGAGCTCCCCGCCCGGCTCGCCAGGATCGACTGGTTGGAGGTCCGGTCGTAGAGGAAGACCTCGGGCCCGGGCGCCGCGACCTGGCCGGGGACGAGGTCGGTGGCGTCGCTGAGGAAGGCGATCCAGCGGCCGTCCGCGCTGACTCCCAGGCGGCCGGCGGGTGAATCGGCGTTCGCCGTCATCGTGGTGGAGCCCGCGGCATGGCTCACCAGGGTGATCGTCCCGGCCCCGCGGTCGAAGAGGAACAGGTCGGTGGCGCTGTTGGTGTCGACCTGGCCCGGCGCCACGTGGGCGTCGTCGCTGAAGAAGGCGACCGTGCCGCCGTCGGCGCTGATCGCGGGCATCGTCCCCGGGCCGATCCGGCGCAGGGCTCCGGAAACCCCGTCATAAAGGAGGACACCGCCGGAGGCCGAGGGCTCCAGATCGGTCGCGAGAGTCCCGAAGGCGACCCAGCGGCCGTCGGCGCTGATCGCCGGGTCCATGGACGGGCCGTTCCCGGCCTTGGCAGGCGAGCCCGAGTGGCTGACCAGCGCGAGGCTCGCCGTCACGCGGTCGTACAGGAAGACGTCGGGCGAGCCGTTGTCGTCCTGCTGGCCGGGCACGAGATCGGGGGCGTCGCTGGTGAAGGCGAGGAACCGGCCGTCGGCGCTGATCGCCACGCTCTGGACCCCCTGGCCGTCGTTCGCGTCGAGAAAGGCCGAGGGGGCGATCAGCGCCGTCGTTCCGGCGACGCGGTCGAAGAGGAAGAGCTTGGGCGGGTGGTTGCCGGCCGGCTGGCCCGGCACCAGATCGGCCGATTGGCTGATGAAGGCGACCCAGCGGCCGTCCGCGCTGAGCACGGCGCTCTCCGCCCCGAGAGCGGAGGTGGCCGTGGGCGAGGCCGTGGAATGGCTGACCAGGACCGTGGCGCCGGAGATCCCGTCGTGGAGGAAGACGTCGCTCCCCATCTTCGCCGGCGGCCCCGTCTGACCGGCCACCAGGTTGTTCGCCGAGCTGAGGAACGCCACCCAGCGGCCGTCCGCGCTGAGCGAGGGGGGAGACGGATAGACGGTCTGGGCCTGCGCGCCGGACGCGGTGTCCGAGAGCCGGCCCGGGTCGGCCCTGGAGACCAGCTCGACCGGACCGGCCGCGAAGCCGGCGCGGCTCCCGGCGAGCAGCAGCGCGAGGGCGCAGCCGCGGAGGATCACCTTGGAGGATGCCATGGGAAAGATGGTAGCAGCTCAGCGGCGGGCCTTGCGCCGGGGCCCCACGACGGAATAGAAGCCGGTACGGACGTTGCAATCCTTGCTGGATGAAGAAATCTGGGATGGAGGGGGCGCCCAGGAGAATCCGGGCGCGCCGCCTCCGCCGGCGAATCACCAAGGAGGCACTTCATGGCAGTCGATCTCAAGCCCCTGGACCAGCAAGTCATCGTCATCACCGGCGCCTCGAGCGGCATCGGCCTCGCCACGGCCATGGCCGCGGCCGAGCAGGGCGCCAGGCTCGTCCTCGCCGCCCGCGCGGGGCAGGCGCTCGACGAGATCTGCCAGCGCATCAAGGCCGGCGGCGGCCAGGCGATCTACGTGGTCGCCGACATCGGCAAGCGCGAGCAGGTGGAGCACATCGCCGAGGCGGCGATCCAGAAGTTCGGCCGCATCGACACCTGGGTCAACGACGCCGGGGTGTCGATCTACGGCCGCCTCGACGAGGTCAGCGACGAGGACAACCGCCGGCTGTTCGACACCAATTTCTGGGGCGTGGTCTACGGCTCGCTCGCCGCCCTCCCCCACCTCAAGCGGCAGGGGGGCGCGCTGATCAACGTCGGCAGCGAGGTCTCGGACGCGGTGGTGCCGCTGCAGGGGATGTACTCGGCGTCCAAGCACGCGGTCAAGGGTTTCACCGACGCCCTGCGGGTGGAGATCGAGGAGATCGACGAGGCGCCGGTCTCGATCACCCTGATCCAGCCGACCGCGGTCAACACCCCCTATCCGACGCACGCCCGGAACTACATGGACAAGGAGGCGAAGCTCCCCACGCCGCAGATCGATCCGGAGAAGGTGGCCGAGGCGATTCTCAAGGCGGCGGTCAAGCCCGAGCGCGACGTCAAGGTGGGCACCACGGCCCACCTCAACACGCTCACCGCCAAGCTGGCGCCGGGGCTCGGCGACAAGATGTCCGCCAAGCAGGCCGACCGCCAGCAGCTCGATCGTCCACCGGTGAATCCGGAGGGCGCGCTCTACAAGGCCGGCGGCACCGGCCACATCCACGGCCCCGGCGGCGACGAGAAAGATCCCGACGAGGCGCGGCTCATGGAGGAGTCGCGGGGCCCGCGCGCGGCGCGGTAACGCGGACGCGGCTTTCCGGTTGAAACCTGGCCCGGGGGTGATCCCCGGGCGTCCCGGCCGATCTGTTACAGTCCCCCACCATGCCCTCCGAGGCGAGAAATCCTCTCGAGCTTCTGCGCACGCGGACCCTCGCCGCCGGGCCTCCGGCCGCGATCGTTCTCGCCGAAGGGGGGGACCCCCGGGTGGTGGCGGCGGCCGAGCGGGCCACCGCTCTCGGGCTCTGCCGGGCCTCGCTGGTCGGGTCTCCCGAGATCGTGGAGAGCGCCGCCACGGCGGCCGGGATGGTGCTGACCGTGCCGGTTCTGGAGCCGGCGGCCGATCCCGAGCTGCCGCTGTTGACCGAATACCTCGCCGGGCGGCTGTCCGCGCGGGGGCTCGATCCCGCCCTGGCTCCGGATCTCGCCCGCGATCCCCTGCACTACGCGGCTCTGCGGGTGGCCACCGGCCGGGCTGACGGCGCGGTGATGGGCGCCCTCGCCACCACCGCGGACACCCTGCGGGCGGCGCTGCGGGCGATCGGTCCGCGGCCGGGGCTCAAGGTGGTCTCCTCCTGTTTTTTGATGGTCCCGCGGGATGGGCGCGGGCTGATCTACAGCGATTGCGGGGTGGTTCCCGATCCCGATCCGGAGGAGCTGGCCGACATCGCCGAGGCGGCGGCGGGGAGCTGCCGGGTGCTGCTGGGCGAGGAGCCTCGCGTGGCCCTGCTCTCTTTCTCGACCAAGGGGAGCGCCCGCCATCCGCGGGTGGAGAAGGTGCGGGCGGCCCTGGAGGTCCTGCGCGGCCGGGGGGTGGGCTTCGAGGTGGACGGCGAGCTCCAGGCCGACGCCGCCCTGGTTCCGGAGGTGGCGCGGCGCAAGGCGCCGGGGAGCCCGGTGGCGGGGCACGCGAACGTGCTGGTCTTCCCCGATCTCGACGCCGGCAACATCGCCTATAAATTGACCGAGCGGATCGGCGGCGCGCGCGCGGTCGGCCCCCTGCTACAGGGGCTGGCCCGGCCGCTCAACGACCTGTCGCGCGGCTGCTCCGCCGAGGATATCGTCGACGCGATCGCGGTCACGGCCCTGGACGCGGCCGAGCGGAGGCTGAGAGGGGATCCATCATGAAGGTACTGGTGATCGGCAACGGCGCCCGGGAGCACGCCCTGTGCTGGAAGCTGCGGCAGAGCCCGCTCCTGACCGAGCTCTACTGCGCCCCGGGCAACCCCGGGATCGCCGCCGTGGCCGACCGGGTGCCGCTGGCGCCCGAGGAGGTGCCGCGGCTGGTGGATTTCGCCACCGAGATGAGGATCGACCTCACGGTGGTCGGTCCCGAGCTGCCGCTGACCTTGGGGGTCGCCGACGAATTCGCCGGCCGCGGCCTGCCGATCTTCGGCCCCACCCAGCGGGCGGCCGAGATCGAGGGGAGCAAGGTCTTCTCCAAGCTGTTCATGGACCGGCACAAGATCCCCACGGCGCCGTTCGCGGTGGTGCACGACGCCGCGGCGGCCCTCGCCGAGGCGAAGCGCTTCGGCCTCCCCGTGGTGCTCAAGGCGGACGGCCTCGCCGCCGGCAAGGGGGTGCTCATCGCCACCAGCGAGGAGGAGCTGGCGGAGGCCGTGCGCACCCTCTTCGAGGAGCGCCGTTTCGGCGCCAGCGGCGATCGGGTGGTGGTCGAGGCCTTCCTGCCGGGGGACGAGGTGTCGTTCATGGCCCTCTGCGACGGCGAGCGGGTGCTGCCGCTCGCCACCGCCCGCGACTACAAGCGGATCGGCGACGGCGACAGCGGGCCCAACACCGGCGGCATGGGGGCCCACAGCCCCTCGGGCGGGCTGTCGGCCGAGACCGCCGCCGAGGTGGTGGAGACGGTGATGCGGCCGGCGGTCGCCGGGCTCGCCGCCGAGGGGAGGCCGTTCGTGGGCGTCCTCTACGCCGGGCTGATGCTGACCCCCGAGGGGCCGCGGGTGCTGGAGTTCAACGCCCGCTTCGGCGATCCGGAGGCGCAGGTGCTGCTGATGCGCCTGGAGGACGACCTTCTCCCCCTGCTCGCCGCCGGGGCCGCCGGCCGTTTCGACGCCCGCCGCCTCTCCTTCCGCCGCGAGGCCGCCGCGTGCGTGGTCCTCGCCAGCCCCGGCTACCCCGGCCGGCCGCTCACCGGGGAGACGATTCGCGGGCTCGACCGCGCCGGAGCGATCGAGGGGGTCGAAATCTTTCACGCCGCCACCGCCGTTGAAGGAACAGAGCTGGTGAGCGCGGGGGGGCGAGTGCTCTCCGTCTGCGCTCTGGCTCCCGATCTCCGCGGGGCGCTCGAACGGGCCTACGCGGCCGTGGGGGAGGTCGACTGGCCGGGCAAGGTCTACCGCCACGACATCGGGCGCCGCCTGCTCGGTCCTGACCAAGGTGGGGGCCAGGGCGGTGTGACGGGGCCGTGATACCTTCCCGAGCGCGTTGACGCAGAGGTCCGCGGCTGTAACAATCATTCCCAGCGGTCCCGAGCCTGCGAAAATCCGAGGCCCCCGCGAGGGGGCTGGTACCTTTCGTGCATAGGCATTCGGGCCGCAGTCGTCAGACGGAATAGGAAGTGATATGGGGTGCAACGGTTGTAGTTACAAGGGCATGTCGACGGCCGTCGAAGACACCTTCGTCGGCGTGCGCTTCCGTGAAGAGACGAACCTGACGCTCTGCGCCACGGCCGGCCGGATCTACGCCCGAGGGGAGAGAGTGGTGGTGGACCTGGAGTCGGGCCCGGCGCTCGGGCACGTGGAGCAGTCTCCGATGCCGGTGTTCAAGCCGTGCCAGAAGTCGGGCGCGCGGCCGGTCCTGCGGCCGGCGGACGATGCCGATCTGGCGGCTTA
>Ga0308175_100000979_pt1 | contig 19011 bp, 19 predicted proteins | sample PhyCR1_3_FD_203893 | JGI IMG/M metagenome (GOLD analysis project Ga0308175, IMG submission 203893) | Soil microbial communities from UC Gill Tract Community Farm, Albany, California, United States - DLSLS.C.R1 | ecosystem: Environmental > Terrestrial > Soil > Agricultural land | place: USA...
CGGTGGCTGCCGAGTGCGCCGGATACTGGCACGAGGTCGCCTATTTCCCCGACCGTACGACCCCTGATCTCGCGTCGCGGATCGCCTTCCACCCAGACCCGAGTCCGCCGGCCGGCCGCTCTTCGGCCTGCACCCTGGCGAACCTCGAGCGGCGCCGCACGGCACTCCGGCCCTTCGGGGCTCGCGAGATCGAGCCGCGCGTGATCGAATGCCTCCGCTCGGTGCGCGGCGAGCCGGCAGTGCGGGTCTGTCTGTCCGAGAGCGCCGAGCGGCGGCGGGTGGCGGACGTGTTGAGCGTGCGTGCGGTGGCCACGCTGTTCGGTGAGGAGCGCTATCGGAGGGAGATCTTGGCCGGCGGGTTGTCCTGGCTGGCCAGCCAGACCGGGAAGCTTACCCTGGCGCACCCGGATCCGGCTCGGCGAGTGGCCCGGCAGCTTTCCGCGCTGATCCGAAGCGCCCCCGTGATCGGTGTGATCGGGTCGCTGACGGACGCGCCGGTGGACCAGGTGCGAAGCGGACGAATGCTCGAGCGCCTGTGGCTCGCCGCGACCGCGGAAGGACTGTCGGTGCAACCGATCAGCTTTGCCCTGCAGACGCCGTCCACGCGCGAGACGCTGGCCGCTTTGTTCCCGGAGGGCGGTACGCACGCGCAGCAGCTCATCCGGATCGGGTATGGAGCCGGGCAGGATGGCGACGAGACATCGCGGCGCCCGGTAAAGGACGTGCTCGTGGCCGGCAAGAACGGCCGGCCCGTGGCGCCGGAGTGATCCACTTCCTCATCTTCTTCCTCCCTTCACGGTTTCTTCAGGGTCGCGGTCCTAAGATTGATCCAGACCCCAGCCGTGAGGCCGCCATGTCCGCCGTCGCATCGCCCGTGTATGTCGCATCCGCTCATGAAACCCTCGATACCGTCCTTGCCCCGGGTCACGATGCCTGGATCGAAGAGACCCGGCACCTGCTCACCGCGGCTTCCGCGCCCGGCGCGGCGGACTGGGAGCGCTCGCCGGTGGTGCGCTGGCTCAACGACGGCTTCCTGCGCCGCTTCCTCGCGGAGCGGGCGCTCATGAACGAGCTGCGGCCCCATTTCACCGTGCGCGAAGACGAACTGATCGGCGCGGGTGAAGACCGCATCGCCCAGATCCGCCTGGTACTCGACCGGCTCGCCCGGCGGCACGGCAGCGTGAGCGAATTCAGGTCACTGGCGCAGGGGCTCATGCAGGCGCTCGAGATGTGGTGCGCCGAATGCGAGCTGGCCGTCCGCCGCGTTCAGTGCCGTTACCTCTCGCGCGATGCGCGCCGCCTGCTGGAAGAGGTGGAAGACACCGCGGGGGTCGCGCGGCTCGTGTAAGGCGCGCCGGCCGGTGTGGCGCGCCCGGGCACTTGGTAGCGTGGCGGACCCTCTGCCACACGTCGGGGCCATCCATCAGGATGGCCCCCGGTCGTTGCGGACCGCTGTGCCACGGGTTGCGTACGATCAGCTACTGGGTCCAGTCCGAATCCGCGCCATGAATGAAGCGGCCTTCCTGCGTCCCGTCGACGCCGATGAAGTACAGATCGCCCGGGTCCTTGCGATACACGATCTTCGATCCATCACCCCTTGGGCCGCGGCTCTGGGCCGACGCCGGACCCAAAGCGGCCAACAGCAGCAGGGTCATGCACACCATGGCCACGCGCACAGATCCCGGGTTCAAAGGGCCCCTCCCCCCGGCTGACCCGCGCACTGGAACCGCCGCTCCGCCTCCGACTTCACCAGCCGGAGCGACGCCCGGCGAATGAGCAGGATGCCCGGCGAGAACACCGCCCAATAGCGGCGGAACAGCCAGCGGGAGCGCGCATCCGTCGTGACCACCCGCGTCTCGGTGCGGAACCGGGAGGTAAAGTCACCAAGCGGAATGGCCTCGAGCGTCCAGGCGATCTTGGCCCACCCCGGCTCGTCGAACGCCACGAAGGCGCCCGGCGACCGCCCGTGAAACGTCACGTCGGCGTGCCAGGGCTGGGTGACGGCTCCGACCACGATCATCCGTCCCGGCTCGTTGGCCAGCACGCGCCATCCGAGCGCGAGCGTCTCGGTAAGCAGAGGGGCGGGCGTGCGGGGTGGCGCTCCGCGAAGCCTCGCCGGCAGGGTGCGAACCGCGAAGATCGCCCGCACCAGCGGCGACCGGTGGATGTCCATGTCGCGGGCAGCGGCCATGGTGATCCATGCCGGCGCGGCGACCGCAATTTCGTGGCGCTCCGCCACGTCGTACGTCGGCATGAAGGGGTCGAGCGGCGACGCGCCATCCGGGTTCGGGCGTACGGGGCCAGCCCGCCGCGTACCCCGGCGGCCGAGATCGACGGCCATGGCGCTACTCCCCTCCACCTGCCGAGGCGAGCTGGGCCTGGTGGCGAATGGGCGCCGCAAATAGGGCCGTCAGCGCGCGAGCGAAGGCGTCCACCTCCTGCCATTCGGTAAAGTCCCAGTCGCGCGAGGTGTCGGTGGGAAGCCCCTTGCGCCGGTTGATCCGCTTGAGCACCCACCGAATCGGCCAGGAGTACTTGGTGTACGCCACCCCGCCGGTAAAGGACCGGGTGATCGTCGGCCGCCAACCCGACTCCTCGAGGAGGCGCTCGATGTATATGCTGGCCTGAGCGGGGTCGCTGCCGGCCGACCCGCACACCGAGATGAAGGCGGTCGCCAGGCGATTGAGCCGCGCCGCATGGAAGCGGACGAAGCTTCGGATGTAGCGCTGGTGATATCCCGCCAGGACCGAGGCTGCGATCACGACGCCGCTATAGGTCTCCAGCGTCAGGTTTTCCGGCAGCCTGTCCCCGCGGTGGATGTCCACCGCGTACCCGGCCTGACGGAACCGCTCACCGATCCGACGGGCGATCCGCTCGGTCTGCCCGTAGGTGCTGCCGTAAATGATCAGGATGCTCGACACCATCCACCTCCGCGAGTGCACTGCGGGCTGAGCGGGGGTCACGCCCTGGCCCTGTCCGCTCGCCGGCGAGTGGTCCCCCGCGGCGCCCTGGGCTTCGCGGCGTGGGCCGGGCGGCACACCAGCACCGGAACCTCGGCGGCCCGGATCAGCTTGTCGGCCACGCTGCCCAGCGCCAGACGCTGGAGGCCGCCGCGGCCATGCGTGGTGAGCGCGATCGCGGCCACGTGCTCCGGCCTCGCCGCTTGCAGGATGGCGTCGGCCGCGCCCCACCCGACGACGGCGACGCCGGTGGCCCGCAGGCCTTCGCCGCGAAGCCGCTCCGCGATGTCGCGGACGTAGTCCTCCGCCTGGTCCCGGAGCGAGGCCGTGAGCTCGGCGTCGTAGGGAGCCGGCCAGCCCACCATCTCATCGCTGAACAACATGACGGGGTGCACCACCCGCAGCAGGGTGAGCTCCGCTCCCCACAGGCGCGCCAGATCGGCCGCCGGCCCAAGCACGGCTTCGGCGAGTGGCGAGCCGTCGATCGGAACCAGGATCTGGTTGGCGCCCGCTCCGTGCGCCGGCGCCGCCCCCTCCTCGCTTGGCCGCACCAGCATCACCGGCACCTGCAGGTGGCGCACCAGGTGGTCGGCCACGCTGCCCAGCCATGCGCGACGGACGCCGCCGCGGCCGTGCGTCGCCATCACGACCAGGTCGATCCCGAGCTCCTTGACATACTGCGCGAGGACTGGGCCCACCGACCCGCTCAACGTCACGGCCGACGCCGACCGCACGCCCTCCTGGCGCAGCTTGGCCTGCAGCGAGCGCAGGTAGGAACGCTCCCACTTGCGGGTCGACAGGTCGAGGGATATGAACAGCCTGGCAGCTGCCGCATCGACCGGGGCCGTCGGGATCTGGTGTACCAGGGCCAGGCGCAGCTTGCTGCGGGCCCGCTCGGCGATCCGGCGGGCCAACGGCAGCGCCTGCTCGGCCAGCGGGGAGCCGTCCAGCGGAACGAGAACGCTTCGGAAAGAGGATGCCTGCGGCATGGGACCCCACCCCGGGAAGAGGACGCCAACAGTCGCCCGATACGGACCAGTCTAGCCGGCGGCACATGAACACAGCATGAAGGCGCGGCGAAGCTTTATATATCCGCCGAGCGCTTGCCGTGGGGTGACCGCAGCAGCCTGAGCGCCAATCCCGCTACCCAGAGCAATGCGGCGCCAACGCCGATCCGCTCGCTGATCCCGATCCAGGGGGTCGGCTGCCCCAACTCGAGCCGAATCGCTTCGAAGGCGCTCAGGGCCCCGGCAATGACGACCACCGCCAGCGTGCCGCGGGAATAGACCTGAAAGCGCCGCCCCCCGAGCGACGATCCCAGGCCCACCACCCCGGTCACCAGGCCGAAGACCACCGCGCCGAAGCCCATGTGGGGGAGGTCCCGCGAGAACCCACCGGTGCCCCGCAGGTACATCGGTGGCCACAGCAGGCATAGGATCCCTATCGTCACGAGCAGGCCACCCATGAGGCGTAACCGCCGGCACCGCCCCGCGGCCGTCCGGACCCCGAGCCCGAAGGCACCCAGGAGGAGTGCAAAGGCGCTGAGGAACGGATCCACCAGCGGCTTGGTCGGTGCGCCGACCGCCGAGAGCTCGCTGATGGCCTGCGAGGCGAACCGGTGGTACGCGCCATAGCGGACTGCCGCGAGAAGATCCGCCCCCACGTACAGCAGCGCGGCGACCAAGCCGCAGCAGAGCAGCGCCGCTCGCGCCCTGGTGCCGACCCTCATGTCCCTGGCCGCGGCTTCATCATCGCTTCATGCCCAATCCGCCTCTTGAGGACACGGCCGCCCACCAGCCGGCTCGGCAGCGTGACGAGCTCGAACATCGCCGGCCCGGCGGCGGGTGCCCCGATCCGGCCGAGGCCGATTGTTACCGTCCCGACACCCCCACCCGAGTCCCGGGCCTGCTAACATCACAGCTCGGGGCGGAAGCCAAGTGAAGGGACATGATATGAGCACTCTGGATACGGCGTACCTCGACCGGATGGACGCGTACTGGCGCGCCGCCAACTACCTCTCGGTCGGGCAGATCTATCTCAAGGACAACCCACTGCTGGACCGGCCGCTGTCGATCGATGACGTCAAGCCCCGCTTGCTGGGCCATTGGGGCACGACGCCGGGGCTCAACTTCATCTACACCCACCTGAACCGGCTGATCACCGAGCACGACCTGGACATGATCTACGTCATCGGTCCCGGGCACGGCGGTCCCGGGATCGTGGCGCACACCTATCTCGAAGGCTCCTACAGCGAGATCTACCCGCGGGTCGATCACAGCCGGGACGGCCTCAGGCGCCTGTTTCGCCAGTTCTCCTGGCCCTACGGTATTCCCAGTCACGTGGCACCCGAAACGCCGGGCTCCATTCACGAGGGCGGCGAGCTGGGCTACTCGCTGCTCCACGCGTATGGGGCGGCCTTCGACAATCCCGATCTGATCGTGGCCTGCGTGGTCGGCGATGGTGAAGCGGAGACCGGACCCTGCGCCACCAGCTGGCACTCGAACAAGTTCCTGGATCCGGCGCGGGACGGCGCGGTGCTGCCCATCCTGCACCTGAACGGCTGGAAGATCGCCAACCCGACGGTGCTCGCCCGCATCCCACCCGACGAGCTGGAGGCCCTCTTCGCGGGGTACGGCTATCGGACCTACTGCCTTGAGGGCGACGATCCCGCCCTCATGCATCGGGAAATGGCGGCCACCCTGGACACCATTCTCGCCGAGATCCGGCGGATCCAGGGCGGGGCACGGGAGGGCGGTCGGGCGGAGCGTCCTCGCTGGCCGCTCCTGATCCTCCGGACCCCGAAGGGCTGGACCGGACCCAAGATGGTGGACGGCAAGCCGGTCGAGGGGACCTGGCGCTCCCATCAGGTACCCTTGAGCGAGCTGCGCGAGAAGCCGGATCATCTGCGGGCGCTGGAGGCCTGGATGAAGAGCTATCACCCCGAGCAGCTCTTCGATGCCGAGGGCCGGCTCCGGCCGGAGCTCGGCGCGCTCGCCCCCAAGGGCCGCCGGCGGATGGGCATGAATCCCCACGCCAACGGCGGGCTGCTGCTCGAGCCGCTCCGGCTGCCGGACTTTCGCGACTACGCGGTCGAGGTCGAGCACAACGGCCGACCGGTGTCCGAGGCGACGCGCGTGCTGGGCGGCTACCTGCGAGACGTCATGAAGCTCAACCTGGACCAGCGCAACTTCCGCCTGTTCGGCCCCGACGAAACCGCGTCCAACCGGCTCGACGCGGTGCTCGAGGCCACCGACAAGACCTGGGAGGCCGCCACCCTGCCCGTGGACGAGCACCTGGCGCCGGACGGCCGCCTCATGGAGGTGCTGAGCGAGCACATGTGTGAAGGCTGGCTGGAGGGCTACCTGCTGACCGGCCGGCACGGGCTCTTCTCCTGCTACGAGGCCTTCATCCACATCGTCGACTCGATGTTCAACCAGCACGCCAAGTGGCTCAAGACCACTCGCACGATGTCCTGGCGCAAGCCCCTGGCGTCGCTCAACTACCTGCTTACCTCCCACGTCTGGCGCCAGGACCACAACGGCTTTTCGCACCAGGACCCCGGCTTCATCGATCATGTGGCCAACAAGAAGGCCGACGTGGTCCGCATCTACCTGCCGCCCGACGCCAATACGCTGCTCTCGGTGGCCGACCACTGTCTCCGGAGCCGCAATTACGTGAACCTGATCATCGCCGGGAAGCAGCCCGCGCCGACCTGGCTCGACATGGACGCGGCGGTGCGTCACTGCACCACCGGGCTCGGCATCTGGCCCTGGGCCGGCAACGACGGCGGATCACCCGATGTCGTGATGGCCTGCGCCGGTGACGTGCCGACGCTCGAGATCCTCGCGGCGGTCAGCCTGCTGCGGGAGGAACTGCCCGATCTCCGTGTCCGGGTGGTGAACGTGGTGGACCTGATGGCCCTGCAGCCCGCTTCGGAGCACCCGCACGGGGTGTCCGACGAAGCATTCGACGCGATGTTCACCGCCGACAAGCCGGTCATCTTCGCCTACCACGGCTATCCGACCCTGATCCACCGCCTCACCTACCGGCGTCACAACCACGACAACATCCACGTCCGGGGCTATCTGGAGGAGGGAACCACCACGACGCCGTTCGACATGACGGTGCTCAACCGGATGGACCGCTTTCAACTGGTGCTGGACGTCATCGCGCGGGTGCCGGGTCTCGCCCGGGTGGCAGGCCGCGCCTCACGGCGCTGCACCGAGGCGCTCGAGCGGCACAAGGTATACGTGACCGAGCACGGGGAGGACATGCCCGAGGTCAAGGACTGGACCTGGACCTGGAGCTGAGCCGAGGCCGCATGCGGATATTGGTCATCAACTGCGGCAGCGCCACGCTCAAGCACAAGCTGTTCGACGAGCGAGCCGGCGGGCTCGAGGTGCTCGCCGGCGCCACCGAGGAGGTCCAGGTCGCCGGCGGGTACCGGACGGCGGTGGCGCGCGTGATGGCGTCCCTTCCGGTGCCGCCCGACGTGATCGCCCACCGTGTCGTGCACGGCGGCGGCCGTTTGCCCGAGGTCGTCCGCATCGACCCCGAGGTGCTCCGGGTGCTGCGCGACGTCACGCCGCTCGCCCCGCTGCACAATGGCCCCGCGCTGGCGGGCATCGAAGCCACCCTCGACGCCGGTGTGCCGCTCGTCGCCGCGGTGGACACGGCCTTCCATGCGACCTTGCCCGAGCGCGCCTGGCGGTACGCCATCCCCGACATCGAGGGCGTGCGCCGCTACGGGTTCCACGGCTGGTCGCATCGCTGGGTCACGGAGCGCTACGCCGCGATCGCCGGCTCCCCCACGCCCACGATCATCACCCTCCACCTCGGCGGCGGCTGCTCGGCCGCCGCCATCCGTGGCGGACGGTCGGTGGACACGTCGATGGGCTACTCGCCGCTCGAGGGGCTGGTGATGGGCACCCGGGCGGGCGATCTCGACCCCGCGATCCTGACCCACCTGCTGCACGGCGGGATGGCGTTGCCGCGACTCGAGCAGATGCTCAACCATGAGGCCGGGCTGGCGGCGCTGGCCGGCACCGCGGACGCCCGGGAGCTGCTGGCCCGCGACGACCCCGCCGCGCTGCTCGCGCTCGAGATCTTCTGCTATCGGGTCCGGAAGTACGTCGGCGCCTACCTGGCGGTGTTGGAGGGGGCGGAGGCCCTGGTGTTCACCGGCGGCATCGGCGAGCACGCGGCGGAGGTACGGCGCCGCGTGTGCGAGGGGTTCGGGTGGGCCGGGCTCACGCTCGAGCCGGCTCGGAACCGCGCCAACGGCCAGCGCATCTCGACGGACGACTCGACGCTCGCCGCGTACGTCATTCCCACCGATGAGGAGCGCCTCATCGCGCAAGAGACGCTCCGGCTGGTGCGGACAGTCTGAGTGTCGCCTACGCCCGCCGAGCGGGGTCGGAGGCCTTCCCCGTCGCGAGCGGGGTATTGGGCGACCAGCGTTGCGTCACAAGCTCGTGGCCAGCGAAACCGGCAGATCGCTCCAGCTGGGCGCCGTTTCGATGCCCAGCGCCCCCAGGTCCCGCTGAACTTCCGCGGACAGATCGGCCCATCTGATCGGCCCCACGGTGTCTTCCACCATCGCGAACCAGTACTCGACGGCTCGGACCAGCTTGTCGGTGAGGGTGGAGAACTCGGTCGCATGATGGCACAGTCCCACCGCGGTCCGCAGCCGCCAGCGCAGGTTCGCCACCAGCTCACCGCTCACCCACAGAGGCCCGCTCTCCGCCAGCCGGTTGATCGCGCTCCGCTCCCGGTCGAATCGGCTCGAGAACACCGTGTCGATGTAGCGGATGGTTTCCCAACGCCCCCAGATGTCCCGATCCTTCGCCGTAGCCCGCCGCACGTTGGCACGCAGCTCCTGCAGCCATTGCCGATGCATCTCGCCCAGCGGGAGACCGAGCCGGCCATCGTCTCGGGTCGATGGTGCGGCCGGGCTGATAGTCGCGGCTGTCATACAGGCCTCCTGGTGATGCTGCCGATGGATGTCCTTCCTGTCAGGCTAGCGCACCCGTCGTGAAGAGACCATGAAGCGGGAACGAAAGAATGTTGCGGCCGGCCGTGCCCCGGCCGACCGCCTCAGCGGACGCCCGGCCCGAGACGTGCCCCTACCATTCGCGCTCCAGCCGATCTGCCGGAACACCTCTTGTCCGGCTCTTCATCCTTCCTTCATTCCGCCCAGGGTATCGTCAAGCAACCCTAGACCAGAGTTGCCCGTGCCCCTCTCGACGATGACCTCCACCCCACCGAGCGAGCAGCCGCTGGACCAAGCCCTGCGCGGGGTCCACGAGGCCTGGATCCGCCAGGCCCGCCGCTTCCTCGAGCCGGCCCTGGGTCCGCAGGCTGATTTCTGGACCCGCTGGGCCGCCGTCCGCTATCTCGACGATGAGTTCCGCGATTGCTTCGACCTGGAGCGCCGCTTCCTCGCCGAGCTGCGTCCGTTGGTCGCCCCGGTGACGGCCGAGCGCCTGGTGCTCGAGGCCGACCGGGTGTTTCGGCTTCGGCTCGACGTGGACCGCGCCGGCCGTCGCCGGGGGACGGCGGAAGAAGTGGCCGCCGCCGCCGCGGCGCTGCTGGACCAGCTGGTGCTCTGGCTGGCCGAGGTCGAGCAGGGCACAGTCGGCCTCACCCGGGACATCCTCGCCGCCGAAGGCGAGATGCTGCTGGGGCACCTGGAGGCCGCTCACTCGGCGACGGCATGACGGCCTCTACTCATGACGGCCTCTACTATGGAATAGCGGTTGCAGCGGAGGGGGCGCGCGGCGTGCCGGTCGCCCGCAGCGCGTTGAGGATGACCGCGACGTCGATCGCCTCCTGCAGCAGCGCGCCGGCCGTCGGGGGCAGGTGACCCAGCCCGGCCACCACCATCGCCACCCCGCTGAGTCCGAGCCCCACCCAGATGCTCTGCCGAGCCAGCCGCAGGGTGCGCCGGCTGATCCGGATCGCGTCGAGCACGTGGGCCGGGTCGTCGGCCAGCAGCACGGCGTCGGCCGCCTCCGCGGTGATGCCGCCGCCGCCGCTGGCCAACGCGATTCCGACGGTGGCGCTGGTCAGCGCCGGCGCGTCATTGGTTCCATCGCCGACCATGAGGACCCGTTCGCCCTCACGGACCAGCCGCTGGACGAACTCCACCTTTTCGCCCGGCAGCAGGCCGCCGTGCACCTCGTCCACGTCGACCTCACGGCCGACCGCGGCGGCGTTCGCGGGGTCGTCGCCCGAGAGCAGGATGACCCGGTGAATCCCAAGCCGGCGCAGGCGTTGCGGCAACCCGGCGGCGCTGGGGCGCACCTGATCGGCGTACTCGATCACCCCCGCCGCACGTCCGTCCACCGCGACGTAGGCGCGAAGCCCAGCGCCCGGCGCGGCGCCCAGGACGTCCTGGAGCGCCGGCTCCGCGTCCGGGTGCCCACGCACGATGTACGCCCATCCCCCCACGGCCACCGCCACCCCGTCCACCTCACCGGCGACTCCCTCGCCCGGCGCCTCGACCACGTCGCGTGCCGACGGCACGTCCACGCCGGCGGCCAGCGCGTGGTCCACCAGTGTCCGGGCCAGCAGATGCCCCGACCCGTGCTCGACCCCGCTGGCCAGCCGCAGCAGCTCGTGCTCGGTGAACCCCGTGGCCGGCCGCACCCGCGCCACGCGAGGCCGGCCCAGGGTGAGGGTGCCGGTCTTGTCGAACACGGCGACGGAGACGGCGGCGAGCTGTTCCAGGGCGGAGCCGTGGCGGAAGATGATGCCGGTGCGGGCCGCCCGATTGATGCCGCTCACGATAGCAACCGGGGTGGCGAGGATGAGGGGACAGGGCGTGGCTACGACGAGCACGGCAAGGACGCGGACCGGGTCGCCCGAGGCGAGCCAGGTCGCGAGGCAGGCCAGCAGGGTGAGGGGGGTGAACCAGACCGCGTACCGGTCGGCCAGGCGCTGCAGCGGTGCCTTGCTCGCCTGGGCGGTCCGCACCAGCTCGACGATCCGGGCGTACTGGCTCTCGCGAGCCGGGGCGAGCGCCCGCAGCGTGAGCGGCCCGTCCAGGTTGATGCTGCCGCTCAGAAGGCGGGTGCCCGGTGCGGCGGCCACCGGGAGCGGCTCGCCCGTGAGGCGGGCAGTGTCCACGCTCGAGCGGCCCTCGAGCACCACCGCGTCGCACGGAATGAGCTCGCCGGGGCGCACCAGGAGCGTGTCGCCCACCACGAGCGCGTCGGCCGGCAGGTCCGTCACCAGGCCGTCCGCGAGTCGGTGGGCGCGTCGCGGCGCCCCGGCCTCGAGCTCGCGCACCGCCGCCGAGGCTCGGCCCTCGGCGTAGCGCTCGAGGGCCTCGCCGCCGGTCTGCATGAGCACCACGATGAGTCCGGGCAGCGGCTGCTGCAGGAGGAGCGCGCCGGCGATGGCCAGCATCGCCACCAGGTCGGCCGCGAAGCGGCCGGCAAGAACGCCGCGGAGCGTCCGCCAGATGACCGGCGCGCCGGTCACCAGCAGTCCGGCGGACCATGCCACGTCGGCCGGCCTGGGCGAGCCCGCCGCCCGGAGCGCCAGGCCGAGGAAGATGGAAAGGAGCGCGAGCGCGGGGAGGACTGCCGCGCCGCGGCGGATCAGAGGCTCGGTGAGATCTCCGCGTCGCTGCCGCGCCGCAGGCTGAAGCCCACCCCGCGTACCGTCGCCAGCAGCGGCTCGCCTGCGGTCTGGCTCAGCTTCCGGCGCAGGTTGCCCACGTGCACGTCCACCACGTTGCTCTCCGGGTCGAAGTGCATGTCCCATACTTTCTCCAGGAGCGTGGTGCGGCGCACGACCTCTTCGGGGTGGAGCAGGAAGTACTCGAGCAGCTGGAATTCCTTTGGCGTGAGGTCGAGCCTGGTCTCGTTCACCGTCGCGATGTGGCGGAGCCGGTCGAGGGTGATCGGCCCGTAGTGGAGCACTTCCAGCCGCTCCGCGCCGCCCCGGCGGTGGAGGGCGCGGATCCGAGCCAGCAGCTCGTCGAACCGAAACGGCTTGGAGAGATAGTCGTCGGCCCCGGCGTCGAGGCCCCGGACCACGTCCTCGACCGCGTCGCGGGAGGTCAGCATCAGGATGGGCGTGCTCCGCCCCTCGCGCCGGAGCTCGGTGGCCACCTGGAACCCGTTCTTCTTGGGAAGCACGACGTCGAGCAGGATGACGTCGTACTCGTAGACGTGGGCCAGCATCGTGGCCTCGTCGCCGTCCGGCGCGACGTCCACCACGTAGCCTTCCTCCTTGAGCCCCTGCTCGATGAACCCGGCGACCTTCCGGTCGTCCTCCACGACGAGAATTTTCATGAGATCGAACCTAGGGGCTCGCGCCTGAACTCGATGGGAAGGTTTCGTGAAGAAATCTTCATGGTTCCGGCGTGGCGGGCAGCTCGAGCAGGAAGCGGCCGCCGCGCCGCTCGCTCGATGGTGGAACCGCCCGGAGCTCACCCCCCAGGAGGCGGGCCAGCCGGCGCGAGAGCGGGAGACCCAGGCCGACGCCCTGGGTCTCGCCTGCGGCCTTGGTAACGTAAATGTCGAAGATGTGTTCGACCTCGGTCTCCGGGATGCCGGCGCCCTCGTCCTGGACTATGAACTCCACCATGGCCTCCCGCGCGCTGATCGCCACGCGGACCGTGGACCTGGCCGGCGCGTGAGTGATCGCGTTGCCCAGCAGGTTCACCAGAATCTGCTCCAGGCGGCTGGCGTCGGTTTCGCATGCCGGCAGTCCCGGCGCGGTCGTGAGCTCCAGGTGGATTTCCCGGCCCTCGGCGGCGGGCGTGACGCGCACGATCGCACGGCGGGCCACCGAGCCAGGCTCGACCGACCGGATCGCCGGCTTGAGGCGGTCCTCGTCCAGCCGGCTCAGGTCGAGCAGATCGTTGATGAGCCCGACGGCCTGCTGTGCGGAATCCAGGACCTCGAAGGCGGCTCGCGGGACCGTCGCCGGATCTTTCTTCCGCACCAGCATCTCGGACCAGCCATACACCGCGGCCAGGGCGTTCCGGAGCTCGTGATTCACCATCGCGAAGAACCGCTCGCGGGTGCGATGCAGCCCCTGGACCTCCTCCAGCAGCCTCGCGCTCTCTTCGTGGAGCCGGGCGTTCTCGACCGCGGCGGCGGTAATGGCCGCGAGCATCACGGCCATGTGCTCGTCGCTATGGGTAAAGGCGGACGCGTCGACCTTTTCGGTGAGATAGAGGTTCCCGAACACACCCCGGCGGGAGACGATCGGCACGCCGAGGAACGAGTGCATGGGGGGATGGTGAGGCGGGAAGCCGTAGGAGTCGGGATGCCGGGTCAGATCAGGCAGGCGGATCGGCTTGGCCTCGCGGATCACCAGCCCGAGAATGCCGTGCCCGCTGGGCGGCGGGCCGATGCGAGCCCGGACTTCGTCGTCGATGCCGTAGGTGGTAAAGCTCTCGAGCACGCGACCGTCCGGCGCCAGCACCCCGATTGCGGCGTAGTGCGCTCCGATCACCTCGGCCGCGACCTGCACCACCCGTTGCAGCACACCCTCGAGCGAGAGCTCGGTAATCAGCGCCGAGGTGGCGAGGATGAGCTGCTCGAGCCGGGGATCGGCTCCCAAGTCGGCCCGGGCTGGCGTCTGGGTCATGCCGGAAAGGTAGGGTCGCGGACGTGTCGCGGAACCCCACCCAAGCTTCCGACCGGTTTCATGGTCCCTTAACAAACCGCCCGCTACCATGCGGTATCATGATGCCTTCGACGCAGATCGGCCACGTGATGGCCGCAACAGACGAATCGGATGCCGGCCGCCAGGCCATCATCACCGCGCTGAGTATCGCCTCCCGGACGCGGGCACGGGTCACCATTGCGCGGGTGCTGCCGTTCGACGGCAACGCCAGCCGCGGGGCGGTGGAACAGCTCCAGCGCTGGGTCGAGTCCGACCTGCCGCCGGTCGACCCCCGGCCGGCCATCCAGTATGCCATCGCCTACGGGTTGCCGGGCGTGGAGATTTCCCGCATCGCCGAGCGGGTCCGCGCCGACCTGCTGGTTCTGGGCCGGAAGCAGCGCACCCAGGCCATGCGGCTGCTGCTCGGTGATACCGCCGACGCGGTGGCGCGGCGCAGCCGGATACCCTGCCTGTTCGTCCCTCCGTGGGGCGCCGGCCTCGACCGGGTCCTGGTGGCCGTGGATGGCTCGCCTCGGGGTAGCGCCGTGCTCCGGTTCGCGGTCGGCTTCGCCGGCGCGACCGGAGCGGCCCTGCGGGTGCTGACGGTCGAGCGGTCCTGGCCCGGCGAGCCCGCCGACCTCGAAACGGTCCCGGCCACGCGCGGCAGGGCGATCCAGGCGGAGCTCGACGGCGGTCTCGCGGTCGAGGTAGAAGTCCGGCGCGGCGAGGCGGCGGAGCAGATCCTCGAGGCCGCGACGAAAACCGGAGAAAGCGTGGTCGTCGTCGGCTGCCATCGGGGCGGGCCCGCCGGGGTAATCGAGGCCGGCAGCACCGCCCGTCACGTGATTCACCAGGCACCGTGCGCGGTGCTCACGGTGCCATTGTAGCCGCCGGTGTCGGCCGGCGGGAGGCACGGATGCTTCGCAATTTGGGAATGGTCGAGCGGATGGCGCGGGTCATCGTGGGGGTCGGGGTCCTGGGCCTGTTCGGCGCGCTGGATGCGCCGTGGAAATACCTGACGCTCATCGGTCTCCTCCCGCTCGGAAGCGGGCTGGTGGGACACTGTCCGGTGCACAGGGCGCTGGGCAAGCGGCCGGGGTAACTCGCGGGAGCCCGAGTCGTGTTCTTCCGCGCGGGCCTCGTCTGGCTGGGCATCCTGGTGCTCGCGAGCCTGAACGGCGCGCTCAGGGACCTGATCGTGGCTCCGCGCATCGGCGACACCGTCGCTCGCGCCATCAGCACGGTGGTGCTCGGCGGGCTGGTGCTGCTGGTGACGTGGGCCTCGATTCGCTGGCTGGGGCCGCGTGGGCCCGGGCAGGCCCTCGGCGCGGGACTGTTCTGGGTCGCGCTGACGCTCACCTTCGAGCTCTCGGCCGGACGGCTCTCGGGAAAGCCGTGGTCGGCGGTGCTCGCGGACTACGATGTGCTGCGCGGGCGCATCTGGATATTGGTGCCGATCGTCACCTTCCTGGCTCCGCTCTGGGCCGGACGGGTGCGAGGGCTGTGGAACGGTGCACCGTGAAGCCGCCCTCATGCGCCGCCCTCATCCTGAGTTCGAGCTGACTTCCCTCCCGCCGATCAAGCTTCCCTGAAGAGAGTTTCACGAACGATTCATGTGGTGGTGCGCTCGGGCACTCTAGGTTGCGCGAGGTCACCACACACTCTCACAGGGGGTCTCCGATGTCGCGCCGCACCATCCGCCACTGGTCCACGTCGCTCCTGATGCTGGCGGGCAGCGCCGTCCTCGCGGTGGGCTGCAGCTCGACCGGGGCCGCGCGCGCCGGTGAATCGAGCGACGCCGCCCAGAAAGTCTACGTCGCGCCCGGCAAGTACGATGAGTTCTACGCCTTCATGTCCGGCGGGTTCGACGGCCAGATCGGCGTGTACGGCCTCCCCTCCGGCCGCCTGCTCAAGCACGTGCCGGTCTTTTCCCAGAGCGCCGAGAACGGCTGGGGCTACAGCGAGCAGACCAAGCCCATGCTCGAGACCAGCTACGGCTTCGTGCCGTGGGACGACGCGCACCACCCCGAGCTGAGCCAGACCGCCGGCGTACCCGACGGCCGCTGGCTGTTCATCAACGGCAACAACACGCCCCGGATCGCCCGGCTGGACCTGACCCGGTTCGAGACCGAGGAGATCATCGAGATTCCCAACAGCGCAGGCAACCACAGCTCGCCGTTCATGACCGAGAACAGCGAGTACGTCGTGGCCGGCACCCGGTTCAGCGTCCCGGCGCCGCAGAAGGACGTGAGCATCTCCGACTACAAGGAAGCATTCGTGGGCACGCTGAGCTACATCAAGGTGGATAGCGCCACGGGCCACATGGCGATCGCGTTCCAGATCCGGATGCCCGCCTTCGACTACGACCTGTCGCACTCGGGCAAGGGCCCGTCGCACGGGTGGTCGTTCTTCACCACCTACAACAGCGAGGAAGGCAACAGCAAGCTCGAGGTGAACGCCTCGCAGCGGGACAAGGACTACATCGCCGCCATCAACTGGAAGCAGGCGGAGCAGTGCGTGGCCCAGGGCAAGGCGACCACCGAGCCCGCCCGCTACGCGCACAACCTCATGGGCGCCGACGGCATCGCGCGCACCGAGTGGGGCACCAGTGTCAAGTTGCTCACGCCCGAGGCGTGCCCGGGGATGGCGTACTACCTGCCGACGCCCAAGAGCCCGCACGGCGTGGACGTGGATCCGACCGGAGAGTACATCGTGGGCGGCGGCAAGCTCGCCACCGTGATCCCGGTGCACAGCTTCAGCAGGATGCAGAAGGCGATCGCGGACCGGGCGTTCTCGGGCGAGGATCACGGGATTCCGGTGCTCAAGTACGAGGCGACCATCGCGGGTGAGGTGCAGAACCCGGGCCTGGGCGCGCTGCACACCGAGTTCGACGGGCGGGGTAACGCGTACACCTCCATGTTCCTGAGCTCCGAGATCGTGAAGTGGAGCCTCAAGACCTTCAAGGTGCTGGACCGGGCGCCGACCTACTACTCGATCGGCCACCTGATGATCCCCGGCGGCGACAGCCGGAAGCCGTGGGGCAAATACGCGCTGGCGCTCAACAAGATCACCAAGGATCGCTACCTGCCCACCGGTCCGGAGCTGGCCCAGTCCGCGCAGCTCTACGACATCACCGGCGAGCACATGAAGCTCCTGTCCGACTTCCCGACCATCGGCGAGCCGCACTACGCCCAGGCGCTGCCGGCCGCGCTCATCAAGGACCGGCAGCTCAAGATGTACAACCTGGCCGCCAACGCCGATCCATGGGCCGCCAAGAACGAGAAGTCGACCCGGGTCGAGCGGAAGGGCAACGTGGTGAACGTGGTGATGACCTCGGTGCGGAGCCACTTCATGCCCGACAACATCGAGGGCATCCAGGTGGGCGACTCGGTCTACTTCCACGTGACCAACCTGGAGCAGGACTGGGACGTGCCCCACGGCTTCGCGGTGCTGGGCAACAACAACGCCGAGCTGCTGCTGATGCCGGGCCAGACGCGGACCATCGCGTGGGTGCCCAGCCGGGTCGGGATCTACCCCTTCTACTGCACCGACTTCTGCTCGGCGCTGCACCAGGAGATGCAGGGATACATCCGGGTGTCGCCTAAGGGCGCCAAGGTGGCGCTCAAGTGGAACAGCCCGAGCTATCACGAGGACGAGCACGACAAGGAGCACGACAAGGAGCACGACGTGGCTCGGGCCGGCGCGGCCGCCGAGCACGGAACCCGATAGCCCCACGCACGGGACGGGGCCGCGCGGCCCCGTCCTTGGTCTCCTTCGAACGACGAGCGTACCATGATTCGCATATCTCGGTGGGTAATCGCCACGGTGTCCCTGCTGCTCCTCGCGGTGTTCGTGACGCCGCTCTGGCGGATCGACCTCGTCGCTCCGCAGTACCCCGAGGGCATCGGCCTCCGGATCTGGATCGACCGGATCACCGGCCTCAAGCCCAACGACCTGAACAGCCTCAACGGGCTCAATCACTACATCGGCATGCGGGCCATCGTGCCGGAGTCGATTCCCGAGCTGCGCCTGATGCCGTATCTGCTGGCCGGGGCGATCGTGGCGGGGCTGCTGGTGGCGGTGGTCGGCCGCCGGCCGCTGCTCTACGTCTGGGCCGCGCTGTTCTCCCTGGGCGCGGTCGCGGGGCTGGGCGACTTCTGGAAGTGGGGCTACACCTACGGTCACGACCTCGACCCCCATGCGGCGATCAAGGTGCCGGGGATGAGCTACCAACCGCCGGTGATCGGGAGCAAGCAGCTGCTCAACTTTCACGCAACGTCCTGGCCGGGCATCGGCGGGTGGATCACGATTCTGGCCGTCGGAGCCGTGGTGACGGTCGCGTTGCTGGAGTGGCGGCGCGTGCGGCGGCCCGCGCGCATGTCGGTGGCGCGGACGCAGTCGGTGCTCGCGTGAGCCTCGGGGCCGCCTGGTCGGCGCTGGGGGCCGTGGCGCTGCTGGGCTGTGCCCGGCCGGCGCCACGTGCAATCGCCTACAGCCAGGAGCCCTGCCGGCACTGCCACATGACCATCGCGGACCCGCGGTTCGCGGCCGAGCTGGTGACCACGACGGGCAAGGTGTACGTGTTCGACGATGTCGGTTGCCTCGCGGCGTTCGTGCAGGAAGGCCGGGTGCCGCCGCCGCAGGTGCAGGGGCTCTGGGTCTATGACTACCTCCAGCCCGATTCGCTGCTCGACGCGCGGCAGGCCGTGTACCTCCGGGTGGACTCGCTCGCCACCCCGATGGCGAGTCACCTGGTCGCGCTCCGGGTCGGCCCGGCGGCGGACAGCTTACGCGCACGTCTGGGCGGAACCTGGCTGACCTGGGACCGGATCCCCGCGGGCGGTCACGATGGCTAGCCTCGCCCTGGCCGTCGTCTTCGCGGCCCTGGCGGCCACGCCCCAGCCGGCGGTGCGCCGGATCATCGTGGCCCAGCACGGCCCGGTCCCGACCGTTGGCGCGGCGCTGCGCCAGGCGCGCCCCGGCGACACCATCGTCGTCACCGCCGGCGTGTACCGGGAGCCTGGGCTCGAGGTCCGCGTCCCGGTGGTCATCCTGGGCGAGGGCGAGGCCGTCCTCGACGCCGGCGGCGCGCACGAGGCGCTCGTGGTCAAGGCCGACGACGTGACCGTTCGCGGCCTCACCATCCGCAACGTGTCGTCCAGCTTCGTCGAAGACCGTGCCGCCATCCGGCTCGACGGCGTGCGCGGCTGCCGGGTCGAACGCAATCATCTGATCGACACCTTCTTCGGCATCTACGCCGCCCGGGCGTCCGGCTGCACGATCGCGGACAACCGGATCGAGGGGCACGCGCGCCGGCAGACCGAGGCCGGCAACGCGATCCACCTGTTCTCCTCCACCGGCTTCACGGTCACCGGCAACCGGGTGCGCGGCCACCGGGACGGGATCTACCTCGAGTTCTCGC
>Ga0308175_100000980_pt1 | contig 18998 bp, 18 predicted proteins | sample PhyCR1_3_FD_203893 | JGI IMG/M metagenome (GOLD analysis project Ga0308175, IMG submission 203893) | Soil microbial communities from UC Gill Tract Community Farm, Albany, California, United States - DLSLS.C.R1 | ecosystem: Environmental > Terrestrial > Soil > Agricultural land | place: USA...
AACAATAATTAATCCGTTCCCTAGAATTACTAAAAACAAAACGTCTTAACTTAAACAAACAAAACCCTCGCTAACAAACAACAACGTCCGGTCCACTTTCTTTGACGTCATACACAAAACCAATCCACGGCGGCAATGGATTTGCACTAGCCATTTTAGCGTCAACATTTGCTGTATTTACCGTTGGGCCGCAGCCAAAAGCTGCTTCTGCGCCTCCAGTGGCTTGTGCAGTTTTCGTTTCATTTCCTTTGCGTGTTTGGTCGGCCCATGGCACCCTTTGTGTAATTGAAGCCTTAGAAGGGTCAACTGTAAACACCTGTTGCATCCGTGAGGTAACTCCTTTGTTTCCAATTTCTCCTTTTCCCAATGTTGTAGAGTAGCCTCTATTATCGCCTTTGTAAGAACCAAAGAAAGAAAGATTCTCAATGGGAATGAATGCACGGACGTGTATTGGATAAGGGAACTTCCCATCCGGGTCAAAGAACTTAATCGGGTTGTTTAAGCAATAATTGTAAGGAGATACCCAAACTGATTTATCTGCCTTCGGGTCGTTGCTCCACCAGCGGCCTATCTGCGGGTCGTAGTTGCGGGCCTGGAAGTCGTACAACTCCAAGCCACTGTTATCGCTGAACTCGTTGCTGTTTAATTCCTTCCCTCCAAACTTGTACTTGTTAACTAAACTTCCTGCTGCTTTACTACTGATGCCGGTCATTGTGAGTCCGAACGGATAAGAATGCTATTAATGTAATCGTATTAGCAGTGCTGTTTTCAAAGAACCAATGTTGTTTCAAAAAACAACATTTTCCTTCATTTTTCCTACGGTTTTCTTTTTAATATTTCGGCAAATTTTACGCTCTTTGAACGAGCTTTTCGTAAGCTTGCAAAACATGTTGGTTAAGATAATCTTGTGCAATAACTACATAGCGGTAAAACTCTTTGGAATTTGCGGAGTGCCCTGAAATGCGCCTGACTATGAGTTCCGGTACACCCATAATTAGAAGGGTTGTAATGGCCGTTCTTCGCATGGTATGCGTTGTTACTTGTTCGCAGTAACGAAGGCATTCCTTTTCCTTGTTTTTAACTTCTACTGGTTTCCCTCTGCGGTAACGGACTTTCGGAAGCAGGTAATCCCAACCGGCCTGTCTGCAAAGTAATTTGACTTGTAAATTCAGGTTAGTGGAAGAAAGGCGAGGCAACAAGTATTTTCCTGTTCTGCCTTTGTACTTTTCAATGATTGATAATAGATAGTCGGGCAGGGGCAGTTTTACGAGTGTCTCGGTTTTCTTGGTATGGATGAGCAAATACCGCCCTTCGGGCGCTTCTACCAAATGCTTTTTTTGAAGCCTCATCAAATCACTGTAGCGCAGACCCACCGTGCAACCAAACACAAACAAATCCTTGGTGCGTTGAAGGGCGGAAGACAGGGAAGCTTCAAACACCTTGTTATTTATGAGGTGTTGCAACTTGCTTGGTTCCAGAACAAGGGGCGTAAAGGTTTGTTGCGGCACGCGAAAGTGTTTGTGAAAGCTTCCAACGGGCAAATGTTTTTCCTCCAAAAGGTAATTGAAAAACGCTTTCAGGGTTTTGGCAACGGATAATACATAACTATCAAAACAGTTTCTTTCGTTGTAAAGAAAGATAGTGAAAGCACAGAAAAAGCGGCTCCAATATTTTTGTTCTTTTCGAAGAAGTGAAAGCGACGGCTTTTTCAGCAGAACAATGCGCAACGGCGTAAGTTTTGAAACTTCAAACGCCGTAAGCAAATTTCGTACGCATTCGTATTGTTCAATCGTTCCGGGTGAAAGTTTTCGACCAGCGTATTTCAAACGCCTTCCTTTTTTTGAAGCACCAATGAATTTTTCAAATTGCGGTAAAAGCAAAAGTGATGCGGGGCCAGCTTGTTTCATTCTTTTGCTGAAAAGATAACTCGCTGCCTCTTGCGGTACCCTCGTCACGGTTATGTCGTATTGCCGGCCCATGCCTATACTTTCAAGGGGAAACAATTGCTTAGGCGATGATGAATCACGTTGAAGTCTGCAAGAAACTTTCGATCAGTTTTAAACCCTGTACAAAGTTCGACTTCCTGCGTCCTGCTTCTACCAAACCGGAATTTTTGAAAATGATTTCAGAAGTTCCGGTTTTCTTTTTTCTGCAACCAGCGCAAACAAAATAGCTACTAAAGCGTCCTGACCGGAAATTTGCTCCTGCCGTTTTCAGCTTACCCGTCATTTCATTTCACACGGCCCCTTTCAATCCTTCATCGGTTTAAATAAAAAATCTTCTCCGCGGTTACACACCGGCCTTTGGCGTAAACCAATGTTGTGATTGCCTTGCAAAGCTGGCAACCAAATCCTTCCATGCCTATGAAGCCGTTGCGTGCTTGTTTGTTGCCGCAACAAATCGCAAAACCTTTTTGAGCAACCTTTTTAAAAAGCCTGCGTATTGAATAATCATATTGCCAATTTGGAACTGCTGCAAAATATCGTTGAGGGCTGTCATCAAAACCAGTCACGCGAACAACGCCGCCTGTACGAAAAGTATTACGGCTATTGTTTGAAAACGGTATTTCGCTACATCTATCGCTACGAGAAAGCCGTGGACGTGGTGAACGATGGCTTTGTAAAAATCTTTCGCAACTTCTGCCGCTTTCAATGCGGCGATGCGGAAAACCTTGAAATGGTGCTCATGGGCTGGATGCGAAGAGTGATGATTAACACCGCCATTGACGAACTGCGCAAAAACAGCTTTTTGCCGGAGATTGGGAACATACCCGATGCGGTTTGGAACCACCGCGACAACAGCCAGGGTTCTGACCGAATGTTGCTTTACAAAGAACTGGTAAAGGAAATCAAAAAACTTCCGCCTGCTTACCGAACGGTGTTCAACATGTACGTGATTGACGGCTTCACACATCAGGAAATTGCCGATCAGCTTTCCATCTCCGTCGGAACCTCCAAATCCAATCTTTCAAAAGCCCGGGTGTACTTGCAGAAAATTTTAAAAACCAACGAGCAGCAAGAAGCCTATGCGCTTTGTAAATGAAAATACGGACGATGTTTTCAGGCAGGCGGGAAAAAACTTTCCGCTGAACACCGATAGCGCCGATTGGGACAAAGTCGCGTCTGTTCTCTATCCAAATTATAGTCCTCAATCGCAAAAGTCAAAAAGCCAGCGCAAGTATTTATGGTTGCTTTTGCTGTTGCCGTTTTCCGTCGTTTGCAACCATTACGTTGAAAACAAGCTTAACGACGCAGAAAACGAAAGCCTGCCGAAGGCGTATGCAGAAAACAAATCAATCGCGAAAGATTTACGTTCTATTTCAAAACCGGCGGTAGAAAAAACAAAAATTCTTTCGGCAGAAAACGAAGCAGTCATCGCAGACAGAAACCTAACGCATTTTGGCAAACGCATATTTTTAACAAGCCACGAGGACAATAAAAACAACCAAGCTTCTTTAAACACCGGCTTTGAAAAAGAAGAAAGCGATGTGCAACAGAGAACGAAAGGCGAAGCCGTTGCCACCCTGCTTCAACAAACCGTAACGCTTGGCAAAAGCAAAATCTTTCAACGAAAGAATATCGCCGAAGACAACGTAAAAGAAAAAGTTCAGCCGCGATCCAAACGATTTTCTATCGGTATTGAAGCCGGCACAGGCACTACTTCAGTTAAATTTCAAAGGCCAAAAGGCCTTGGCTTTGATCTCGGCCTCACCGCCGGTTATGCTCTTTCAAAAAGCCTGAGCATTCAGGCTGCGGTTTTGTCTTCGCAAAAAAATTATTATACCAACGGTGCAGCGTTCAACACATCCAAAATTTATTTGCCGGTTAATACAAAAATCACGTCCGTTGACGGACGTTGTCGCATGTTGGAAATACCCATTGCGCTGCGTTACAACTTTTCTTCTTCGCGAAAAGAGGAGTGGTTTGTTGCTGCGGGTGCGTCCAACTTTTTAATGAAGCGGGAAGATTACGATTACGAATATTTCTACGCGAATTCCGGCCAATCGGTAAAGCGCAGCAAGACCTATAAAAATTCTTCGAAAGACTGGCTGGCCACCGCGCAATTTTCGGGTGGTTATGCATACGATGTAAAAGGTAAATTCCAGCTTGTAGCAGAACCTTACATCCAGGTTCCGCTAAAGGGTGCCGGCTTCGGCAAGCTTCCTCTAACAAGCGCAGGTCTTCGTCTCTCTCTCGTCAAAAAATTATTTTGATTTTCTGTTTGCGCTCTGCGAAAAGCAACCCGTGTTCTGCCGAATGCGTATTTGTTAAGCACAACAAACTTTCATGAGAAATTCCTTGTTGAAAGAGGCCGCCGAACCATCCTTTGTTGCGCCACCGCAAATTCATTTTTCCACGCTGGAACCAGCCCCTCTTGAAACCATTTTTAGCACCGTGCCGGTAAGAACGCAACAACCTTTGGCAAAAGAAGGCAACCATTTGCTGAAACGTGCTGTTGACCTTTTTCTTTCTTCAATATTGATTCTTGTTCTTTTTCCCTGGCTCTTGCCGCTAGTTGCGCTTCTCATAAAGCTTGATTCAAAAGGGCCTGTTTTCTTTATACAGAAACGCAACAAACGAGACGGCGGTATTTTTTCCTGCATCAAGTTCAGAAGCATGTTGGTGAACAAACAAGCAGATTTCTTGCCCGCAACAGAAAACGACGAACGCATAACAAGTGTTGGAAAATTTTTGCGGCAACATCATTTGGACGAACTGCCGCAACTGCTTAATGTGTGGATGGGCGACATGTCCATGATTGGCCCGCGGCCACACATGATTAGCGACAACCATCGCTTTGAAACATTGGTGCCTCACTATCATCACCGCCACAAGGTGAAACCCGGCATCACAGGACTGGCGCAAGTTTTGGGTTATGCCGGGCCGGTAACAAGCGTTGACAACATTCGCGAACGAGTGGAAAAAGACATCTACTACGTTTACAACTGGTCAATTACGCTTGACACAAAAATTGCCTGCCGAACGCTTTTGAAAATGGCAGGCTTAAAACAAAATCTTCGTTAAACGCCGGTGAAGAATGTTTTTAAAAATACCTGGCAAGTTTTAACCGAAACCGAACGAAAGCGGTTTCTTCGGCTTACGGCACTGGACGTTTTCATTAGCGTTGTTGATGTTTTCTCGCTCTTTCTACTTTTGTGGATCGTTCAATTTTATGTGCAGCCCGATAAAAAGCTTCCTGCCTTTTTGCCTTCGTGGTTTACGAACAAGGACTCGCTTTTTATTGCTTTGTTTTTTGGCCTGTTCAGTTTAAAAAATGCTGCCGGTTTTCTTATTGCAAGAGCGCATCATTTTTTTAGCAGCGACGTGGCCGTGCGCATTTCCGAAAACAATCTTGTCCGCTACCAACAAGGAAGTTTCAATCAATTTGTTGAAGTGGATTCTTCCAAACACGTTCGCAAAATTGCTTTTCAACCTTTCGAATTTTGCCAGCACGTTCTTTCGGGCATTCAGCAAATCATTACACAACTTTGCCTTGTTTCCATTACTGTTACCGCGGTTGTGCTGTTTAACGCCAAATTGTTTCTCCTTTTGTTGTGTGTTTTATTGCCGCCGGCGTCACTTGTTTTTTACTTCTTGAAAAAAAAATTAGCGGAAGCGAAACAACAGATTCAGGAAAGTAACGAACGCTCCTATCGTTATTTGTTTGATGCGCTGAAAGGTTACGTGGAAGGAAACGTTTTTAGCCGCAACGATTTTTTTTTACAACGCTTTCTCAAAGCCCGGCGAAAATTCAGCACGCATTTGTTTGACGTGTTGAGCCTGCAAAGTCTCCCCTCGCGTTTGATTGAAATTTTTGCCGTAATGGGATTGTTTGTCCTGATCCTGATTGCTAAATGGACGGCCGACAAAGCCGGTCTGCTCACCGTTGGCGCCTTCATGGCCGCGGCTTATAAAATCATTCCGGGCCTGGTAAAAATCATCAACCTTGCGGGACAAATAAAGGCTTATGAATTTTCGTTGAACGATTTTGAAACGAAGAAAAGATCGAACGCCGGAACAAGACTTACCGAAGCAAAAATTCATTCCGTTGAACTCAACAACATTGGCTTTAGCTACGAAGGATTAAACGTTGTCAACAATTTTTCTTTGTGCATGAAGCCCGGTGATTTTATCGGCATATCGGGACGATCGGGCAAAGGCAAGACAACGTTGCTCAACATGCTGCTTGGCTTTTTACCGCATCACCGGGGGCAAATTGCCATCAACGAACGACTGCTCAATTGGGAAGAAATAAAAAATTACTGGCCTTTGATTGCTTACGTGCGCCAGCAAAATTTTCTCATTCACGACACGGTTTTGCGAAACATAACGCTTGAGGAAGAGGAGAACGACAGCGAACAGTTGGCCTGCGCTTTACAAGTTGCCGGATTAAAAGAGTTTGTGCAACAATCTGCCGAAGGCTTGCAAAAACTGGTAACGGAAAACGGTAAGAACATTAGCGGCGGGCAACAACAACGCATTGCGCTGGCAAGAGCGCTTTACAAAAACGCGGACCTTATTTTGCTGGACGAGCCCTTCAATGAATTGGACGAAGCCTCAGAAATCTTGTTGCTGAAACAATTTCAGCACATGGCGGCCTCGGGAAAAATCGTGGTAATGATAACGCACAACAAAACCGCTTTTTCTTTTTGCAACAAAACCGTTTGTCTTGATGAAAACTGACGGCACGCTGATTGTTCTGACACCCGGCTTTGCCGCTTCGGAAGAAGACAGCACTTGCCTGCCGATGCAGCAATCACTCCTGCGAACGCTCGGCGAAATCTATCCGCAACTGAAGATTGTTATACTGAGTTTTCAATATCCTTACTGCGCAACAAAATACAAGTGGCACAAGGCAACGGTTTATAGTTTCAATGGACGAAACAAAGGCGGCTTTCAGCGCTTGTGGCTACGGCGAAAAATCTTTGCTACGCTAAAGCGGCTTCATCGCACTGAAAAAATAATTTGCCTTCTTAGTTTCTGGTACGGTGAATGCGCCGCGGTAGGAAATTTATTTGGAAAACAAAACGGCATCCGCCATTCTTGCTGGCTGTTGGGACAAGATGCAAGAAAAGGAAATAGCTATCCGCAACGGCATTTTTTGCCGCCCGATAATTTGATTGCGCTTTCCCATTTTATTCAAACAGAATTTGAAAGAAATTACGGATTGAAGCCTGCGCACGTTATTCCACCGGCCATAAACCCACAACACATGCCGCAAACCGTGGATGAAAAAGATATTGATCTTGTCGGTGCGGGTTCCTTGATCCCATTGAAACAATACGATGTTTTTATCCGCGCCGTTGCGGAAATAAAAAAAGAAAAACCAGGTGTGAAAGCATTGTTGATTGGTGATGGACCAGAGAAAGAAAAACTTCAAAACTTAATCATTCGTTCTTCGCTTCTCGATAACATAGAAATAACCGGCGAGCTTTCGCACGAAGAAGTGATCAAAGCCATGCAAAGAAGCAAAGTGTTCCTGCATCCTTCATCTTACGAAGGCTTCGGCGTGGTCTGTCTTGAAGCTTTGTATGCAGGCGCACAGGTTGTAAGCTTTGTTCAACCAATGAAAACGGTAATTGATGGCTGGCATGTGGTGAAGACAAATGAAGAAATGGCGCAGTTGGCAAAAAAGCTTCTAAACGATGATGCGGCTTGTTATAAAAGCAGACTTCCCTTTTCGATGAACGACCTTGCTAAAAAACTGATGAAGATATTGAGCGCATGCAATCATGTTTTTGCGGCACAATAAGGGAATAAGGTTTATAAAGATTAGGGATAAGTTGCTATTAAGGTGGTCACACCGCAACCATTATCAACCGTCAACAGCATACAACCAGTAACCTTATTACCTTAATAGCATACAACATGAAACCAACCTTATCACCTTATTTATGGCGAGAGAACAGAAAGAAATTTTGCTGAAAAACCCATCTACACAATTATCTAAATTCGTCAACTCATTTACAACCCGATCGCCGCAAAATGGCTTTACCGGCTTTTTTCAAAGGCACAACGCTAAACGGTTTGTATTGCCATGCTTTTAAAAATTGCGTTATTGCTTGCTTCCTGTTGGCTTCCTTTAAAAAATCTTCGCCAAAGTTTATGTACAGCTTAAACAAGGCCGAGCGAAAAAGCCTGCGCGGAAGTTTGTCTTTAAAATCGTGAATGAGTTGCACGCCTTCATAATAACTTTTTATCCAGTTTGGATTGCTGTAACTGCGCTCGTGCAAACGCCGAAAGACCAGCGGCTCGTAAAGAATTACGCCGTTGAAATGATAAGCCAGCGTGGCGATAAAATCCACGTCGGAAAAGGCTTTTATTTCGCGGAAGTAACCTGTTTTCTGCAAACATTCTCTTCGGAACAACAAGGCTTGCGTAAAGCCTGGCACTTCCGATTGAAAGAAAGAAAGAAACAGGCGATCATATTTAATGCCCGTTTGCTTTTTGTAAAAATATTCAAGGGATTGATGCGGTGTTTTGAAATTGTAACCGCCTGTAAGCGAAAAGCCGGCTTCGGGAAATTGATTCAGCAAAGCGATTTGCTTTTCAATTTTTGTGGGCGCCCAAAGATCATCAGAATCCAGGAACGCCACAAATTCACCCGACGCGTTTTGAAGGCCTTTGTTTTTTATTGCTCCGCCAATGCCGATGCGACCGGCTTTATAAAAACGGATTCTTTCATCATTAATGTTCCTCACCACATCTTCTGTGTCGTCGTCCGAGCCATCATCAACAATGATCAGTTCCCATGCAGCATAAGTTTGTTGCCGTATGCTTTCAATGCTTTCGGCAATAAAAGCGGCTCGGTTGTACGAGGGCATGATGATGCTGACTTTTGGCAAGGCCATTCTTTGCGTTTACACGTTAAAAGAAAGAAGCGTTTCGTTTATTTTGGCCGCAATGGCTTTGAAAGAAAGTTCACTGATGAATTGCCGCAACACTTTTTCTCTTTCTGTTTCTTTGTTCAACGTCATTGATTTTCTGAGTGTTTCAAAAAGCGCTTCGGCGTTGCCGGCTTCGTACAGTAAACCACATTCTCCTTGGCCCGTCATTTTCCGAAAAGAAGCAATGTTGGTAAGCACCGGAATACAACCGCAAGACATGGCTTCGCACACCGCAATGCCGCTGCCCTCATAATGCGAACCGGAAACAACGAAATTGGCTTCGCGAAAATATTTTTCCAGTCCCGCGTGCGGAATTTTTCCAATCAACCGAACGGCATTTTTGATTTTCGACTCCTTCAGAAGGCTTTCTATTTGTGGCAGCAATCCGTCTTCGTGATAAATCATGTTCAACTTTGCTGACGGTTCAATTTCCGCGAAGCGAAGAAAGGCTTTCACAACCGTCAGCGGGTCTTTGTTTTCATCGAGGCGGCCAACCCAAAGGAAATTATTGCTGGCATCGCCTTTGTTTGCAATCGCCTCTTGAGAATAAAAAACGGAAGAAGCTTCCATTACTTCCACAATCTTTTTATCGTTTGCAACGATTCCTTTTCCCACCCACTCCTTCCCCATTTCTTTAGCGGTAAAAAGATAACCATCAACGCATCGGTCGGCAAGCCTTTGCAAGCCTTTGCGCCAGCCCTTCTGCGGTTTCTCGGCGTGATTCTGCACGATAATTTTTACGCTTGCTCCAAGCGCCTTGCGCAACTGCATTACCTGAAAAGGAAAATGCAGCCCATGAACGATCACGGCATCGGGCTTAAGCTTTTTAATGTGACGGTGCAATTGCTGCGGAACATAAAGCTTGGGCTTTTGAAAATTCAGGAAATGATAGGTTACCCCTTTATGGATTAGCTCTCCATTGTAATTGATCTGTTCAATGCTGATGACCTCGTGCAGCTTTGCGAGTTCTTCCAATGTGCCGGCATGAAAATTTATTCTCTCCAGCCAAGCCAACGGTTCGCTGAATTCTGCCGTATTGATATAAGCGGTACTGACGATTTTCATTTTGACGAAACAAAGAATGAACGTAGCCAAAAAAATATTCACCAAACTAAATGGCCTGCATTACCCGCAGGACTATCTCTGCTTTGCGGCTGAAACCTTTGACGGCCCGCTTCGTACCTACCTCGTGCAAGATGGCGAAATAAAAAAAGACATCACAAGTCTTCACGCTTTCGTCGGCTATTGCCCGGTACTCTTTGCTTTGCCGGCCTTTACAGAAATAAACGAGAGCGAATTCATCGAGGTTGCTTTTTGTCCTGACGATCTTGATGCTGGCGAGAAATGGACACAGAAAAAGTCGGCCGCTTTTCTCTCTTTAAAAAGAATAAAACGCCAGCAAACAGGCGAGGGTGAAATCTTTTATTACGAAGGCGTTGCGGGAAAACATCATTTTACGTCAACCTTTCAGCAGGTGGTGGGCCAACTTTACAACCGGCTTTACAACAACAAAGCGGGCAACGTTTTTTTGAAAGGCAACCTGCACAAGCAAGTGCAAATTGCTTATTGCGTTCCGCGAAAAATTTGTCTTGTTACGGTCGGCATGAACTACGCGTACAATCTCTTTCCCACAGATTTACACGGACAGGTTGGCGAAAGTCATTACGTGGTTTCGCTACGCCACGAAGGCAAGGCCTGCAAACAAGTGTTGGCGGCACAAAACATTGTGTTATCTGATGTACAGGCTTCGTCCTTTCGCACAACGTATGGCCTCGGAAAAAACCACATGCAACCGTTGAAAGATCTTTCCGCTTTTGCCTTTTCAAAAAAACTTTCGGCACTCCTTCATCTTCCCTTGCCCAACGGCGCAGTGAAGTACAAAGAGCTTTCGCTGGAAGATTCCCTCGATGCAGGCATTCACAAACTGCTGCTGTTTAAAATCACCAACACACAACGAGTGACCAACGAACCCGAGACGCTTGTACACGTGCACAATGTTTACGCCACTTGGCGCCGCAAAAAAGGATTGCCGGGCAACTATTTGTTGCGATAGCCGTATTTATCAGCAACCGGTCAATCATTGCCCATGCAAAAAGTTTTGCTGTTTAATCCACGAAGCGCCAATTACAAGCCCCGCATTCCTAATTCCATTTTAAACATTGCTGCGTCCATCGAAGGAAGTTTTGATTATGCGATTGTTGACGGCAACCTCGAAGACGATCCCTGGACAAAGATTGAACGCTATTTAACGAGCGGTGAGTTTGGCTATTTTGGTTGCACGTGCATGCCCGGCCCGCAATTGAAACAAGCCATTCCCGTTTCAAAAAAACTTAAAGCGCAATTTCCGGCCGTCAACGTTATCTGGGGCGGTTACTTCCCGTCCAATCATCCAAAAGTTGTGCTTTTCTCAGACTACGTTGACTTCATCGTCAACGGGCCCGGTGACAAAACTTTTCCTGCATTACTGCAAGCTTTGGAAACGGATCAACCTTTTGAAAACATTCCCAACCTCATTTACAAAAAAGACGATACAATCATCAAAACAAGAAAGGATGAATTGTACGACCAGGACAGTCTGCCGCCGCTGCCTTACGATAAACTCAACAGTTTTTACCCGTTGAAAAAGTATTTGGGCAAAACTTATCTCGGCACAAAAACCATTGCGTATCATTCCAGCGTTGGTTGTCCGTTTACCTGTTCATTTTGCGCCGTAGTTCCTATTTACAACGCACGATGGAAAGGCAAATCGGCCGAAAGAGTTTACAGCGACATCAAATACTTAAAGGAAAAATTTGGCGGCAATGCCATTGAGTTTCACGACAACAACTTTTTTGTTTCGGAAAAACGAACGGCGGAATTCTCAAAACTAATCATGCAGGAAGACATGGTTTGGTGGGGCGAGGGAAGAATTGACACCATCAACAAATATTCAGATGAAACGCTAACGTTGATGCGCCAATCGGGTTGCAAGATGATTTTCTTTGGCGCCGAAACCGGCAACGACGAAGTGCTTAAAAAAATGGACAAAGGCGGCACGCAAAGCGCCGCACAAATACGGGCCTTCGCCGCCCGCATGGCCAGGTTTGACATCATTCCCGAATACTCTTTCGTGTTGGGCACACCGGCTGAAACGCCGGAGAAAGTAATGCGGCAAGTTGACGAAGACATTGCTTTTATCAAAGAAATAAAGTCTATCAACCCGGCAACAGAAATCATTATTTACGTGTACAGTCCCGTACCCACAGAAGGTTCGGACATGTATAAAAATGTATTGCAAACGGGCTTTCATTTTCCCGAAACGTTGGATGAGTGGATCGGTCCACAGTGGGACAGCTTTGACTTGCGAAAGAATCCGCTTACGCCCTGGCTTACGCCGGAAATGATTGACAAGATCAAAGATTTTGAAACAGTCTTGAACGGTTATTATCCAACGGTTTCCGACGTTCGGCTAACCCGCGTTAAACGAACGCTCATGCGCACGGTTGCTTCGTTGCGGTACAAATCGGGACTCTACAAAAAACCTTACGAGCTAAAAGCCATGCAGGTTTTTTGGAAATACCGCCAACCCGAAATTGAAGGTTTTTAAATGAGACGCTTGCTGAAATACATCGTCGGGCGAACCTACAAGCCGCTGCTGGTAAAATATCTTTCCGGCACGCGAACGTATCGCCATAAAAACATCTGCCTTGAAGTGCGGCCAGAGGTTTTCCATCCAGGCTTTTTCTTCAGCACAAAGTTTTTGCTCAAATACCTGTCACGCTTGTCCTTGGCCAACAAAAGCTTTTTGGAATTGGGCGCAGGCAGCGGTTTGCTTTCTGTTTATGCTGCGCAGAAAGGCGCACGTGTCGTTGCAACCGATATCAATCCCATCGCCGTTGCCGGCTTGAAAAAAAATAAACGCATGAACGATGTTGAATTAGACATCATCGAATCGAACTTGTTCGAAAAAATTCCGCAACAAAGCTTTGACGTCATTGCCGTTAATCCGCCTTATTACAAAAAGAACCCGGCATCGGCGAAAGACTACGCCTGGTATTGCGGCGAGAACGGAGAATTCTTTCAAACCTTTTTTGCGGGTTTAAGCAATTATGTTCATCCAACCTCGCAAGTATTAATGGTTGTTTGCGATGGTTGCGACAGGAAAATGATAAAACAAATGGCGTCCAAAAATTCTTTTCACCTGCATTGCGTAGCAACGCAAAAAAACCTGTTGGAGAAAAATTTTATTTACAGCGTTCGCAAATGATGAAGGCAGCAAACCATAATGATTTTGAGGCGCACTACATTTCTTTACGAAAGAAGGAAGGACGTTTGTACACGGACGAGGAATTGAGGCATTTACCAAATGCGCACAAAACGCATCCCCTGAAAAAAGAGTGGGATGCGAGAAAAGAATCGTGTCAACGCCTTGTTGCGTATTTTTTGAAAAAAAGAAGGCCGTTGCAGATTCTTGAAGTGGGTTGCGGCAACGGCTGGTTGTGCAATCAGCTTTCGAAAATTCCAGAAGCAAGCATCACCGGAATCGACATCAACGAAACGGAATTAAGGCAGGCGAGAAACGTCTTTCCGACGCTGCGTTTTCTTCTTTGCGACTTGCAAGAGGAAATGATGAAAGAACGTTTTGACGCAATTGTTTTTGCGGCTTCTTTCCAATATTTCAATTCGGCGAAAGAAATTCTTCAACGCTGTTTTCAACAGTTAAAAAAAGAGGGCGAAATACACGTCATTGACACCAACTTCTATTCCTGTGCCGAAGCGCTGAAAGCCGCAAACCGAAGCCGTGAATATTTTACAACCGCAGGCTTTCCGCAAATGAGCGATTATTACTTCCATCATTTTTTCGATGAACTGAAAGATTTTAACTACACGGTTCTATACAATCCGTCCACGTTTGTTAATCGTCTCTTTCAAAAAGCTTCTTTTCCCTGGATTTGCATTAAAAAGTAATGTTTCAGCAATCACTATATCACACCTTCAAGCGTTACCGCACCTTGCAATCGCACACCGTGTCGGCTTTGCCCATTGTGATTTTGATGCCGCACAGCGCCTGCAATTGCCGTTGCGTGATGTGCGACATCTGGAAGGGCAACAAGAACCTGAAACAGTTGACGGAAGCCGATGTAAGGGGTCTTCTATCGGCGCTGAAAAAATTTGGAACGCGACAAGTGTTGATGTCCGGTGGTGAAGCGCTGTTAAATCCAGCCTTTTTCTCGCTCTGCGAAATACTAAAAAAGATCGGCATCAAAATTACCTTGCTTTCAACCGGTCTTGCGTTAAAGAAAAACGCCACACAGATTTTGCAAGGGGTGGACAATGTGATCGTCTCGCTTGACGGGCCGGAAGAACTGCACGACCGCATAAGAAACGTTCCCGGTGCCTTTGCAAAAATGAGGGAAGGCATTGAATGCCTTAAAGGCTTCAATCCTGCGTACCGCATTACGGCCAGAACGGTGGTTCATCAATTGAACTTTAAAAGCTGGCCGGCCATTGTTGACGCGGCAAAAACAATTCGCCTGAACCAAATCAGTTTTTTACCAGCCGATGTTAGCAGCCATGCTTTTAACCGTGAGGTATTGTGGGGCAGCGAAAGGCAAAATGAAATTTTAATTGCCGAAAAAGAATTGCCCTTACTTGAAGACACGGCAGAACTGATTGTGAAAAAGTATTCGGCTGACTTTGAAAACCGTTTTATTGCCGAATCTCCATCCAAGTTACGAAACATCGTTGCTTATTATAAAGCGGTTCACGGCCTGAATGATTTTCCGTTTAAAAAATGCAACGCACCGTGGGTTTCTGCGGTAATTGAAGCTGACGGTTCTGTAAAGCCGTGCTTTTTTTACGCGGCATTTGGAAACATTCACGAGCAGTCCCTGACGGCAATTATAAACGGCGAGGCCGCAAAAAGCTTTCGCAAAAACTTAAGTACAACGCAAAACGAAACCTGCAAACGTTGCGTGTGTTCTCTTCATCTTTCACCCCGCACAAACCCCGCGAACCATTGACATGAAAAAAGTATTGCTAACGCACTCCTATTTTCTGCAGTTCGATGCAAAGCAAAAAAAAATGGGACAACCGTACGCGCCGTTGGGGACTTTGTACGCAGCAGCCGTATTGCGCCAGCACGGCTTCACCGTTTCCGTACACGACGTGATGTTTGCGCACAATGCCGATGAAGTCATTCCCTGCCTTGAGAGGGTTCAACCGGGTTATTTTGTTCTCTACGACGACGGCTTTAACTATCTCACCAAGATGTGTCTCACCAACATGCGTGAAGCCGCATTTGAAATGATTCGTTTGGCCAAAGCACGGAACTGCGTTGTGATCGTTTCCAGCTCCGACAGCACCGATCATGCTGAAAAATATTTAGCCGCCGGTGCCGATTTCATTCTCCTTGGCGAAGCGGAACAAACGCTGCTGGAATTGCTTCGAAGTTTAGAAGCCGGCAGCAAGAACGTTGAAACGATTCAAGGCATTGTTTACAAGCAGGAAAGCAAGATTGGTAAAACACCGAGAAGAGAGATTTTGAGGGATTTAGATTCTCTTCCTTTTCCCGCCTGGGATTTAATTGACCTTGAGCCGTACCGTCAAAGCTGGCTCAAACATGCCGGTTATTTTTCCGTGAACGTGGGCACAACGAGAGGTTGCCCCTTCAAATGCAATTGGTGTGCAAAGCCTATTTACGGCAATCGCTACAATGCCCGTTCACCGCAAAACGTGGTGGATGAATTGCTGCTGTTAAAAAAGAACTTCCATTACGATCACATTTGGTTTTGCGACGACATTTTTGGTTTGAAGCCCGGCTGGGTGCGGGAATTTGCGCGGCTGGTCTATGAAAACAATCTGCAACTGAAATTTAAAATTCAATCGCGGGCGGATTTGCTGGTACAAGAGGATTACGTTTCCGCATTGGCACAAGCCGGTTGCGAAAACGTGTGGATGGGTGCGGAAAGTGGCTCGCAAAAGATTTTAGACGCGATGGACAAAGGCACTACCGTGATGCAAATTGAAACGGCAACGGCCTTGCTGAAAAAGCACGGCATCAGGCCTTCTTTCTTTATCCAATTTGGTTATCCGGGCGAAACGGCCGAAGACATTGTACAAACGGTAAAGATGATCAACAAGCTGCTGCCGCACGAAATCGGCATTTCGGTTTCTTATCCTTTGCCCGGAACAAAATTTTACGAGACGGTAAAAGAACAATTAAAAGAAAAAGCCAACTGGACCGATTCGGATGATTTGGCCATGCTCTTTCAAAACCAATATCCGCCGTCGTTTTACAAACAACTTCACCGCTACGTGCACAAAAGCTACCGCAAGCATTTGGCGTTGAACACCGCGTCGAAGCTTTTGCAAAACCCGTTGACGATGAAATTTAACGCCGTGAAAAAAGCCTTGTCGGTGCTTTATTACATCCCCGCAACTTACCTCCAAAAAAGAAAGCTCCGGCAACTCCAGCAACCCGCATGAGCAATCTTTCCGACTATATTAACGAACTCAAAACGGCGGAAGCATTTTCAAGACAATCTCGTGTTTTTGACGAAGAATACAAGGGCAATGCGATTGTTCAATACAAACGCAAGCGTGTACGCGAACACGTGCAGCTATTGGTAAAACCTTCGTCCTCCATTCTCGAATTAAACTGCGGCACCGGCGAAGACGCTCTGTTCTTTGCGCAACAAGGGCACAAAGTACACGCCACGGACGTTTCGGAAGGAATGCTGGCAAGGTTAAGGGAAAAGAAAAACTCTTTTTCTTTCGGCGAGAATATTACAACCGAGCTATGCTCGTTCAACCAATTGGAAGCGCTCAACAACAAAGGTCCGTTTGACGCCGTCTTTTCCAATTTTGGCGGATTGAATTGTACGAGTGAATTGGACAACGTTCTTGCATCGCTTGATGCGTTGGTCAAGCCCGGTGGAGCCGTAACGCTGGTTATCATTCCGTCTTTTTGTCTGTGGGAAACACTCTTGCTTTTTAAAGGACAGTTTAAAACCGCATCGCGCCGTTTCTTTAGCCGTAAAGGAAGAAAAGCGCACATAGAAGGCGTTTATTTTAAATGCTGGTATTACAAGCCAGGATTTGTGACAAACTGTTTAAAAGAAAATTTTTCGCTTCAAAAACTGGAAGGCTTGTGCACCCTTGTGCCCCCTTCGTACATGGAAGGCTTTGCGGAAAAACACCCGAAACTTTACCGCTATCTCATCGCAAAAGAAGAGAGCTTAAAAGAATCCTGGCCGTGGCGAAGCATTGGTGATTATTTCATCATCTCTTTGCAAAAAAAGAAGTAGGAGCAGAGGCAAACACGTTCGCCGTGGTTTGCAAAACGGCTTCTTTGCCGCGGGCCTGCTTGCGAAGTTGATGAAGATATTTGTACTTGAGCCAGGTATAATATGCGATGGTTACGGCAATCTGCCTGCCTTCTCTTCCGTCTAAAAAACCAAGCTGAAAGAAATAAGATTTTGCACCGTTGAACAGTGGCGAAACAAAGCGCTTAATAAAGGTTGCCTTTTTGTTTTGCTGTAAATATTTCTGTGCGCTTAAAAAAGCATAATGCTCTTTTTTCTGCTCGTGCTCACGAAGATTTTCGATACCGAAATGAATGATCGGCTGCATTATTTTTCGTTTCGAAACATTTGCAACTAATTTTTCGTGAACGGGGAACAAATCCCACTGCGCAAACTTGCGGTTGTAAAGACGAACCACGCCTTCAAAGCCAAGCGTTCCGTAACGAAGCTGTTTGCTGGCAAAATAATTTTCACGCCTGATCTTGTAAACGCACAATTCGTCGTTCAAATCAAGACCGTGCAAGGCATTCGCCAATTGAGGGCTTACCCGCTCGTCGGCATCAAGTGACAATATCCAATCATGTTTTGCGGCGGCCGCACCCGTGTTTCTTGAATGTCCGTAGCATTGCCATTCCACGGCAATGACTTTTGCGCCGCAAGCCTCGGCGATGGTTGCCGTTCCGTCACTGCTGCCGCAGTCAACAACAATTACGTCATCGGAAACAGCGTGCGCCGAACGAATGCAAGCCCCGATATTTCGGGCTTCGTTTTTTGTGATGACAACGGTTGTAATGGAGATCATAAGTTAAGGCACGGGTTTTAAGCGTTGATTGTATTTGCGCAATACGGCAAGAACGCTTCGTTCGTAAACGGCCATAAACTTTTGCTGAAAAGATGCCGGATCGGGCTTTGCACAATGCTTTGCAACGTCCATGGCCATCAGGTTTCCATTTGCATTGACTCTTTTTTGTTTCGTCTTTTTTGCCCACCGGCTTGCGGTAATTTTCATGAACAGAAAATCCAACAGGTTGCCAACCGTGTTGTTCAGCATCCATTCAACCGCCTTCTTCAAAACGTTGTTTCCGGCTTCTTTGGTATAAGCAATTTTCATGGTGTGATTAGGCAGAAAATCCCTGCTCCATTGGTTGCTTTTGAACAAATCCTGAAAAGCGGCAATTCCCCTTAAAGGCAAAAGCGTAGCAAGTTCCGTAGCCGTGTAAATATTTTTTTCTTTTATCTCCAACCCTTCTTCGTCCACGTAATAATTCATGCAAAAAAAATGCTGCTTCTTAAAGAGGTAGGTAAACTTTTTAAACAAGTGCATAAAGCTTCGGGCAAGCCAAAGGCGGTTCTTCTTTGTGATGATGAAAAAGTCAATGTCCGAGGCTTCGTCCGCATAGTTTTTGGAAAGCGAGCCCGATACCGCCACGCCTCTTACAAAAGGAAAAGATGACAAAAATTTGGCAATGTCGTCGGCTGCATCCAACAACTTTTTTGCAGCGAGGTTTCCTTTTCTTCTGCGAATGATCAGATCATAATCCTCCTGCAAGCAAAAGAACTCGTCAAAGCGAAAAACCTGGCTTTCGTTCAAGAGCTGCACCAATGCTTTTACAAAGTCTTCCTGCGTATAAGGACGGCGAAGGAAAAAGAAGATTTCCGTTTGCGTAAGCGGGTATTTGAAGATATCAAAGTAAGCAAGGGTGGTTAATATATCGGTCTTTGCACACAATTCGGAAAGGTTTAAACGTTATCAATAGAAACGTAAGAATGAACGGTGAGGTTGCCGGTTTGTTTTGCGGATTTGTATCCAACCGCCGCCGTCTTTC
>Ga0308175_100000981_pt1 | contig 18995 bp, 21 predicted proteins | sample PhyCR1_3_FD_203893 | JGI IMG/M metagenome (GOLD analysis project Ga0308175, IMG submission 203893) | Soil microbial communities from UC Gill Tract Community Farm, Albany, California, United States - DLSLS.C.R1 | ecosystem: Environmental > Terrestrial > Soil > Agricultural land | place: USA...
GGCCGCGAAGCTCCTAGAGTTTGAAAAGGCCGCGCAGTTACGGGATCGGATTAAGGCGCTGAAGCTAAAAGAACTAGAAGTCGGCGCTTAATCGGTGTGTTGAAGATGGACTTCGCACTGTTCAAAAAGGCCGCCAGCGAAGCCGCAGCGATGCGAAGAGCCGAGACGTACTGTATTAGTACGTCGCAGGATCTGAGTGAGCGAGAACGAAGCTGGAGGACTTTTTCAACATCTGCGCTACGCTTGTTTGTACAGGTAAATGCCGAGAAAGATCCCGAGAAAGCTCAGCAAATTCATTTTTAGGGCGATGCCAAAGGTTAATTTTAATAATACCAAGTCAAGTGTGACCGGGGGGTTAATCCCGGGGGTGAGTGCGGTTGTAAAGATATTCTGAATCGTGCCCTTTGGGGCCATGACCCGCAGGATCTCGCCGAGAATTCCACCTAGCAGTCCTCCGAGCAGGATAAACAAGAGCAGTAGCCATGGGGATTTGCGCACGAGTACCTCAATTAAGCCGCAAGGTGCGGCGAACCTTAGCGAAAGCTCTATAGGAAGTCAAGAAATGACGATATTGCTTCGTCTCCAGTACAGTGGAGACGGCATTTCTACTGTGATGGACAAGACCTGTCTGTTTGCGTGACTTCCAAGGATGCGTTGTTTACACTTCCACGCTGCTCTTTTTTCAGCTTTTTCTAGCATGTAGGAGATTTTCTTGCTGGATGCATTGAGCGAAAAATTTGAGAAGATCTTAAAGAAGCTCCGCGGCCACGGGGTGCTGACGGAAAACAACATCGCCGAGGCGTTGAAGGAAGTCCGTCTTGCCCTGTTGGAAGCAGACGTCAATTTTAAAATCGTAAAAGAGTTTCTGGATCGCGTGCGCCAGCGGGCCGTGGGTCAGGAAGTCTTGCAAAGTCTCACGCCCGGCCATCAAGTGGTGAAAGTGGTGTGGGAGGAGCTGTGCCAGTTGATGGGCCAAGGGCAGGCAGGGTTGAGCCTAGCCTCTACTCCTCCGACGATCATTATGATGGTGGGGCTGCAAGGTTCCGGGAAAACGACGACCTCCGGAAAGTTGGCGCGGCTATTTAAGAGTCAAGGAAAGCGAGTCCTCTTAGTCGCCGCGGATCCTCGGCGCCCTGCCGCCACGGAGCAGTTGATGAGTCTGGGTGCCGAGTTGGATGTACCGGTCCATCACGCGGATCGGCCAGGTACCTCGAGAGCCGACGTGGTCCGGACTTGCGTGACAGGCGTGACTCGAGGCCAGGACCAGGGGCATGACGTGGTGATTCTCGATACCGGCGGCCGTTTACACATTGATGAAGAACTGATGGATGAGTTGGTCGAGGTGAAACGGTCGGTCACACCACATGAAGTCCTCCTGGTGGCCGATGCCATGACGGGCCAGGACGCAGTGGCCATGGCGGACCGATTCAATCAGTTGTTGGGATTGACCGGCGTGGTGCTTACAAAAGTGGAAGGCGATGCCAGGGGCGGGGCCGTGCTCTCAATTCGCGCGGCAACCGGCAAGCCGGTCAAATTTTTAGGTGTCGGCGAAAAGCTCGATGCGCTGGAAGTGTTTCATCCCGATCGCATGGCCTCCCGCATTCTCGGCATGGGGGACGTGCTGTCCCTGATCGAGAAGGCCCAGCAGGCATACACGCGCGAGCAAGCCGAAGAAGTGCAGAAAAAACTCATCTCGAAGACGCTGACTTTGGAAGATTTTCGGGATCAGATTAAGCAGGTGAATCGCCTGGGCTCGTTGGATCAGATTATCGGGATGCTGCCTGGCGGCCAGCGCTTGAAAGAAATGGCGGGGGGGGGCGTACCCGAGAAGGAGATCGGACGTGTCGCGGCCATCATCGACTCGATGACCCTCCGCGAACGTCGTGATCATACGGTTATTAATGGCAGTCGGAAAAAACGGATCGCGCGCGGCAGCGGCACCAGCGTGCCGGAGGTCAATCGGCTGATCAAACAATTTTTGACCGCCCGCAAGATGATGAAGGCCCTCAGCGGCGGCGGCGGCAGACGACAGTTGGCCCAGTTGCTGAGAGGTTAAGGATAAGTGAGGTAAGGTTAACAGAAGAACAGGTACAAGAGGCAGGCTGATTCATTTCCCGATCTTCTCAACCTGAATCTTCAACAGAAGGAGAAACGACGTGGCAGTTCATTTGCGATTAACACGAACAGGACGACACAAGAGGCCTTTTTACCGAGTGGTCGCGGCGGACTCGCGAAAGCCTCGCGATGGTCGGTATCTTGAGATCCTCGGCACCTATGATGCGCTGAAGAATCCTCCGCTTGCGGAGCTGAAACCGGATCGCGTCGAATACTGGCTCAGCCAAGGTGCGCAGCCTTCCGTGACCGTGCGCAGTGTGCTCCGCCGGGCTGGGCTGCTGAACAAGGAAAAAGTTGAAAGCAAAAAGTAAAAATTTACGAACCGACTTTTGAGTTTTACGTTCTACCTGCTGTCTTATGTCTGGTCTGGTGGCTATCGGACAGATCGTCAAGTCCTTCGGGGTGAAGGGCGACGTTCGCGTGAAATCGCTCAGCGACGTGCCGGGGCGGTTTGAGGGGTTGCGCGAAGTGACAATTGAGACGCCTTCCGGCAAAACGATTGAGACTGTTGTCAGTCGGGTACGCAAGGACCTCGATTCTTATGTCGTCGGCCTGGAGGCTTTCTCTTCGCCGGAGGAAGCGGCTTCGTTTCGGGGCAGCTTGCTGAAGATTCCTGAAGATCAGGTGCCGGCGCTGCCCGACGGACAGTATTACGAATTCCAATTGATCGGGATGACGGTGAACGACGAGCAAGGGGAACCGTTAGGCACGCTTGAGGACATTATCGAAACCGGCAACCATCCTGTGTTTGTCGTGCGCGGGTCGGGTCGCGAATGGTTGGTTCCCGGGAGACAAGCGGTGATTGCCTCGATGAACGTCGCGCAACAGACCATGATCGTTCGGCGCGCGGATATCGTAGGGGACGAACCATGAAGTGTGACATCATCACACTGTTTCCCGAAATGGTGTTGCCGGTTCTTGGCCAGAGTATGCTCAAGCGTGCGCAAGAAAAAGGCCTGCTGGAGGTGAAGGTCCATAATCTTCGGGACTACACGCAAGATCGCCATCGGGTTGCCGATGATACGCCGTATGGCGGGGGCGCCGGGATGGTTATCAAGGCTGAGCCGGTATTACGCGCCATCGATAGCCTTCGGGAGGAGCTCACCCCAAGTGAACCCACGATGCGGATTCTCATTTCATCCCCGCAAGGGCGACCGTTCACACAGCAGATGGCTGAGGAGTTCCAGCGTGATTCGCGTCGGATCGTCTTCATTTGCGGACATTATGAAGGATTCGACGAGCGCGTGCGGGTCGGCCTCAATGCGGAAGAAGTATCCATCGGTGATTATGTGGTCACCAATGGGGAATTGCCGGCTCTCGTGATGCTGGATGCCGCCGTGCGGCTCATTCCCGGCGTCCTGGGCGACCCCGACTCCGCCCGGCAAGATTCGTTTGTCGAGGGCCTGCTGGATTGTCCGCACTACACGCGTCCTCCGGAGGTGCGTGGAATGACGGTGCCCGATGTGCTGCTGTCGGGCAATCACGAGGCCATCAGGCGATGGCGGCGAAAAGAAGCGCTCCGTAGTACCTATGTCAAGCGTCCTGAGTTATTGCAGGATCGGCTGCTGAGCCAAGAGGACCGGCGATTGTTGGATGAGGTTCTGCAGGAAACATTGAAGAGACCGTCTGTGTTGTGCGTAGAGGAGGAATGTCTATGAACCAGTTAGAGCGAATCCAACGATCGTTGACCAAGAAGACCATGCCGGTGTTCGAAATCGGCGATACGGTCCGTGTGCACGTCAAAGTGGTCGAAGGGGAAAAAGAGCGGATCCAGGTGTATGAAGGGCTCGTGATCGCCCGTAAGGGCGCCCGCAATAGCGAAACCTTTAACGTGCGCAAAGTATCGTATGGCGTCGGAGTCGAGCGGATTTTTCCGGTGCACTCACCGACGATCGCCCGCATCGACGTCGTGCGTCAAGGCAAGGTCCGCCGCGCAAAGCTGTACTATCTCCGCACCAAGAAAGGGAAGAGCGCGAAAGTCAGCGAACGCGAGTACTCGCCGGATGCGAAGGGGGCGGCCGGCCGCAAACGCGCCAAATCTGCGGAGACTGTGGCTGCCGAGCCGGTTCCCGCCGCGACATGAAGAAGGCCGCGGTTCAGGCTAAGGTCGAGGCTCGCATTCACTCGCCCTTTGTTTTATCCTCAACCTGAATTTCTGCCTCGACCTTTCTGAGTACCGTGGAGCCAACCGACTTCTTTGAAATAGAAGCCAGGAGATGCGGCTACCAGCTCATCGGGGGCCTGGACGAGGCCGGCCGGGGGCCTCTGGCGGGTCCCGTCGTCGCGGCCATTGTGATCTTGCCTCGCCGCTTTGCGCTGCCGGGTCTCAACGATTCGAAGCAAGTAACGGAAGCCGGTCGGGAACGGCTGTACCATGCCATCGTCCAACAGGCGGTGGCCACGGGGGTTGGTCTGGCCACCGAGCGCGAAATCGAAACCCTCAACATTCTCCAAGCCACACGGCAAGCCATGTGCCGGGCTGTGGGAGCGTTGACGGTGTTCCCTGATTTTTTACTCCTGGACGCGGTCTCCCTCCCGTCTCTTCCCGTGCCGCAACGCCCAATCATTAAGGGAGATGGATTTTCTGTCTCGATCGCGGCGGCTTCTATCCTGGCCAAAGTCACTCGCGATCGTCTGATGCGCGAGTATCACCGGCGATATCCCGAATACAATTTTGACGCGCATAAAGGATACGGCACGCCGGAGCACCTCCGCCTGCTTACGCGGTACGGGCCGTGTACCGCCCATCGTCAGACTTTTCGGCCCGTTGCAGCGGCCGAGGAGGTCAATGACCAATGGGAGATGTTCGAGTGAGCCTTGAATCTAAGTTATTCGGCCGGCAAGCTGAATCCGCCGCAGAACGTTACCTGCGTGGTCAGGGCTACCGCATTCGGGATCGTAATGTCCGCTCAGTCTATGGCGAGTTGGATCTGGTCGTGGAGCGGGCCGGCGTAGTGGTCTTCGTCGAAGTGAAGGCGCGGCGGACGAACGCCTTCGGCGGTACGCCCTATGCCGTCGATAGCCGCAAGCGGACGCGCATGATAAAGCTGGGCGCTCACTATCTGGCTCAACACAACCTGAAGAATCAATCGTGCCGGTTCGATGTCTTGCTCTATGCCGGTGTCTCGGCCGATGCGTCGACCATCGAGCACATCGAGAATGCCTTTGAAGTGCCCGGCCATGAACTGCAGTGGTGAGGGGAGCGGTGATGGGCAATGGATGTGATCGAGACCGCAAAACCTCGTGCCTTTGGCCGCTTGCTTCTTGCCGGGCCGCATCATGATTCAGCTCTTCCACGTCTCAAAGTATTACGAGGGGCGGCTGGCACTCTCCGACGTCAATCTTCATATTCAAAAAGGTGAGTTCGTCTTATTGATGGGAGCTAGCGGCGCCGGCAAAACGACACTGCTGAAGCTTCTTTTCGGCACCGAACGACCGGATGAAGGCCAAATTCTCGTGCAGACACGGAACGTCGCACGCCTCGCGCCATCGGAAGTGCCGTACTTGAGGCGTACGATGGGATTCGTCTTTCAAGATTTCCGGTTGCTACCCAAAAAGAGCGTGTTCGACAACGTGGCCATGCCGCTCTTGGTTCAGGGCATCTCGCACCACGATATCCGGAAAAAAGTGGTCGACACACTCAAGGCGGTCGGGGTGGAGCATCGAAAGGAAAGTCGGCCGGCCATGCTGTCGGCGGGTGAACAGCAGCGGGTGTGCATCGCCCGCGCTGTCGTCACTGGCCCCATCGTGCTCTTGGCGGATGAACCCACGGGTAATATGGACCCTCAACTGGCAGGGGAAATTATCGAGCTGTTTAAAGTCATCAACGCCCGAGGGACGACGGTGGTCATTGCCACGCATAACCGCCAGGTGGTCGATCAGGTCAAGCGCCGGGTCGTGATCTTGAATCAGGGCAAGATCATTTCCGATGACGGGGTCGGTCGATGAAGCGGTTCACGTACTTGATCAAAGAGGCGTTCGCCAATATTCGTCTGAATCAAACGACCACGATCGTCGCTGTAGCGACCACGGCCTTTACCATGGCATGTTTTGGCGTGTTCCTGTTGCTGTATCTCAATCTCCGTGGTCTCACCACATCCCTGCAAGATGATATCAAAGTGGTCGTGTATTTGGCCGATGGTGTGTCCGCTCAAGCCTTGGCCGATCTTCAGGCTCGCATCAAGGGCGATCATGAAGTGGCAGGGCTTTCCTACGTCTCGAAAGAGCAAGCCTTGGCGGAATTTCGAGAGCAGTTCCCGTCCGAAGGCTATTTACTGCAGGGGCTAGGAGAAAATCCCCTTCCGGCCTCGTTGCTCGTGACGATGGCCCATCCGTCCCGATCGTCCGAAGCCGTCCGGCGCTGGGCTGAGCGCCTGAAAGCGATGCCGGGCGTTGCGCAGGTACAGTACAATCGAGACTGGATCGAAAGTGTGGGGGGGATTGTCAGGTATCTTGAATGGGTTGCGATCGCGGTTGGGACGATTCTGGCCGCGGCGTCGGTCACCATCATCGGCAGCACGACACGATTGACGCTGTATGCGCGTCGGCAAGAGATTGAAATTATGCGCCTGATCGGCGCGACCGGCACGTTCATTCGAATTCCCTATTTGATCGAGGGAGCGATTCTGGGTGCCTTGGGTGGCGCGCTCTCACTCTCCCTGCTGAAGCTGGGATTTGAGTTACTGAAGCTACGATTGGGACCGCAAAGCCACCTTCTTGGGAGCGGCGTGACCTTCACGTTCTTCCCGGGGCAGGTATCGTTGCTCATTGTGATGACAGGGCTATTGCTGGGCTCCGTCGGCAGTCTCGTATCGCTGTTGGCCTTTGAAAGGTCCCGGTCATGAGTGGGATTGGCCGGCGCGTGATCGAAATCGTGACCCTTTGCAGTCTTATGGCAGGCGTTCCCTCCTACGCCGCGAAAGATCGCGCAGATCCGTTGGCCGACAAAATCGAGCGGGAGCGGCGGACGCTGGAAAAGCTTCAACAAGAAATCGAAGATAAAAAGAAGCACGCGCAGGACACCGACAAAAAGAAAGAGTCTGTTTTGCAGGCAATTCAGGATCTCGACGATACGTTGCTCAAGAAACGGCAGGAACGGACGGTCATCAACCGAAGGCTCAAAGAAAAAGATCACGAGATCGAGAGCATTAATGATCATCTGGCCGGCGTGCGAAGCACGATCGATGATCGGCGCCATTCGATTTTGGCTCGTCTTCGCGTTCAATATATGGAAGGGCGTTTCGGACATCTCGGCGCACTACTGGCCGCAGATACCTATGAGGCGTTTCAGCAGCGCTTGCAATATTTGTCTGCCGTTTCTCAACGAGAGTATGATTTGATGCAAGCCTATCGGGAGGATGTCGACCGATTGGAGAGGATGGAGCGTCAGCGAGCTGTGGCGCGCGACGAAATGTTGGTCATCAAGTATCATACAGAAAAGAAAGTGGGCGAAATCCAGGGGCTCAAGCGAAAAAAGAATGTGATTCTCGCCAATATCACGCAACAAAAGGAAGCGTATGAGCATGCGTTGACGGAACTGGAGCGGTCCGCGTCCCGTGTGGACGGCCTTTTAAAGGAACTGGAAGAGCGGCGTAAAGCCGCCGCGTTTCAACCCCCGAAAGATGTAAAGGGAAGCCATCCGCTGAAAGGTGCATTACATTGGCCGGCCGAGGGAGAGATCCTCTCCTTTTTCGGACGCCAGAAACACCCGACCTTCAACACCTATGTTCAGCGAAAAGGCATTGAAATTCGGACGGACGAAGGCAGCGCAATTCGATCTGTCATGTCCGGTGTGGTGGTGTTCGCGGATTGGTTGAAAGGGTATGGTCAGGTCATTATCCTCGATCATGCCAACGGATTTTTCTCGCTGTATGCGCATGCATCGAAATTGCTGGTCAAGGTCGGTGAACAAGTGACGATCGGGTCCGTGATCGGTGAAACCGGCGATACCGGGTTGACCGGTGACAGCACGCTATACTTTGAACTGCGTCAAGGGGCACAGGCGGTGGATCCGCTCATGTGGCTCGCAAAACGCCGGTAAGGTAACAGGATGTTGAAAAAGGCCTTCAACTGCGTTCTCGTCTCATCGGCATCCTCAACGTACCCCAGAGGGTACGCCTGCGGTGTCGATTTCACCTTCGGCCTTGTTGAACGCCTTTTTGAACATCCGGTCATACATTCAGAGACTTAAATACCGAAAGGAACTGTCATGGAATACGAACGGCCGCGCAAGTCTTGGTACGTCGGATCAGTCATCATCGTGATGGCGGTGGTCATGGGTGTACTGATCGGCAAAGGGTGGGAGCGAACGGTTCAGGCTACGGAGACGTACGAGGAACTCAAGACATTTTCTGAAGTCCTCACCCAGATTCAAAAGCATTACGTCGAGGAGGCGAAGGTCAAAGATCTGGTGCAGGGCGCGATCCGGGGCATGCTGTCTACGCTCGATCCCCATTCGGCCTACATGACACCCGAGATGTATAAGGAGATTCAAGTCGAGACAAAAGGCGAGTTTGGCGGCGTCGGGATTCAAATCGGCATTAAAGAGAATCGCTTGGCGGTCATTGCACCCATCGAAGGCACGCCGGCACAAAAAGCGGGGATCAAGTCGGGAGATTTTATTATCAAAGTGAACGATGAGACGACGAAGGATTTGACACTCATGGAGGCGGTGCAGAAAATGCGCGGCCCGAAAGGGTCGAAGGTCAATCTTACGGTCCAGCGAGAGGGAGCCGCGGACCCTCTGCAATTCACGCTGATCCGGGATACGATTCGGATCGAAAGCGTTCGTTCCCGAGTCATCGAAAACACCATTGCCTATGTTCGGTTGACTCAATTCCAGGAACAGAGCGGGAAGGATCTTAACAAGGCTTTAAAGCAGTTTAAAGAACAAAAACTAACCGGCATGGTCTTGGACCTTCGCAATAATCCGGGCGGTTTGCTGACCGCCGCCGTTGAGGTATCGGAGCAGTTCGTCGCCCCCGGAAAGTTGATCGTGTCAATCAAAGGCCGGGATGGAAAGAAGGATGAATATTTCTCGCGTGCAAAAGATCAGCTCGACGATCATCCCATGATCATCTTGGTCAACGAGGGATCGGCAAGCGCGTCGGAAATTGTTGCTGGAGCGATGCAAGACTGGGGTCGAGCGGTCGTTGTCGGGACCACAAGCTTTGGCAAAGGTTCTGTGCAGACCATCTTGCCCTTAGGAGACGGCTCAGGATTGCGATTGACGACGGCCAAGTACTATACGCCAAAAGGACGATCGATTCAGTCGACAGGCATCACGCCCGACATCGTTGTCAAAGCGCAGCAAGCTGTTGCAAAAACACCTGAGAAAGAGAAAGACAAGGATAAAGAAAAGGATGCCGAGGCGAAGACGGCCAAGCCGAAAGAGACGCCTCCGTCGGCGAAACCGGATGAGCAGGCGCCGAAAAACAATGGGGCCTTAAGCGAGCCGTTGGGCGAAGGAGCGATCGAGGAGGATCCGCAACTGCAAAAGGCAGTCGAACTGCTGAAGACGTGGAAGATCTTTAAGGACCTGAGGCCGATCTAATGAGTTAGGTTGGGGCTAAAGCTAAGGTTGAAGGTCCTCTTCCTTAACCTTAGCCTTCAGTATCCTAATGGCTGTCAGCAGGTCCTCTTCCCTCACGATGATGCCGGGGAGCGTCCGCAATAAATGCGACCGTACGAGAGCTTCCAGATCGTCGAGTGTGACGATGCCGAGACGGAAGTAAAGATGTTGCACGGCAACATCAGTCAAGCCGGGTAAGCTGGTCCAAGCAGCAATGGCGGAAGGAAGCGGTCTGTGGAGCTGCTCGTAGGCTTGGATAGATCCTGTCTTGAGAAATTCTTCAATTTTGGCCGCAAGATCCTTTCCGATGCCTGAGATGTCCTTCAATCCCCCGTGTCGTGCGATGGCGGCAATATCATCATTGAGCCGTAGGACAGATTCGGCGGCGCGGCGGTAGGCTCGAATGCGGTGTGGATTCTCACGTCTGGCTTCCAACTGGTCCGCCATGGATTGAAATAAACCGGCCAATCTTCGATTCGTATCCGTCATTCTTCCTCATCGCTAAACTATAGAAGATGTTACGCGAGGTCTAGCTCATTTAACTTCCGGGTAAGTTTGGTTGACAAGCGCGTGAACCGTCTCATACGATGACGTACGCCCTCTGATGACGTTCAATCAGGTGAAGTATTGACCGACGCAAGTCCTGGGACATCGATCCACATTCAAGTGAACGGCGAACCCCAAACGACCCCATCCGGCTCTACGGTAGCGGGCCTCTTAACGCAACTGGACATTCGCTCGGAGCGTGTGGCCGTTGAAGTCAATCTCCAAATAGTGGATCGGCAGAATTTCGAACGCCAGAGTTTACAGGATGGTGATCGGGTGGAGATTATCAGCTTTATCGGCGGAGGAAGTGGGGAGGGGGAGATGATTGGGACGGCCTCTGTGCTCGCGCGCCGCGCACGCCCAGAAGGTGCTCGGCGGACGCGCGCAGTGGAGGCCATCCCAACCATCTCCGCTGGTGTGGAGGTGGGTAAAGATAAATGAACATAAATGAACGGTGTGACTATGAATGAGCACAATGATCGATTGGTGATTGCCGGGCGGGAATTCAAGTCTCGGCTGTGGGTGGGGACTGGTAAGTACAAAGATTTCATCGAGACGAAAAAAGCGATCGATGCATCCGGCGCTGATGTCGTGACGGTGGCCGTCCGCCGCGTAAACATTACTGATCGTTCCAAGGATAATCTTTTAGATTACTTAGATCCGAAGAAGTACATCATCTTGCCGAATACGGCCGGGTGCTACACGGTGGAAGATGCGTTGCGCTATGCGCGATTGGCGAGGGCCGCGGGTGTGTCCGATCTTGTGAAACTGGAAGTGATCGGGGATGAACGAACGCTCTTTCCCGATACGGCGGGCTTGATTGAAGCGGCTAAGATTTTGGTGAAAGAAGGATTCATCGTGCTCCCGTACACCAACGACGATCCAATCGTGGCCAAGAAACTTGTCGATATCGGCTGTCCGGCTGTGATGCCGCTGGCAGCCCCGATTGGATCGGGGCTCGGCATCCGGAATCCCTACAATCTGAAAATCATTCTCGAGACGGTAAAAGTTCCGATGATTGTCGATGCCGGCGTAGGGACCGCATCCGATGCGGCCTTGGCTATGGAGTATGGGGCGGATGCGGTGTTGATGAATACGGCTATTGCCGGGGCCAAAGATCCTATCATGATGGCGGAGGCCATGAAGTATGCCGTTGAGGCCGGCCGGCTGGCGTATCGGGCGGGCCGAATTCCGAGGAAGTTGTATGCGACAGCGAGTAGCCCCATCGAAGGCATGCTGTAGCGGATACTGAAAAAGGCCTCCAACTGCGTTCTCGCCTCTGAAAAAATCCTCAACGTAGCCCAGAGGCTACGACTCCTTTTCGTTGGCTGCGGCCTTGCTCCGGCAAGAAGCGCGTCTGGCGCGCTTGGGGTTGGCGGTATGATGCCGGACCTTTTTGGCGTCCCGTTGGCTCGCGCAAGAGAATCTATTGCTCATGTCCCGCATTGATTTTTCTCTCTATTTGATTACCGATCGCCATCAGACTGCAGGGAGGCCGCTTCTTTCCGTCCTCGATCGAGCCTTGTCCGCCGGCATAAAAGCCGTGCAACTGCGCGAGAAGGATCTTGACACACAGGCTCTGGTTGAACTGGCGGGTGAGGTGCTGTCACTCACGCGGAAGCATGAAGCCTTACTCTTCATCAACGACCGGGTCGATGTCGTGTTGGCTCTTGGCGCGGATGGCGTCCACCTTCGATCTGATAGCATGCCTATCAAGGAGGCACGTCGCGTGCTTGGCCCCAATCGTTGGATTGGCGCGTCCGCGCATAGTGTCGAGGAAGTACTCAAGGCTGAGACTGAGGGAGCGGACTTCGTCGTTCTTGGCCCGATCTATGACACACCCTCGAAACGTCTGCATGGTGACCCGATCCGGTTGCGCGCTCTGAAAGAAGCGACTCAACAAAGTCACCTGCCCGTCTTTGCCATCGGCGGCATTTCTCTCCCACGCGTGCAAGAGGCGCGTTGCGCCGGTGCGCATGGGATCGCGCTCATTTCCGCCATCCTCTCGGCTGAAGATGTCCAAGCGGCTACAGGCTTTCTCCTGCACGCCCTGCAGACAAGTGATTAAATACTTCAATCGCTCTGGTCTCTGGCAACGGAACCGTCCCGTCGTATCTGTACAGTTGACCCTTTTCGAGAATCGATGATAAGATTTGCTCACGTTGAGCGACGCATTATCAGCTCTCACTGACCGGAGAAGATTCAATGGCCGATTCCAAGCGGGGTCAGGGCCGGCTCAGCTCCTTCCGTGCATCCGTTAAGAAAATCACGCAACGCTTGTCAGACGGAGATGTAGACGCCGTGCAAAAAAAAGACGAGCATTCACGAGAAGTTGAGAAGCTGCAGATACAGATTGAAACGATGCAGGACGAACTGCGTCAGCTCTACCAGTCTCGGTCTCAATTAGATCACGCGCATAAGCAAAACGAAAAACTAACGTCGACATTGCAGGAAGCCAAGGCTCAGATTCAAGCTTTGCGCGCCGAAATAGAAAAGTTGACTGCTCCGCCGAATACCTACGCGATTTTCTCAAGCATGAATGACGATTTGACGGCCAACATTTATGTCTCTGGACGAAAGATGAAGGTCAGCCTGCACCCGTCTATTAAGCCGGAGATGTTACGTAAGGGTCAGGAGGTGATCCTCAACGAAGCGTTCAACGTCATTGAAAGTCGCGGCTTCGATGGGCAGGGCGAGGTGGTGCGATTGAAAGACCTGTTAGAGGGCAATCGAGCGCTCGTCACGCTGCATTTCGATGAAGAGAAGGTCACGGAACTCGCCGAGCCGCTCGCGTCTCAACGGCTCAGTGTCGGGGATCATTTGTTGTATGATGCGCGCTCAGGCTATGTCGTCGAGAAGCTTCCGAAATCCGAAGCGGAGGAATTGGTCCTCGAAGAAGTGCCCGATGTCGATTATGAGCACATCGGTGGCCTGGCCAAGGAAATCGAGCAAGTCCGGGATGCGGTGGAGTTGCCGTTTCTCTATCCCGATCTATTCGCCGAACACAAGCTGAGCCCTCCAAAAGGCGTCCTGCTGTACGGCCCTCCCGGATGTGGAAAGACGCTGATTGCGAAAGCCGTGGCGAATTCCATTGCCAAGAAGCTTGGACACTTGGCCGGCAAAGAGATGCGCAGCTTTTTTCTTCACGTCAAAGGACCGGAGCTGCTGAATAAGTACGTCGGTGAATCCGAACGGCAGGTGCGTGAGGTCTTTAAGAAGGCGAAGGAACGCGCGGCCGAGGGCCATCCCGTCATCGTGTTTTTCGACGAGATGGACGCTCTGTTCCGCACACGGGGAACGGGTATTTCGTCCGATATCGAATCGACCATCGTGCCTCAGTTCCTCTCGGAGATCGACGGCGTCGAGCGCTTGCGAAATGTCATCGTCATTGGGGCGAGCAATCGCCAGGACCTCATTGACCCCGCCGTGCTGCGGGCCGGCCGCCTTGACGTGAAGATCAAGATTTCTCGCCCGGACATGAATGCGGCCCGTGAGATTTTTTCAAAGTATCTTGCAACGGAATTACCGTATGCGGATGAAGAAGTGACCCGACATACCGGCGATCGCCGCGCGATGGTGGATCGCTTCATTCAAGCGACCGTCGAAGGTATGTATGCCACGTCGGAAGAGAACAAGTTCCTTGAAGTCACGTACGCGAACGGTGAAAAAGAAACTTTGTATTTTAAGGATTTTTCGAGCGGCGCGCTCATTGAAGGCATCGTATCCCGCGCGAAAAAGTATGCGATTAAGCGCGCCATTGCCAATGAAGGTAAGGGACTTCGCAGCGAGGACTTGATGCGCGCGGTCAGGGATGAATTCAAGGAGCATGAAGACCTTCCCAACACCACGAATCCCGACGACTGGGCGAAAATCGCCGGCAAAAAGGGTGAGAAAATTATTCACGTCCGGACCATCACTACTGGGTCGACGGAATCTCGCCAAATTGAAACCATTACCACTGGTCATTATTTCTAACCATCAGTCCGGCCGCGGGAGGATGAGTGATATTGCAACGAGTACTGGGAACGGAAACGGAATTCGGCATCGCCACCAGGGATGCAGAATCCCTCGATCCGGTTTCCAATTCCATTCAATTGATCGGGCACTATCCGCTAATGCCCGCGCCTCAAGCCATCTGGGATTATGAACACGAGAACCCGCTGCTCGATATTCGTGGCTTCGAAGCAGAAGGCGAGCGTGAGCGTCCGGGACCCGACTATAATCGTCTCTTAAATAAGGTGCTTGCGAACGGGGGACGTTTGTATGTCGACGGGGCGCATCCTGAATATTCAACACCCGAATGCGCGAATGCCCGGGAACTCGTCGCATTCGAGCGTGCCGGCGAGCGCATTGCGGCCGAGTGCTTACGCGCCATGGCCAAAACGCGAGGTGGGGACAAGTTTGTGCTCTACAAGAACAATACGGACGGGAAGGGCAACAGTTACGGCTATCATGAGAATTACCTCTTGGAACGGTCCGTTCCTTTCGATCGCATCGTCCGTGTTCTGATTCCTTTCTTCGTGACCCGACAGATCTATGCCGGTTCCGGCAAGGTCGGTACCGAAAACCAAGGCCACCCCGCCGAGTACCAGCTTTCCCAGCGTGCTGATTTTTTCGAATGCCTCGTCGATCTCAATACGATGGTCAAGCGTCCAATTATCAATACGCGTGACGAGCCGCATGCGGAGCCGTCGAAATACCGCCGATTTCATGTCATCGTCGGCGACGCGAATATGGCCGAGCTGTCCACCTATCTCAAGCTCGGAGCCACGTCAATCGTGCTGGATCTCTTGGAAGCGGGAGCGGAGATTCCGACCATCGAGCTGGACGATCCGGTTCGCGCGATCAAAGAGGTCTCGCGGGATCTTACGATGAAGAGGACGTTGAAACTGACTGATGGGAGAGTGACGACTGCCATCGAGATACAGCGAACCTATTTAAAGGCGGCGCTCGACTTCTATGCCTGTCACGAGTTGAACCAGGTCACCAAAGATATTTTGGTGCGATGGGAAGAGGTGCTGGATAAGCTTGAACAAGATCCCATGCTGCTGGTGCGCGATCTTGATTGGGTCGCCAAACGACAGATGATTTACTCCTATGTGGAACGCAAAGGGTGCGACTGGAACGATCCGCGCGTCAGGCTGATGGATTTACAATATCACGATGTGCGGCCCGAGAAGGGCCTGTATTATACGTTGGAGCGCAGCAATCTCATCGAGCGTCTGCTGCAGGATAGTGAAATCGAAAAGGCCGAGCATCGCCCTCCAACCGGAACCAGAGCGTACTTCCGCGGCCACTGCTTAAAGAAGTTCGGCCGCGAGATCTACGCGGCAAGTTGGACGTCGGTGCTGTTCGATGTGGGCAATACCACCATCAAGAAAATTCCCTTGATGGACCCTCTGCGCGGGACCGAATCCCTCACGCGTGAATTGCTGGAAGGATCGGATTCTGCGGAATCATTGCTCGCCAAGCTCACCGCCTAGATGTGGCCCACCACCAGCCGGCTTCTGCTTTTCGACAGATTGCGGTATTTGGACTCCCGCACCGGCATTGTGTTGATTGAGGAGAAGCATGTCATCATTGCATATGTTTCCTGAGCATGAAGGGTCGAGTTTTTTCGATTATTTGTTGCACCACCGCCCCGATCTTATGCCGGCCAATCGAGACTGGAACGGTGAGGCCGGTCCGCTGTCGGACCCTAATGGTCGTCATCGTATCCCGTCTCCCCCGCATGGGACGACCGTCCTGGCCATTAAATACAGCAACGGCGTGGTCATTGCCGGGGATCGCCGAGCGACCGAGGGCTTTCAGATTGCCGGACGCCAAATGGAAAAGGTCTTTAAAGTCGACGGATATTCCGCCATGGCCATTGCAGGTACCGCAGGCCCGGCCATTGAGATGGTCAAGTTATTTCAGACGGAGTTAGAGCACTACGAGAAGCTGGAAGGGGTCCAGTTATCGTATGAGGGCAAGGCCAATAAACTGGGCCAGATGGTCAAGGCGAATTTGCCCATGGTGTTCCATGGGTTGGTCGTCATTCCGATTTATGTCGGCTATGATCATCGGCGAAGCGAAGGCCGAATCTTCAAATACGATGTGACCGGCGGGCGGTATGAGGAGTCCGAATATCATGCGATCGGCTCAGGAGGCAAAGACGCCCGCAATACGATGCGCGAGCACTACCGAAAAAGTTTGTCGGAGGATGACTCGCTGAAACTCGCCCTGCTGTCCCTCTACAATGCGGCGGAGGAGGATGTCGGAACCGGCGGCCCGGACCTCATTCGTGGGATTTACCCGACGGCAAAAGTGGTGACCGCAGCAGGGATTGCCGACGTGGGAGACCAGCGGATTGCCTCGCTGTATGCCGAGTTGATTACCGAACGGAAGAAGGAGCGCTGACATGCCGCTGCCCTATTACGTCTCTCCCGAACAGATGATGCAGGACAAGGCGGAGTACGCCAAAAAAGGCATCGCCAAGGGCCGGTCGATTATCGCGGTGGAATATCAAGATGGTATTTTGCTCGTGGCCGATAATCCCAGTGCCTCCCTCTATAAAATTTCTGAAATTTACGACAGTATCGCCTTCTCCGGGGCTGGGAAATACAGCGAGTTTGAAAATCTCCGCAAGGCCGGCATTCGTCACGCGGACTTGAAGGGATTCATGTACAGTCGCGAGGATGTGACAGCGAGATCCTTGGCGAATGGCTATTCACAAACCCTTGGCACCATCTTCAGTCAGGAGTTAAAACCCTTGGAGGTCGAGATCCTCGTCGTTCAAGTCGGAGAGACGGACCATCCTAACGAAATGTATCGGATCTCCTTCGATGGGAGTATCTTCGACGAACGCGGATTCGCGGTCATCGGCGGCCGTTCCGAAGCGCTGCAAGCGTTCCTCAAGGAGCGATACAAAGCCGATGAGTCCTCGTTGAAAGCCTCGCTGACGCTGTGTACCGCGGCACTTGAAAACATCACCAGCCAGAAACTACCGCTTGAGGGATTAGAGGTGGCGGCGCTCGACCGGCATCGTGTCGGACGCAAGTTTCGCCGAATCCCGATTGCGGAATCTCGCCAGATACTTACTTAGGCACCTGTTCTGAGCGCCTCAAGTTGAAGAACACGGGGGCGCAGTGTATGCTGAAAGCCTGTCCTTCGGTTCCTTCATCTTATGAGAACAAGGATTTTCGGTCTCGAAAACGAGTATGGACTGATCTTCTCGCCGAATGGGCGTATCTATTTGCCCATGGAGAAGGTGCTTGGATACATTTTCGAGGGGCTCATTCCCAATAGTTGGCCGTCGAATGCCTTTCTGATCAACGGCGCCAGATTTTATCAGGACACCGGTTGCCATCCCGAATACTCGACCCCCGAATGCGATAATATTTTGGATCTGGTCATTCATGACAAGGCCGGCGAGCGATTGCTTGAGGCCTGTCTGCCGGCCGCCGAGGAGCGGTTGAGGGAGGAAGGCCTCTCCGGAGAGATCTATATCTTCAAGAACAATACCGATTCCCTCGGCAACACCTACGGTTGCCACGAAAACTTTTTGATGCGCCGTGACGTGGACTTCTGGAAAGTCACGGAGCAATTGATTCCGTTTTTTGTAACCCGGCAGATTTATTCAGGCGCGGGCAAGGTCTTAAAGGTCTCCGGCAAGCCGCAATTTTTCATTTCACAGCGGGCACAGCACATCCACGAAAAAACCTCTTCATCGACGACCTCTTCCCGAAGCATCATTAACACCCGCGATGAACCACATGCCGATGCCGAAAAATACCGCCGGCTGCACATCATCGTCGGCGATTCCAATATGTCCGAGTATGCCACGTACTTGAAGGTCGGCGTGGCGGCGCTGGTTCTCACCATGATCGAAGACGGCTATACCGTGAGCGGGATGGAACTCGAGGATCCCGTGAAGGCCATTCGTGAGGTCTCTCGCGATCCGACGTTGAAGAAGAAAGTACGATTAGATGATGGTCGCCAGCTCAGTGCGATTGAAATTCAGCGGGTCTACCTGGAACGAGCCTATGATTATTTGAGTTTTAACTCCCATGATCCGGTTCTGGACGACGTGCTGGCGAAATGGACACGGGTGCTCGATGGTCTGGAGGAGGACCCGGCGCAACTCACCAGGGAAATCGATTGGGTTGGGAAGCGGCATTTGATTCAGTCCTATATCGATAAGAAGGGATGCGGGTGGGACGATCCCCGCGTCTTTCTTATGGACCTTCAATATCACGACGTAAAGCGGACGCGTGGGTTATACTATCTATTGGAGAGCCGACACTTGATTGAACGAATCGTGGATGAGGATGCGGTCCAGCGAGCCATGTCGGTCCCTCCTCAAACAACGAGGGCGAAGGTCCGAGGCGATTTTATTCGGTTCGCTCGAGCCAAGAATCGCTCGTACACCGTGGACTGGACCTACCTCAAACTCAATGGCTATTGGGAAGAAACGATTCTTTGTATGGACCCGTTCAGCGCAGTCAACCGGCGCGTGGAAGAGTTGGTGGCGCAGGTTGCCGGCCCCCGCTTCTACCGTTAGCAGAATGCTGAAACAGGTTCCCAACTGCGTTCTCCAGGAAGAAAAAATCCTCAACGTAGCCCAGAGGCTACGCCTCCGGTTTTTTCTTCCTGGCGCCTTGTTGGATAACCTGTTTGAGCATTCTGCATTGAACTGAGGAAGAATCATGTTCTTCCGGTTTCTGAAAGCCAGGATGGATCGAATCGCCATCATTGCGGTGGTGCTGTTCACGAGCATCTTTCC
>Ga0308175_100000982_pt1 | contig 18979 bp, 13 predicted proteins | sample PhyCR1_3_FD_203893 | JGI IMG/M metagenome (GOLD analysis project Ga0308175, IMG submission 203893) | Soil microbial communities from UC Gill Tract Community Farm, Albany, California, United States - DLSLS.C.R1 | ecosystem: Environmental > Terrestrial > Soil > Agricultural land | place: USA...
GTTAGGTGGAGACAACCTGGACTTGACGTTGTCGTGGCTTGCCGAATCGAAACTCGGGAAGACGCTTTCACTTAGACAGCGCAGTGCGCTCAGGCGGCAGTGTTCCGCGGCGAAGGAGCGCCTGCTGAGCGACAGCGGTCCGCAAAGTGTCGAAATCACCGTCATAGGCGCGGGATCATCGCTGGTTGGCGGAACTCTGAAAACCTTGATCACGCGGGACGAGGTGCTTGAACTGGCGCTCGACGGCTTTCTTCCACCTTGCGCGCTGACAGATAAACCGCAACAGGATAAGCAGAGCGTATTTCGGGAACTGGGATTGCCTTATGTTTCCGATCCCGCGATCACGAGGCACCTGGCGGATTTTCTGGCGAGTTCGCCCGAAGCACAGGGCGGTATCGATGCCATTCTTTTCAACGGCGGCTTCTTTATTCCGCACGTCTTTCGCGATCGCGTGCGCGATGTGGTGGAGCAATGGTACGGGCGCAAGCCTCAGGTGTTTGAGAATCAGGATCTCGATCTTGCGGTTGCAATCGGTGCGGCTTACTATTCGTATGTCCGATCGACCGGAAGTGGCGTGCTGGTTCGCGGCGGGTTGCCACGCGCTTATTTTTTGGGCCTGCAGGACGAGCAACCGGAGACGATCCGTGCTGTTTGCCTTGTGCCTCGCGGGACGGAAGAAGGCCAGGAGATTCGCCTCGACGAGACGGACCTGCAACTGGTCGGCAACAAGCCGGTCGAGTTTCGGCTTTATAGTTCGCTGATGCGAACGGATGACAAACCGGGCGACGTGATCAACTTCGAAGCTGTGAACGATATGACGGACCCGGCTTCGGAGCCACGACTGCACGCACCGCTTCGCGCCGTCATCCGTTTTGGAAAGGGCGGCGAAAAGCTGATTCCGGTGACCATGGGCGCGAGGCTTAGCGAGGTCGGCACGCTGGAGACATGGGCCGATTCGAAAATCAGCGAGCACCGATGGGGGTTGCATTTCCAGTTGCGCAAAAGCGCGGAAGCACTCGCCGAGAATGCGCCGGTTCCCACCGTGCGTTCGAGCGCGGCGGTGAGCGAGGAAGCGCAATCCGCAGCCGAGGCACTGATTGAAGAGGTGTTCGAACCCAAGCGATTCTCTACTCCGCCGGAACAACTTCCATCGCGCCTCGAACAGACGTTGGGACTCGGTCGGATGTCGTGGCCTCTTCCGGTGATCCGGAAGTTTGCGGATAAGCTTCTGACGTTGTCGGAGGGACGGAAGAAGAACGCGGCACATGAGGTCCGATGGTTGAACATTACGGGTCTGTGTCTGCGGCCCGGGTTTGGTTTCCCGGGGGATGAGTTCCGGATCGAGCAGGTCCGCCGAATTTATGCCGCCGGACTGACGTTTCCAAACCAGGTCCAGTGTGAAATCGAATGGTGGATTTTCTGCGGACGGCTGGCGGGGGGATTCAATCGCAATCAGCAGGCCGACGTTTTTCAACGGCTGGCTCTTTTTGTATTGCCGAAGCAAAAGCGCAAGCAGCGCGTGAATCCGAGCCTGCTGCGCGAGATGTGGCGCACGGCGGCGAGCCTGGAGCTGCTGCCTGTGCAGACAAAGACGCAATTAGGCGAAGCGCTGCTGACTCTGTTGAAGCAAGGTGAGATGGTGGACTCGGCGCTGTGGTGCCTCTCGCGGTTGGGCGCCCGCAAGCTTTTCCGCGGGCCGATCAACCTGGTTGTTCCTCCGTCGGTTGTGTCCCGGTGGGTGGAAATCATTCTCGCGCGACCAGCAACACCGGCACTGCTGGATGCAGCCATCGAGATGTCCCGTCAAACAGGCGATGCGGCGCGAGACCTTCCGCCCACGACTCTGGCGCTGGTGCGTCGAGCGATTGAATCGAGACCCGATGCTGCCGCTCTGCTGTGGCGCCTTTCGGGCGGAGCGGAAGATGAAAGCGCATCGGGCCGGATCTACGGCGAGGATCTTCCCGCCGGGCTGGTGCTCGCGGCAGCGAAGGAATGATCTTCCGATGCGCGAGATCGAGCTGATCAGGAGCATTCAGAACGTCGCGCAAACCATTCCAGTCGACAGGCGAGTATTGGAAGGTATTGGCGACGATTGCTGCATCGTTCGGCCGAAGCCGGGTGAAGACTTGGTATTCACCACGGACTTCGTAATCGAGAACCGGCACTTCACATTGGAGACGCACCGCGCGGTAGACGTCGGACACAAGGCGCTGGCGCGGAGTTTGTCGGACCTTGCGGCGATGGGCGCAGAACCCGTATTTTGTCTCGTCTCGCTCGCCGTTCCGGAAGCTCTTGCCCTTAAGTGGGTGGCGGGCTTTTATCGTGGGCTAGGCGCGCTGGCGCGGCGCTTTGAGATATCACTAGCGGGAGGAGATTTGGCCCGGGCAGAGAGCGTCATCGCGGACGTGATGTGTTGCGGGCGAGTTCCTTCAGGCAAAGCGCTGCGGCGAAGTACGGCACGACCAGGCGATCTGATTTATGTGACGGGAGAGCTGGGCGGCAGCGCGTTAGGTCTGAGAAAAAAAAGGGGCTCGGCCTGGCTTCGGCATAAGCGGCCTGAGCCGCGCATTGCGGCCGGCGTTCTGTTGCGCTCCATGGCGTCGGCCGCAATGGATTTGAGCGACGGAATTTCACTAGATCTATTTCGGCTTTGCACGGAGTCTCAGGTGCGAGCTGAAATCGACGCGCCCCTTCCGCTTGCGAGAGGCGCGACGGACGTTGACGGACTGCATGGGGGAGAAGACTATGAACTTCTGTTCACCGCCCGACCCAACGCCGAGGTGCCGACGGTGCTCGCGGGCGTTCGCACAACGCGCATCGGTGTGCTCAAGCGAGGCAAACCGGGAGTCCGCTACGGGGGCGACCCATTGCCGGTGCGCGGGTTTGACCATTTCCTATGACCTCTCAAGACCCAGCTATTGTTCTCGACTTGATTGAAGCGTTCAGGCGATCGAAGACGATGTTCACGGCGGTGTCGCTCGGAGTCTTCGAGCAACTGGCGCGAGGGCGGATGAGCGCTTCAGAACTCGCGCTGGTGTTGAAATGCAACGCGGATGCACTCGGGCGTTTACTCGATGGCTGTGCGGGACTCGGGCTCCTTCGGCGCGAGGGCGAGCAGTATGCGATCACCGATGTTGCGCAGACCTATCTGGTGTCTTCGAGCCCGGACACGCTGGCCGGGTATGTGACATATTCAGATCGCTCGCTTTTCAAGCTCTGGTCCAATCTCGAAGATGCAGTACGAGAGGGCACGAACCGCTGGGAGCAGACGTTCGGCAGCCGTGAATCGTTGTTCGCGCACTTCTTTCAGAACGACGGATCGACTCGCAACTTTCTCAGCGGCATGCACGGCTTCGGACAGATTGCGTCGAGCCAAATCGTCGAGACGTTCGATCTCAGCGAATTTCAGCGCATGGCGGATCTCGGCGGGGCGACTGGACACTTGTGCATCGCTGCCTGTGAACGATACCCGCATCTTCAGGCAACGGTCTTCGATTTGCCGCAGGTAGAGCGTTTCGCAAACGAGCACCTCCAGCGTTCAAGCGCCCGAGAGCGGCTCCATTTCAAGGCGGGAGACTTTTTCAAAGACGATTTGCCGGCTGCGGACCTTTATACGCTTGGACGCATTGTTCACGACTGGGATGAAGTGAAAATCGATCGACTCCTTGCGAAGGTGTATGCATCGCTGCCGCCGGGCGGCGCGGTTCTGATCGTCGAAGCATTGCTCGAGGACGACCACTCCGGTCCGGTATATGCGCTGATGCAGAGTCTGAATATGCTGATCTGCACGGATGGGAAAGAGCGGAGTTGCCCCGAATATCGCGCCTTATTGCAGCGGGCCGGATTTGAGACGGTGGACTGCAGAACAACCGGCGTTCTCGTGGATGCTGTGCTGGCGCGCAAAGCAGGCGCGAACGCGACCCAGTCTGCGACATAATAGGCGGCAATGCGGAAAACTCTGCTTCTATCAAGTGCGCTGTTGCTTGGAGCCTGCCTGGCTATGAATGCCGCCGTCAAAGTCGAAAAGACCAACTACGACGACTGGCCGAATTGTTACCGGATTAGCAATGGCGAGGTGGAACTGATTGTGACCACCGATGTGGGACCACGTGTGATGCGGTATGCATTTGTGGGAGGAGAGAACGTATTCGCCGAGTTCAAGGAGCAGCTTGGGAAATCGGGCGAGAAGGAATGGAAATCGCGCGGAGGACACCGGCTGTGGGCGGCTCCCGAGGACAAAAAGGACACGTACGCGCTGGATAACGGCCCGGTGAAAGCAACCGTTCACGAGGACGGGATTACCTTGACTCAGCCGGTGGAACCGGAGACCGGACTTCAGAAAGAAATCACCGTGAAGCTGGCGGCGAGCGGCGGCGACGTGGAAGTGAATCACCGCATCACAAACACGCGTGGGAAGTCGAGGCGGCTGGCTGCATGGGCGCTTACGCAGATGGCGCCGGGCGGGATGGGGATCGCGGCGTTTCCACCGCGAGGATCGCACGAAGAATACTTATCGCCCACCAATCCTTTGACCATGTGGGCTTATACCGACTTCTCAGACAAACGCTGGACGTTCACGAAGAAATACGTGGTTCTGAAGAACGACCCGAACGTGAAACAGGATCAGAAGACAGGATTGTTTAACCCGCATACGTTCGCGGCTTATCTGAACGGTACAACGCTGTTTGTGAAACAAGCCACAGCCGAAGGGAATCCCGATCAGTATGTCGATTTCGGCTGTTCGTACGAGACTTACACGAACGATCAGTTTCTGGAGATGGAAACTCTCGGGCAACTCACAGACGTTGGACGAGGGAAATCAGTCAGCCACACCGAGCATTGGTCTATCCATAAGGATGTGAGCTTTAGCGGGATCACGGATGAAGAGTTGGACCGAGTGCTGAAGCCGCTGATGAAGTAAGGCGCGCGCGGAACGGAACGGCAATTGCTGTGGGGATTGTTATCCTTAATAAGATCCCTCGCAGGAAACCATGCCACAGTTGCGCTATTCCACCTCACATGGCATTTCGGTCACGCGAACGAGCTCGACACTTCCGTTCTCGCGCGGCCTCCAGTCCCTGATGAAGCAGCTAGACGCGAAACGCGGCTTCTATTTTTCATCAGGTTACGAATATCCGGAACGTTACTCGCGGTGGGACATTGCTTGCGTGGCGCCCCCGATCGAGATCGTCGGGAGAGAGCGCACTCTCGAAATTCGAGCGCTGAACGAGAGAGGGCGAGTTCTGATTCAACTGCTCGCGAGTGTGCTCGAAAGCCACCCGCACTGGGAGAGTTTCCGTCGGGAAGACGACAGGTTGATTGGCAATCTGAAGCCGCTGCCGCCCGTGTTTGCAGAGGAAGAACGGAGCAAGCAGCCTTCGCCGTTCAGCATCCTGAGGGCGTTGATCCACGAATTTCGAAACGGTGAAGATACAAGACTGGTACTTGCAGGCGCATTCGGTTACGACCTGCTGCTGCAGTTCGATCCGATCGACATGCGGCTGCCCCGAGGAGAGCAGAAAACTCTACATCTGTTTTTATGCGATGACATCTACTTCATGGATCGCAAGAAGGAGATCATCGAGCGGTTCCGATACGACTTTGCCGAGGGAAATCTTTCTACGGAAGGATTGAGCCGAAGCACGCCGACCGTCAAACGCAAAAAGACGACAGGAAAGCCTGGGGAATTCACATCGGATCATACGCCTGAAGAGTACATGGTGAAGGTGGAAGCCGTACGCGAGGGCATGCGGCTGGGCAACTACTACGAAGTTGTGCTTCGTCAAACCTTCAGGGCGCCGTTCGCCGACAGCCCGTCGGAGTTGTTCCAAAGAATCCAGAAGACTAGCCCGAGCCCGTACGAGTTCATGCTTCAGATGGGCGATGAACAGTTGGTTGGCGCATCGCCCGAGATGTTCGTCCGCGTGGAAGGGCGGCGAGTGGAGACGTGTCCGATTGCTGGAACTGCGCGAAGGTCGGGCGATCCTCTTCGTGATGCGGACAGCATTCGTGAGCTGCTCGATTCGACAAAAGAAGAATCCGAGTTGACCATGTGTACGGATGTAGACCGGAACGATAAATCGCGGGTTTGCATTCCGGGCTCAGTTCGCGTGATCGGGCGGCGGCTGATTGAATCGTACTCGAGCTTGTTTCACACCGTGGATCATGTCGAAGGAACACTGATGGAGGGTTTCGACTCGCTTGACGCGTTCCTGACACATATGTGGGCGGTTACTATCATTGGTGCTCCGAAAAAGGCCGCGGCGCAAGCGGTTGAAGATCTTGAGAAGGACGCTCGCGGCTGGTATGGGGGCGCGGTGGGCCTTGTCGGCTTGAACGGAGACATCAACACCGGAATATTGATTCGCACTGTTCACCTGAAAGACGGTGTTGCGCGATATCCGGCGGGCGCCACGCTGCATTACGATTCGGTTCCCGAGCAGGAAGAGCAGGAGACGCGACTGAAAGCGTCGAACTTCTTCCGTTCGCTTTATCCGAACCCGGCGATTGCTGCTGAAACAGTGGAGGTCCGCAAAGTAGGCGAAGGCGTGAAGCTGCTGCTCGTGGACAACGACGACTGCTTCATTCATACCCTCGCGAATTATGCGCGCCAGACCGGTGCGACTGTTTACACGTATCGCGCGCAGGCTGCGCTCGATGTGCTGGACGAACTGCATCCTGACATCGTTCTGATTTCTCCGGGTCCGGGCAGGCCTGAAGACTTCGGTGTTCCTCAACTGGTCCGCCGGCTGGCTGACAGCGCAACGCCAACCTTCGGCGTGTGCCTCGGTCTTCAGGGAATTGTTCAGGCATTCGGCGGAACTCTCGACGTGTTGAGTTACCCGATGCACGGTAAAGGTTCGCAAGTAACCCATTGGAATCAAGGCGTGTTCCGCGACATACCGTCACCGTTCCACGTGGGCCGCTACCATTCCCTGTATGCCAATCGTGAAACGTTTCCGGCGAGCCTGGAAGTTACAGCTCAGTCCGAAGACGGAGTTGTGATGGGGGTTCGTCATCGCGAGTTGCCGATTGAGGCGGTGCAGTTTCACCCCGAGTCGCTGCTCTCGCTGGAGGGCAACCGCGGCCTGCAATTGATTGAGAACATGATTGAGCAGTACGCGAAAGCCTCGTTGGCCACTCGCGCATGAGCCCTCCTGTTGTTTCGGATTCCGGACAACCACATGTAATTGTCATTGGCGGCGGGCTCGCCGGATTGGCCACGGCCGCAGCACTGGGATCGACGAATTGCCGTGTGACTGTGTTGGAGGCACGGCCATTTCTCGGCGGGCGCGCCACCTCTTATCCGCTGAACCAATCTCAAACCAATTCTTCAACAGACTCTCCCACGAACCCACGCGATGACAACGGCGCAACGATTGACAATTGCCAGCACATCCTGTTGCGCTGTTGCACCAACCTCATCGACTTCTATCGACGACTTGGCGTCGACGATCGGATTCAATTCCATCGCGAGTTTGTCTGGATTGAGCCGGGCGGCCGCACATCGGTGATGCGAGCCGGCGCGCTGCCGCCGCCGTTGCACTTTACGGAGTCGTTCGCCCGGCTCCGATTTCTCTCGCTGAAGGCCAAGATGGATGTGGCGCGCGGGATGCTTGCGGTTCGATCGGAGTATCGAAGCCGGAAGGATCTGGACCGGATTACGATGCTCGATTGGCTACGGGAGAAGCGGCAGGGGCGACAAGCGATCGAGCGTTTCTGGCGGCAGGTGCTGGTAAGCGCGATTAATGAAGAGCTGGACCGCATGGCTGCCGCTCATGGGCTGCAGGTGTTCTCGCTCGGCTTTCTTTCGCGGAGGAACTCCTATGAGATGGGGGTCCCGAATGTTCCGCTGGCTGAGCTGTACGGCGAGGAAGCGTGGCGGAAGTATCCAAGCGTAGAGATCTGCGAACGGGCTCCGGTGCAGCAGATCGTTCTTGAGAACGGCTCGGTGCAGCGAGTGACCTTGCGCGAGCAGGGCCTGGCTGCCGACGCGTACGTATGTGCTCTGCCCTATGAACGGCTAGCGACGATTGCTCCCACGCTGCCCGAAGATGCGGGTCTCGATCTGGCGTCGTTTTCACATTCGCCAATTACCGGGATTCACCTATGGTTCGATCGGGCGATCACGGATTTGCCCCATGCGACATTGCTGGACCGGACGATCCAGTGGATGTTCAACAAAGAAGGCGGCCGTCACATTCAACTAGTTGTCAGTGCTTCGCGCAGTCTGTTGGAGATGCCAAAGCAGGATGTTATTAACCTGGCATTGAGAGAACTCCAAGAATTCTTTCCGCAGGTAGCCACGGCAACGTTGGAGCGGGCGCATGTGGTGAAGGAAGTACGCGCGACGTTCTCGGCGGCACCGGAATTAGAAGCTAAGCGTCCGGTGAGCGTGACACGGATCTCGAACCTGTTTCTTGCAGGCGACTGGACCCGCTCAGGTTGGCCGGCCACCATGGAGGGCGCGGTACGGAGCGGGTACAAAGCCGCGGAGGAAGTAACTCAGTTTTTTGGCCGGCCTCAGCGATTTCTTCTTCCGGATATTGCTTAGGGACCAAGCTTACGCTGCCTTCCCGATACCCAGCACCTCCTTCGCGTATTTGAAACTCCGTTCGAGATCGTAGCGCTGCTGATAGACGAGCGCATCGCGGAACGGTTGTGCAGGTTCGTGCCCTTCGACGTCTTCGATCACCATGTGTCCCGCGAACGGGTGGCCAGCTTTGGCCAACGCAACAAAACGCGCGAAGTCCGACGCACGCATGCCCTCGAATGTCTTCCAGAATGACGGATCGGTGTACGGGAGAAATTCGGGCGGGCGGCCGGTGATGATTTCCAACTGGAACGACGCATTGGGGCATATCTCGCGGTAACGCTTTACGATGGCCTTGAGATCGATACTGCCGTCGCCAAGGGCGGTCCATTGAACAGCCGCACCTCGCGGGTCTTCAAAGACGGCGGTGTCGCGGACGTGAGTGGTCAGCGCATAAGGCCCAAGGGTCTCGAGCGTGGTCATGGGATCTTCCATTACGTAAGTCGGGTTCCCGAGATCGAGGTTGGAGCCGACGAAGTCCTTGCCTGCCGCTTCGATCACCTGCTTCACCTGCCAGGCTTGCATGTCCTTGTGATTCTCGATGGCGATTTTCACGTCAAGATCGACCGCCTTGGACCGTACGGCTTTGAAGTTGCGGACCAAGGCATCCATTAACTGCTGAAGGGAGCGGTCACCGAAGCGATCCAACTGGCTACCCATAAAACAACGCATGACCTTTGCGCCCGCGGAATGAGCGATGTCGAGGCCCCGATTCAGAACGTCGGCAGGAGCGCCATTCTTTGCGCGCCAACTCTTCGAAAGCTCGCAGACGCACCCTATGCCGGAATCGATCCGGATGCCGAGTTCATCGGCACGCTGTTTCACCTTCTGGAGAGCCTGAGGCGAGACATCGCCGTAATCCTCGGTGGCCGAGAACTGAATGGCATCGAGCCCCTGCTGTGACGCGAAATCGAGGTGCTGGGCGGCGTTCCATTTCCACGACCTTAACGAATACGTGTCATAGCCGAGCCGGATGTTCATGCGTTCATCTTATCCGCTGATCAGCCGCCAAGCGGATTAAGTTACAGATGTACTTACCTCCATGCTCCGCTCACATCCATATGAGAGTCGGCCATAATGACGGCGTGTCCAATGCACGCGGAGAATTGCTGGAACTGATCGTCGCTGAATTGCGGCGAGACGGACCGATGTCGTTCGCGCGATATATGGAGCTGGCGCTGTATCATCCGCAGTTCGGTTATTACCGGCGCGGCGATCGATTCGGGGTGAAGGGCGATTTCTATACGGCGGAGCAGCTTCAACCCGTGTTTGGAGAACTAATCGCCAGCTTTGTAGACAAGCTCACCCACGAGGAAGGGACGCCAAGCATTCCCACCATCGAGTTAGGCGCGGGGCGCGGCGAGATGGGACTGAGCTTAGGGCCGCGCGGATATCAGGCGTTTGATTGGAAGGCCGGTCTGCTTCCGACAGAGTGGCGCGGTCTGGTTTTCGCAAACGAGTTCTTCGATGCGATGCCCGTCCACTTGGCGGTGAAGCAAGAGCAGTGGCAGGAATTGTTTGTAGTAGAAGCATCCGGAAGATTGGCATTTGAGGCTGGTCCGCCTTCGAATGTACAAATCCTTGCGTACGCGGAGCGTTTCGGCGGAAGCTTGTCCCAGGGCGATCGTCTTGAAGTGTGCCTTGCAGCAGCCGAGTGGACGGAGCGCATCGCACGCATGCTCCGAGCGGGATGGCTCTTGGTGATCGATTATGGCTACGATGTGCGGGAGCTGCCGAGACTCCGGGAAGGCACACTGCTGTCGTACCGTAGACATCGAGCGAAGCCTGTGACCCTTTGTGACGCAGGCTATGAAGACATCACCGCTCATGTAAATTTTTCTTGGTTGGTGGAAGCAGCGGAGGCCAATGGATTCGCGTGCGTGACAGATATGAGCCTCGCGCGATGGGCGATGACGGTGTGGGACGAGGAAGTTTTTCCTGAGAAGTGGACTCAAGCAGACCAGCGATGGCGACTGCAGTGGAAGCAACTGGTATTTGGATTAGGGGAGACGTTCCGAGTGGTGGTGTTCAGGAAAGCGGGCAACAAATGAAAACGCCCTCGATTGCTCGAGGGCGTTATGGTTCAAAGTTCCCGCCGCTACGGGCGGGTTTACTTTTTCTTTTTGGCCGGGGCCTTTTTTGCGGCCTTCTTCGCAGCCTTCTTAGTTGCGTTCTTCATCGATCGATTCTCCCTAACGTAGATTTGCGATCCTTACAGATCGCAGTGTGATTCATATATAAGGGGATGCGCCAGAGAAGTCAAGAAAAAAATGCACACGATGACTTTGTGGAGACCAAGGTTCGAAGCTGTCCGTCTATAAAACGTATTCGATGAATTTGTTTATCCATCGAAAGACTTAAAGATGACCCGCACTGCTGAGAAAGAGACGTTTGTGATGAGAGCGATGATGAAGCGCGCGCGGCCGGTCTTCGTTGCGGCGACTCTTGTATCGGCAACGTTCACATCCGCATGCGGGCGCAAGCATCACCGGGCACAGATACCTCGCCCGCCTTCATCGTCCACCTCATCGACACCACGAGCGAAAGGTCCAACACCGGCTCCGAAAGCGGTGCCGCTCGGCATGACTGAGGAGGGTATCGCGAGCTGGTACGGAGTTCCCTATCACGGAAGGCCCGCGGCAGATGGCGAAATCTACGATATGGAAAAGTTGGTTGCCGCCCACCGTACCATGCCATTTAATACCTGGCTAAAAGTGACAAACCTGAAGAATGGCCTGACGGTGAACGTGCGTGTGATCGATCGCGGCCCGTTCGTGGACGGCCGCATCATCGATTTATCAAAGGCGGCTGCGCGGCAAATTCAGATGATCGGTCCCGGCGTTGCACCGGTTAGCGTGACTGTCATTGCAGCCCCGATGGATTTGCCGGCGAACGACTTCTATGCGGTCCAGATTGGCGTGTTCTCGAATTACGGAAACGCAGAACGGCTACGGGCTAAGTACGCGGCTCTATATGGGACTGCAAATATCGACCTGAAGCTAGGACGGGTTCAGCTGTGGAGAGTTCTGGTAGGCAAACAGCCTTCCGCCGCCGCCGCAATGGAGCTTGCTGAACGGCTGAAGGCAGACTTGAAGTTCGATGTTTTCGTTGTGCGCCTGGATGCGCAAGTGCAGCCGATGACACCGCACGCGACGCCGGCAACCATCTCCGATTCGCGACAGGATGAGGATCCCGATGCACAGCAGGCGCCGGCACCCCGGAATTCCCTGTCGCCTTCCATCACCGCACCCGAGAATTAGAACGAGAGTTTTTCAACAAGGGTTCGACTCTGTTTTCGGGAACCGCCCCCAGGAAGAACGGCCGTGCAACCTCAAGTCGCGTATGATCCCTTAGCCGGGCTGATTGGCAATTCACCGGCGATGCGGCAGATCCACGAAACGGTGAAGCGCATGAGTAAGTCGCGGTTTCCGGCGCTCATTCTTGGAGAGACAGGAACCGGCAAGGAAGTGGTTGCCCGAGCTATCCACAACCTGAACCCGCGGGGACCTTTCGTCGTGGTCGATTGTTCGTCACTGGTCGGACCACTGATGGAGAGCGAGCTGTTCGGGTATGCGAAGGGTGCATTTACGGGTGCACATACAGCGAAACTCGGCCTCCTGGACGCAGCGAATGGGGGTACAGCATTCTTCGATGAGATCGGGGAGCTTCCACTGGACCTGCAGATGAAACTTCTGCGTGTGTTGCAGGAAAAAGAGTTTCGGGCGGTGGGCTCGGTTGCGCAACGCAGCTCTACCTTTCGGGTAATCGCGGCTACGAATCGAGACCTCGCTGCGGAAGTGCAGGCGAACCGCTTCCGGCAAGATCTGTTCTATCGCCTGAATGTGATGCGACTCCGGCTGCCCCCCCTACGCGAGCGCCGGGAGGATATACCCGGATTGATTACCCACTTCGTAAACCGGCACGGGGATGGCCACTCGCTGGCAGACGAGACCATTAAGGCGTTAGTGGAATATGACTGGCCGGGCAACATTCGCGAACTGGAACATACGGTGCAACGCATGGTCGCAATGAACTCGGGACCGTGGCTAACTACAGCGGACCTGCCATCGACGCTGGTCAATCGCGAGTTAGAGCGCAGGTTTGATGCGCCGTTCCGCGACGGCACGAGTCCCGCCTCGTCACCCTTCGGTCCCGGCGTACCTGTGAGTCCGTTGGCCGAGGTGGAGAAGCGTGCCATCCTCGATGCGATCCGATACACAAAGGGCGACCGCACAGTTGCGGCAGCGTTGCTTGGCATTGGCCGAACAACTCTGTACCGCAAGCTGAAGGATTACGAAGAGGGCGTTGAAACTGGAGACCCCGAGGAGTCGCCGGACAACCGCTAAAATTGTGGCTGAGTGCGTATTGCTCTTGATGCCAGTTACAGCGTCGGCCAGAATCTAACCGGCATCGGCGTTTATTCAAAGAAGCTGATCTCGGGCCTGGCCGGAACTCATCCAGCAGACAAGCTGCTGCTGTGTTACCGGCCCAAGCAATATCTCCAGAAGCAGGAGCCGAGACGTCCCAATGTGCGGTGCCGCATCCTGCAGCCGCCATTTCCTATCGGTGGCGCTCAGTTGTTTCACGGCTTGAACCAAAGGGTAGACCGGCGCCCAGCTCCGAAGGTAGTCTCGACATTCCACGACCTCTTCGTCATGACCGCCGAATACTCATCGTCCGAGTTCCGCGTCAGATTCACGGAGCAGGCAAAACGAGCAGCCGGAAATTCGGACCTGATCATCGCGGTCTCGACGTTCACGGCCGAACAGGTGAGCAACATCCTCCACGTGGACAGGTCACGCATACGAGTGGTTGCACACGGCGTAGACAGGCCGAAGACCACCGCTCCGCCGGCCTCACGCGAGAAGATGATTCTCTTTGTGGGCGCTTTGCAAACACGCAAAAATATCATTCGGCATGTTGAGGCATTCGAGCGCCTTGATAATTCATGGCGTCTGGTTCTGGCTGGCGCAGCTACCGGATATGGCGCGGCGGAAATACTGAGCCGGATAGATCGCAGCCCGGCGAAAGATCGCATCGAACTCCCCGGGCATCAGCATCACTCAGAAGTTCGAACGTTGTATGAGCGCGCGTCGATTTTTGCATTCGCAACGTTGGATGAGGGTTTCGGTATACCCGTTCTCGAAGCAATGGCGCATGGAGTTCCGGTGATTACCTCAAACCGGTCAGCTTTGCCGGAAGTGGCAGGAGACGCTGCTCTGTTTGTAGATCCCTGCCGGGTTGATGAAATCGAGAACGCTTTGAAGCGACTGATCGAATCGCCCGTCTTGCGCATGGACTTAGCCGAGCGAGGCCGTGCGCGGTCAGAAATCTTTCCGTGGACCCGGACTATTGAAGAAACCTATCGCGTCTATGAGGAACTGGTAAGTTGAACGGAACGACTACTTTGAGTCTTCGTCGATGGAGATCTTCAAAGCCCGCAGAAATTTCTGATCCTGCGTGGTGAGCTTGATCTTACCCGTAGCGCCCGTCTTCGGTACCTGCTCCGCTTCGGATTCGACGGCCTGTTCCTCTTCTTCCCCGTCCGATTCTCCGCGCTTATTGAACCCGATGGTCGCTTCCAGCACCAGGAAAACATCGTAACCTGCGCGCTTGATCTCACCGATCGCGGCAGCGATGCGATCTGAGTCCGAGAGCGATTCGTTGATCGCGTTTCCCAACTCCTGCATCAGCTCCTTTAGTCTGTCGTCCAAAAAACAGCCCCTTTCGTTCGGGTACCTTCAGGTTAGCATTCATCCTGGGCCCGTTGAACTCGTTTTGTCCTGTGTCCGCCGAACCCCAGTTCAGACCAAACCTCCCCGTACTCGAACCGTGATGGAGAGGGGACTAGGGTGCGGCGCAGACGGCGATGCTAGCATGAAATTGCCGTGAAGCTTTATCAGGCAAAAAGATTCGCGCAGCATGTTGCCCCGAATGCGCAGAGGTTTGCGAAGCACGTGGTTCCCCACGTGGTGAAACCTGCTCGGGTTGTTTGGAATCAGGTGATTGGCACTCTGTTCCTGTGCTTTGCCGTACCAGCGCTATTTAAAGCAGTCCAGTTTTACCGTTCGCTCGATACGGAGCCTTCCAACGTCGGGCGTCTTGCCTGGTCTCTCATTTTCGGCATTCCGATGCTGGTGCTGGGCATCAATTCATTTCTCATAGCACGCAAGATCTCTCGTTCTTAGGTGGGGATAGTGACAAAGGTCCGCTCGGAGGCACCCGGCGAATATCCTTTCACGCGGGGTATCTACCAGGACATGTACCGGAAGCGGCTCTGGACGATGCGGCAGTATGCCGGGTTCGGCACCGCTGAAGAGAGTAACAAGCGGTACAAATTTCTCTTGAACCAGGGAATCACCGGGTTATCCGTTGCTTTCGATCTGCCGACGCAGATAGGCATGGATTCGGATGCACCGCTTGCGGCAGGCGAGGTGGGGCGGGTTGGTGTCGCCATTGATTCTCTGGCCGATATGCAAACTCTGTTCGAGGGCATTCAACTCCAACAGATCAGCACGTCGATGACGATCAACTCGACCGCAGCCATTCTGCTGTGCTTATACATCCTGGTAGCGAAGGAGCAGGGCGCGGACGTCCGCAAGCTTTCCGGCACGGTCCAAAACGACATTCTGAAAGAGTACATCGCGCGAGGTACTTACATTTACCCGATACGGCCGGCGATGAGGATTATCACGGATCTGTTCGCGTGGGCGAGCCGCGAGGTACCAGAGTGGAACACAATCTCGATCAGCGGGTATCACATCCGTGAAGCGGGGTCGACGGCCATACAGGAAGTGGCATTTACACTCGCGAATGCAATCGCGTACGTCGAAGCCGCGGTAAGTTCGGGGCTCGACGTGGACGTGTTCGCGCCTCGCCTGAGCTTTTTTTTCAACGCTCACAACCACTTCCTCGAAGAGATCGCAAAGTTCAGAGCGGCACGGCGTACCTGGGCGAAGATCATGCGGGAACGATTCGGCACAAAAAATGACCGATCGTGCATGCTGCGCTTCCATGCTCAAACCGGCGGGTCGACGCTGACAGCGCAGCAGGCGGACAACAATATTGTTCGAGTTGCGATTCAAGCCATGGCGGCAGTTTTGGGGGGAACCCAGTCGCTGCACACCAACAGCCGCGACGAAGCGCTGTCTCTCCCGACCGAGCAATCGGCGCGCATCGCACTTCGGACGCAGCAGATTATCGGATACGAGAGTGGAGTAACAGCCGTTGCGGATCCACTGGGCGGAAGCGAATACATTGAAAACCTGACGGACGAGATAGAGGCAGGAGTCTGGTCCTACATCGAACGCATTGACGCGATGGGTGGCACGGTTGCAGCCATTGAAAAAGGATATCCGCAGGGCGAGATTCAGAACTCTGCGTACTTGTATCAGCGGGCAATCGAGGAAGGCCAACAAATTGTCGTAGGCGTGAATAAGTTCCAGGTTGAAGGCGCGGGCGGCGTGGAACCTTTCAAGATGGATCCACAATTAGAAGCGCAGCAGATAGAGCGCTTAAGAGCTGTGCGAGTATCACGGCCGGCTGAGCGCGTCACGCGATCGCTCAACGACCTGGAACGGGCTGCGCGAGGCAGCGACAACCTCATGCCGCACATACTCGAGGCGTGCAAGAGCCTCGCGACCGTCGGAGAGATCTCGAACCGCCTCCGTTCCGCTTTCGGTGAGTACCGCGACGCGTTCTAGCGACTTCGCGTCATTGCGTCTTCGGCTTTCTGCTGCCCAAAAAGAATCCGATAGATGCCGCGATCAGCATACCGACGGCTACCATCGCATACGGTGCGACAACACCGACTGCGGTAACCACCAGCGGGACAAGGGTACTGAATAGCCACACGAGAGCCATCAGGCCGACGACGACGCCAAATCCCCACAGGAATATACGCAGGATCACCTTTGACATCTTGGCTAGAAGCAGCAGTATGATCACGGGCGCGACCACGAAGATCAACCACAGCCAGAGGTGCTCCGATGCCGGGAACAGTATCGGGTTGTAGAACTTAAGAGCAACGATGAGGGCGACAATGCACGCAGTCGCCAGGACAGTATTGAAAATCGCGACTGCTACGGGCGCGCGATTCCACAGCCCGATAAGGGCGTGTGTTGTGCGCAACGGCAGGCTGATGCCAAAGATATAGATCGGGTTTTTGCTGACCCTCGCTCGCAGGGATGGACCCATGCTGGCGAGAATGCAGTTGTTGACCACCATCAATGTATGCGTGAGCAGGCCCGCGGCCGTCAAGGACGGCAGACCAGTTTCGACCGTTTCACCCGCGACCGCGTAATCGTTCTCGAAAAATCTTCCGATCGGAGTTTGTCTCGGACTATTCGCACCGTTTGCGCCGGTGGCCCAAGCCACTTGTAATCGGCTGATAGTTTCGAGAGCTGCGACGGTGGCCAGGGCGGGGTCCACAAAACCCGGAGCAGCCTGGTACTCCGCATACCGCGTACCGTTGGTCGTAGCGGGGGTTGCCGTTCCTACCGCCGCCGGCAGCGGCAGACGGAACCTGTTCCATTCTGCCTGCTGGGACGCCGCATCGATAAGGACCTGAGGCAACTCCTCTTGCAAAGTCTCCAGTTGGGCCATCTCTATCAAGAGATTCAAGCCATCCTTATATATGGCGTCAAAGACCGGCCCAACGGCGGGAGCTAATAGATTCTTAATCCATGTCTCGAGGGCGGCTATCGAAGGATCGGGGGAATGCGGGAAAAGAGTTTTGAGCGCGAACTCCGGCTGAAATGTCCCATCGGGCTTGAGAATGCGATTTCGCGCTGAGTTGAGCAGGCGATCATCACCAAGCACTCGCTGAAGAACCTCTTTGGAGAGCAGAGTTTCGGCAAGCTGCCGGGCACCATCGAGTCTGCCCCACATAATGTCATTTGAACGCCAGGATTTCTTCAGGAATCCACTGAAGTGACTTAGGCGTCTGCCGGCTAATTTGTCTTGAGGACCTTTGTCCGGCCAAAATCCGTACCCGCTTGAAAGGGGGCTGATACGCACCAGGCGGATGGGATCTTTCTCGTTCAGGTTCGACAAGAACTCGAGCGGGAAGACGATCGCATCCAAGTTTATGAATTCTTCGTACTCGGTCCTGTATTGCGGACTGCTCGCCGGATAGCTCTCGAAGATGTTTGCTTCCATCGCATCGGTGAGGTCGAATACGCCATAGAAGGCGCCGACTAGCGCAAACTGCCGGGGCTGCGAGGCGAGACTCTGGAAAGCTTCCAGCACGAGACCGGTTTTACGGCGGAAGTTTTCATGGATGGTTTGTAATGCTTCGGTCGTCAGCTTTGCTTGGGTTGGTGCCGCAGCGCCCGCAGACATCAAAGGATCGTTCGGCCCCGCCGGCAATGATAAGAGTTCTTCCAGAACCCAACGGACCTGGTTCCAGATCTCGTCGTAGCTGATGTCTCCGCGCCAGTGAACGGGCGAGTGATCGAGAATGTACTCAAACCAATACCGGACGATTTCCAGAAGAGAGATATGTCCGTTGATGGCCTCGAGAAGGCGCGCGTTGTCGGAGGTTTGCGCGGCCGCCGGCTCGAGACAGAACTCCTCGCGAATGCGCCCTGCCACGTGATAGAGACGCCGAAGCCGGAAATATACGTCGAAACGCCGGAGCGTCTCTTCGTACGGCAGCTCTTCCGCCCCACGGGGACTTGTCAGGGAACGGACCAGACTGGAGGCCTTGTCCCGATCCCCGGCATTCGTCAGGTGGGCATCCATTCCGGTCGTGCTGTCCTTGAGAATGCCCCTGATGGCACGGTAGCTTAGCTGAGTGGTCCGACTGTTCGCGTAAAGAGTCCTTTGCGGCTCCTGAAGGCCGAGCGGCGGAGTGACACCAGTCTCGTGCGTCTGCAGACTGTCACGAAGCTTGCGGCAGACCGCGTCGTACTGCATCACCGCAGAGTTGTGGTCCTCAATCAGCTTAGTGTCTTCCGTGATGCTCTGGTAGGTGCTGATGCTGAGCATGCCTTCGAGCAGAGCCTTCATGAACGTCGGTTCAAGAAGTGCGTGCGAGTCGGTTTGTTCGGGATCGGGTTCGACATAGAAGAGCACTCGATCGATATCGCGCTCCGTAGTTCTCGCGAAGATCGATTCGATAGTTGGGCTGAACGGCTTGTTATCGAGCACGCCGCCGTCGAGAAAATATGAAGATTTATGAATTCTTCCCCACTCGCAGAGCTTCGCGTCGACTGCCGTCTCATTCCAGGGCCGTTCAGGTGAGGTAGCAGGCACACCACTGGCCGGCCAATCGGCAGCGGTCAGAACTCGGACGGGGAGAAATGCGCCCGGGAAACACGAAGTGATGCGGGCTAGTTTGGCGAGCGATTGATAGAGCACCTCCTCTTGCCCGGGTTGCGGTTT
>Ga0308175_100000983_pt1 | contig 18978 bp, 9 predicted proteins | sample PhyCR1_3_FD_203893 | JGI IMG/M metagenome (GOLD analysis project Ga0308175, IMG submission 203893) | Soil microbial communities from UC Gill Tract Community Farm, Albany, California, United States - DLSLS.C.R1 | ecosystem: Environmental > Terrestrial > Soil > Agricultural land | place: USA...
GGGAGCGAAAAGTCCCGGCCGCGCTCGCAGCAAATCTACGAGAGCGCCAAAGCCGCGGGCGCGAGAGCAACGATCAAGGGCATGAACAACGTCGGCCACGCGTTCCCCGAATCCGAATACCCTAAGGTGCGAGAGTGGCTCCGCGGTCCGGCCTCGGAATGAATCGCGCGTCGCGGCAATTCGCCGGGTCACGCAGGACACCTAAGGCGCCGCGAATCCCGCCGCGCGAGCGGTGGTGGTGGACTAAAATCCTGCTCACCGATGTCCCCCGGTCCGTCCATCCGCCTCGTCGCCGTGGACCTTGACGGCACGCTTCTCGACGATTCCAAACGGGTAAGCGACCAGACCGCCGCCGCGTTGCGGTGCCTGCCGGAGCGCGGCGTGAAACTCGTCATCGCCTCCGCCCGCCCGCCGCGCTCGGTCCGGCACATCTACCAATCGCTCGGCCTGGACACGTGGACGATCAACTACAACGGCGCGCTGGTGTGGGACGAGCGAAATCAGAAGGTGATCTTCCACCGCCCGATGTCGCCGGACGTGGTCCGACGGATGATCGACGCGGCCCGCGACATGTACGAGGAGGTGCTGGTCTCCTGCGAGGTGCTCGACCGCTGGTACACCGACCGGTTCGACGACACGTTCACCACCGAGACCGGCAAACTTTTCAAACCGGACGTGGTCTGCCCGATCGAGCAGATGACGGAGCAGCCCGTGACCAAGCTGCTGCTCCTCGGCGAGCCGCGCATTGTCCTGCGGCTCGAAGAGCTGCTGGCCGAGGCCTTCGCGGATTACGTCTCGGTCCTGCGGTCCGATCCCGAGCTGCTGCAGATCATGGACAGCCGGGTGAGCAAGGCGACCGCGCTCAAGCTCGTCGCCCGCCACTACGGCGTGGGCACGGAAGAAATCATGGCCATCGGCGACGCACCCAACGACCTGGGCATGCTGCAACTCGCGGGCACGGCCATCGCGATGGACAACGCGCACCCGCTGATCAAGGACGTTGCCGACTGGACTGCGCCGAGCAACAACGACCACGGGGTGTGCGCGGCACTGAGGCGGTACGGGCTGTGCGAATGATCTTGTTCGGACGCGACCACCGGGGAATTTCAATGAAAGGATGACGATCGCGAGGCCGCCGCTCGTCGGCGATGATTCCATCGGTGAGGGTCAGCCGTCGGGGTGTGTGACCAGCGGATTTTGCCGATCGGGCTTTGTTGAGGCTGCCGACGACGGATGTGTACCCATCGAAATCGGTGTTCCGGCGAGCTTGCGATTTCCGTATTATTGCCGATGGCGCGGGGATGCGCCTGGCGGCTCCTTCGTGCCGGCGAAGGTGAGGGAAAGCAATGCAACACAATTCTGCAAGGCGCGCCGAATCGGCCAGCGTGCGCTCGTGTTACCTCATAGAAGGCCTCGAACAGCGGGTCTTAATGGCGGCGGGGCAACTCGATCCGACCTTCGGCAACGGGGGAATCGTGCTCGCCGACCGGACCTCCCTCTGGATCGAGGGCGGTGCCGCCGCTGCCGTCTGGCAAGCCGACGGGAAGCTCCTCGTCGCCGGCGGCGGCGGCGGAAGCGGCACTGTGGCACCCGACCTCGAACTGCGGCGGTACAACGCCGACGGCTCCCTCGACCCCACGTTCGGCATAGGCGGCAAAGTCCTGACGGACGTCAGCCCCCACGCCTTGGCCATCCAGCCGGACGGAAAGATCCTGGCCGCCGGCAGCACCCACCAGGGCTCTGACCTCGCCTACGCACTCGCCCGGTACAACCCCGACGGCTCCCTGGACAGTACCTTCGGCAACGGCGGCACGTTCATCAGCGACATCGGATCCGAGTGCGAAACCCTTGCGGTACAGCCAGACGGGCGCATCGTGCTCGCCGGGAGGGGCACCCCAACGATGCCCGGCGGCACCGGCGATTTCACGGTAGCCCGGGTGGACGCCGCCGGGAATCTTGACACGTCTTTCGGTCCGGGCCACACGGGTTTCGAATACCTGGACTTCACCTACGACGACGTGGCGACGGACGTGGCGCTGCTGCCCGACGGGTCAATCGTGCTCGGGGGCAACGCGCACAACAAGTTCGCCGTCGCGCGATTGCATTCCGACGGCACGCCCGACTCCACCTTCGGCTCCGGGGGCATGACCGTCGTCAACCTGCCCGGCGTCACTACCGGCCAAGCGAACATGGTGGTGTTGCCGGACGGGAATGTACTCATCGGCGGCGACATGTCCTATTCCCAACCCAACAACGGATATTACGCGGGCGTGATGCTCGCGCGCCTCAACCCCGATGCCACGCTCGACACCTCCTACGCCAGTGGCGGTGTGCTCACGCTGAACGGCACGTACTTGAGCGCTCTTGCGCTCGCGCCTGACCAGAAACTCCTCCTGTGCGGGGAATCCTTCCCCCCCGGGAAATCCTACGTCCAACGGTTGAATCCCGACGGCACGACAGACGCCAGCTTCGGGACCAACGGGCAGGTACAGCTGCCCGTGGGCGGGAACTATTACCCCACCGTCCCCACGCTCACTTACAACGCCATCGCCGTCCGCGGCGACGGGGAGATCGCACTCGCGGGCTTGTTGTACGTACAGTCGCCATTCGAAACCTGGGCGGTGGTCCGCCTCCATCCCAACGGGTCGGCGGACACGACTTTCTCCCCGAACGGACTCGTCGCTAAAGATCCGGCCGGGATTGTCGGGGCGTTTAAGGACGCGGTCGTCACCCCGGACGGGAAGACCATCGCCGTCGGGTCGACGCCCTCCATCGCCGGTGGCGACGACATGCTCGTAGCCCGCTTCAACCCCGACGGCTCGCCGGATCCCACCTTCGGAAACGCCGGAACGGTGGTGCTGGATATCGCCGGGGACGTTGACGTGGCGCTCGGCGTGGCCGTGCAAGCCGACGGGCGGATCGTCCTGGCGGGGAACACCGGCCGCTACTTCTACGATCGCCACGTCGGCTACTACGACGCGCCCCTGGTGGCACTCGTGCGACTCAACCCGGACGGGTCGCTCGACAACTCCTTCGGCTCCGGCGGAATAGTCACAACCGACTTCACGAGCGGAGCGGACGATTTTGCCGGCGTCGCCTTGACCATCGACGGCCGCATCGTCGTGGCGGGCACCGCGTACTCCGGCAACGCGGACTCGGGATACGCCGGCACCGCGGAAGTCGCTCGATACAACCCCGATGGCTCCCTGGATGGGAGCTTCGGCCAGGGTGGCAAGGTCCTCCTCCCACTCTCCGCCTCGAGGCACCAGGACGACGTGTGGGGGGTTGCGGTGCAGAACGACGGTAAGGTGGTGCTCGCTGGCGACGCAAACTCGTCCTCGCAGCCGCGTCACGCCGCCGTCCTCTTGCGCCTCTCGCCCGACGGCACCCCGGACCCCACCTTCGGGTCCAACGGCCTGACGACGCTGCCGGCGGTTTACACTTTCATTTATCTGGGGACTCCCCAATACAGCACCGACGCCTTTCACGCCCTGACGATCCAGCCCGACGGGAAGATCGTGGCCGCCGGCTCGGCAATCTTTTCCAACTCGAGCGTTGCCCTCCTGGCCCGGTTCAACCCGGACGGGTCGCTGGACGGCGGGTTCGGCAGCGGCGGAAAGGTCGTAAAGGGCACATCGGGTAACGCGTCCAATTGGGAGTTCTTTTCCGACGTAACCCTACAGGCGGACGGCAAACTGGTCGCCGCCGGCACGACCAATCTGCCGCCGGGCGCGACCACGACCGCGAACGTGGACGCTTTCGCCTCGCGTTACGAGGCCAACGGTTCGCCCGACGCGGCGTTCGGGACCGGCGGTGTTGCGGCGACGCCCCTGGATAGCAACGACATCGACGTCACCGCCGTGGCGTGGGGGCCGGACGGGAAGATTACCGTCGCGGGAGACGTCGACGGCCACGCCGGCGGCGACCGATACCTAAATGTCGGCCGCCCGCTGCTGCTTCGCTTCCAGAACGACTACGTCCCGCCGGGCCCGCCGCCGGTGCCAAACCCCACCTACGTCAGCGACCTGACGCCGCTCTTCTCCCAGAACGGCTGGGGGCCGGTGGAGAAGGACCAATCCGTCGGCGGGCCGGGCGCCGGCGACGGTCAGACGCTCACCATCGGCGGCCAGACGTTCGCCAAGGGGCTGGGCACCAACGCCTATTCGGAGGTGATCTACGATCTCGGCGGCCGCTACGGCCGGTTCCTGGCGCAGGTCGGCGTGGACGACGAGGTCGGCGATTCGGCGGGCACGGTCGTATTCCAGATCTGGTCCGACGGCACGCTGCTGTACGAGAGCGGACTGCTCACCGGCGCCGACGGGCCGCGGCCGGTGAGCATCGACGTGACCGGTCGCGGGCACCTGCAGCTGGCGGTGCTGGCCACCAGCGACGGGGGCGCCAACGACCACGCCGACTGGGCCGACGCCAAGCTCCTGCCGCCGGTTGCGCCCGACCACGCCCCTTCGGTCAACACCTTCGCGGCCGGTGTCTCCTCGCCGGTTACGATGGGGCAGAACCTCCCGCTGACGGTAACGGCGACGGATCCGGACGGCGAGTCCATCAGCAAAGTGAGTTTCTTCGAGGATCGCAACCAGGACGGCGTTGCCGACCCCGGCGAGCTGATCGGCACGGACTGGAACGGCTTAGACGGCTGGAACTACTCGTGCGGCACCTTCGGGCGAGCCGCCGGCTCCCTGAACCTGCTGGCGGTGGCGTACGACGCGCAAGGCCTGGGCGGTGCGCCTCGGTCGCTGCGCGTGGAACTGGCGTTGCCGGGGGTGGCGCCCGATGCCGGGAGCGTGTACATGCTCACCGGCGCCGCGGGGGCCGAATCGCTTTTCGTTGCGCGGGGTTCGGTCCGCGTCGCGCAGGACCTTTCAACGGCATTCCCGAAGATCGGCCTGACGATCTCGAACGGCGGGTCGGTGACGTTGAATTCCGTTCAGCACTTTTCCGCCGTCGATCTCTCCGACGGCGCCGCGCTCACCGCGGCGGGAGGACCGCTAAGCGTCGGCAACCTGACCATCGACGGCACGTCCTCGCTGGACCTGGGGAGCAACGACCTGCTGGTGGACCGCACACTCACGCCGGCTTACACGATCCGCTACTACCTCGCCGCCGGCTACGCCAACGGCACCTGGGCCGGCACCGGCATCCGCAGCGGCAACGCCGCCTCGGACCCGTCGCACTTCTCCCTCGGCTACGCCGACGGCGGGGCAACGTCGATCGCACCCGCCGGGCAGGTGCTGGTGCGCTACACCCGCCGCGGGGACGCCAACCTGGACGGCAAGGTGGACATCCAGGACCTGCTGATCCTGCGGTCCAACGCCGGCACCACCTTCGGAGCCCAGTGGTGGCAGGGCGACTCCAACTTCGACGGCAAAGTGGACATCCAGGACCTACTGGCGTTCCGAGCAAACGTCGGTTCGAGCGTGCCATAAGTGGTGGTTACTACATTCGGCCTGGCGCCATCCGCAGCATCCACGGATTGAGGGACCCTTCCATGCACAGCCGTCGCCGCTCTTACCGAAATTGCGCGTCGCGCTCACACACCCCCGGGCCATCCAACGCCCCGTCCGTTCGCCGCGCCTTCGCCTGCGAAATACTTGAGCCACGGACCCTGCTCAGCGGCAGCATCTCCGGCCAAGTCTGGAATGACCTCAACGCCAACGGCCTGCTCGATTCGGGCGAACCGGGGTTGGCCGGACGAGTGGTGTACCTCGACCAGAACCGCAACCGCGTCCGCGACGCCGGTGAGGCGTCGGCCACCACGGACGCCAACGGACTCTACACCTTCGCCAACCTGGCCGCCGGACAGTACTTCGTCGGCGAAGAGGTTCCCGTTGCTTGGGAGCAGACCTATCCCGGCCCCGGCGGCTCGCCGGGATCTCCCTCCGCGGCGCCGCAGGGGACTGTCAGCCCCCAGGTCAACTACACCTATACCGGCTCCGACGCCCCGGCGGTCGTGGACGGCGAGCCCGCACCCAGTGACGTGGTGGCGCCGTCGGACGTCGAGGCGGACGGCCTCATCCACCTCGGTTCATTCCGCAGCGACCCGCGCTTCGCCGGAATAGACGGGCACGGGTATTCAGTGGTCATCATTGATACCGGCATCGACCTCAACCACCCGTTCTTCGGCCCCGACGCGGACAACAACGGCATTGCCGACCGCATCGTTTACCAGCACGACTTCGCCGACAACGACAACGACGCCTCGGACGTCAACGGCCACGGGTCCAACGTCGCCAGCATCGCCGCGGGACAGGACGCCACTTACAATGGCGTCGCAACGGGGGCGAACATCATCGCCTTGAAGGTGTTCACGAACGCCGGCTCCGGGACCTTCGGGTACATCGAGCAGGCGCTGCAGTGGGTCGTCGCCAACGCCGACGCCTACAACATCGCCGCCGTGAACATGTCCCTCGGCGATTCGCAGAACTGGGCCACGTCTCAGCAGCTCTACGGCATCTCCGACGAGCTGGCGGCGCTGGCGGCGAAGAACGTGATCGTCAGCTCGGCCGACGGCAACGATTATTTCAAATACCAGACGCAGGGCGTCTCCTACCCGGCGGCCGACCCCAACTCACTGGCGGTCGGCGCCGTGTACGATGCCAACGTCGGCAAAATCACCTACGCCGACGGGGCGATCGACAACACCACGGCCGGCGACCGCATCGCTTCATTCTCACAGCGTTCCACCGCCCTCACCGACGTGTTCGCCCCCGGCGCTATCATCACCGGCGCCAACGCCAACGGCGGCACCGCGAGTTACACCGGCACCAGCCAGGCCTCCCCGTACGTGGCCGGCCTCGGCGTCATCGCCCAGCAACTGGCGATGCAGCAACTCGGCCGCCGCCTCACCCCGGCGGAGTTCCGCGACGTCCTGCGCAGCTCGGGCGTGACCATCACCGACGGCGACGACGAGAACGACAACGTCGCCAACACCGGGGCAACTTTCCCCCGCATCGACGCGCTGGCCCTGGCCAACGCGATCTACAACATGGGATCCGTCCTACCGTACGGGCACACCCTCACTCTCGCGACGGACCAGAACGTCGGCGGAATCAATTTCGGCACGCACAGGCTCAACATCGTCCCCACGACGCCGGACCTGGTCGCGGCGTACGACACCGGCTACAAGGCCGACGACGACCTCACGAAGCTCAACAACTCCGGAACTTCCAACCGTATGCAATTCACCCTCGGCAACGTGTGGAATACGGCGACGGTCTCGCTCTACAGCGACGGCGTTCTCATCGGGTCGGCGGTCGCGGCGGCCACCGGCTCGCTCACGGTGACGACGGACGGAACGACCGTCATTCCCGACGGCGCGCACCACATCACCGCCCGCCAGCAATTGCCCGGCGACGCGCCCTCCGCGGACTCGACGGCGCTATCGGTCGTCGTGGACAGCGTCGCGCCGGCCATGCCGGCGCCAGTCGACCTTCAGGCGGGGAGCGACAGCGGGATCAGCGCGACCGACGACCTGACTAACATTACCCGCCCCACGTTCGACGTTCAGGCGGCGGAGCCCGGGTTCATCAACATGAGGGTGGACGGCAGTCTCGCCTCCGGCCGGACGCAACGCGCGGACACGGCCGGTGTTTACGGCGTGCCCTCGGGGGGAACGCCCGTCACGTTCCCGCAGCAGGTCACGTACCCGATTGGCAACGGGCCGTACCGGGTCCGCACCGCGGACGTCAACGCGGACGGCAAGCTCGACCTGATTGCGCCGGACATCAACGGCCATACCATCGGCATTCTCGTCGGGAACGGGGACGGGACCTTCCAGCCGGTGCGCAATGTCGGCGTCAGCTTTGGGCCGATGGACGCGGTCAGTGCGGACTTTAACCTGGACGGTCTTCCAGACCTGATCGCGGCCCGCGGTTCTTATATTGCGCTGTTCCTCGCGGGAGCCGGGCTGACATTCGCGCCCGAAGTTGACCTGCCGGTTACGGCCGTGGCCAATCTCGCCGCCGGCGACCTCAACGGCGATGGCAAGCCGGACATTGCCGCGACCGAGCAGCAAAGCAACATGCTCCGCGTGTTCTTCGGGAATGGCGACGGCACCTTTCAGCCCTCAATCACCTTGCCAGCTTTCGTAGTCCCGACGGAGGTGACGATTGTGGACGTGAACAAGGACGGCAAGCCCGACGTGGTGATCTTGAGCGGGTACTTGGGCCAGGTCTCCGTTTACCTCGGCAACGGCGATGGGACCTTCAGGCCGCCGGTGGCGTCCGCCTGCGGCAACAACCGACAGCGTTTGCAGATCCGCGACTTCGATAACGACGGCAAGCTGGACCTGGCCACTGTGGATTACGGAGCCGGCAAGGTCGCCTTTTGCCGGGGAAATGGTGACGGCACTTTCCAACCGCCCCTCTTCAGCGCGTCCGTGGGCAACCAGCCGCAGTTCTTCTGTTCCGGCGACTTCAACGCCGACGGCCGAATGGACTTGGCAGCCCTTACAAAGGCCAGCAACTTCATCACCTATGCACAAGTCTGCTTCGGCAATGGAGACGGGACGTTCGCCGCACCCCAGCCTTACGAGTTCAGCAGTGCGACCGACATCACCGCCGGAGATTTCAACGGCGACGGCAAGGACGACCTGGCGGCGCCCGACTTAGGCGTCAACAACGTGTACCTGCGCCTGGCAAAGGGCGGCTCCTTCGCGGACGGCGTGCACGCCGCCGCCTCCTACCTCGAAGACTGGGCGGGGAACCAGTCGCCGGTTTCGGCGCCGCTGTCGTTCACGGTGGACACCGCCGCCCCGGCGGCACCCGGCGCGCCGGACCTGGACTCCGCCAGCGACACCGGCGGCGACGGCGCCGACGACCTCACCGCCGCGACCTCGTTGACGTTCAACCTGACCGGGGCATCCCCGTACTTCCGCTTTCGCCGCAGCGGCGCGCCGGCAAGCGGGGCGTACGAAGCTGGCGGCGCGTTCACGCTGCCGTCGGAATCCCCCGGCACGTACTCGTACGCCGCGAGTGCCGTGGACGCTGCCGGCAATGAATCGCCGCAGTCAAGTCCCCTGCTGGTGACCATCCTGTCGGCCACGCCGGGTGCAGCCTTCCAACTCACCGGCAGTCCGGGATCGCGGACCCTCTCCGTTTCGGGCGGTGCCGTGACTCTCGCCAACAACCTTTCCGCCGCATACCCGGGCTTATCCCTGGCCGTCTCCGGAGGAGCCTCGGCGGTGTTCAACTCGGCCGAGCAGTTCGCCTCCCTCGACCTCTCCGGCGGTTCGCTCTCCACCGCCGCCGGGGGCGCTCTGACGGTCGGCGCTCTCTCGATCGACGCCGACTCGTCCCTGGACACGAAGGGCAGCGACCTGATCGTGGACAACAGCCTCACGCCCGCGCCGATGGTCCGCTCGTACTTGACCACCGGCTACGCCGGCGGCGCGTGGACCGGCCCGGGAATCCGCAGCAGCCTCGCCGCGGCGGACCCGTCGCACTTCTCCCTCGGCTATGCCGACGGTAGCGTGACGACGGCCGGTGGCGTGCCGGCGGACGAGATCCTGGTGCGCTACACGCGGCGCGGCGACGCCAACCTGGACTACAGGGTGGACATCCAGGACCTGCTGATCCTCCGGGCCAACAGCGGCACCACGGGCGGCGCCCAGTGGTGGCAGGCGGACTTCAATTACGACGGCAAAGTGGACATCCAGGACCTGCTCGCCTTCCGCGCCAACGCCGGGTCAACGCCGCCGGTGCAGGACCCCACGTACGTCAGTGACCTGACGCCGCTGTCCGCCCAGAACGGCTGGGGGCCGGTTGAGAAAGACCAATCGGTCGGCGGCCCCAACGCCGGAGACGGCCAGCCGCTCCGCATCGGCGGACAACAGTTCGCCAAGGGGCTGGGCACCAATGCCTACTCGCAAGTGATCTACGACCTCGGCGGCCGGTACGGCCGCTTCCTCGCGCAGGTGGGAGTGGACGACGAGGTCGGCGACTCCGCGGGCACGGTCGTCTTCCAAATCTGGTCCGACGGCGTGAAGCTGTACGACAGCGGCGTGCTCACCGGCGCCGACGGGCCGCGGCCGGTGAGCGTCGATGTGACCGGGCTGCAGCACCTGGAACTGGCGGTGCTTGCGACGGACGACGGGGCATCCAACGACCACGCCGACTGGGCCGATGCCAAGCTCTTCCCGCCGGCGGGGCCGATCCAGTCGGTCAGCACGTTTACCGCTGCTGCTGCGTCGCTCACCGCGATCGGCGGGACGTTGACCGTCGGGAGCCTCGTCATCGACCCCGCCTCTTCGCCGGACCTGAAGAGCGACCCCCTGCTGGCGGACCGCACCCTCACCCGCGCATCCAGCATCACTACGATCTGACCGCGACCGCTCCAATCACCGCAATGCCTGCGCAGCCGCAGCGCCTGAGCTTCGACTGAATGCGTGAAGGTCACGACTTCAGCGCCGTCTCGATACTCCTGGCGACCGATTCGGCGAGCTGCCGGTATCCCTCGGGCGTGAAGTGAACGTTCTTCGGGAGCTGGTTTTTCGCCGCGTCCTTCTCAACGACGGCGTGCAGGTCGTCGATCGCCACGCCGTTCTCCCTCATGATCTTCTCCGCGATCCTGTTGTACTCGACCTCCGACCCCTGAACGCGGCCGCTGGCGCCCTGGGGGACCGGCGTGGTGGAGGCCCAGATCAGTTTCGCGCCCGTTTTCTTCAGCCGCGCGACCAGCTCGCGGAGGTTCTTCTCGTACACCTCCGGCGAGGCGACCTGCTTGCCCTTGGCCGGATCGACGAGCTGGCCGGCGGCGTTGAGGTACTTGAGATCGTGCAAACCCCAGTTGAAGTGGATCACGTCCCACTTCCCGTCGCCGAGCCATTTGTCCAGGTCCGCCAGGCCGCGGGCGGTTTCGCCGCAATTGGCGGCGGGGCGGTGGACGTTGGCCTTGCCCTTGAGCAGCTCGCGCACGGGGATCGTATAGCCCATCGAGATCGAGTCGCCGAGGAGCATCACGCGCGGCAGGCCGGGCTCGTCGGGGACGGCGGCGAAGGAGTCCTGGATCTTTGGGGCCTTGCGAGCAGCTTTGGGCGCATTCTCCTGCGCGAAAACTGGGACGGCCAGTCCGGCCATCAGGACGAGTAACGTAGCGGCGACACCGGCGGCGCGCCGCTCGGGCGTGGGTGGTCTCATCGGGCGGTCTCCCTTACCACTGTGCTTCTTCGAACGGATTAGCCGCGCGAAGTTTGGGCTTGGGCATCATGTTCAGCATCGACTTGGCCAGCCCGGCGTCGCCGGGGCCGGAGATGCGGACGTTGAGCGGCGAGCCCTTGAGCAGCTTGAGTTGCGACGGGTGGATCTCGCGCTTGGACGACGCCATTTCGACGAACTTGGCCTTGGCGAACGCCTGCGGCGTGAGCAGTTGCATGAACCGGTCCGCCAGGTGGTACGCCATCGGGCTGCCGCCTTCGTCGATCTCGACCAGCGTCGTGCGCGCCGGCGTGGCCAGCGCGACCGCGGTGGATTTCTCAACCTCCTCCATCAGCGCGTCGATGTCGGTGTAAGGCACGGCCGGGCGGGCGGCGTCGTGCAGCAGCACGTGCGTCGCCTCGGCAGATACCTTCTCGGCGGCGGCGGCGATCTGGTCGGACCACCGCGGGCCGGCCGACAGAATCTTCACGCCCGAGAACGAAAGGTGGCTGCCGTACTTCCGCTTGGCTTCCTCGAGCACGTCCGGCAACACCGCGAGCTGGATCTGCTTCACGTTGTCGCGATTGAGGAACAGCTCGATCGAGCGGAGCAGCGCCTCGCGCCCGTCCACCTTGACGTAAGCGCCGCCGGCCTCCGCGGCCTGCCCCGGCGGGGCGGCGGTGAGGATGACAACGGAAAACATCGGCATGAAACCTCCCGTGATCCAAGCAACACCGGGCGGGCTAATCGTTGACCCGGCGGCGAAGGGTGTCAAGCCGGAAGGACTCGGAACCGCGCGATCCTAGCTCGAGCGCCCGCCCCGCCGAAGCGGATCGGTTGAATTCCAATGTCCCGTAGGGAATAATCCCAGACCCACCGCCGGCCGACCGACAGGGCGGCGCGGCGGCACGGAAAAAAGTGACGGGCGTGTACCGAAGTGGCCAAACGGGCCAGACTGTAAATCTGGTGGCTCTGCCTTCGTAGGTTCGAATCCTACCGCGCCCATTAGCACCACAAACTACCGCTGCGCACGTGACCGCCTCGGATCTCCTCTATTATCCGGCGGCAGACATGGTGCGTGATTTCGGTCGAAAACAGTTCGTCACCCCAGTGCCAGCGGGCCGTCGGCGCAGAAGGCGGGGTTGCCGAAATGCTCGAGGTGATGGCCGAAGCCGTGGGCGATGGACAGGAGCAGGCGGTTGTGCGGCGCGCGCTTGTACTTGACCGACCGCCCCATCTCGAAGTCCAGGCCGTTGCCGACCATGACGAAGGGGATGTTGTCCAGGGAGTGGGAGTTTCCTTCGCCGAGCTCGTTGGTCCAGAGGATCAGCGTGTTGTCGAGGAGGCTGCCGTCGCCGCCGGGCTCGGGCGTCTCGGCGAGCCGCCTGGCCATGTAGGCCATCTGCTCGGCGAACCAGGCATTGATCTTCGTCAGCTTCTCCTGTGCCGGCAGCTTGTCGTTGCCCTCGTGCGAGAGGGAGTGGTGGCCCTCGGTGATGCCGAGCCAGGTCATGCGCGCGCCCCCGACGGAGTTCGTGTACTGGAACGTGGCGACACGCATGAAGTCGGCGGCGAACGCCTGGATCATCAGGTCGATCTGCGCCTTGCTGAGGCGCGGGATGTTGTCGTTGTCCTTTCGGACGCCGGGCTCCGGCGGGGGCACGGCGTGCCCGGCCGTCTCCTGTGACTCGCTCAGTTCCCGCTCGATCTCGCGGACGGCGGCGGCGTGCTCCTCGAGCAGCCTGCGGTCGGCCGCGCCGACCGCGCCCCCGACGCGCTTCAGGTCGTCGGTGACCCCGTCGAGGACGCTGGCCAGCGCCTCACGGTCCCTCGCCCGGCCGTACAGCTTGTTGAACATCTGCTTCGGATCGTCGATCGGGGTAATCGGCTTGTTCGCCGCGGCGTAGGACCAGCGCGTCCAGGTGTCGGCCCGCTCGGGCACCATCACGCCGAACTCCAGCGATCCGAAGCGCGTGCGCGTGGCCGGGTCGCGCTGGAGAAAGTTCTTGATCTCCTGGTCGATCGAGATTCCCTTGGCCCAGCCGGCCGGGGTGTGCGAGCCGCCCTGGATGTTGCCGGGGAACAGCTCGACGCCGGTCAGCAGGCAGCCCATGCCGCGCATGTGCGAGTCGCCGTCGCCGCGGACCTGGTCGCAAACGCCGTTGAGCAGCAGCATTCGGTCCTTGAACGGCTCCAGCGGCTTGAGGCTCTCCTTCAGCTCGAATTGCTCCCCCTCCGCGTCCGGCCAGAAGTTCTTCCGCACCACGCCGTTGGGGCTGAACATGAAGATGATTCGCTGCTTTCGCCGGCCTTGTTGTTCGGAGTCGGCGAGGCTGGGCAGGTTCTGGAGGAACGGCACGGCGGCGGCGCCGATCCCCAGGTCGCGGATGAACTGACGGCGGGTACGAATCATGGACGCTCCTCACCTTCGAGCACGGCCGGCGGACCCTGGGCGGCCGCCACGGCAATTTCGACCAGCAGCTTGCGAATACTATACCCGCTTTCGGCAAAATCCTGCCGCAATTCGCGCGGCTTCCGCAGGCCGTACGCCCGCAGCGGTTGTTTCACCAGGTGCTGGAACGTCTGCTCCACAAAGGCGGCGTACACCTCGTCACTTGCGGCGAGGTACGCCACCATCCCGCGGGCGTCGGTGAACGTCTCTGTCGTGCCGGCGCGGGACCAGTAAGACCCATTGGCATCGATTGGCTTGCCATTCTCGGTCTGGCGGAAACGGCCGATCGCGTCAAAGTGTTCCAGGGGGAAGCCGAGGGGGTTGATGACGCCGTGGCACCGGACGCAGGCGTCGGCTCGCGTTTGAAACGCGACGCGCTGGCGCGTCGTGAACTCAGGGTGCGCCGCGGCGGGCAGCGGCACGAACGCCTCGGGCGGCGGGCGGAGCGTAATCCCCAGCAAATTTCGCGCGACGAACACGCCGCGGTGGATCGGCGAACTCTCCGCCGGATACGCCAGCACCGACAGCAGGTACGGGTGCGTCAACACTCCCGCCCGTTGGCGGCCGCCCAGCTTCACCTTCGTGAACTCGGCGTCCGGAGGCAGATCTACGCCGTAAACTTTGGCCAGGCGGCCATTGACGAAATACTCATCGGACGAGAGGAGCCGCCGGAAGTCCGCCGTCGGGTCGCCCCACACCGCGTCGTCGAGGGACATCTCCAGTGACGTGCGGAGGTCGCCGGCCACGGCGGCGTCGAAACCGGGGAACCGGCTGCGGTCCTTCGCCAATTCCGGCGGCTGCTCCAGCTTTAGCCAGGCGAGCAGCCCCTCGCGGATTTTCGCACGGGCACGAGCGTCGTCCAGCATCCGCTCCGCCTGCGCGACCAGATCACAACGGGTGGAGAGTCTGCCCGCGGCGGCCGCATCGAGCAGCGCGCGGTCGGGAGTCGAGTCCCACAAGGCAAGCGCCAGCCGCGACACGGCCGCGTAGCCGTCGTCCGACTTCGTCCCCGCATCCGGGTAGAGGAACCGCGGCGACGTCAATACCCGCAGAACGACGCGCTTCACGGCGAGAGTCGCGTCCGCCGCCGCGGCCGCGTTGAAAGGCCCGTCAACATACTGTTGCTCGTCTTGCGCGGAAAGCGGCCGGCGGAGCGCCCGCTCGGCCAGGGTGCGGCAGAAGGCGCGGAGCCGCCGCGCGCGGTCCGGCGCGTCGTCGGAAACGCCGGAAAGTTCCGACAGCCGTTCGGCGACGTACCCCGCCACCTCGATCGCCGCATCGGACGCGGCCGACACCCACTCGCGCGAGACCATCGTCCCCCTCTCCCAGCCGTAGCTGCGGTCGTCCGGCGGGAACGGCGTCGCAACGACCGCCACCTCCGGCGCGACCGCCGGCGACAGCAGCCGGGCCGGGACCACCTCGTCCGCCCCGCCGCCCGGCACCCGCCACAGCAGCGCGACCGAGGCGTCGGCCGGCTTGGCTTCCGCCAGTTTCTTCCCGGTCAGCTCGCGGCCTTTGGCGAACTCCAGCCGCACCAGGTACGACCGACCGCCCAGCAGCGGGGCCGAGCCCCGATACTCGGTGTCCGAGCCGGATTTCACGGACGCATCGATCAACGGCCGCTTCGGGTCGTTCACCCACAGCCGCACCGCCTGGTCGCTCTTGACCACAAATTCGTAAACGCCGGTCTCCGCCGCCTCCACCGACCCTTCCCACCGGATGCAGAATTGGTGGGGGTTGAACTTCGAGGTCCCCTCCTTCTTTACTTCCCCCGCTTGCCCCTCGTCCGCTTCGCCTCCCGCGCCGTCGGGCCCCAGCTTGCCGAAATCAAACTTGACATGCGGATCGACCCGTTCGAGCACCCGCCGGCCGTCGTCGAAGCTGCGGCCGGCGAAGTACTCGCCGCGAAGCCCGCGGGCGTCGTGCGGCTTGGCGGCCTGCCCGAAGCTCGCAATCAGGTCGGCCACCGTATTGCGGTACTGGCGCACCGTCAGGTGTGACAGCGCCACCCGCGGCGGGTCCAGCCGGGCGCGTGCGTCCGGCGAGTAAAAGGCGTCGTAAATGAAAGCCGCAACATCTTTGGCATCGGCTGGCGGGCACTTCTGCTCGTCGTCATCCGGCATCGTCCGGGCAATCACCGCCGCCAGTTGCGCCCGCGACCACTCCCCCACCAGCGGGTCCGGATGCTTTTTGCTCCCCTGTCCGCCGCGCCCGTGGCAGCGGGCGCATTGCTCCAGGTAGATGGCTTTCCCCCTCGCGTCGGTTGCGTCCGCCGCAGCGACTATCTCCGCGCCGGTCGCACACCCCAGGAGCGTGCAGAGGATGAGAACGGGCAGTCGAATCTGCATTTCTTCCCGAAACGATAACGAGCGGGGCTGCCCGGTTCCACCCGCTTCAGCCCCCGATCAGCACCGTCATACACCCCAGGGTGATCGTCCCCCCGTGCGCCGTTGGGTCCCCCATGCGCGCCGCGGGCTTGCCGCCGATGAGCACGGTCGTCGACCCCATCACGATCGCGTCCGGCGGGCCGACGCAAACGCACATGTCCCCCACCACCGCCGCCGGCATCATCCCGATCAGCACCGTCGGCACGCCCGGGCCGGTGATCGGCCCCCCCACGTGCGGGATTGGAGGCAGTCCCGGCGTCACCATCGGGCAAACGTGCATGTCCGTTAGTCGTGCGGCTGGTGTCATGGTTGATCTCCTTGTAACCCGCGCGGCGCGGCGCCCGGCAGCGCACCTGGCCCAGCCGCATCCCGCATCGGGTCCTGCTCGTCTGGCGGCTCGACCAGCACGAACCGGAACCGCCCGCCCGGCTTGTCCAGGTACCGGACGTAAACCCACGGCCGCGTGGCAGTGAGTCCGCCGGCCAACACGGCCGGTTGCTGGGCCGGGCCCACCGGCGCACCGACCACCTGCTCCAGCGGCCGCACCGTCTTCAGCTTGCTGCTCGCGTAATGCAACGCGCCGTGCCCGTCCTGAACGATCATTGCCAGGTGATTTTCCGACGTCACGAACGAATTCACCACCTGTACCGCCCCCAGCTTCCCCACGTCCAGCGAGCACAGCGTCTCCGCCAGCCGCACCCGCAGGTCCATCGTGTGCACCAGCAGCCGCCCCTCCGCCGCCGTCACCATGAACGCCCGCGCGTGCGGCGGCTCCGGTTGATCCTTCGGCGGGCCGATCGGGGGCGGGGCAATATCGACCGAACCGTCCATCCAGATCAGCGGCTCGTCCAGCGGCAGCACCACCGGCGTCGTAAACCCGCCCGCCGCGTCGGCCAGCGGCAAGCGCGTGTGGCTGAACTCCCGCGCCCGCGCCTTGCCCCACACCAGGTGCAACCAGTCCTCAAACTCCCACACCCACGCCGCCGCTCCCACCGGCCCGTGGTTATCCAGCGGCGCCTCGACGAACGCCGGCGCCTGCCCCGCCCGCACCGCCAACACCCCGGCGCGCGTCTTCGTCTCGTCCGTCACGGGCACGAACAGCGAACCGTCCCGGCACGACAGCGGCGACCCCGCCACCACCGCGCGGAACGGCAGCGGCAGCGCCCGCGCCGCCGCCGGCGCGTTTCGCCCCAGCGCCACCGTCACCACGCTCAGCGCTCCCGCCTTCGACCACGCCACGTGCGCCGCCGGCACGCGGGGATAGGCCAGCACCGAAGGCACCGCCTCCACCACGTCCGGAACCACCGTCGCGCGCAGCCCGTGCAGCGGCAGCGCCGGCTGCGACGCCGCCCGCTGCTGGTAAAACACCGCGTACCCCGCCCCGCCCGCCAACTGGTGTACGACGCTCATCGCCGTCGGCGCGTCCGCCGCCCGCGCCCCCGGACGCGACGCGAGCCCCGCCACCATCGCCGGCGGCAGTATCTTCAGCGGGCTAGGGTCAGACGCCACTGGAAACGGCCCGTTCTTGTAATACGCCCGCAACTCCCAGTCCCCCGGCTCCAGTTCCCCGATCCACTCGATCACGTCCCCCTCGGCGGTAAACTTCTCCCCCGGGCGCAGCGGGGCCACCTTCGGCTCGTCGGGCCCGTGGAGGTGCTTGAGCTCGCGCGAGAACCGCTTGTACGGGTCGCCGGTCACCCGCTTGTTGCCCGAGACCGCCTCCAGCCAGAGGCTGTGGTTCTCCGGGTCGAAGGTCGTCACGTCCCCCATCGCCAGCTTGCCGGTGTTGAGCAGCTCGACGGCGAAGAAGGCCGACTCGCCGAACACGACCTCCGCGGCCCGGACCGATAGTCCCAGCGTGAACGGCTGGCCGGTCCCGGGCGCGGGTGCGAGCGTAGGCTGGGTCATCGTGCGACTCCTTGGGTGCCCGTGCGGTTCAGGTCACATTGCATTGGGCCGTCGTCGTGATGTCAAACCGCTTAAACGTGATGCGCACCACGCCGGTGTGGGTGCCGCGCAGGATCGCCGAGCCGGTGCCGGGGTCTTGTGTCACCGTCGCCGTGCCGCCGCCGGACACGGTGGCCACGCTCCACGTGACGTCGCCGGCGGCCTGCCCGAGCGTGAAGTTGGCCCGCCCGGTAACGTTCGAGCCGCCGCGGTCGACAAACGCCACCACCGGCCCGAGCCCGAACAGGTTGGCCTGTCCGCCGTTGGCCACCGTGAACGCCGCGTTGAGCGTCAGCAGGTTCTTGTTCACGCCGCCGACGGCCCAGTTCTGCATCGTCCCGCGGACGATCTCGTAGCTCGCGATTTTCGACCGGTTCCAGCTCTGGTACGTTTTCGTCTTGCGGACGGCGACCATGTCGTAGTGCCGCAGGCCCATCACGCACGCCGCGCAAGGCTCGGCCGTGATCGGCCGCGTGTACGACATCAGGCAGGCGTACGCGTCGGCGTGGTCGTGGCCTTGGAATACGGCATCCTCCTTGCCGTTGGTGAACTCCACCATGGTCGGCGTGTTCGTCACGTCCACGTACACCGCGTCCGTTCGCGACGTGTGCGAGTGCCGCAGGTACAGCGCGTGCCCCAGCTCGTGCGCCGTCGTGCTCGTCGTCGACGGCGTGTTCCCCACCTCGAACATGTAGAACATCCGGTCGCCGATGTACGCCCCCATGATCGTCTCCGCCGGGTTCGCCTTCCGCGAGAGCATCATGAACAGCCCGTTCCCGTCCGTCTGGGCCGCGTTGTTGACGGGCGCCCCGATCACCGGCGCCACCTTCCCGCAGGCCATCGTGATCATCCGCTGCGCCAGGTCGAACTGGTCGGTAAAGCCCCCGTACGTATGGTCCGTGATCAGCGCCGCCGGCACGAGCTGCCGCGCAAAGTCCGTCGTCATCTGCGCGTTGTTCGTGAACGCCGCGTGATTCCCGTACTTCTGACGCAGCACCCCGATCCAGTCCGCCTGCGTCGCGTTGTACGACCGCGCCGGCTGCGT
>Ga0308175_100000984_pt1 | contig 18978 bp, 9 predicted proteins | sample PhyCR1_3_FD_203893 | JGI IMG/M metagenome (GOLD analysis project Ga0308175, IMG submission 203893) | Soil microbial communities from UC Gill Tract Community Farm, Albany, California, United States - DLSLS.C.R1 | ecosystem: Environmental > Terrestrial > Soil > Agricultural land | place: USA...
CGCTTTCGAGCGGGAGCGGCGCGGGGGTGGGAAACCTGGTGTTCACGTTCGCTGCCGGCGGGGCCGGGGAGAGCGTGTGGATGGACGACGTACTGCTGGTGGACAATTCGCAGGTGATCGTGGCCGGGGGAGGGCGCGCCGGTACGCGGGCGTGGTCGCTGCGGCGGCGGGGCTTCAAGATTATCGGGAACGCGCCGGGGCGGTTCGCGTTCAAGCTGCCGAGTGCGGAGGCGGGGGCGGACGGGTGGGAGCTGGTCGAGGCCAACGCGCTGCGGGCGCGGTTCCGGTCCGGGGGGAAGGCGAAGGCGTTGACGGTCTATTCGGACGGGCGGGCGATGTGGGACGGGGTGTACCGGCCGTTCGCGGCCGACGAGATGATCGGGGCGGGGGTGCGGGAGGCGCATGAGGCGCCGGGCGAGGTGTCGGTACCGGAGGACATGGGGAAGGTGGACCGCACGAGTGAGGGGGACGCGAACCACGACGGGTATAACGAGGCGCGGGGGGCGTACCAGGTGGTGGCGCGGGGGGCGCGGGTGGACGTGACGCTGATGCCGAAGGGGTGGGCGCTGGTGAAGCCGGTGGTGGAGGTGGCGGGGCTGCCGGCGGGGAAGGCGCTGGTGACGATCGAAGGGCAGTTGGTGGAGAAGGTGGCGCGGACTGCGGAGGGTCATCTGCTGGTGGAGCTGCCGGTGAGGATCGAGCGCGGGGCGACGGTGAACGTGCGGGTTGAGTGAAGGGGCGGAGTGTTTCTGCGAGGCTTTTGCCGTCGGTGCGCTGTTTGCCGTTGGATTGGGATAAGCCAAGGGGCATTCGTGAGGCCGGGAGGGGGGTTGAGTGAAGAGATTCCGAAAAGATGGCGTGGGTAGGCGCGCATAGAGGCCATGTCGGTTGTCGGGGCGGCCGATTCATCGGGCAGGAGAACTGACCCATGACGCCGACCGCTGTAAATCCACTTCAACATCCCGTTCCCGGATCCACGAACCCGACGGCCATGCCCGATCTTGTGCCGCCACCCCGGCCGGCACCGGCCGGGGACGGGGGCGTTTTGCGCAAGCGGGCGGTGGCGCTGTTTACGTTTCTGCGGGAGCTGGTGAGCCTGCGGACGACGGTGGTGAGAAATTGCGAGAGTTATGATCGGGTGCTGTGGATTGACGAGGTGCCGCGGGAGGCGGAATGCGATTGCATCGCGTTTCGGGCGCCGCGGGGGGACGAGGCGGAGGAGTGGTGGTTGCAGGTGCGCAAGCCGGTGTTTTCGGAGCCGCCGGCGGCGCCGGACGGGCTGGCGGACTGGCTGGGTCCGGAAGATCTGGCGGATTCGTCGGCGGAGGCGCCGCGGCTTTTGGAAAAGATCGAGGTGCCGCACCCGCACGATCCGCGCCAGGGCATTCCCGGGGACGACGACGGCGGGGTCGTGCTGCCGGCGGTGAAGCTGGAAGACCACCCGGAGGTGCGGCAGGAGTGGGAGCGGTACGTCGCGGGCAAGTGGCGGCCGTGGGCGGAGGAGGACCGGCGGAAGCGCCGCGTGCTGGCGATCTACACCGACCTGTTCTCGCTGTACCAGCAGCAGAAAGAATTGGGCGAATCCTATGAAGTGGTGATGGCGCTGGGGCAGTTGCGGTGGATGCCCAAGCCGGGCGTGGAGGTGAACCGCCACGTGGTGGCGGTGCAGACGAACGTCGAATTCGACGCGCGGCGCGGGGTGATCACCGTCGGGCCGGCGGCGGAGGGGGCCAAGCCGCGGCTGGAAGAGGACATGCTGGAGCTGGACGAGCGGCCGGGGCCGGACGTGCTGACGGCGCTGGAGCAGCAGGTCGCGCAGTGCGAGGACGACGTGTGGCGGAACGACCAGATGGTGGGGGCGATCAAGTCGTTCGTCCATTCGCTGGGCAACGGGGAGGGGGCGTACGAGCACGACCTGGCGCCTGTCGCCAAGGCGACGGCGGCGCCGCAGGCGCGGTGGGCGCCGGCGGTGATTCTGCGGCGGCGGACCGAGCAGGGGCTGCTGCAGATCTACGGGAAGATCCTGGAGGATTTGAAGAAGCAGGCGGACGTGCCGGAGGGGCTGGTGCCGCTGGTGGAGATCGGGACGCAGGGGCGGACGCGCGGCGAGGCTGCGGCGGCGGGGGATGCCGACGGCGGGGAGCTGTTGTTCCCGCTGCACTTCAACGACGAGCAGCGGGAGATCGTTCGGCGGCTGGGGCAGCAGTGCGGGGTGGTGGTGCAGGGGCCGCCGGGCACGGGCAAGTCGCACACGATCGTGAACCTCGTGTGCCACCTGCTGGCGCAGGGCAAGCGCGTGCTGGTGACCAGCCACGCGCCGCGGGCGCTGCGGGTGCTGAAGGAGAAGATCCCGCAGGCGATCTCGGACATGTGCGTGGTGCTTCTGGGGAACGACAGGACGGCGCTGACGGAGCTGGAGTCGTCGGTGGAGGTGATCACCAAGCAGCTCAACGCGTGGGACCCGCGGACGCGGGAGGCGGCTATCGCGGAGGTCGAGCGGCAGCTCGCGGCGCTGCGGGCGCGGGCGGCGGAGGTGGACCAGAGCCTGCGCGCCTGCCGGGAGAGCGACACGCGCGAGCACCCGGCCCTGCCGGGCGGCTACGGCGGGACGCTCCAGGCGATCGCGCAGAAGCTGCGGGCGAATCAGGGGCGGTTCGGGTGGATCGCGCCGTTCGTGCAGGGGATTGAGCCCGAAGAGCTGCCGGAGCAGCCGGGGCTGAACGACGTGGAGATGTTCGAGCTGCTGCACGGGTTACGTGCGGTGGACGCGCAGCGGCGGAAGGATTTTGAGCGCGAGCTGCCGCCGTCCGAGGAGGCGCCGGCGCCGGGCGAGGTGGCGAAGCTGGCGGAGGAGGAGAAGCAGTGGCGCGAGGCGGCCGAGGCGGCGGAGCAGGCGAACGCCGCCGCGCCGGGGTCGGCGATTCCCGACGCGGGCGTGGACCGGGAGACGCTGTCGGAGCTTTGCGAGCTGATTGATCGTGTGATGCGGCAGAGCGCGGAGATGGCGTCGCACCACTTCCCGTGGGTGCCGCGCCTGGCTCGGGACGTGCGCGCGGGGCAGTACGAGCCGTGGCGGCTGCTGGCGGAGCAGACGCGGTCCAAGCTGGCGGCGATCAGGCGCCAGCCGGAGCGTGTGTACGAGTTGGAGGGGATCGGTCTGGGCGATGCGGACGTTCCCACGCTGCGCGACGACGTGAACCTGATCTGCGGGCACCTGGACGAGGGCGGGAAGCTGAAGCAGTTCTTCCGCTACGTCTCGCCGGCAAAGGAGCGGCGGTACATCTTCCAGAACGTGCAGCTCGGCGGGAAGCGGGTGAAGACGGCCGAGGCGCTCAAGCAATTGCAGGCTTGGGCGGAGGTGCAGTTCCAGTTCCACGAGCTGGGCAAGCTGTGGGCGGACGCGGCCGAGGCGCCGCAGGGGCCGGTGCAGCGGCGGCTGCCGATGTGGAACGAGCGGTGCTCGATCATCGAGGGCGCCGAGCTGTTGAGCAAGGCGATCCAGCGGGCGCGCGAGCTGGTGCAGCGGTTCCCGGCGGGGGTGTCGCCGGATTGGAACGACGCGGAGAAGCTGAAGGCGTTTCACGGGCAGCTCAAGGTGTTGCTGGTTCGGAGGGAGTACGCGGCGCGGAAGCAGGCGCTCGATGCGCTGGCCGAGCGCGCGGCCCGGCGGGCGGAGGCGGGGGCGTCGCACCCGGTGGCGGGAAGGATCGCCGATGCCCTGCAGAAGCGGGACGCGGCGGCATACCAGGCGGCGTTCGACGAAGTGGAATCGCTGCGCGCGTCGCGGGAGAAGTGGGCCCGCAGCGGCGAATTGCTCAAAAAGCTCTCGCAGCACCTGCCGAAGCTCGCCAAGGCATTGTCGGACGATCCGCTCGACGCCGCCTGGGACGAGCGGCTGGCGCGGCTCAACGACGCGTGGTTGTGGCTGCGGGCCGACCGGTGGCTCAAGCTTCAACTGGACCCGAGCTACTTCGACCACCTCCAGTCGGAGCGCAAGGCGCTGCAGGAGCAGATCCAGGCGGCGATGGTGAAGCTGGCGTCGGAAAAGGCGTGGTTCCACTGCATGAGCCGCATGACGCCGACCGAGGAGACGTACCTCAAGGCGTGGATGCAGGCGGTGCGCAACATCGGGGCCGGCACGGGCAAGCGGGCGGCGCGGTTCCGCAAGGTGGCGCGGCAGACGCTGGAGAAGTGCCGCTCGGCGATCCCGGCGTGGATCATGCCGATCCACCGCCTGGCCGAGACGATCACGCCCGGCGAGGACCTGTTCGACGTGGTGATCGTGGACGAGGCCAGCCAGAGCGGCGCCGAGGCGTTGTTCCTGCACTACGTGGGGAAGAAGATCATCATCGTCGGGGACGACAAGCAGATCGCTCCGTACAACGTGGGGATCAACCGCGACGACGTCGAGCTGCTGCGGCACCGGCACATCAAGGACCTGCCGCTGAGCGATTATTTCGACCTGGAACACAGCTTCTTCGACCAGGCGTACCTGCGGTTCGGAAACCGGATCCGGCTGTGCGAGCACTTCCGGTGCATGCCGGAGATCATCCAGTTCTCGAACAACCTGTGTTACGCCAACGAGCCGCTGCTGCCGCTGCGGCAGTACGGGGCGGGGCGCGTGGAGCCGGTGGTGGTGGCGCGGCACGTGGCGGGCGCGGCGATGGAGGGGACGTCGCCGACGGTGGTGAACCGCGCCGAGGCGGAGGCGATTGTCCGGCAGATCGCCAAGCTCGTGGCGGACCCGGCGTACGACGGCAAGACGTTCGGCGTGATCTCGCTGCTGGGGGAGAAGCAGGCGCGGCTGATCGAGCAGAAGCTGCTGCACGTGATCGGGCCGGAGGAAGTGGACCGGCGGCGGCTGATCTGCGGCGACGCGTACTCGTTCCAGGGGGACGAGCGGCACGTGATGTTCATCAGCCTGGTTGTCGCGCCCGACGAATCGCGGCGGCTGGCGACGCTGACGCAGGCGGCGGACGAGCGGCGGTTCAACGTCGCGGTGAGCCGGGCGCGCGACCAGCTCTGGCTGTTCCACAGCGTGTCGCCGGATGATTTGTCGCAGAAATGTCTGCGGCGGCAGCTGCTGGATTACTGCCTGAACCCGCAGGTGCCGCAGGAGGACGCCGGCGAGCAGCCGCAGATCGCGGCGGTGGAGAACGCGGCGGCGGCCGACCGGTCGCGCGTCCCGGCGCCGGCGCCGTTCGAGAGCTGGCTGGAGGTGGAAGTGTTCCTGGAAGTGCGCCGGCGCGGGTACCGGGTGCTGCCGCAGCACGCGTTCGCGGGATACAAGATCGACCTGGTGGTGACGGGCAGCCACGGGCGTCTGGCGGTGGAGTGCGACGGGCAGGAGTGGCAGGGGCAGGAACGCTATGAGGCGGACATGGGCCGCCAGCGCCAGCTCGAGCGGTGCGGGTGGCGGTTCTGGCGGGTGCGCGGGGGGGCGTTCTACCGGAACCCGGAGGCGGCGCTGGAGCCGTTGTGGGATTTGTTGGAGAAGCAGGGGATTCGGGCGGAGGGGGCGGGCGCGCGCGTCGCGCCTCGGGTGCAGAAGGCTGAGGTGATTGCGGAGGAGGCGGGGGGGCGGAAGGTCGCTGTGAAGCGCGTTGCGCGTCGAGCGTGACGCGAAAACCGGCCCGGGGACGGGCGGGCTCGCTTAGGTGCCGGGCTGCGGGCGTCAACGGCGGCGCACTCCCGAGGCGGCGGTGGCCACGATCGCGGCCATCGCGCCGGCGGCGAGGACGGCGCCCGCGCCGGCCGCCGCCCGAGAGCGCCGCGTGTCGCTGATCGGTACGTAAGGCGTGGAGCCGGGGTCGAGGATCTGGATGTTGCCGTTTTGCGCGAGGCTGGCCTGGAAGTGTTTGAGGCTGGCCTGGTTTTCGCCGAGCTTGTGCTTCAGTTCTTCGATGTCGGCACGCGCCTGGACGATCTTCTCCTGCGCGGCGCCGTACTTGTTGGCCCTGGCCTGGAGGATTTCGTAGCGGCGCTCCGCCTCGCGCAGCTCTCCGCGCAGCCGCTCCAGGTGCGCCGCGTCGCTCTCGTGATCGATCATCAGCAAGGCCGTACGGGGATCGAGCCGGGCGGGGTCGGCCTCGGAGCGCGCGGGGCTGGTCGCCGGGTTCTGCCCCTGAGGCTCGGCCGGCGACTGGACGGCTTTTAGCGCGCCCTCGGCGTAGGCCTTTTGCAGCTCCACGTCGGCGAGCTGCTCGCGGTAGCGGCCGTAGATGGCGGCCAGGTCGTCGGACCCGCGCTCCTGCACGCCGCGGAGCGTCTGTCGGATATCCTGCTCCTTGACGGCAATCTGCTGGCGAAGGCGGCTGGCCTCGTCAGTCAGGTTGGCGACCTTATAGCTCAGCGGCTGGCCGCCCGCTTCCTCGGAGACGACCTGGAAGGCGTGGATCATCTCCTTGACGGCGACCTGGGCGGCGGCGGGGTTTTCGTCGGTGAAGGCGACGAAGATCAGGCCGGCGTCGTTGTACGGCATCGTGACGTCCAGCGCCTTATGAAAGTCGGCCTTGGCGTCGGGGCTCATGCCGCGGCTGAACTGCCGCCACTGCGGGCTGGTCATCGCCATTTCGATGACCCGCTGGCTGTGGATGCGGGCCATCTGTTCCAGGACGTACTGGCGGTACATGGGGACGACCACCGGCTGATAGCCCAGGTCGCTGACGACGGGATTGATGTTGATGACGCCGTCGCTGCGGTACAGCACCCGCCCGGTGCGGTAGCCGAGCAGCGCGGCGGCGACGGCGGCAAAGAGGAACAGCACCGTCGCCAGGGTAAAGGGGAAGCGGCGGCGCGGTTGTGGGGCGGCGGGGGTGGTTTGTGCCATGGGAACCTCCCTGCGGGAAAGCTGACTTGGTGTCGAGGGGCATTGTAACGCTTTGATCCCGCGGGCGAACAAGGATTCAAGGAGGGTTACAGTGGGTTTACTTGCCACGGGGCGGCGGCGGCCATACCTTGCGGGGGGATGAGTGAGCAGACGTCCAGCGGCGCTTCGGTTGTTGGGAAGGCGAAGGACGGCGGGGCGGGGGCGGCCGCGCCGCTTTCGCCGGCGATGCGGCAGTATCGGCAGTTTAAGGAGCAGCATCCGGGGTACGTGCTGTTCTTTCGGATGGGGGATTTTTACGAGATGTTCTGGGAGGACGCGAAGCTGGCGGCCAAGGTGCTGGGGGTGGCGCTGACGAGCCGGCAGAAGGGGGCGGACGGGGACGCGATCCCGATGGCGGGTGTGCCGTTCCACGCGGTGGAGAGCTATCTGCGGCGGATGATCGCGGCGGGGTACAAGGTCGCGATCTGCGAGCAGATGGAAGACCCGGCGACGGCCAAGGGCGTGGTCCGGCGCGAGGTCGTGCGGCTGATGACGCCGGGGACGCTCACGGATGACCCGCTGCTGGATGGGCGAGCGGATAACTACCTGGCCGGCGTGGCTTTCCACGTGACCAAGGGCGGCGGGTACAAGGCGGGACTGGCGTGGGTGGAGTTGAGCACGGGGGCGTGCGTGGCGATGAGCGGAGGGGAGGGGCAGGTGCTCGATGAGATCGCGCGGCTGCGGCCGGCGGAGGTGGTGGTGCCGGAGCTGGCGTCGGGGCAGCCGCACGCGATCAAGAAGGCGATCGAGGGGCTGGGGGTCAGGTCGATCACGCCGCGGCCGGGGTGGCAGTTCACGGTGCATCATTCGAAGGAGCAGATCGCCAAGCAATGGCAGGCGCGCACGGCGGGGGGGTTTGGGTTTGCGGATGATGATCCGGCGGTGCTGGCGGCGGGGGCGGTGCTGACGTACCTGGAAGAGACCCAGAAGGGGGGTGTGGTCCACCTGCGGCCACTGCGGCGGCACGTGGTGGAGGATTATCTCAGCATCGACCCGGTGAGCTGGCGCAGTCTGGAGGTGGAGCGAACGGTGCGCAGCGGGGGGACGGAGGGGACGCTCCTGTCGGCCGTCGATCGCACGTGTACGAGCATGGGCGGGCGGCTGCTGCGGCAGTGGCTGCGGTATCCGCTGCGGGATGTGGAGCATATCGGGGCGCGGCAGGGGGCGATCGCGGCGTTGCTGGAGTCGCCGGCGGGGTTGAAGGAGGTGATCGCGTGTCTCGATGACGTGTGCGACATCGAGCGGATTATCGGGCGGATCGCGGTGGGGCGGGCGAGCCCGCGGGATCTGGCGGGGCTGGGGCGGTGTTTGACGGGGTTGCCGGAATTGTTTGAGAAGTTGTCGGCGATGGGGCGGGCGGAGGATGTGGCGAAGGAGTTGCTGGGGTTGAGGGAATTCTGTTCCGAGCGGGCGAAGTACCTGGCAGGGACGATCAAGGCGGACCCGCCGCCGCATTTGCGGGACGGGGGGGTGATCGCGGACGGGTTTGACGCGGAGTTGGACCGGCTGCGCGATATCGGCACCAACAGCCAGCAATGGCTGGCGCGGTACCAGGCGCGGCTGGCGGGGGAGTCGAACATTCCGTCGCTGAAGGTGGGGTACAACAAGGTGTTTGGGTACTATATCGAAGTCACTAATGCCCATAAGGAGAAGGTGCCATCGGGGTGGACGCGGAAGCAGACGACGACGAATACCGAGCGGTACATTACGGAGGAGTTGAAGAAGTTCGAGGAGGAGGCGCTGGGGGCGCAGGACAAGGCGGTGGCACTGGAGCAGGCGCTGTTCGAGAAGATCCGGCAGGAGCTGCTGCCGTCCGTGCAGACGTTTCAGGAGTTGGCGGAGGGGTTGGCGCGGCTGGATGTATTGAGCGGGCTGGCGGCTTTAGCGCAGGAGCGGCGGTATTGCCGGCCGGAGATTGCGGAGGGGCGGGTGCTTGAGATTGTCGATGGGCGGCACCCGGTGTTGGAGCAGCAGTTGGGGAGCGAGTTTGTCGCGAACGACGCTCGGTTTGGGGAGGAGGATTCGCTGCTGCTGATTACGGGGCCGAACATGGCGGGGAAGAGCACTTACATCCGGCAGGTGGCGCTGATCGCGATGCTGGCGCAGGTGGGGTCGTACGTGCCGGCGAAGTCGGCGACGGTGGGGCTGGTGGACCGGCTGTTCACGCGGATCGGGGCGAGCGACGAATTGCACGCGGGGCAGTCCACGTTCATGGTCGAGATGACCGAGACGGCGAACATTTTGAATAATGCGACGGAGCGGTCGCTGGTGATCCTGGACGAGATCGGGCGGGGGACGAGCACGCTGGATGGACTGTCGCTGGCGTGGGCGATCGCGGAGCACATCGCGGGGACGGTGCGGTGCCGGACGCTGTTCGCGACGCATTACCACGAGCTGACGGATTTGGCCCAGCGGTTCCAGGGGGTGAGAAATCTGAACGTGGCGGTGCGGGAGTGGGAGGATCAGGTCATTTTCCTGCACCGGATCGTGGAAGGGGGGACGGACCGGTCGTACGGGATACACGTGGCGCGGCTGGCGGGGGTGCCGAAGGCGGTGCTGGAGCGGGCGAGGCAGTTGCTGGGGGAGCTGGCGGTGCATCACGTCGGATCTACGCCGGCGGGGCGGTCGAAGATGAGGAAGGCGGCGGAGGCGAACCAGATGGCGCTGTTTTCCGATCCGGGGCTGGAACTGCTCAAAGCGCTGGGCGGGGCAGACGTGGAGCGGTTGACGCCGATACAGGCGTTTGAATTGCTGAGGGAGTGGAAAGAAAAGTTTGCCAACTAGGGTTGTGGGAACGGGGGCGGTAACCGGCGGGATACCGGCTTACCTGTTCGTGCGTTCTTGCCGCGCGGGGTGCGTGCGGCCTACTGTGCCGTCGCGGGGTGGCACGAAAGCAGGAGCGTGCGATGATTCTCATCACGGGCGGGACCGGCGCGGTCGGGTCGGAACTGGTGAAAATTCTGTTGGCGCGGGGGGCAAAGGTGCGCGTGATGGTGCGCAATCCGGACAAGGCGGCGGGGCTGCGGGGCTCGGGGGTTGAGCTGGCAAAGGGGGATTTTGCCGATCCGGCGTCGATGGAAAGCGCGATGCGGGGGTGCGAGCGGGCGTTTCTGCTGCCGCCGGTGGATCAGGGGATGGTGGCAGCGCAGGAGGCGTTCATCGACGCGGTGAAGCGCGCCGGCGTGCGGCACGTCGTCAAGCTCTCGGCCGTGGGGGCGCGGCTGGGGGCGCCGCACCGGTTTGGGGACTGGCACGGGCGCGGGGAGGAGTATCTGAAGAAGTCGGGGGTTGGCTGGACGATGCTGCGGCCGAGCTTTTTCATGCAGAACTGGCTGACGATGGCCGAGATGGTGAAGGCGGGGACGATTTACCTGCCGTGCGGGGAGGGGAAGGCGCCGTTCGTGGACGTGCGGGACATTGCCGCGGTGGCGGCCGGGGCGCTGGCGAGCGAGGGGCACGGCGGGAAGGTGTACGACGTGACCGGGCCGGCGGCGCTGGGGTATGCGGAGGTGGCGGCGATCTTTTCGCGCGTCCTGGGTCGGGCGGTGAAGTACGTGGACGTGCCGGCGGAAGCGGCGAAGCAGTCGATGATGGGGGCTGGCATGCCGGAGTGGCTGGCGGAGGGGATCAACGAGTTGAACGCGGAGATGAAGGCCGGGAGTTTCTCGCGGGTGACGTCGGTGGTGCGGGAGGTCGGCGGGAAGGAGGCGGTGACGGCAGAGCAGTTCATCCGGGAGAACGCGAAGGCGTTTGGGGGCTGAGCGGGGCGGGGTGCGGGGAAACCTTGAAACCGAACAGACACGTCAGGCGCCGGCGGGGCCATTTTGCTTGACAACCCCTTCGCCTCCGGGTGGGATGCGCACGCCCTTCTGGAGAGGGGTTTGGGTGAGCATGCCAGGGATTTGGACGAGCGAGAAGATTCTGTCGTTGGCGCCGGACGCCGCGTCGGCGGCGGCGGGGAAGGGGCTGGCGTCGGCGCGGAAGTGGGTGTCGCTGGGGCGGAGCGAGCGGGCGATCTGGGGGGAGTGTCAGGGGAGTGGGGCCAAGCCGTACCAGACGCGAATTGATTTGTCGGAGCCGGCGTTTAAGTGCACGTGCCCGAGCCGGAAGTTTCCGTGCAAGCATGGGATTGGGTTGTTTCTCTTGGCCGATGCTCAGCCCGGGGCGTTTAAGGATGGCGGCGAGCCGGCGTGGGTGACGGAGTGGCTCGCCTCGCGGGCGGAGCGGGGGGAGAAGAAGGCGAAGAAAGTGGGAGATGCCGCGGCGACGCCGGTGGACCCGGCGGCGGCGGCGAGACGGGCGGCGGAGCGGCGGAAGAAAGTGCTGGGCGGCATTGACGAGCTGGAGCTTTGGTTGAAAGACCTGGTGCGGCATGGACTGGCGGCGGCGCAGGGGAAGCCTTACGCCTTCTGGGAGGGCATCGCGGCGCGCATGGTCGATGCGCAGGCACCGGGGCTGGGGCGCATGCTGCGGGAGAGCGCGGGGATTGCGGCGACCGGCGGCGCGTGGGCGGAGCGATTGCTGGAGCGCGTGGGGACGATGTACCTGGCGGCGGAGGGGTTTCGGCGGATTGAGGCGCTGCCGTTGGAAGCGGCGGCGGATTTGCGGGAGGCGATCGGGTTTACGCAGCGGCAGGAAGAGGTGCTGGCGGCGGGGACGGCAGTGACGGATCGGTGGCTGGTGCTGGGGCAGCGCGTGGAGGAGGAGGAGCGGCTGCGCGTGCAGCGGACGTGGCTGTGGGGTGGCGAGAGCGGCCGGGCGGCGCTGGTGCTGGCGTTCGCGCACCACAGCCAGATGTTGGAGACGACGCTGGTGCCGGGGGCGGTCGTTGAGGCGGACCTTGTGTTTTATCCGGGGGCGTGGCCGCTGCGGGCGCTAATTGCGGAGCGGCGGGGAATGGCGGCGGAGATCAAGGGTGAGTGGCCGGCGGCGCTGGGGTTTGGATCGATCGGCGCGGCGATCTCGGCGTATTCGGCCGCGGTGGCGAAGAGCCCGTGGATCGAGCGGTTTCCGCTGGCGCTGCGCGGCGTGGTGTCGGTGAGGCGCGAGGGGCAATGGCGGATCGTGGATGAAGGAGGCGACGAGCTCCGAGTAATGCCGGGGTACGGGAAGGGATGGGAACTGCTGGCCGTGAGCGGTGGTAGCGGAGTGGGCGTGTTCGGCGAGTGGGACGGGCGGAATCTGTTGCCGCTGGGCGTGCAGGCGGGCGGGCGGTTCGTGGGATTTTGACGGGGTCACGGATGGAATTGTGGCGGGAACTGGTGAAGGCGGCGCTGCTGGGAACCGAGCGGGAACGCTCCGCGCCGGCGACGACGGCGGGACCGCTGGGTGAGGTGGTCGGAAGGCTGAACGGGACGGACGCCGAGGGGCGGCTGCTGGCGGCGGCGGCAGTGGTGTGGGCCTACCGTCGGGCGGGGCAGGGGGTGGCCAAGGCGGACGAATCGCAAAGGACGTTGCCGGCCGAAGACGAGGAGTGGCTGCGCGTATCGGGGCGTGCGGGCGCGCAGCTTGGGTTGATGCTTGGCGGCGAGCACGGGGAACTGCTCGGCGAGTGGCTCGCGGCGGCGGCGAGTGCCCGAAAGCGCGCTCCCGAGGAGTGGCTGCCGGCGCTTTTGCATGCGGGGAAGACGCAGGAATCTTTGAGGGACCTGGTACTTGCGGTGGCGGGAGAGCGGGGGCGGTGGCTGGGCGCGCAGAATCCGGAATGGGGCTACGCAAGCCGCGGTTCGTTCGATGAGGCCCTGTGGGAGAGGGGCAGGTTGGACGAGCGGGTGGCGGTGTTGCGGGAAGTGAGGCGGAAGGACGCCGGGCGCGGGAGGGAATGGCTGGCCGGCGTGTGGGAAAAGGAATCGCCGGACGATCGGCCGAAACTGGTGGGGTGTTTGGCCATCGGGCTGGGGATGGACGACGAGCCGCTCCTCGAGTCAATGCTGGACGACGGGCGGAAGGAAGTGAGGAAGGCGGCGGCGAACCTGCTGTCGCTGCTGGCGGGGTCGCGCCTGGTCAAGCGAATGATCGAGCGGGTGGAGCCGCTGTTTGAGGGGAGCGGCGGAAAGCGGTTGAGGCTGGCGGTGAAGCTGCCGGCGGCGTGCGACGCGGGGATGGTTCGCGACGGCGTCGAGCGCAAGCCGCAGGGCGGGTACGGCGAGCGGGCGTGGTGGCTGGTGCAGATGCTGGCGGACGTGCCGCCGGGGGTGTGGGCAAAGAAATGGGGCAAGGCGGCGGGCGAACTCGTGGCGGCAGTGCAGGGGGAATTCGCGGAGGAGGTGTGGGAGGGGTGGGGGCGGGCGGCGTTGCGGCACCGGGACGCGGCGTGGGCGGAGCCAATCCTGACGGCGGCGGTCGGGCGGTGGACGAAGGACGACAGCCCCGTTGCGCTGGACGTGCTGGCAGATCTGGTCGGGTTGATGGCGGCGCGGCGGCGCGAAGAGTGGCTGATCGGGCTTGTGAAATCGGGTCCGGCGCAAGCGGCGGCGCTGCTGGGGCAGAGCAAGTTCGCGTGGGGCGAGCGGCTGACGCTAGAGGTGTTGGCGTACCTTCAATCGCAGGCGGCGAAGGCGGATTACCAGACGTTCTGGCGGTGGAGCGCCGTCATGAAACAGGCGGGGACGAGAATGGATCCGGCGTTAGCCGGCGACGCGGCGGCCGGTTGGCCCGCCGAAGGAAAGGGTTGGGGGTTGTGGAAGTCGGGGGTGGAGCAGATGCTGGCGGCGCTTCAATTCCGCCGCGACATGCTCGAGGCGATCAAGGAGGCGTAATGAGCAAGCAGGCCAAGTCGGCTGTGGCGGACGCGGCGGCGGGGAACGGTGAGGGGAGCGGGGTGCTGCGCCAGCACGCCGAGCAGCAGTTCGCGGGGGAGTTGGCGGCGCTGGCTCGGGCGGACGATCGGCCGCGGCCGCCGAACTGGAAGCTGTCGCCGTGGGCGGTGGCGACGTACCTGATGGGCGGGACGCTGGATGATGGGTCGGTGATTACGCCGAAGTACGTCGGCAGCCGGCGGCTGATGGAGATTGCCATCGCGACGCTGGCGACCGACCGGGCGCTGCTGCTGCTGGGCGTGCCGGGGACGGCCAAGACGTGGGTGAGCGAGCACCTGGCGGCGGCGATCAGCGGGGATTCGACGCTGCTGGTGCAGGGGACGGCGGGGACGGCCGAAGAGGCGATCCGCTACGGCTGGAATTATGCGCGGCTGCTGGCGGAGGGGCCTTCGAAGGCGGCGCTGGTGCCCAGCCCCGTCATGCGGGCGATGGCGGAGGGGAAGGTGGCGCGCGTGGAGGAGCTGACGCGGATTCCGGCCGACGTGCAGGACACGCTGATCACGATTTTGTCGGAGAAGACGCTGCCGATCCCGGAATTGAACGGCGAGGTGCAGGCGAGCAAGGGGTTCAACGTGATCGCGACGGCGAACAACCGCGACCGCGGCGTGAACGAGCTTTCGAGCGCGCTGCGGCGGCGGTTCAACACGGTGATTTTGCCGGTGCCGGAGAGTGCGGAGGAGGAGGTGCAGATCGTGCAGCGGCGGGTGGAGCAGCTCGGGCGGGCGCTGGAGCTGCCGGCGGAGCCGGCGGCGCTGGAGGAGATTCGCCGGGTGGTCACCGTGTTCAGGGAATTGAGGGACGGGAAGACGGCGGACGGGAAGACGAAGTTGAAAAGCCCTAGCGGGACGATGAGCACGGCCGAGGCGATCAGCGTGATCAACAACGGGCAGGCGCTGGCGGCGCATTTTGGGGACGGGCGGCTGCGCGCGGGGGACGTGGCGGCGGGGCTGGTGGGGTCGGTGGTGAAGGATCCGGTGCAGGACCGGGTGGTGTGGCAGGAGTATCTGGAGACGGTGTGCAAGGAGAGGGAGGGGTGGAAGGATTTGTATCGGGCGTGTCGGGAGGTGTTGTAGGGATTGCTTTCGAAGAAATATAACCGCGGAGACGCAGAGGACGCAGAGAAGAAAGACGTATGAGCATCGAACTTGTCCATCCGAACGGCGAAGAGTTTCACCTGTCCGATGTGGGCTGGCGGGCGGTGCTCCGGCTGGCGCGGCGTTACGGGTGGGAGCCGGCGGGGCGGACGGAGGAGATGGGGTCGTTCAGCCGGGAGGAGGCGGAGGGGTTTGCGGAGGCGGTGGAGCGGGGGTTGGCGGAGGCGAGCGTGTTGCCGAAGCCGACCAGGCGCGAGGTCGAGGAGATGAGCGAGGAGGAGGCACTGCCGTACGTGTTTTCGGGGAGGAGCGAGGGGCACTGGCGGGGGTTGACGGCGTTCTGCCGGCGGGGCGGTTTTGCGGTGAGGTCGAGCCGGAGGGGCGGGTAGGTGGGTGAGGGCGTTCACATTTTCGGCGTTCGGCACCACGGGCCTGGATCGGCGCGGAGTTTGGTGAGGGCGCTGGATGAGTTGGGGCCGGATATTGTGCTGGTGGAGGGGCCGCCGGATGCGGAGGGAGTATTGGAGTTAGCGGGGCACGAGGGGATGAAGCCGCCGGTGGCGATGTTGGTGTACGTGCCGGAGAAGCCGCGGCGGGCGGTGTATTACCCGCTGGCGGCGTTTTCGCCGGAGTGGCAGGCGATCCGGTATGCGCTGCGCGCGAAGGTGCCGGTGCGGTTCATGGATTTGCCGCAGGCGATTCAGATGGCGGAGGAGGAGGGGGAGAAGAAGGAAGAGGCGGTGGTGCCGGCGGCGGAGAGAGTGGCGCCGGAAGAGGCGGGGGGCGCGGAGGGTGTCGCGAAGGCGGTCGAGGCGCGGCGAGATCCGCTGCAGTTTCTGGCGGAGGCGGCGGGGTACAGCGATGGGGAGCGGTGGTGGGAGCACGTCGTCGAGGAGCGGCAGGAGAGCGGGGAGGTGTTCGCGGCGATATTGGAAGCGATGACGGCGCTGCGGAATTCGGGCGTGGCGGGCACGCCGAGCGAGGCCGAGGCGCTCCGGGAGTCGCGCCGCGAGGCGTACATGCGGCAGACGATCCGGGCGGCGCGGAAGGAGGGGTTTGCGCGGATCGCGGTGGTGTGCGGGGCGTGGCACGCGCCGGTGCTGGTGCCGGAGAAAATGCCGGCGGCCAAAGACGATGCGGCGGTGCTCAAGGGGCTGGCGAAGGTGAAGGTGGCGGCGACGTGGGTGCCGTGGACGCACGGGCGGTTGACGTTCAGCAGCGGGTATGGGGCGGGGGTGGGGTCGCCGGGGTGGTATCAGCATTTGTGGGAGCGAGGCTCAAAATCACCCTCACCCCAGCCCTCTCCCGGACTACCGGGAGAGGGGGACAGAGAGTCGCGGCGGTCGAGCATTCATTGGATGACGCGGGTGGCGCATCTGCTGCGCGGGGAGGATTTGGATGCTTCGTCGGCGTCGGTGATTGAGTCGGTGCGGTTGGCGGAGACGCTGGCGTCGATGCGGGGGCGGTGGCTGCCGGGGCTGGCGGAGTTGAACGAGGCGTCGCTGGCGGTGCTGTGTCAGGGGAACGATGCGCCGATGCGGCTGATCCATCGCCGGCTGATCGTTGGCGAGGCGATGGGGGCGGTGCCGGAGGAGACGCCGGCGGTGCCGTTGCAGCAGGACCTGTTGCGCGAGCAGAAGCGGCTAAGACTGGCGGCGGAAGCGGATGAGCGGGCGCTGGACCTGGATTTGCGCAAGGAGACGGACCTGGAGCGGAGCTATCTGCTGCATCGCCTGGGGTTGCTCGGGATCGCGTGGGGGGCGGCCGAGCGCGTGCACGGGAAGGCGGGGACGTTTCACGAAGTGTGGCGATTGCAATGGAAGCCGGAATTCGCCGTGGACGTGATCGCGGCGGCGGCGTGGGGGAACACGGTGATGGATGCCGCTGCGGCATACGCGCGCGACGCGGCGGAAAAAGCCGGGGGGCTGCCGGCGATCACGACGCTCTTGGAGAAGGTGCTGTTGTCGAACCTGTCGGACGCCGTGGAACACGTGATGCGGCGGGTGCAGGCGATCTCGGCGGTGGCGAGCGACGTGACGCACCTGATGGCGGCGCTGCCGCCGATGGCCGGCGTCATGCGCTACGGCAACGTGCGGCAGACGGACACGGGGATGATCGCCCACGTGATCGACGGACTGGTGACGCGGATCTGCATCGGGCTGCCGCCGGCGACGGCATCGCTGAATGATGAGGCGGCGGCGGCGATGTTCGGGCACGTGATGAGCACAAATGCGGCGGTGTCGCTGCTTCAAAATCCGGAGCATTTGTCGGCGTGGCAGGGGGTGCTGAGGCAACTGGCGGACCAGGAGAACCTGCACGGGCTGGTCGCCGGGCGCGCCGTGCGGCTGCTGCTGAACGGCGGCGTGTTCTCGGCGGACGAGGCGGCGCGGCGGATGGGACTGGCGCTCTCGCCCGGCGGCGAGCCGTCGCACGCGGCGGCGTGGGTCGAAGGGTTTTTGAAGGGGAGCGGGCTGCTCCTGCTGCATGATGAGCCGCTGTGGGCGGTGATCGATCGGTGGGTAAGTGAATTGCCGGGCGAGACATTCACGGCGGTGCTGCCGCTGCTGCGCCGGACCTTTTCGACGTTCGCGCCGCCGGAGCGGCGGCAGATGGGCGAGCGGGTGAGGCGCGGCAGGATCGGGCAGGCGGCGCAAGCGGCGGACGCGGAGGCGATTGACGCCGCGCGGGCCGGGGCGGTGTTGCCGTTGATCCGGATGTTGCTGGGCGTGTGAATTCCGAACCGCTTCAGGGACGCCCCGGCGGGTTGCCGCTGCCGGATTGATTGCCCGGCGGTGCGATCGGGAAACCGGTCTGCTCACGATTACGTCGTTGGGAGCGAAGGGCGATCCAGATTGCGACCCCGATGGCGGCCAGGATCGCCGCTGCTACGACGAATGCAACCAGCAGGATCAGGAGTTCTGTAACGCCGGGGACCATCATGCCCATGGGTCACAGGGTACATGGGAGGTCGATTTTCCGCGGTAGAAATCCCCGATTCCTGCTTCTTTGGGAGGCTGTCCGCCCTTTTGTGCCGCCGGGCCGGTAAAAGTTGGTGGGACGGGGGTGCCGGCCGGTAGAATGGCCGGCGCTAATTGCGCCTCGGATCGTAACCTCTACCCCCTGCACTCTCCCGGCGTACCGGGGGAGAGAGGTAGATGGGGCAACAAGCGGTTCCGGATGAAATTGCGCGGGCGAATCAGTTTCGTAGTTGTGGCGGGTTGCGCCTTGGCGTGGGGGGGCGCGCTTGCGCAGGAGGCGACGACGACCCGGGCGGCCGGCGGGGGGATGATCGCATTGGATTTTCCCGAGGAGGGGATGGAGCTCAAGACGCTTGCCGACGCGGTGAGCCGCCGGCTGGGGGTGCCGATTCTTTATGACGAATCGATCACTAACAAGAAGGTGATCATCCGTGTGCCGGTGGACGTGCCGGAGGGCGCGCTGATGGGGGTGCTCCAGAGCGCGCTGCGGATGAAAGGGATGGCGCTGGTCGATGCGGAGCCGGCGGGGTGGAAGCAGATCGTGTTGGCGCAGAGCCTGGCGGCGGTGGCGCGGCCGGCGACGGGGCCGGTGACGCGGCCGTCCGGCGGCGAGGAGGCGGGCGCGGTGTCGCAGGTGTTTACGCTCAAGAGCGCCGACCCGAACCGGGTGGCGGAGGCGATTCGGCCGTTTCTGACGCAGCCGGGCGGGAACGTGCTGGCGGTGCCGGGGACGCGCGAGCTGATCGTCAGCGATTATGCGGCGGTCATTCGGCGCGTCGATGAAGTGATCCGGCGGCTGGACGTGGAAACGCCGGTGGAGGTGCGCGGGGTGCCGCTGAAATATGCGGACGCGGGGCACGTGGTAAGCACGGCCAAGGACATGCTGGGGGCGAAGCAAGGGGCGTCGGGGGACACGCTGGCCGGGGCGGGGATTTTCCTGTCAGCGGACGAGCGGGCGAACCAGGTGCTGGTGACGGCGCCGCCGGCGCGGATGAAGGAAGTGTTGGACGTCATTGGCAAGATTGATACGCAGATCGAGACGCAGACGCGGGTGTACCGGTTGACGAACGTCTCGGCCGACCGGGTGGATCGGTTGATGAAAGATTTGCTGGGGGCGGCGGCGGGCAGGTCGTACCAGTCGAGCGTGGACCGCGAGTCGCGTTCGCTGGTGGTGTCGGCGACGCCGGCGGTACAGGCGCAGCTCGAGGCGCTGGTGAAGG
>Ga0308175_100000987_pt1 | contig 18961 bp, 16 predicted proteins | sample PhyCR1_3_FD_203893 | JGI IMG/M metagenome (GOLD analysis project Ga0308175, IMG submission 203893) | Soil microbial communities from UC Gill Tract Community Farm, Albany, California, United States - DLSLS.C.R1 | ecosystem: Environmental > Terrestrial > Soil > Agricultural land | place: USA...
CGCTGTCACCGGCGATGCTGCTGTCGTACCAGAGGATCGTGTAGCCGTGCTCGAGGTTGTGCACGAGCGCCTCGAGCGGCGGCCGGTCCTCGGGGGCGTAGAACTTGCGCGACATCGGCGCGGGGGCAACGCCCGCCTCGTTCCAGTGCGGGCCGAACGCGGGCGGGGCCGTCGTGTAGTCGACCGGCGTGCCGGTGGGGACGTGCTGCTGGTTGCCGGTCGCGGGCTGGGTCGTGACCTTGCCGCACACCGAGGCCGGAGCGCCGATCGCGGAGACGTCCTTGCCGTTGTACTGGCGGGCGTCCCACCAGTCCTTGATCGGCTTGAAGGCGGCGGCACCGACGATCAGCACGGCGATGAGGGCGCAGACCCCGACGATGGCCAGGCCGCGATTGCGCTCGCTGCCCTTCTGCTTCTTGCGGATCTCGTCGATGACCGCCTGGCGGTCGGACTTGGCGGGCTTCTTGGCCACGGGGTGGGTTCCTCGTTCGGTGCGTGTGCTGGCGGGACGTCGGCAGAGTCTACGGACTGAGCGGGCGCAATCCGACGCGACCGGACGATTCGGCGCTCCCCGGGTCGGTCAGCCGCTTCCAGCCGTGGGCGAAGGCCACCGCCGCCACCACCGCCTCCCGGCCCGGATCGGTGCCGACGACGAGCCCGCCGGGCTCCTCGGTGACCGAGGACCCCGGTCCCAGCACGGTCTGCAGCGCGGCCACCAGGTCGGCGACCGGGGCGGCGGCGCCGAACGGTGCACGGTCCTCCGGGGCACCGGCCAGGGCACGGACCACGGCCTCGCGGGCGCCGTACCCGAACATGTCGGCGCCCTCCGCGCGGACCAGGGCCCGGGCGCCGGGGCCGTCCTGGCCGGGCGGCAGCACGAGGTCGGCACGGCCGCGGACGACCGCGAAGGGCCGACCGCCCAGCTTGCCCTGCGCCAGCTCGCTCATCCCCGCGATCTCGTCGGCGACCGCGGGAGCGGTGACGGCGAGCGGGTTGCCGTGCGCGTCGACGCGTCCGGCGAACTCCTCGAGGACCAGCAGCCCCGCGGCGCCGACGGCGATGTCGGTCTGGCCCTCGCGCCAGGCCCGGCCCGCGGTGTCGGTGACGACGACCCCCACGTTGCGGCCGGTGCGCTCCCGGACGGAGGAGCGCAACCGGCGCGCCGAGCGGTCGGGGTCCTCCGGCAGGAGGACCACCGTGCCGGTCTCGACGTTGGAGGCGTCGATCCCCGCGGCGGCCATGGTCAGCCCGTGCCGGGTGCGCACGATCGCGGTGGGACCCCGCCGGGCGACGACCCGGACGGTCTCGCCGGGCAGGGCCTCCTCCCGGGTCCCGCGCCGGAGACGGCCCTCGGCCTTGCTGACGACCTTGCTGGTCACCACGACGACGTCGCCGTCGCTCAGGTCGACCAGCGGCAGCAACAGGTCCGCGAGGTCGTCGCCCGGGCGCACCTCGGGGACGCCCTCAGGGGCGGTCACGCTGATCCCGTCGGTGCGGGGCAGCGGGCCCGGCTCGGCGCTCATCCGGCGACGAGCCGGATCGCCGCGGCCGCCATCGCTGCGGTGGCGTCGGGGTCGGTCATCATCAGGGGTACGGCGCGGCAGGCGAGTCCGGCGCCGGTGAGCGCGGGGACCTGGTCGGCATCGCGCTCGTCGACGAGCCAGCCGTCGAGCACCCCGCCCTCGGCGCGGGCGCCGTAGTGCAGGCCCACGCCGGCCGCGCTCACCTCCACCCCGATCGAGGTCAGCATCTGCTCGGCCATCCCGCGCACGTGCGTGCCGCCGACGATGGGGGAGAGGCCCACGACCGGGGCCCGCGTCGCCGCGACAGCCTCCCGGACCCGCGGCACGCCGAGGATCGTGCCGACCGACACCACGGGGTTGGAGGGCGGGAGCACCACGAGGTCGGCGTCGGTGATGGCGTCGATGACCCCGGGGCCGGGGGTGGACTCCTCGAGCCCGACCACGACGACGGTCTCGGCAGGGACCTGGGCCCGCAGGCGCACCCAGTACTCCTGGAAGTGCACCACCCGGCGGCCGCTGGGGGAGTCGGGGTCGGCGATCGCGACGTGCGTCTCGACCCGGTCGTCGGTCATCGGGAGGAGCCGCACGGGGGGACCCTCGAGCGGCTCGAGCCAGCGGCGGCACAGCGCCTCGGTGACCTGCGAGAGCGGGTAGCCGGCGTCGAGCATCTGGGTCCGGACCAGGTGCGTGGCGACGTCCCGGTCACCCAGTCCGAACCAGGTCGGCTCGACGCCGTACGCCGCGAGCTCGGTCCGGACGCTCCAGGTCTCCTCGCGGCGGCCCCACCCACGCTCGGGGTCGATGCCGTCGCCGAGGGTGTACATCACGGTGTCGAGGTCGGGACAGACCTTCAGCCCGTGCACCCAGATGTCGTCGGCGGTGTTTGCGACGACCGTGACGGCTGCGTCGGGGGAGACCCCGGGGAGCGAGCCCCGGGCGATGCCGTGGAGGAGCCCCTGGAGGAAGCGGGCGCCGCCCATTCCTCCGGAGAGGACCGTGATGTTGCGCATGGTGCCTATCTTGACGCAAAGGGGGTACGTCCCCCACGCAATAGCCCGATCGGGTGGTTCGGGGGATCGCATCCGGGTGGTTCTGCCCTATAGCAGATGCGCGCTTGACTTCCGGTGTACGACAGGCATGTAATTCCCACAGTGTTCTTCGTAGAAGATTCCGGTTTCTTCCGATAGGGGATCGGGGGTGCGGGGGGCCAGTTGGATGAGTTGCATCACCGGGTCGAAAGGGCGAGTGCCGTGAGAGAACTTTTTCTCCTCGACGGGGACGCCGAAGAAGCGGGGTGGCAGGACCGTGCGCTGTGCGCACAGACCGACCCCGAGGCGTTCTTTCCTGAAAAGGGAGGATCGACCAGGGAGGCCAAGAAGGTCTGCCTGACGTGTGAGGTGCGAGACGAATGTCTGGAGTCCGCACTGATGAACGACGAACGCTTCGGCATCTGGGGCGGTCTCTCCGAACGAGAGCGCCGCAAGCTGAAGAAGCGCGCAGTCTGAGTCGTGTGAGCCCCGTCGCGTAGCTGTGTGCCCCGGTGACGGGGCACACACGCGTGGGGGGCGGCCACGACCCGCCCGGTCGGTGGCCGGGGACCGGCCCGTTAGGGTTCTTGGTCGTGCATCAAACGGTCGCCGCGCTGCTGGTCAGCCACGATGGAGAGCGCTGGCTCCCGTCGGTGATCTCCGGACTCCAGAGTCAGGTCGCTCCCGTCGATCGCGTGGTCGCGATCGACACCGGCAGCAAGGACGGCAGTGCCGCCCTGCTGGAGGAGGCCTTCGACGAGGTGCTCCGATCACCGGGGTCCACCTCCTTCCCCGCCGCTGTCGCGCTCGGGCTCGAGCAGATCGGCTCGTCCGGCAGCGACTGCGAGTGGGTGTGGATCCTCCACGACGACGCCAACCCCGAGCCCGACGCCCTCGCCGAGCTGCTCGCCGCGGCCGAGGCGGACCCCGAGGCCGACGTGCTCGGCCCCAAGCTGCGCGAGTGGCCCTCGCTCAAGCGGCTGCTCGAGCTGGGCGTCACCATCTCCGGGACCGGCCGACGCGAGACCGGCCTGGAGCGTGGCGAGTACGACCAGGGCCAGCACGACCAGGTCCGCACCGTGCTGGCGGTCAACACCGCGGGCATGCTGGTGCGCCGACGGGTGCTGGAGAAGCTGGGCGGGTTCGACCAGCAGCTGCCCATCTTCGGCAACGACATCGACTTCGGCTGGCGCGCGGCCGCGGCCGGCCACCGCACCGTGATCGTGCCGCAGGCCGTGGTCTTCCACGCCGAGGCGGCGCACCGCGGCGTCCGGCGCACCCCGCTGACCGGGCGGCACACGCACTACCAGGAGCGCCGGGCGGCGCTGTACACACTGCTGGCCAACTCGCGTACCCGCGCACTGCCGTTCCAGCTGTTGCGGCTCGGGGTGGGCACCATCCTGCGGATGATCGGCTTCCTGCTGGTCCGCTCCGTGGGTGAGGCGCTCGACGAGCTGGCCGCCCTGGTCTCCCTCTACTCCAGCCCGCGCGAGATACTCGCGGCCCGGCGCTCCCGGCATGGTCGCCAGGCCGGCGCTCCCGCCGACGTACGTCCCCTGCTCGCACCGACCTGGCTGCCCTACCGGCACGGCCTGGACTTCGTGGGGGACCTCCTCGCCGCGGCGACCAACCAGGCCCAGGACGTCGCCGAGCGCCGCCGTGCCGCCAAGGCCGAGGCGCAGCCCGCGGCCGCGGCCGCCCGCCGTCCGGTCCACGAGGACGAGGACTCGCTGGGCGAGGACACCGGCATCGTGGCCCGCTTCCTCACCAGCCCGGTGGCCCTGTCGGTCGCCCTGTTCGTGCTGCTGGCCCTGGTCGGCGCCCGCTCGGCGTTCGGGTCCCTCGCCGGCGGAGGCCTCTCGCCGACCCCGCAGGACGCGGGTGACTGGTGGCGGCTGTGGACCGAGTCGTGGCACCCGCTCGGCCAGGGGACCGCGGTCCCGGCGCCGGCGTACGTGCTGCCCTTCGCTGCTCTCGCCACGCTGCTCGGCGGCAGCCCCGGGGCGGTGGTGACGGCGATCTTCGTGTTCGTCGTGCCGCTCGGCCTCTGGGGCGCCTGGCGCTTCCTGCGGGTCGTCGGCCGCCTCGCCTCGCCGGTGGGCGCGCCGCGATGGCTCCTGCTGTGGGGTGCTGCCACCTATGCGCTCGTACCCGTCGTCAGCGGCGCCTGGGGCGACGGTCGCTTCGGGACCGTGGTGGTCGCGGCCCTGCTGCCCTGGCTGGCGCACGCCGCGCTCGGCTTCGCCGACCCCGAGGCGGACCGCCGTTGGCGGGCCGCCTGGCGCTGCGCGCTGCTGCTGGCGCTCGGGTCGGCCTTCGCTCCCGGTCTCTGGTTCTTCGCCCTCCTGCTCGGCCTCGTCGTCACGGCCGCGGCCACGGTCGTGGTCCGCGGGGCCGTGCGCGACCGGTCGGCCTGGGGCCCGCCGGCCACCGCGCTCGGCGCGGTGCCCGTCCTGCTGCTCCCGTGGTGGGTCCCGGCCCTCCAGCACGGCGCCGGCGGGGCCATGCTGCTCGAGGCCGGCCGGCTCCCGGTCGCGGTGGTCGACGCCCTCGACCTGGTCACCGGGCGCGTGGGCGACCTGGGTGCTCCGGCATGGCTCGGCCTCGTCCTCGCCGCGCTGGCGGTGCTCGCGCTGGTCCCCCGCGCCACCCGGATCCCGGTGATCGTGTGCTGGATCGTCGCCGCCGTCGCTGCGGTGACCGCCGCGGTGGTCGGCACCGTGACCCTGGACCTGGCGACGACCTCCACCCACGCCGCCCTCGGCTCGCTGGTGGTGGTCCTGCAGGGCGCGTTCGTCGTGGCGGCCTCGCTCGGGGCCCAGGCGGTCGTCGAGCACGCCTCGGGCTCCGCCCCGCTGTGGCGGCGCGGCCTCGCGGCCGGGCTCGTCGTGGTCGCCGCCGTGGTGCCACTGGTCGGACTCGGCTGGTTCGTGGTCGGCGGCCACGACCGGCTCGACGAGACGGCCGGCGAGGGGATCCCGGCGTACATGGTCCAGAGCTCGATGACCGGCGACGCCCACGGGATCCTGGTGGTCCGCGGCGACGTCGACCACGGCCTCACCTACACGGTCCGGCGCGGAGACGGGGTGACCCTGGGCGAGGACGAGATCATCGACCTCTCCGCCGAGGACCCCGGCTTCACCCGCTCGGTGCGCGAGCTGGCCTCCCGCCCCACCCCCGAGGTGGTGGACCTGCTGGCCCAGCGCGGCATCGAGTACGTCGTGCTGCCCTCGCCCGCGGACGGCAACGTGGCCTCGGCCCTCGACGCCACGGGCGGCCTCGTGCAGGCCAGCGCCGAGGACCGCTCCACCCGGGCCTGGCAGGTCGACCGCAAGCTCGACCCGTCCGCCGTCGAGGGCCCGCGCTCGTGGCTGCGGATCGGCCTGCTCGTCCTCCAGGCCCTGGCCATCGTGGTCGTGGCCGTCCTCTGCGTGCCGACCAGTGAACGGAGGCGTCGCCGGTGAGCCACCCGACGTCCGGACGCCGCTCAGTGAGCCGACGCGTCCGTCTCGACACCACCACCGTCCTCGCCGTGGTGCTGCCCCTGCTGACCATCGGATCCCTGCTGCTGGTCCGCCCCGGGGACGCACCGGACACCAGTCGTCCGCCGAGCCGGACCACCCTGACCAGCGACTCGGTGGTCTGTCCCTCCGCGATGCCCGGCTCGCCGGGGGGCTACCTCTCGACGTCGAGCAAGGGTGCCCACGGCAAGGTCGATGTCACCGCCGACTCGAAGGGCTCGAAGGCCCGGCTCCGCGAGGGCACGGTCACGACGGTGCAACCGGGCACCGGTCCGTTCGTGGTCACCGGCGAGGACGAGATGGCCCCCGGCCTGGTCGGCGCCCGCTTCGGCGGTGCCGGTGAGCTGGCCTCCGTGGCCTGCCCGGCGCCCGCACCGGACGTGTGGTTCACCGGCATCGGCGCGGGAGCGCGCCACGACTCCGTCCTCGAGCTGGTCAACCCCGACGCCGGCCCGGCGGTCGCCGACGTGACGGTCTCGGCGGGCACCGGACCGATCGACGTCCCACGCCTGCGCGGGGTGTCCGTGCCCGGCCACAGCAGCGTGCGCCTCGACCTCGGCCAGGTCGCGCCCCGCCGTGGCGAGCTGGCCCTCCACGTGGTCACGTCCCGCGGTCGGCTGTCCTCCACGGTGCTCGACAGCTCCGACGAGCTCGGTCGCGGCCAGGCCAGCCAGGACTGGCTCGCGGCCCAGGAGACGCCGTCGACCGACAACGTCCTGCTCGGCCTCGGCGCCGGGCCGGGTGGGCGCCTGCTCGCGCTGGCCAACGACGGCGACAGTGAGGTGCGGGCCACGGTGAAGTTCATCAGCGAGGACTCGGTCTTCGCGCCCGAGGGCATCGGCGAGGTTCGCGTCCCGCCCCAGGGAGTGGCCAGGCTCGCCCTGTCCGCAGCCCTCCAGTCCGCGATCGCCAAGGGCGTGATCGGGGTGGAGGTCACCTCCGAGCAGCCACTGACCGCGACCCTGCGCACCTTCGCCGATGGCGACCTCTCGCACGCCGTGGCCGGTCCGCAGATCCGCTCCGGAGCCTCGGTGATCGTCCCGACCGGCGCCAAGAAGGTGCTCCTCGCGGGCGCTCGGGCCGTCGGCGCCGCCACCGTGGTGGCGCGCTCGGCCACCGGCGAGGAGCTGGCGCGCACCCGTGCCGACCTGCGGCCCGGGCGCGGCACGGTCGTGACCGTGCCGCCGGGCGCGACGCTGGTCTCGGTGGTGCCCGAGAACACCACGGTGAGTGGAGCGGTCATCGTCTCCGGCGCCGGAGCCGCGGTCGTGCCGCTGACCGAGTCGCTGACCAGCGGCCTGGTGCCGGACGTGCGTCCCGGGCTCTCCTAGCTAGGACCTGTCTGTCAGTCCGCGTCGCCCGACTCGTAGCGCGGGTCGACCTGCTCGGCGTCGATGCCGAGCAGCTCGGCGACCTGCTCCACGACGACCGTGAGCACCATCGCCTCGAGATCGGTCCGGGTCTCGCAGCGGTGCTCGATCGGTCGTCGGAAGAGCACCAGGCGGGTCGGGTCCCCGCCGGTGCCGCGCACCAGTGACGAGAGCGGCACCGTGCCGGGGTCCCAGTCGTCGGGGATCTGGGGCGCGTCCTCGACGGCGTACTCCACGAGCCCGAGGCGGTCCTGCCAGCGCTCGTCGATCTCCGTCACGATGCTCAGGGCGAGGTCGTCGAAGCGTTCCCGGGCGGTCCGCAGCTCGGGTCGTCCGGGGTCCCGGGGCACCACAGCGGGGCCGCGCATCCCGCGTCCGCGGCGGTCCCGGCGCCGACGTGCGGCGGTCGAGCGAGAGCTGGCGTCGTCCACGCCGCGAGCCTAATCGGGGTGCGACCGGACGGCAGGTAGCGTCTGCGTCGTGAGTCCTGTCCGCCGCTGTTCGCGTACCGCCTGTGGCCGCACCGCGGTCAACACGCTGACCTACGTCTACGCCGACCAGACGGCGGTCCTCGGGCCCTTGGCGACGTACGCCGAGCCGCACGCCTACGACCTGTGCGACGTGCACAGCGAGCGTCTCTCGGCGCCGCGCGGCTGGGAGGTCCTGCGCCTCGCGCCGGACCCGGCCGCCCAGGGCCCCTCCAGCGACGACCTCCTCGCGCTCGCCGACGCCGTGCGTGAGGCGGCCCGGCCGGCGCCCCAGCCGATGCGGCCCAGCCCGGCCGAGGAGACCGGGCGCGAGCGCGGCCGGCGGGGTCACCTGCGCGTCCTGAGCACCGACTGATCGGGCCGGACCCGGGGGACCGTTAGGCTCCCGACATGCCCGGAACGCTGGATCCCTCGAACCTCGCCGCCGTCTTCAAGGCCTATGACGTGCGCGGCGTGGTTCCCGAGCAGATCGACGAGGAGCTCGCTCGCGCCACCGGCCGCGCGTTCGTCCAGGTGATCGGCGCCGACACCGTCGTGGTCGGCCACGACATGCGGCCGAGCTCGCCGGGCATGGCGGGGGCTTTCGCCGACGGCGCCACCGAGGCCGGGGCCGACGTGATCCTGATCGGCCTGGCCTCGACCGACCAGCTCTACTTCGCCTCCGGCCACCTCGGGCATCCCGGCGTGATGTTCACCGCCAGCCACAACCCGGCGCAGTACAACGGCATCAAGATGTGCCGGGCAGGCGCCACGCCGGTGGGCATGGAGACGGGGCTGGCCGAGATCCGCGACGCGGTCGCCGCCGGCAGCGCCGCCCCGGCCGGCCGGCAGGGCACGATCACCAGCCACGACGTCCTCGAGGCGTACGCCGCCCACCTGCTCGCCCTCGCGCCCGTCACCGGGCGCCGGCTCAAGGTCGTCGTCGACGCCGGCAACGGGATGGCCGGGCACACTGCCCCGGCGGTGTTCGGCCGGCTCGGCGACGAGCGGGTCGAGGTGGTGCCGATGTACTTCGAGCTCGACGGCACCTTCCCCAACCACGAGGCCAACCCGATCGACGCCGGGACCCTGGTCGACCTCCAGAAGCGCGTGGTCGCCGAGGGGGCGGACATCGGCCTGGCCTTCGACGGCGACGCGGACCGGTGTTTCCTGGTCGACGAGCGCGGCGAGACCGTCTCCCCGTCCACGCTGACGGCGCTGATCGCCACGCGGGAGCTGGCCAAGGAGCCCGGCGCGACGGTGATCCACAACCTGATCACCAGCCGGGCGGTCCCCGAAACCGTGGCCGAGCTGGGCGGCACGCCCGTGCGCACCCGGGTGGGGCACTCGTTCATCAAGGCCAGGATGGCCGAGACCGACGCGATCTTCGGCGGGGAGCACAGCGGCCACTTCTACTTCCGCGACTTCTGGCGCGCCGACTCGGGCATGCTCGCTGCTCTCCACGCCCTCGCCGCGCTCGCGGAGTCGGACCGGACGCTCTCGGAGCTCCTCGGCGAGCACGAGCGCTACGTCGTGAGCGGGGAGATCAACTCGACCGTCAGCGACCCGGCGGTCGTCGTGTCGGAGATCGAGACGACCTGGGGCGACCGCGACGGGGTGGCCCTGGACCGCCTGGACGGCCTCACCGTCTCCCACGCCGACTGGTGGTTCAACGTCCGTCCGTCCAACACCGAACCACTGCTCCGCCTCAACGCAGAAGGTCGCGACGCCGCCACCATGGTGGAGGTCCGCGACGCCGTCCTCGCGACCATCAGGAGAGAACGCCCGTGAACATCGACCCCGCCCTGCTGGCGATCATCGTCTGCCCCCAGTGCCGCGCCTCCCTCGAGCCGACCGGGGAGGAGCTCGTGTGCACCGGCTGCGGCCTGGCCTACCCGGTGCGTGACGACATCCCGGTCCTGCTCGTCGACGAGGCCCGCAAGCCGGCCTGACCCCCCGGGAGACGGCGATGTCCACCTGGTTCGACGAGTCACGACTCGACGACGAGTCGGTGCTGGCGGCGCACGACGCCGTCCTTCGCTCGCTGGCCGAGGCCGGGGCGCGGGTGCGCCGTGAGTCGATCGACGCCTCCGCCGCGGCGGCCGAGGCCGTCGCACGCAGCCAGGACCTGGCGCGACCGCGCGCGGTGATCGCCGCCGGCCCGGACTCGCGGCTGCTGCGCGCAGTGCTCGAGCCGTGGTGCCCGGTGCCGTTCGTGGCGTGGCCCGGCACCATGCTGCCCGGCTGGGCCGGGAGCCTCGACCTCGTGGTCGTGCTGGCGCCCGACGGTGCCGATCCGGGCACGGCCTCCGCGGTCGCCGAGGCGGTACGCCGGGGGTGCCAGGTCGCCGTCGCCTGCCCGCCGGGCTCGCTGGTCGCCGACCACGCCGTCGGCCGGTGGGTGACGCTGCTGCCGACCGTCACCCGCGACCAGCTCGCCACGGCGGTGGTGATGCTGGAGTACCTCGACCGGGTCGGCCTCGGCCCGCGCGCCGACGCCGAGGTGGTCGCCGAGGCCCTCGACGCCGTGGCCATCGCCTGCTCCCCGCACCGGGACCTGGCCGTGAACCCTGCCAAGATGCTCGCGATCGCCCTGGCCGACTCCACGCCGCTGGTGTGGGGCGGCTCGGTGCTGGCGGCGCGCGCGGCACGTCGCGTCGCCGAGTCCGTCCGGCGCGCGAGCGGACGCACCGCACTCGCCGGCGACGCCGAGCACCTCTTGCCGGTGATCGAGGCGACCAGGACCCGCGACGTCTTCGACGACCCGGTCGCCGACGGGGGCGCCGACCTCCGCCCGATGCTGCTCGTGCTCGACGACGGGACCGAGGACCCGGTCGTGGGGGAGCTGCGCGGCCGGCTGCGGGCCAGCGCCGCGGACCGCGGCGTACGGGTCGAGACCGTGACCACGGAGGCCTCCACCGAGGTGGCCCGCTACGCCTCGCTGCTGCTCAGCGGCACCTACGCCGCGGAGTACCTCCGGCTCGGCCTGGTGGACGACTGACGAGGTGTTGAGGGCGGTCGCCGCTCGCCAGGTTGAGCGGATGCCCGGGCGGGCTCCGGAGGTCGTGGCGATCGGCGCGGCCACCTGACCCGATACCCTTCCGCGCATGTCTGCAGAGGGTGGGACCAAGGCCGTCGTGGCGGCGTTGATGGCCAATCTCGGGATCGCCGTGACGAAGTTCGTCGCGTTCTTCCTGACCGGCGTCAGCTCGATGCTGGCGGAGGCCATCCACTCCGTCGCCGACTCCGGCAACCAGGTGCTGCTGCTCCTGGGCGGCAAGAAGTCCCGGAAGGACGCCACCCCGGAGCACCCGTTCGGCTACGGGCGCGAGCGCTACATCTACTCGTTCATCGTCTCGATCGTGCTGTTCAGCGTCGGTGGCCTGTTCGCGCTGTACGAGGCCTACCACAAGTACCACGAGATCCACGCGGCCCACCCGGCGGACTCAATCCTCGACAGCCGTTGGTGGTGGGTGCCACCCCTCGTTCTCGGGGTCGCCATCGTGCTGGAGGGCATGTCCTTCCGCACCGCCATCCTCGAGGCCGGCAAGATCAAGGGCAGCGCGACGTTCCCGCAGTTCATCCGCCGGGCCAAGCAGCCGGAGCTGCCCGTGATCCTGCTGGAGGACTTCGCCGCCCTCATCGGCCTCGGACTCGCGCTGGTCGCGGTGGTGCTGGCGCTGGTGACGGAAAACCTCTACTTCGACGTCGTCGGCACCGCCCTGATCGGGCTGCTGCTGGTCTGCGTCGCTGTGATCCTCGGTCTCGAGACCAAGAGCCTGCTGCTGGGTGAGTCGGCCAGCGACCCGGCTCAGCGCCGCATCGCCGACGCCCTGGCGGGGACCGCCGGCGTCGAGCGGATCATCCACATGAAGACCCTGCACCTGGGTCCCGAGGAGCTGCTGGTCGCCGCCAAGATCGGCGTGGCGGGCGGCGCGACGTCCGAGCAGGTCGCCGATGCGATCGACCAGGCCGAGCGGGCGGTGCGGGCCGCCGAGCCCACCGCCCAGGTGATCTACCTCGAGCCGGACATCTACCGCAGCGACTACGTGCCGGCCGAGCGTCCCGAGCCGCCCGCCCCTGCGGCGCACTGAGCCCTGCCGGTCCGGACCGGAGGCCCGGTAGGGGCGTCGAGGATTCTTCGTCCGACGGCTGTGCGTTCTAATCTCGAAGCACAGCCACGACACCTCAGAGCAGGGGGCAATTGATGGACTACAAGGTCGCCGACCTCAGCCTGGCCGACTACGGCCGCACCGAGATCCAGCTCGCCGAGCACGAGATGCCGGGCCTGATGGCCATGCGCGCCCGCTACGGCGACTCCAAGCCGCTTGCCGGTGCCCGCATCGCCGGCTCGCTGCACATGACCATCCAGACCGCCGTCCTCATCGAGACGCTGGTCGCGCTGGGCGCCGAGGTCCGCTGGGCGTCCTGCAACATCTTCTCCACGCAGGACCACGCGGCGGCGGCCATCGCGGTCGGCCCCGAGGGCACCCCCGAGGACCCGCAGGGCATCCCGGTCTTCGCCTGGAAGGGCGAGACCCTGGAGGAGTACTGGTGGTGCACCCAGCAGATCCTGCAGTGGCCCGGCGGGCAGTTCGCGAACATGATCCTCGACGACGGTGGTGACGCCACCCTGCTCGTGCACCTCGGTGTCGAGGCCGAGAAGACCGGCAAGGCCCCCGACCCCGCCTCCGCCAAGAGCCACGAGCAGCGGGTCATCTTCGAGGCCCTGCAGGCCTCGCTCGCCGAGAGCGGCGAGCGCTGGACCAAGATCGCCAACGAGATCCGCGGCGTGACCGAGGAGACCACCACCGGCGTCCACCGTCTCTACGACATGATGAAGGAGGGGTCGCTCCTCTTCCCCGCCATCAACGTCAACGACTCGGTGACCAAGTCGAAGTTCGACAACAAGTACGGCTGCCGCCACTCGCTCATCGACGGCATCAACCGCGCCACCGATGTGCTGATCGGCGGCAAGGTCGCGGTCGTGTGCGGGTACGGCGACGTCGGCAAGGGCTGCGCGGAGTCGCTGCGTGGTCAGGGCGCCCGCGTCATCGTCACCGAGATCGACCCGATCTGCGCGCTGCAGGCGGCCATGGACGGCTACCAGGTCTCGACCCTCGACGACGTGCTCGGCGTGGCGGACATCATCATCACCGCCACCGGCAACAAGGACGTCGTCACCGTCGACCAGATGGCCCGGATGAAGCACCAGGCGATCCTGGGCAACATCGGCCACTTCGACAACGAGATCGACATGGCCGGGCTCGAGACCTACGAGGGCGTGGTCCGCAAGACCGTCAAGCCGCAGGTCGACGTCTGGACCTTCCCGACGGGCACCTCGATCATCGTGCTGTCCGAGGGACGCCTGATGAACCTCGGCAACGCCACCGGCCACCCGTCGTTCGTCATGTCGAACTCGTTCACCAACCAGGTCCTGGCGCAGGTCGAGCTCTTCACCAAGCCCGAGGAGTACCCCGTCGGGGTCTACGTGCTGCCCAAGCACCTCGACGAGGAGGTCGCCCGTCTCCACCTGGACTCGCTCGGCGTGAAGCTCACGACCCTGAGCGACGAGCAGGCGTCCTACCTCGGCGTCGACGTCGCCGGACCGTACAAGTCCGACGAGTACCGCTACTGATCCACGCCTCCCGGAGCACCTTTCGGGAGCTCGACGAGGCCGTCCGGGGAACACCCCGGGCGGCCTCGTCGCCTCTCCTGCCACATTCCGGCCACCCGGCTGGCAAGATTGAGACATGACCCAGCTCGCCGGCCCGACGCCAGACAACGCCTGGAAGGGGCGAATCCTGGTCGTGGACGACGACGCGTCCCTCGCGGAGATGCTCACGATCGTGCTGCGCCAGGAGGGCTTCGACAGCCGCATGTGCACCCGTGGCGACCTCGCCATGGACGAGTTCCGCGACTACAAGCCCGACCTGGTGCTCCTCGACCTGATGCTGCCGGGCAAGGACGGCATCGACGTGTGCAAGGAGATCCGCGCCGAGTCCGGGGTGCCGATCGTGATGCTGACCGCCAAGGGCGACACCGTCGACGTGGTGGTGGGGCTGGAGTCCGGCGCCGACGACTACGTCGTCAAGCCGTTCAAGCCCAAGGAGCTGGTGGCCCGGATCCGGGCCCGGGTCCGTCGCTACGACCCGCCGGCCCAGGAGTCGCTGAGCATCGGGGACCTCTCCATCGACGTGGCCGGGCACTCGGTCACCCGTCGCGGGGTCCCGATCAGCCTGACCCCCCTCGAGTTCGACCTGCTGGTCTGCCTCGCGCGCAAGCCCTGGCAGGTGTTCACCCGCGAGGTGCTCCTCGAACAGGTGTGGGGCTACCGGCACGCGGCCGACACCCGACTGGTCAACGTGCACGTGCAGCGGCTGAGGTCGAAGGTCGAGCACGACCCGGAGAACCCCGAGATCGTCGTGACGGTGCGTGGCGTCGGGTACAAGGCCGGAAACGCCTGAGCCGTGTCATCCGGTGCCGTGGCGCAGCGGAGCCTCCCGGCAGGTCTCCGGCGTGGTCTCACCTTCTGGCGCCGGTCGATCCAGGCACGCGTCGTTGCCAGCACCGTCGTGCTCTCGGCGGTCGTGGTCAGCATCGTGGGCTGGTTCCTGCTCCAGCAGACCCGGGAGGGCCTGCTTGACCACCGCGTGAGCGCGGTGGTCGCCGAGGCCAACAACGAGACCACCGACGCGCGTGCCCGCCTCGCCGCGGCCCCGGGCACCGACATCGACTCGGCCTCCCAGCAGCGCGACCTGATCGAGCCGATCATCCAGCGCGGCGCGACCCGTGGCTTCAGCGTCGTGCTCGCCGGGCCGGTCGGCGAGGGCGGCCGGATCGCGGACGGCGGCGCGGAGTCCACGCTGGGCCTGGACACGGCGAGCGTGCCCCTCTCCCTCGAGCAGCACTTCGACAAGCCGGCACCCACCGCGTGGACCTACACCCAGATCCGCACCACCGACGAGAACGGCGTCACCCGTGCCCACCCCGGCATCGTGGTGGGCTCCCAGGTCAAGCTGCCCTCGGACGGCGGGACGTACACGCTCTACTACCTCTTCCCGCTCGACGAGGAGCAGGAGACGCTCGCCCTGGTCACCCGGGCGCTGCTGACCGCGGCGGTGCTGCTGCTGGTGCTGGTGGCCGGCATGACCTGGCTGGTCACCCGCCAGGTCGTGACCCCGATCCGGATGGCCCGGCGGGTGGCCGAACGGCTCGCGGCCGGCCAGCTCCAGGAGCGGCTGCAGGTCTTCGGCGAGGACGACCTCGCCCGCCTCGCGACGTCGTTCAACCAGATGGCGAGCAACCTGCAGCGCCAGATCCGCCAGCTCGAGGAGCTCAGCCGGGTGCAGCGGCGCTTCGTCTCCGACGTCTCCCACGAGCTGCGCACACCGCTGACGACGGTGCGCATGGCCAGCGACGTGCTGCACGACGCCCGCCACGACTTCGACCCGGCCACGGGCCGCGCGGCCGAGCTGCTGCAGAGCGAGCTGGACCGCTTCGAGATGCTGCTGGTCGACCTGCTGGAGATCAGCCGCTTCGACGCCGGGGCCGCGGTCCTCGACGCCGAGGACGTCAACCTGGTCGACGTGGCGCACCGGGTGGTCGACATGACCCGGCCACTCGCCGTGCAGCGTGGTGTGGAGGTCGTGGTGGACTCCCCGGGCCACCCCTGCCTCGCCGAGGCCGACGTGCGCCGGGTCGAGCGCATCGTCCGCAACCTGGTCACCAACGCGATCGACCACACCGAGCCCGGCGGGCGTGGGGCCGAGATCGTGATCCACGTGGGCGGCGACGAGCACTCCGCGGCGATCGCGGTCCGTGACCACGGCGTCGGGCTGGCACCCGGTGAGGCGGCCATGGTCTTCAACCGGTTCTGGCGGGCCGATCCCGCGCGCGCCCGGACCAGCGGCGGCACCGGGCTGGGACTGTCGATCTCGCTGGAGGACACCCACCTGCACGGCGGGTGGCTCCAGGCATGGGGCCGGCCCGGCCGGGGCGCCCAGTTCCGCCTCACGCTGCCACGACGTGCCGGCGTACCCCTGCGCCAGAGCCCGCTGCCGCTGGTGCCCGTCGACACCGAGGAGCCGGTCGCGTGAAGCGTCGTCGTGGTCCTGCCGCCGTCGGCCTCGTGCTGGCCCTGGCGCTGGGCGTCTCGGGGTGCGTCCGGATGCCCGAGAGCGGCCCCGTCGTCGAGACGAGGTCGGGCGGCGTCGGGAACGTCGCGCCCGGGATCTCGATCGACCCCCGGCCGCCGCAGCCGGGCGCGTCGGCACCCGACATCGTCAAGGGGTTCCTCGACGCGATGACGGCGACGCCGATCCAGACCAACGTCGCCAAGCAGTTCCTCGCCAAGGACGCCCAGGCGTCGTGGAACCCCGAGCGTCGCACCATCACCTACTCCGACGTCTCGCCGCCGAGGGCCGGCAAGAGCTCACGGGTGGCGGTCACGCTCAGCGGCGCCCACCAGCTCGACTCGCGCGGAGCCTGGACGGGTCGTCTCCCGCGGTCCGAGCAGGTCCTCAGGTTCCCCATGACCACGGAGAACGGCCAGCAGCGCATCGCCGCGGCGCCCAACGCCCTGATCGTGCCGGAGACCTGGTTCGAGCAGCGGTTCCGCCAGGTCTCGTTGTACTTCTTCGACCCGACCGCGCAGATCCTGGTCCCCGAGCCGGTCTACGTGCCCCTCGGCGACCAGCTCCCCACGGCCCTGGTGGAGGGGCTGCTGCGAGGCCCGCCGGCCGACCTGGCCCGGGTCTCACGGAGCTTCATCCCGCCGGGCCTCGACTACGGCGTCTCGGTGACCGTCTCACCCACCGGGGTCGCCGACATCGCGCTGAAGGGCGACGTCGGCCCACAGACGACGCAGGCCATGCAGCTGATGCTGGCGCAGTTCACCTGGACGCTGCGCCAGGAACCGTCCATCCGGGCGCTGCGCATCTCGATCGGCGGCCAGCAGATCCAGCTGCCGGGCGGGGTGAGCGAGGTCAGCGTCGACCAGGGCGCGGCGTACGACCCCACCGGTGCCCAGTCGAGCTCGCTGCTCTACGGCCTGAAGCACGGGCTGCTGGCCTCGGGCCCGGCAGGCGGGCTGGACCCGGTCGCCGGGCCGCTGGGGGAGCGCCCCTTCGGGGTGCGCTCGATCGGGGTCAACCTCGACGCGACCGAGGTCGCGGCGGTCTCCGACGACGGCCGGGTGGTCCTGACCGCGCCGCTGCGCGGACCGGCCAGCGACGTGCAGCAAGTGGTGAGCGGCGCCACCGACCTGATGCGGCCGGCCTGGGACTTCGCCGACCGGCTCTGGCTGGTGGACCGCGCGCCGGGCGGTGCCCGGGTGTCGTACGTCGTCCACGACCGCCCCGTGCCGGTGACGGTGCCCGGGGTGACCGGCACCTCGGTGCGCAGCTTCCTGGTCTCCCGCGACGGGTCCCGCTTCGTCGCGGTGGTCCACCGGCGCGCCGGCGACGCCCTCATGGTCAGCCGGATCCGTCACGACGACCAGGGCGCGGTCCTCGGTGCCAGCCGGGCCCAGCGGATCTCGTGGGAGGACGGGGGACGGCTCCGCATCCGCGACATCGGCTGGCGCACGCCGACCACCATCGCGGCCCTGCACGTGCTCACCGGGAACCTTTCGCAGGTGCGGACGATCGCGGTGGACGGCTCGCCGTCGGGTCTCGACAGCCTCTCGACCACGCTGCGCGGTCGGGTGCTGTCCCTGGCTGCCTCGCCCGTCGCCTCAGAGAGCCTCTACGCCGTGACGCAGTCGAGCCTGGTCGACCTGTCGAGCCCCGAACGCGGGATCCTCCCACTCGACTCGGGGGTCACCTCCCTGGGCTACGTGGGCTGATCCACGGGCCCGCCGTCCACAGGCGGCGGCCAGCCGCTTGAGCGGTGGGACGCGCTCTGGTGACATCGACGTGTGTCCGACGGCCTCCTCGACGCCCTCCTCGACGCCTCGGCCGACCTGGTTCTCGGCGCCCGCTGCGTCGGCTGCGACCTGCCCGGGCGGGTGCTCTGCCGCCGCTGCGCGGACGAGCTGCCCACCGTCGGCCGGATCGCGTGGCCGGACCCGGTGCCGCCGGGCCTGACCACGCCGTGGGCCGCAGGGGAGTACGCCGGCGTGCTCAAGGCGCTCGTCGTCGGCCACAAGGAGCACCGGCTGCTGACCCTGCGCCGACCGCTCGCCCTGCTGATGAGCCGCGCGGCGACCGCCGCCCTCGACTCGGACCCCTGCCCCGGCCCGGTGGTCCTGGTGCCGGTGCCGTCCCGGCCCTCGAGCGTCCGCTCGCGGGGCTACGACCCGACGTACGCCCTCACGGCCCGGGCGGGGAGGCTGCTCGCCGCGGCCGGGCACGACGTCCACGTCCACCGGCTGCTGCGCACCCGCCCGGGAGTGGTCGACCAGGCGGGGCTCGACGCGCAGGCCCGCGCCACCAACCTGGCGGGCTCGATGTGCTGCCCGTCGCCGGGCCTGGGCCGGCTGGCGCGGAGCCTGCCGCGGGCGTCGGTGGTGGTCTGTGACGACGTCCTGACGACCGGGGCGACCGCGCGCGAGGCCCAGCGCGCCCTGGAGGCGGTGGGGCTGCGGGTGACTGCCGTGGCGGCCGTGGCAGCGACCCGCAGACGGCTCCCGCCCGCTGGTAGGACAGGACACAGCGAATCTTCGGGGCCCAGGGTTTCGTAGAGCCGTCATACCCACTAGCGTCTTTGCATGGAGTCCGTCCGGGTCCGTGGTTGCGTCGTCGAGGCGCCCCGGTCCGCCGGGGCGTCACGAGGGCAAGCCGATGCCAGTCGCAGGCGAAACGGTCCACGTAAGGCTCTCCTCCGTGGGTCCGCCCACGGAGGAGGCCGATCACGGTGCGGCTTAGTCGTAAGTCCTGCCCCGTCCCCGCCGTCAGACACGGCGGTCGGTGGGAGAAGGGTAATAGTGGCAGAGAAGCTGCGAACCCCTCAGCAGGCGATTGTGGGGTCGAAGACCAGGTCGGCCGGACGGACTCCTCCCACCCCGTGCAGCGGGTCCTGGCGGACCTGTGCATCTGCTTGCCCCTGACA
>Ga0308175_100000988_pt1 | contig 18943 bp, 16 predicted proteins | sample PhyCR1_3_FD_203893 | JGI IMG/M metagenome (GOLD analysis project Ga0308175, IMG submission 203893) | Soil microbial communities from UC Gill Tract Community Farm, Albany, California, United States - DLSLS.C.R1 | ecosystem: Environmental > Terrestrial > Soil > Agricultural land | place: USA...
GGAATACGAGACGCTGGTGCGGGTGCCGGGCATCGGGCCGGTGGTCGCGCGGCGGCTGATCGCCGAGCGGGGCAGCACGGTCCTGAGAGACCTCGCGGATCTCCGCCGGCTCGGCGTCGTGACGACCTGAGCGGCCGGGTTCTTCACCCTCCGGGGGCGGCAGCTGGAACGGGTCCGCTGGACCGAGCAACTCGGATTCTGGGCGCCGGAGGAGGAGGTGGGGCGCTACCACCTGACCTATGAGGTCAGTCCGGGAACGTTCCGGTAGAGCGAGGGGAGAGGACCCGGCGGAGGGTGAGGCTACGGGAGGGGAAAGATCATGGGGGTGCAATGGCCATGGGAGCGGAAACCCACGAGCGGAAATCCCACGAGGGAAAGACCACGGGAGGGAAAAGGCAAAGCGAGCGGACCCGTCATCCCGAGCGTAACGCGGGATCCTGTGCGAGAATGGTTCGAGCGAAGCGGAGAAAATTCCGCACCGCGCTCGGGATGACACCGCGCCTGACCGGTGAGGGGGGGGATTGACGGCCGATAGACAGTTCGATAACTATTGAACTGTGACTACACGGAATGGCACCGATTTCCGGCTGACCAGCCGACAGTTCGAGCTCATCGCCAAGGCGCTGGCCGATCCTCGGCGCATGGCGCTGCTCGAGACCATCGCGGGGGAACGGGCCACCTGTCCCTGCGCCCGGCTGACCGATATGTTCCCCGTCTCCAAGGCCACTATCTCGCACCACATCAAGGAGTTGGTGCGAGCGGGGCTGGTCGAGGCCCGTCGCGAAGGGCAGTTCCTCCATTGCGAGGTTCGGCGCGAGGTCATGCGGGCATACACTGCCGAGCTGCTGCGGCGGGTCGGCAAGCCGGAGTAGCGAGCCGTAGCAGGCGGGCGAACGCGAAGCGGAGCCCGAGAAAACGTCACGGACGTTAGACGGTTGTAAAACTATTGTAACAGCCCGCACGGCCCGGATGGGCCGTTCGTGCCTCACGGAGGATGGCATGCCGTCTCGCTCGCTCGCGCCGCTCGCCCTCATCGCCGCCGGGCTTGTGCTCGCCGGTTGCTCCTCGAAGCCGCCCGCTCCGCCGCCGCCGCCCAGCGTGAGCGTCGCGCCGGTGCTCCAGCGCGATCTCGCCGAGTGGGACGAGTTCAGCGGCCGGCTCCAGGCCGTGGACCAGGTCGAGATCCGGCCCCGGGTGTCGGGCTACATCAGGCACGTGACGTTTACCGAAGGGCGCGAGGTCCGGAAGGGCGAGACGCTCTTCGAGATCGATCCCCGCCCTTACCAGGCCGACCTCGAGCGCACCCAGGCCCAGCTCGAGCAGGCTCGCACCGCGGCCGACCTGGCTGAGCGAGAAGTGGCCCGCGCCGCGAAGCTGGTGAACGTGCAGGCCATCTCGCGCGAGGAGTTCGACAGCCGTACCAGCGCCCAGGCCAACAGCGTGGCCGCGGTGCACGCCGCGGAGGCCGCGGTCCAGACGGCCCGGCTCAACCTGGGCTGGACCCAGGTGCGCTCGCCGATCGCGGGCCGGGTAAGCCGGGCGGAAGTGACCGAGGGCAACCTGGTCCAGGCCGGTCCGCCCGATGCCACCCTGCTCACCACGGTCGTGTCGCTCGACTCGATGTACCTCTACTTCGACAGCGACGAGCAGAGCTATCTCCGCTACATCGGCCAGGATGCCTCGGACGGCGGGAAGGCCTGGCACACCCAGCGGCTGCCGGTCTACCTCGGCCTCGCCAACGAAACCGGGTTCCCCCATGAGGGCCGCCTCGACTTCGTCGACAACCGGATCGACCCGGCCACGGGCACCATCCGGACCCGCGCGATCTTCTCCAACAAGGAGCGCCGCTTCACGCCCGGCCTCTTCGCCCGCGTCAAGCTGGTGGGCGGCCAGCGACGGCCCGCCCTGCTGGTCCGTGACGCCGCCGTCGGGACCGACCAGGACCGCAAGTTCGTGCTGGTGCTGGCCAAGGGCGACAGCCTGGCGTACCGCCCGGTTGAGCTCGGCCGCCTGTCGGACGACGGTCTCCGGATCGTGCGCTCCGGCCTCGAGCCGGGTGAGCAGGTGGTCGTCAACGGCCTCATGCGGGTGCGTCCCGGCATGAAGGTGACGGCACGCATGGTGGCCATGAAGGATTCCTCCGATTCGACCGTAGCGGAGCGCTAGGATCATGCGACTGTCCCGCTTCTTCATCGACCGGCCGATCTTCGCGGCCGTGCTCTCGATCGTGATCTTCATCGCCGGCCTGATCGCGATGCTCACGCTGCCGGTGAGCGAATACCCCGACGTCGTGCCACCCTCGGTGGTGGTGCGCGCCATCTACCCGGGGGCCAACCCCAAGACGCTGTCGGAGGCCGTCGCGACGCCGCTCGAAGAGCAGATCAACGGCGTCGAGAACATGCTCTACATGCAGTCCCAGGGTACCTCCGACGGCGTCCTGACCATGACGGTCACCTTCCGGGTGGGCACCGACGTGGACCTGGCGCAGGTGCAGGTGCAGAACCGGGTGAGCCAGGCGTTGCCGCGCCTGCCGGAAGAGGTGCGCCAGCTGGGCGTGACCACCGTCAAGAGCTCGCCCAATTTCATCATGGTGGTGCACCTGGTCTCGCCCAACCAGCGCTACAACGACGTGTATCTCCGGAACTACGGGCTGCTCCAGATCAAGGACGTGCTCGCCCGCATCCCGGGCATCGGCCAGGTCCAGGTGTTCGGCGGCGGCGACTACGCCATGCGGGTGTGGCTCGATCCGAGCAAGGTGGCCGCCCGCGGCCTCACCGCCACGGACGTGGTGAACGCCATCCGCGAGCAGAACGTCCAGGTTGCCGCGGGCGTGGTGGGCGCGCCGCCGATGCCGGTGCCGGTCGACTACCAGCTCAGCGTGAACGCGCGCGGGCGGCTGGTGGACGAGAAGGAGTTCGGCGACATCATCCTCAAGACCGGCGCCAACGGCGAGATTACCCGCCTGCGCGACGTGTCGCGCATCGAGCTCGACGCCGGGGATTACGCGTTGCGCTCCCTGCTCAACAACCAGGACGCGGTGGGCATCGGCATTTTCCAGGCGCCGGGGTCCAACGCGCTCCAGCTCTCCTCCACCGTCCGCCAGACGATGGAGCAGCTCAAGAAGAACTTTCCCCAGGGCGTCGAATACCGGATCGTCTACGACCCCACGGTCAACGTGCGGGATGGCATCCACGAAGTCGTGAAGACGCTGTTCGAGGCCATCCTGCTGGTGGTCATCGTGGTGGTGCTGTTCCTCCAGACCTGGCGCGCCTCGATCATTCCGCTGGTGGCGGTTCCCATTTCGATCGTCGGGACGTTCGCCATCCTGCTCGGCTTCGGCTTCTCGATCAACACCCTGTCGCTGTTCGGCCTGGTGCTGGCCATCGGCATCGTGGTGGACGACGCTATCGTCGTGGTGGAAAACGTCGAACGCAACATCGAGGCCGGCCTGTCGCCGCACGACGCCTCGGTCAAGGCCATGGAAGAGGTGAGCGGGCCGATCATCGCGATCGGGCTCGTGCTCTGCGCGGTGTTCGTGCCGGTGGCGTTCCTGAGCGGCCTCACCGGCGAGTTCTACCGGCAGTTCGCGCTCACCATCGCCTTCTCGACCGTGATCTCCGCGATCAACTCGCTCACGCTGAGTCCGGCCCTGAGCGCCATCCTGCTCAAGTCGCGCGAAGCGGCGCCCGATCGGCTCACCCGCATTCTCGATCGCGGGCTGGGCTGGATCTTCCGCCCGTTCAACCGGGTGTTCCGCCGCGGATCAGACAACTATGGCCACGGGGTGGCGCGGATCATCCGGCGCGGCGGCGTGGCGCTGGCCGTGTACGCCGGACTCGTGGCGCTCACGATCGTCGGCTTCAACAAGGTGCCGCACGGCTTCGTGCCCACCCAGGACAAGCAGTACCTGGTGGCCTTCGCCCAGCTGCCCGATGCCGCGACGCTCGACCGCACCGACAAGGTCATCCGCCAGATGGCCGACATCGGCGGCCGCGAGCCCGGCGTCGAGAACGCGGTGCAGTTCCCGGGGCTCTCGATCAACGGGTTCGTCAACTCGCCCAACGCCGGCATCGTCTTCTTCCCCCTCAAGCCGTTCGAGGAACGGAAGAGCAAGGCGGAGTACGGCCTCACGCTGGCCGGCACGCTCAACGGGAAGTTCGCCAGCATCCAGGATGCCTTCGTGGCGGTCTTCCCGCCGCCGCCGGTAAACGGGCTGGGACAGGTGGGCGGTTTCAAGCTCATGCTGGAGGACAAGGCCGGACTGGGCGACGCGGCGCTCAATGAGGCCACCCAGGCGCTCATCGGCAAGGCGTACCAGACCCCGGAGCTGGCCGGCGTGTTCACCGGCTACCGGATCAACGTGCCCCAGCTCGAGGTGGTGGTCGACCGGGAAAAGGTGAAGCAGGAAGGGATCTCGCTCACCGACCTGTTCCAGACCATGCAGGTGTACCTGGGGTCGGTGTACGCCAACGACTTCAACAAGTTCGGTCGGACCTACCAGGTGAAGGTCCAAGCCGACGCGCAGTACCGCGCCACCGCCGACAACATCACCCAGCTCAAGGTGCGGAACGCGGCGGGCGAGATGGTCCCGCTCGGCTCGGTGGTGCAGGTGCGCCAGGGCCACGGGCCCGACCAGTCGCTGCGCTACAACGGCTATCCCGCGGCCGACATCAACGGCGGCCCCGCCCCCGGCTTCAGCTCCGGCCAGGCCGAGGCGGCCATCGAGCGCATCGCAGCGGAGGTGCTGCCCAACGGCATCGGGTACGAGTGGACCGACCTGAGCTACCAGCAGCGGCTCTCGGGCAGCACGGCGATCTTCATCTTCCCGCTGTGCGTGCTGCTCGCCTTCCTGGTGCTGGCGGCGCAGTACGAGAGCTGGTCGCTGCCGCTCGCGGTCATCCTGATCGTGCCGATGTCCCTGCTGTGCGCCATCACCGGCGTGTTCGTGACCAAGGGCGACAACAACATCTTCACCCAGATCGGGTTCCTGGTGCTCATCGGCCTCGCCTGCAAGAACGCGATTCTGATCGTGGAGTTCGCCCGCGAGCTCCACATGCAGGGGCGCTCCGTCATCGACTCCGCGCTCGAGGCCTGCCGGCTCCGGCTCCGGCCCATTCTCATGACCTCGTTCGCCTTCGTCATGGGCGTCCTGCCGCTGGTGTTCTCGAGCGGCGCCGGGTCCGAGATGCGGCATGCCATGGGCGTGGCGGTGTTCTCGGGCATGCTCGGCGTCACCTTCTTCGGCCTGGTGCTTACGCCGGTGTTCTACGTCGTCATTCAGAGCGTGGTCGAGCGCCGCCGTCGGCGCACCGCGGCGGAGCAGCCGGTCGAGCCTCGGACCGGGGAGGCGCTCCATGCGTAACGCGCACGCGCAGCCCGTGATGCTGGCGCTGCTCCTGGCCGCCTGCGCCTCGCCCGTCTACCGCTCGTCCGCGGTGCCGGTTCCCGCGGCCTTCCGCGAAACCGCTCGGGATACGGCGCGGGACACCCTCATGCCGCCGCCACCGCCCCCCGCACCGGCGTCCGATTCGGCGGTGCCGGTGGTGACCGAGCCCGAGCGAGCCGTGGGATCGGTGGACCAGGCCAGCTACTGGCGGGCGCTCAACGACACGACGCTCGACCGCCTGATCGGCGAGCTGCTTCGCTCCAATCTGGATGTTCGCTCCGCGCTGGCACGGCTCCGCGGCGCGCGGGCCGCGCGCACCGAGACGGCGCTCGACCTGGTGCCGACCGTCACCGCCGCGGGGGGTTACACCCGGCAGCGGCTCTCGAACGCCACCTTCCCGATCGGCGGCGGCGGCCGGTTCCCCGATCAGGACATCTGGGACGCCGGGTTCGACGCCTCGTGGGAGCTCGATTTCTTCGGGCGGGTTCGCCACAACGTGCAGGCGCAGGGCGCGCTGGTCGACGCCGCCAACGCCGACGTGCGCGATGCCCAGGTGGTGCTGACGGCCGAGCTGGCGCGGACCTACTTCGAGCTGCGCGGGGCGCAGGAGCGGCTGGCCGTGGCGCGGCGGAACGGCGCGAATCAGCGCCGCACCTTCGACGTCACCCAGCAGCGGCTCGACGCTGGGCGAGGCACTGCGTTCGACACCGAGCGGGCGCGGGCCCAGCTGGGCTTCACCCTGGCGTCGATTCCGGGGCTCGAGGCCCAGGTGGCCGCGGCGCAGTATGCCATCGGCGTGCTGGTGGGACGGACGCCGGCCGCCGTTGCCACGGAGCTCCAGCCGCTCGTCGCGATCCCGCCGCTTCCGAGCGACGTCACCGTCGCCAACCCCGATTCGCTGGTTCGGCGCCGGCCGGATGTCGCCTCCGCCGAGCGGCAGGCCGCCGCTGAGCGCGCCTTCGTGGGCGCCGCCAAGGCCGACTATCTGCCGCGCGTTACCATCGGCGGCAGTGCGGGCTACTCGGCCGCCGAGCTGGGCGGCCTGGGCGATGCGGGAACCTTCCGCTATGCCGTGGGCCCGCTGGTCACGTGGCCGCTGCTCAACCTCGGGCGGGTCAAGGCCCGGGTGGATCAGGGCCGGGCTCGGGCCGAGGCCGCCGACGCCCAGTACAGCCAGACCGTGCTACGGGCATTGCAGGAAGTGGAGACCGGCCTTTCACGCTATCGCACGTCGCGGGCCCGGGTCGAGCGGATCCGCGATGCCGCGGAGGCCAGTGCGCGCGCGGCGGACCTGGCGCGGCTCCGGTTCGAAGGGGGCGTCGCCGACTTTCTGCAGGTGCTCGATGCCGAGCGCACCCAGCTCGACGCCGAGGATCAGCTGGCCCAGGCTCACATCGATGCCGCCACATCGTACGCGGCGTTGTATCAGGCGCTGGGAGGGCAGCCGCCGGCGCCTTAGCGCGGCGCCGGCCGGTCAGGCCTCCACCAGTCCGTTCCGGACCGCATAGCGCACCAGGTCGGCCACCGTGCGGAGGTGCAGCTTCCGCATCAGGCTGGCCCGGTGCGACTCGATCGTCTTCACCGTGACGCCGAGAGCGGCGGCGATGCGCTTGCTGCTCCGCCCCTCCGCCACGAGCTGCAGCACCTCCCGCTCCCGCGGGGTGAGGGCCTCCCCCACGACGTCCCCCGCCACACCCTTCAGGAATCCCTCCAGTACGACCTCGGTGACCCGGGTAGTCAGGAACGGCTCGTGGCGCTGGAGGCTTCGCACGGCAGCTACGAGCTGGTCCCCGGCGTCGGACTTGAGCAGGTACCCATGCGCGCCGGCCCGCAGTACCTGCCGAATCAGCTCTTCCGACGCGTGCATGGTGAGGACCAGGACCTCAGTCTCGGGCCGCCGCTGCAGGATGCGGCGGGTGACCTCCAGGCCATGCAGCTCGGGCAGGCTGAGATCGAGAATCACCAGGTCGGGCTTGAGACGGGCCGTCGCCTCCACCGCGTCGGGGCCGGTGCCGGCTTCACCGCAGACGACCCACCCCGGCTCGCCTTCGAGCAGGGTCCGGATGCCTCGTCGGACGACCTCATAGTCGTCCACGATCAGGATCCGGAGCGTCACCGCGCCGCCACCGGGAGGTCGGCGCTGAGAGTGGTGCCACCGGGCCCCGACCGGATCTCCAGGGTGCCGCCGAGCTGCTCGATTCGCTCGCGCATGCCCGACAAGCCCACCCCGAAGCCGGCCGAGTCGTCCGCCGGCATGCCCTTGCCCCAGTCCTGTACTTCCGCCACCAGCCGTCCCGGCTCGATCCGAAGGTGGACCGCCGCGCGGTCGGTGTCGGCATGCCGCAGGATATTGATGAGACCCTCCTGGACCAGCCGGAACACCGCGATCTCCACTTCATGCGGGAATCGCTCGATCTCGCCTGGCACATCGACCCGGATCGCGAGGCCGCTCCGTTTGGCAAACCCGGTCGCGTACCACCGCACGGCGGAGCCGAGGCCGGTCTCGTCCAGCATCGGGGGATGCAGCACGTAGGAGAGCGTCCTGAGGTCGCTGATCGCGCTCTCGGTCAGGGCGACGGACTCCTCGAGCATCTCATCCTCGCCGGTGCAGTCGAGCCCGGCCCGCCTCAGCCTGGCCAGGTTGAGCTGGAGCGCGGCGAGCTTCTGGACCGTGGTCTCGTGGATCTCCCGAGCGATTCGGCGCCGCTCCTCGTCGCGGACCTGAAGCTGCCGGACCGCCAGCGTGCGTACCTGCTCGAGTGTGGCGCGCAGCTGGTGCCGCACGCGCTGGTCCTCGGTCACGTCCAGGACCGTACCGATATACTCGAGCACCTCGCCGCGTCCACGGGCGATCGGGCGGCCCCAGTAGCGTACCTGCGCGACCGAGCCGTCGGGTCGGATGACCCGATGCTCTCCCTGGATCTCCCGCCGTTCCTGAATGTCCCGCTCGATGCCGGGCCGCAGCCGTCCCGCATCGTCAGGATGCACCTGGGCCCAGGCGGTCTCGAGTGTGGGGGTCCGCGCCTGAGGAGGCAGGCCGAAGATCCGGAACATCTCGTGAGACCAGAGCAGCAGACCGGTGCGCAGGTCCATGACCCAGCTCCCGATGGCGCCCAAGGCGTCGGTCTCATCCACGCGGGTGCCACCAGCGTGGACGACATCGGGACCCGGCAGGGGGAACCCGGCCCATGCCTCGACCAGTGGGAGGGCCAGCTCGTCGGCGCGCGCCAGGATGGCGAAGTCGCGGCTTCGAGGCCGCCGCCCCCTCCTGCCGCACACCAGTAGGACGCCGCGGACCGGCTCGCCCGGGCGCGCCAGAGGAAAGGCCCAGCACGCACCCTGGTCGGTCCGACGGGGGAGGCCGTGTCCACCGTACAGAGGGTCGAGGCGAATGTCGGGCACGATCACCGGCCGGCGTTGCGCGATCGCCGCGCCGCAGATGCCGGCGTCGGCGCCCCGCGGGGAGCGATGCAGTCGGCGCCAGACCGGCGGCAGAGTCGGCTCGACCATCGCCTCCCACCGGCGGCCAGCCCGGTGGAGCAGGTACACCGCCGCCCGCATGCCCGACAGATCGTGTTCGAGCTGCCGGCACAGCGTGATCAGGATGTCGTGAAACGCAAGCCGCGCGTGGCCGGTGCGGCGCGACGCGACCGACGCGCTCATCGCGGGAGTAGCTGGCACCACAAACGGCATCACGTCACCTCGACCAGGGAGAGGAAGGGCGAGGACGGAGCGACCCCGGTGCACGGCGTTCGGGGTACTCACGGCTGCATTCAGGGGTTTTTCCGGATGGCGTCACAGCAACGCCGGATGGTATGAAAGATAGCGAAGCCTGACTACGGGCCCTCAGGGATTTCCTGAGGGTACCTCCACCCCGTTTCAACCCACCACTCAAGACATGCCTGGAACCGAGCGGCAGGGCCTGAGACTGCTCCTCCTGGAGGATGATGCCCGCGATGCGGAGCTGATCACCCGTTCGCTCGGGCGGGCGGACCCCAGCTGTACCGTGCAGGTGGCGGACACCCGTGCGGGGTTCGCGCGCCTGCTCGACACGTTCGGCCCGGACGCCGTAATCTCTGACAACGGCGGGGCCGGCTTTCCGGCGCTCGAGGCGCTCGAGCTGGTGCGTGTGCACCGGCCCACGATTCCGCTGGTCCTGGTGTCCGGCGCGCTCTCCCCCGCCGGCATCGAGTGCCTCAAGGCCGGGGCGGCCGACTTCGTGCCCAAGGCCGAGCTCGGCCGGCTCGGCTCGGCCATCACGGCCTCGATCGAGCAGCGCGCCCCGCTGCGCAAGCTGTCGGCCCGGCAATGTACCGTGCTGCAGCGGCTCGCCTCCGGTCAGTCCACCCGACAGATCGCGCAGGAGCTTCAGATCTCCATCAAGACGGTGGAAACGCATCGGTCGGAGCTGATGCGGCGTCTCGGCATTCGCGACCTGGCGGGGCTGGTGCGCTTCGCAGTGCGGGTCGGACTCGTCTCGGCGTCGGGCTAGACCGCGTGGGCCGTCGGCGGCGCTACTCTGCGTCACGCAGGTACACCGTCCGACCCTCATACAGCGTCCGCAACACCTTCGCCTCGTGGATGCGCCCGGCCGGGAGCGCGAACAGGTCACGGTCCAGCACGATCAGGTCCGCCCGCTTGCCGACTTCGATGGACCCGGTCTCCCGCTCCTGATGCATCGCCCAGGCGGCGTTGATGGTGTACATCGCGAGCATGGTCGGAAGATCGACCCGCTCGGCGGGGTTCCACGGGGGCGTCACCGTGTCGCCGGGCTCCCGGTGGGTAATGCCGACCTCGATGGCCTCGAGAGGATTCAGTGAGGAGACCGACCAGTCGCTGCCGCCCGCGAGCACGGCCCCGGTGCGGGCCACGCTCTCCATCGGATAGAGCCAGCGGCTGCGGGCGTCCCCCAAGGCGGGCTCCGTCATCGTGGTCAGGTACTCGTCGCCGTTGACCCAGCGCGCCTGGAAGTTGGCGACCACGCCGAGGCGGCGGAACCGCGGGATATCGGCGGGATCGACGAGCTCGAGGTGCGCGATGCCGGGCCGGCGGTCGCGCGGCCCATTGGCCACCGCGGCCTGCTCGAGAGCGTCCAGGGTCATGCGGATGGCGCGATCCCCGATCGCGTGCACGTGGATCTGGAACCCCTCGCGGTCGAGCACGCGGGTGACGGCATTCAGTGCGGCCTGGTCGCGGATCGGCAGCCCCGCATCGCCCGCGCGGTCGAGGTAAGGCCTGAGCAGGGCGGCCGTGCGCGCCTCGATGACCCCGTCCTGGAACAGTTTGACGGCGGTCGGGTGGACGTTCGGCGTGGTGAATCGGACCTGCCAGCCGCGAAGCCGGGCGAGCATGGTGTCGCCGCTGCCCGAGCCGTCCATGGCCGCCACCACCCGCAGGCGGAGCCGTCCCGCGCGGTCCGCGGCGGTGTAACCGCGGAGCTCGGGCTCCTTGGCGTCGGCGTCGAAGACGGTGGTGATACCGAAGGAGAGCGCCAGTTGCTGAGCCCGGTCGAGGCCGGCCGAGAGCTCGGCGTCGCTGCGCGCGGGCAGTACGCGGGCGACCAGGTCCGCAGCGGACTCGCGCAGCGTTCCGGTGGGCTCGCGGGTATGCGGGTCGCGCTCGATGCGTCCGTCTGTCGGGTCGGGCGTCTCCCGGGTGATGCCGGCCCGGGCCAGTGCCCGGGTGTTGGCCCACGCCGAGTGGCCGTCGGCCGCCCACAGAAAGGCGGGCCGGTCGGGCACCAGGCTGTCCAGCAGCTCTTTCCGCGGATTGCCACCCCGGTAATACGGAAGCTGCCAGCCTGCGCCGCGAATCCAGGGCTCCTGCGGATGGCCCCCGGCGCAGGCCCGCACACCGGCTGCCACTGCGGCGGCGTTTTCCGTCTGGTTGAGGTCGCAGTCGCCCAGGTCGACCCCGCCGTCGATCAGGTGGACGTGGGCGTCCTGGAACCCCGGCAGGAGCATGCCGCCGCGTAGATCGATGACGGCGGTGTGAGGGCCGATGAGCTCGGGGGGTACGGTATCTGGCCCCACGTAGACGATTCTGCCGCGGCCAACCGCGACCGCACCGGCCCAACTGCGCGCGGCATCCATGGTGTAGACGGCCCCATGCCGGAACACCAGCTCGGCCGGCGCCCGACCCGGGGCCCGACACGCGGCGGCGGCAACGCAGAGACCAAGCAGGAATCGGGTCGGACGGAGAGCGAGCACGGCCTCAAGGTACGGGCCGCTCAGGGGCCCCGACAGGGCGGGCGAGCAACCCGCAGGAGCTACGCGGTCGTCATGAGCCCCGGAAGGATGTCACAGGCCGAAAAAGGCCAGGGTATCGACCACGTTGCCGAGGGTGGTCGAAAGCGTCGGATGCGAGGCCTCGAGCCGCCGCACCGCGTCGGTGGTCCGCTCGCGCAGCGAGGCGCTCGAATCGGCGTCGATGCCGTCGGGCCCGGCCAGGGCCTCGAGATCGCGCACCAGCTGCTCCAACGAGCGGCGGGTCGCGGGCGGCAAGCTCTCGGCGCTGGCCAGCTGCGCCCGGATTTCCGCCACCGCGTTCCGCAGTTTGGGGTCCGACATTACCGGCTCCGGGTCCAGAGTACCCGGGGATAATGCGGGATTCCGGTTCCGAGCGCGACCCCGTCCCCGGGGGCTAGCAATCCGGGCCCTCCCACGCTAGCCTCATCCCCGGACAAACGTCACTTCGATCAAGGAACAGGGGCATGAAACGGGGACCGAAGGTCAAGATCGCTCGCGCACTAGGGATCGCGCTCACGCCCAAGGCGGCACGGATCATGGAGCGTCGCCCCAACCCGCCCGGACAGCACGGGGCGGCCACGCGGCGGAAGGTGAGCGACTACAAGAAGCAGCTACTGGAAAAGCAGCGGCTCCGCGCCCAGTACAACATCAGCGAGCGCCAGCTCCAGAACGCGTTCAGCTTTGCCACCCGGCAGCCGGGCAATACCGGCGTCCGGCTGCTCCAGCTGTTGGAGCTCCGGCTCGATGCGGTGGTGCTCCGGGCCGGGTTCGTCCGCACCATCTACGCGGCGCGGCAGGCCGTGGTGCACGGGCACGTGCTGGTGAACGGCCGGCGGGTCAACCGGCCGGCGCGCCGGCTCCTGCCGGGCGACACGGTGGCGCTGTCCGCCAAGAGCCGCGACCTGCCGATGTTCACCGTGCCGCTGGAGAACGCGCGGCCGGCGGCGCATCTCGAGCTCGACCGGGACAAGCGGAGCGCCCGGATCCGGGAGATCCCGGAGCGGGAACAGATTCCGGTGCAGTGCGAGGTGTCGCTGATCGTCGAGTACTACTCGCGGTAGATCGGGGTCGGGCGCGGCCGCGCCCTCTCTCTCGAATGCAGCACGAGCCAGCGGTCCGAGTCGCCACAAACGATGCAGTGGCGGTTCGGACCGCTGGCTCGTGCTGCACTCGGACCTCCGGCATCGGGCTGCGCCCGACGGCGAGCTGCTCACTCCTCCGGCCGCGCTAGGGTTGAGACTGGTTTCCGAGCGGCCGCGCTACGGCTGAGACTGGTTTCCCAGCGGGATCGCGCGGCCCGCCTCGGGCCAGCGAAGACGGGAGGAGAGGCCGGCCTGCTCGAACGCGGTTTCCACGTCGGCGCGGGTCTCGCTGAAGTGTTCCCAGCCTTCGAAATGCAGCGGGATGATGACGGCGGCGCGGAAGGCATGGGCGGCTTCGACCGCATCGGTCGCAGTGAGGGTGAGAGGCCAGGGACCGACCGCGTCCACCTTTGCCGCGCCCATGAACAGGATGGCTGCTCCAACCGCGAACCGGCGGGCCACTTCCGCCATTCCCTCGTACCATACCGTGTCACCGGAGACATAGATCGGCGCGGTATCGGTCGCCTCGAGCATGAAGCCGATGACGGGTCCGCGGTCGAGGTGGGCCGGACCATGGCGGGCCGGGGTGGCGGTTACCCGGAGCGGGCGGCCGGGCCCGGGCAGCTCTGCCGTTTCCCACGGGTCCAGGCCGACCACGGTTCCGCCCAGCCGGTTGGCGGCGGCCTTGGGAGCAAGGACGCGCGTCGCTCGCGCCAGCAGCGAGCGCCCGGAGCCGTCCAGGTTGTCGAAGTGGTGATCGTGGCTCAGCAGCACGGCGTCGATTCGGCCCAGCGCGTGGACGCCGATCGCCGGCCCGCGGGTCTTCCTCAGCACATAGCTGCCGGCCCGATATTCCGCGCCCGGCGGGTCGAAGGTAGGGTCGGTCAGCAGGCGGACGCCGCCGACTTCGAGCAGCGCGGTGGGGCCGCCGATGTAGGTGAGGCTCGGCCGGCTCACCGCGGCTGGGGGATGGAGGAACGGCCTCGGGTCGAGAGAAACGCGACCAGGGTGTTCACCTGCTCTGGCGTGAGGGTCCGGGCAAAGGCCGGCATGTTGACGCTGCCGTTGGTGATCCTGGCGCCGATCTGATCGGGCGGCATCCGGCTGCGCACGTCGGAGAGGTCGGGGCCCCGCTTCCCGCCGTAGCCGTCGATCGCGTGGCAGTACTCGCAGCCCTTGTCGTGGAACAGGCGGGCGCCTGCGATCACCGTCGAGTCCGTGCTGGCCACCACCGAGGCCGGCAGGGCCGCCACCTCGAAATTGGGCGACCAGTCGGCCCGCCGCCCCGCCACCCAGAAGGCCAGGATCACGGTCCACATGAACACCACCAGCACCGCGGCGAGCGGCCGGTCGCGCACGCTGCGCGGCCCCTTGTTGGCCAGCGGGAGCAGGAGCAGCACCGCGCCGAACACCAGTGGCCCCGCCACGATGATGAAGTTCTCCAGGCTGTGCGGCGCCAGCGCCAGCACCGCGAAATACCACAGGAAATACCAGTCGGGCCGGGGGTAGGCCTGCAGGATGCTGGGATCGGGCGGCTTGTCGAGCGGGGGCGGCCCAAAGACGACCGCGAGCAGCACGATCGTCGCCACCACCGCCGCGCCGAACACCACGTCGCGCCACGCCGCGTCGGGCCAGAACGGCACGCCCTCTCGCTGCAGCAGGGCCGAGTACTGAGCCCGGTAGGTCGCGGGATCCACCCGGTCGCCCTTCTTGGGACGTTCCGAGATCCCATGCTTCAGCACCAGGACCAGGTGCAGCCCCACGAAGGCGAACACGATCGCGGGAATGAAGAACACGTGGAACGCGAAGAATCGACTCAGCGTCGCGCCGCCGATGGTGTCGCCCGCGAGGATGAAGCGGGCGATATCCGGCCCGACGATCGGCATGCGCCCCGCCTGCGCCGCGCCCACGATGACCGACCAGACGGCGTTCTGGTCCCAGCGGAGGAGCTGGCCGGTGAACGCCAGCGCGAGAGTGAGCAGGAGCAGTACCGCGCCCGTGAGCCAGTTGAGCTCGCGCGGGTACTTGTAGGCTCCCATCAGGAAGGTGCGGGAAACGTGAAGTCCCACCAGCAGCACCATCGCCGACGCGCCGAAGAAGTGCATGCCGCGGAGAAGCCGGCCGAGCAGTGCCTGCTCGGTGATGAACTTGAGGCTGTCGTAAGCCTGGCCGCTTGACGGCACGTATGAGCTCGCCAGCGCGATCCCGGTCGCCACCTGCAGCACGAATGCGATGAACGTCGCGCTGCCGAACACGTACCACCAGCCGGTGCGCGGCGGCACCGGATGCTCGAGCGCGTGACGGGTTGCGGTGAGGAGACCGCTCCGATCGTCGAGCCAGGCCAGGAAGCGGCGCAGCACCGGTGGCTCAGACGATCGGGATGGGGCTGGTCAGAATCTCGACCTGCCCGTTGTGCACCCGCACCGGATACTGCGGCAGCGTGCGGGGGGGAGGGCCGGCGGATACGGTGCCATCGCTGTAGTAGACGCCCCCGTGGCAGGGACAGAGGAAGAGCTGCGCGTCGGCCACCCAGCGGACCGGGCAGCCCAGGTGCGTGCAGTGCACCGTGAAGGCGGTGAACTTGTCGCTGCCGTCCCGCCGGAGCCACGCGGCGGTGCGCGCCGTGACACCGGCCCAGGGGAGCGGGGACGCATCCTCGAACACCACGTTGACGGTCTCACCGATGGTGAAGCGATCCACCGGTCCCACCGCCCGCCACACCCTGGGCTGCTTACGGGTGAGCGGCGACAGCAGGAACCCGATGACGGGCACCGTCGCCACGGCGCCGATGAACCCTGACAAGACGAACGAGAGCCGGCTGAGGAAGCGCCGTCGGGAGGGGGTTAGACCGGGAGGGGTTGCAGGCTCCATGACGGCTCCGCCGAAGGGTCATCCGCGAGACGTAAACGGCAACTTACGCCGTTGCGGCAAGTGCAACAAGCCGCACGCCGGCAGGCTTGGCGTACTGTCATCCCGAGCGCAGCGAGGGATTTTCTCACCCGGAGTTCGATGACCGCGGAGAAGATCCCTCGCTGCGCTCGGGATGAGGGGCCCCGCGTCGTCCGCCGTCACCGGGGCCACCGCTCGGTGAAGACCAGCAGCGCCGCCAGCAGCGGGCCGTGCAGCACGATCGCCGCCGGGACCAGGCCCCAGAGCGCGCGCGGGCCGAGCCAGCGCTCACGCGAGGCGCGGCCAAGCAGGTAGACGGAGAACGGCAGATTGAGCAGCACCGCCGTCACCACGCCCGGCGCGTAGCCGCCGAACAGCACCACGGCGGCGGCCACGTGCCACAGCACGTTGAGCAGCACCGTGGCCTGGATCAGGAGGACCAGCCAGAGGGCGAGCGGGCTCTCGGGCCGCCGGTACGACCACCACGCCACGATGAATGCCACCGCGGTGACCACCGCGAGCGCCGCCCCCACCTGGCCGGTCGTCAGCGGCGCGATGAGCGCCTGCCAGGTGGCAGGGAGCCGGTACAGCACGAAGGGGAGATAGCGGGGGAAGAACAGCGCCTCCTCGGCATTGTGGACGGCGAGGAGGAGTGGGACCAGCCACAGGACCGATCGGGAACGCATCCTCATGAATGTAGGGCTGGCCCGGGTAACGGGGGAGAACCGGGCCGGCCAGCCGTGGCGCGCCTCTTGCCCCTTCAGCCCGTATCCCCGTTCCAGGTGTTGGCCCATGCGGAGATACGGACTGATGAGGACCGATCGGACGCAGCGCCTCTTCGCGGTTTGCGGCGCTTTCCTGCTGTCAGCCTGCGGTGCACACTATGCGCAGGTTCCTGCACGGCTCCAGGTCGAGCCGTATGGACGGGTCGCGCTGGTCACCTTCACCACCGACCGAACCAGCGGCGATTCGCTCGATGCCCTGGCCACCCGCCACTTCGCCGAGGCGTTGCTGGCAAGTCAATCGCACGTGGAGCTGCTGGAGCTCGGGATGTCCGACTCGACGGTGCGCCGCTTTGCGTCGGGCACCGACCCGGTCGCGCTGGCTCAGGCGCTCGGCCGCGACCGGGACGTGTCGGCCGTGTTCATGGGACGGCTCACGATGTCGAGCGTCAAGCCACGCGGCGTGGTGGCCAGCGTGCGCGACCTCAGGGTCGGCGCCGAGGTCTCGGGCCAGCTCACCGTGAGCCTGGTGAACACGCGCACCGGCGGCACCGTGTGGCGGTCGAGCGCGGCCGCCAGCCAGAACGTGGGCCGCGTCTCGCTGTCGGATGCGCACCCGTCGGTGTCCGTGCGGAACCCCGACGACGCCAACCGAGAGATCGTCCGCGAGCTCGTGTCCGGCGTGACCCGCGACCTCCGGCCCACCTGGGTCAGGCAGTAGAGCCGATCCCCGCCCGATGGGCGGAGATCACCCAGTCTCCGCCGTCACCCGGTCTCCGCCGTCACCCGGCCTCCGCCATCATCCGGCCGGCAATCTCCTTCACGATCTTCGCGGCCACGGTCGCCGTCATCCCGCCCACGTCCCGGTCGGGGTTGTACTCCACGACGTCGGCGCCCACCAGCCCGCCGCCCAGCTCCTGGATGAGACTCAGTACCTCCCGCGTCGCAAGGCCTCCGGGCTCCTGGTGGCTCACGCCGGGGGCGAAGGCCGGATCGAGCCCGTCGAGGTCGATCGAGAGGTAAACCTTGCCACTGGTCCGCGGGCGGGTGCCGGCGAGCCACGCCGCCATGTCGATGACCTCGACGCCGAAGCGGTCGGCCTGCCCGCGCTGGTGCCGGTTCATGGTGCGGATACCGACCTGCACCAGTCGCACCGCCAGTCCCTCTTCCATGATCCGCGCGAACGGGCAGGCGTGCGAGTGGCGGTCGCCGTCGAACACGTCGTACAGGTCGGCATGGGCGTCGATGTGGAGGATGGTGAGCGGCGCGATCGAGCGGGACACCCCGCGCACCGCGGGATAGGTGACCGAGTGGTCGCCGCCCAGCGCGATCGGACGGCCGCCGCCGCCGATCACCGCCGCGACGCCGGCCTCGATCAGCGCTCGCGCCTCCGGCGCCGGCGGCAGCGCGAGGTCGCCGGCATCCGTGAGACCACCCTCGCCCAGCACGTCGCGCAGGCCGTGAGCCCAGCCGTTGGCGGCGGGTGAGTGGATGGCGGCCCGGATCAGCGGCGGGGCGCCGGCCGATCCCCGGAGAAACGACGAGCTCGCATCGTACGGCAACCCGATGAGCGTGGGCGCGCCGCTCATGTTACCGTCGCCTCGGCGAGCGCGGCGTGCTCGCGGAGGATCCTCAGCGCCAGGTCCATGGTCCGTCGGTGGGTCCGGAAGGCCAGGGCCACCATGCGGAGCGTGAACCGGCCGTCCAGCATCGTCGACGAGAGAAAGATCCGTCCATCGCGCCGGACCGTTTCCACGATCCGCTGATTGATCGCGTTGGCCCGCTCGAGCGACGCGCCCCGGGGCGCCCACCGGTAGGTCACGATCGAGAGGTCGGGCGGCGGCCCGACCTCGAACCCGAGCGCCCGCGCCTCCAGGTGGAAATAGCGCGCCAGCAGCAGCTTTTCCTCCAGCGCCGCGCGGAACGGCCGCACGCCGGTGAGGATCAGGGGGAGCCACATGCGGAGCCCGCGAAAGTGCTTGGTCAGCTCGGCCGAGAGATCGGCGGGCGAGAGCTCGGTCGGATCGCGCACCGCGTCCTGCATGTAGGCGCCCGAGTACTCGTGGGCGGCCACCAGCGTCGCCGCGTCGCGGCAGATCACCACCCCCGCGCCGTAGGGCATGAACAGGCCCTTGTGCGGGTCCAGCACCACCGAATCGGAGTGCTCGATGCCCGCCAGCGCTCGCCGGCCGTGCTCGGTGAGCAGGAAGAAGCCTCCGTACGCGGCGTCCACGTGGTACCAGCACCGCTCGCGCCGCGCGACCTCCCCGATGGCCGCGATCGGATCCACCGCGCCGGCATCCACCGTGCCCGCCGAGGCGACGACCAGCCAGGGCTCGAGGCCGGCCCGGCGGTCCGCCGCGATCGCCTGGGCCAGCGCGTCGGGCCGCATGCGGTGGCCCTCGTCCATCGCCACGTACCGCAGCGTAGTCTGGCCCAGCCCGGCGATCCGAAGCGCCTTCTGGAGACAGTGGTGCGCGTGGGTGGTGAGGTAGACGACCGCGCGCGCCACCTCCGCGCCCGCGATCCCGCGCGCGTCGCGTGCGGCACAGAGGGCCGCCAGCGTGGCGATGCTGCCACCCGACGCGATGGCGCCCGCCGCTCCCGGCGGGTACC
>Ga0308175_100000989_pt1 | contig 18916 bp, 16 predicted proteins | sample PhyCR1_3_FD_203893 | JGI IMG/M metagenome (GOLD analysis project Ga0308175, IMG submission 203893) | Soil microbial communities from UC Gill Tract Community Farm, Albany, California, United States - DLSLS.C.R1 | ecosystem: Environmental > Terrestrial > Soil > Agricultural land | place: USA...
GAGCCGAAAAGGATTCGTCGAAAATAATCGCCTCAGGGCTGGAAATCAATGCCCGGGCTATGGCGAGCCGTTGCCTTTCTCCTCCGCTCAGCCGTAGCGCCGGCCGCTTCGCGTATTCTGCGGGAAGGCCAAGCTGACCCATCCAGTAAAGAACCGCTTCCGTGCGTTCTCGCGGATTTCCGATTCCCGCAATCCTCAGCGGTTCCGATATGGCGGCTTCGGCTGTAAAGCGTGGATTGATGGTTGCCGCGGGCTCCTGGAAAACGATTTGGACGTTCCGTCCGTATTCCGACCGCGCGCCGCCGGACGCACGCCGGATGTCCCTGCCGCGGTAATTGATGCTGCCCGAAGTGGGGCTTTCGAGTCCGACGATGCACCGCGCGAGGGTGGATTTACCCGAACCAGACGCGCCGATCAAAGCTGTGGCTGAGGCGTTTTCGAGATGAAAATCAACATTACTGACAGCGCGTGTGATCCGTGGCCTGGAAAACAAACTTCTGCGGCCATAGTCCTTTGTAAGGCCATGAACTGCGATCAGCGGTATGGGAGAACAGGCGAGCGGCAACTGAGCAGCCCCATTATGCCGAAACCGGCAGGGCCGATCGCAGCAACTCCGCCGTATATGCTTTCTTCGGTTCATAAAGCACGTCCCGCGCTGCTCCTTCTTCGACTGATTCTCCATTGCGTAATACAAGGACGCGATCGACAAGGCCGGGCAGAATCGCCGGATTATGTGTGATGATCACAAAAGAAGTAGAGGAGATAGTTCGACACTCACGAAAGATTTCAAGCACGCCGGCCTGCGAAACAGCATCCAGAGATGCCGTAGGCTCGTCGGCGATAACGAGCTCCGGATTGCAGGCGAACGCCTGCGCGATCGAGATGCGCTGACGCTGTCCGCCGCTTAGCTGGTGCGGATATGCTTCGAACAACTCATTGGACTGATCGCGGAAGACCCGCTTCAGGACGGCGTCAGCTTGTTCCAGAGAGCGTGACAACGGTCCCCCATTATGTGCCTGGATTACCTCCGCTACCTGACGACGGACGCGCATGAACGGATTCAGGGCCATTCCCGGGTGCTGAAAAACCATCGATATTAGCGCACCCCGGATTTTCCTCAAAATTCGGTCTGACGAACGAAGCATTTCTGTCCCCCGAAAACAGATTCGTCCATGCACAATCGAGGTATCCGGCGGCAGCAGCCCAGGAATACTCAGCGCGAGAGTGGATTTTCCACTACCGGATTCGCCGATGATACCGAGGGATTCGCCCGCACGGATTCGGAAGGAAATTCCGGCAAGCGCCGTTCTCGGCATTTGGGCGCTTGCAACATAGCTTACGCAGAGATCCTGAACCTCGAGTAGCGGTCCACTTCCTACGGCAGGCAGGGCGGTTTCCGGTTCCATTGGCTCTTGCAATTGCGGCTGAACAGATGGGCGAAACTTATTTGACAATCGTCGGGATTCGCGAAGCACTTCTAATATTTCCAATGCATCTATCGTTCTTCTTCCGGTGTATGATCCAGTTCAGCCGTTTGAATTCCTGGGAGAATTATAATGAACTTTCGGATCGCAGCCGAACACACAATCCAGTGGTTTAGTTCCGCTGTTGGTGTTCGCCTGAACCATTTCGGCTGCCTTCGAAAAAATGTCTGGATGAATCTTCCGGGTTTCACGGTGCTCGCGCGATGAACGCGACCCAAAAAAAAGCGGAAGTCCGTCTGTCCCACCGCCCGGATGAGTGGCTTGTCAAAGAATGTCTGAGCGGGAATGAAGATGCCTGGAATGCAATTCTCGATAAATATCAGAAACTGATCTATTCGGTTCCGATCAGATACGGTCTTTCGGTGGTGGACGCCGGAGATATCTTCCAGCAGGTATGCGTCGACGTTCTGGAATCGCTCAAGCATTTGCGGGAGCCGCGAAGCCTGGCGGCGTGGCTGATCAGGATCGCCTCGCACCGCTGTTTGCAATGGGCCGGACGGGAGCGGCGTTTCCAGTCATTCGATTTCGAGGCGCTGGCGGACAGCGGCCCAGTCACGCCGGAGACTCCGGACACGGTTCTTCATGACCTGGCGCGCGGGCAAGCTCTGCACGAGGCGATGGCGGAAATCCCGGCCCGGTGCCAGGAGCTTATTCGGATGCTGTTCTTCGAGTTTCCAGCTGTTCCCTACGAACAGGTCGCGGAAAAGCTTGGAATCGCGAAAGGCTCGATCGGATTCATCCGCATGCGTTGCCTGAGCCGCCTGCGAATGAAACTGGCAGGCCGGAGATTCTGATGAACCCCGAGGTGATCGAGTCTGCTCCAGGCCACGCGTTGTTGTTGGAGCTTGGTCAACGCCGGAACGGCGCTGCTCTGGGCGAATGGCTCGACGGTCGGCCGGCCCTTCTGCAGTGTGCAGTCGTCCGGCAACTCGCCGAAGCGGTTCGGCAGGAAGTACGAGTAGACCTCGAACGAGCCCTTTGGCTTGCCGAAGTTGCGCTCGCGATAGCTGTAAGAATCGATGATCCAGAGGCTTTCGGCCTTGCATACCGGGCAAAGGCAAACGCGCTCTGGTTTGCCGGCAAGCTCGCGCCCGCCCTCGAGATGTTTCAGCTTGCCGTAGATTGTTTTGAGCGCGCCCAAAAGCTCGAAGAAGTGGGCCGCACCCTGAGCAGTTGCATCCAGCCGTTGATTCTGCTTGGCGAATACGATCGGGCGTTTCGATCAGGGGAGCGCGCCAGAGAGATATTCCTTCAGATCGACGATCAATGGCGCCTGGGCCGCCTCGATATCAACCTGGCCAACATCTATCACCGGCAGGATCGGTTTACGGAAGCTCTCGACCGCTACCAATCAGCATACGAGCGATTGCAGCCGTATAAGGATCAGGAAGCGCTGGCCGCGGCCCTGCACAACATGGCTGTTTGTCTGATCATGCTGAACGATTTCCATCGGGCTCTCGAGACGTATCAGCGGGCTCGTACTATAGCCGAAAACAACAACATGCCTCGGATCGCAATGCAGGCCGATTACAACATTGCGTATCTGCGCTTCCTTCGCGGCGATTACCACCTGGCTATCGATGCGCTTCGAGTCACGCGCGAGAAGTGCGACCCCAACGTCGACCAATACCATCTGGCTCTATGCGATCTGGATGAATCGGAGATCTATCTCGAACTCAATCTGAGTGACGAGGCCGCCACCATGGCGGGCAGGGCCAGAGAGCGCTTCGAAAAGCTGGAGATCTCATTCGAAGCGGGAAGGTCTGTCGTAAATGCGGCCATCGCTCTCTACCAGCGGCGTGAGCTCGGCGGCGCGCTGGCTCTCTTCGCGGAAGCGGAGGCCATTTTCAAGCGAGAAGGAAACAAGGCGTGTCAGGCGCTGGTTGGACTTTACCGCGCGATGGCCCTTTGGGACAGCGGCGACGCGGAACGAGCCGGGCCCGTCTGTCTCGCGGCGCTGGATTTTTTTGTCGCCGCCCACCTTCGCCGGCGCGAAATTCTCTGCCGGCTGTTATTGGCGCGGATAGCATACGCGCGTGGTCAATTCCCGGATGCGAGGCGGCAGTGTGAGACGGCGTTGCGAGTCCTGACCTCGCTTGAAGCCCCGCTTCTGAGCTATCACGCGCACGTGATGATGGGTGATCTGCGACGCGCAACCGGAATGGCGCGCCAAAGTTATGGCTCGTATCAGAAGGCGCGGCGTAACCTTGAAGGCCTTCGCGCCTCCATTCAGGGCGAAGAACTCAAGATCGCCTTCATGAAGAACAGGGTGGAGGTATACGAGAAACTGGCAGACCTTTGCCTCGAGCGCGGTCGCGAGGGTACGGAAAATGCGTTTGGTTACGTGGAGCAGGCGAAATCGAGAATTCTCGCTGAGGCCATCCACACGCGCGGCAGCCCCATATTATGGCCGACCCGTTCGAATGCCCGTGATCAGATCATGGCGCTGCGTAACGAGCTGAACTGGTATTACCGCCGGCTCGAAGCCGAACAGACTCATCCTGAGAGAATTTCGCTATCGCAAATCGAGCACCTTCAGGCGGAAGCGCGATCCAGAGAAGACGAGATTGTTCGTCTTCTGCGGCGATCCCCTCCTGTTGGCAATGGCGGACTCGAGCTGAAGTTGCATCAGCCGGTCGACCTTGAAGAGATCCATGCGTCGATTCAGCCTGATGCCACGCTGGTCGAATATTTTCAGGTGGGCCCACGGCTCCTTGCGGCCGTTCTGGCTGAAGGCGAAATGGAAATCGTGGAGTTGGGAAACGTGAGTCCGAACGAACGCGCCATTCGCATGCTGGATTTTCAGCTGTCGGGCATGAAGGTGAAGGCGCTGCGCCGGCAAGGCGAGCAGGAATCGAAGATGCGCGCCATAACCGCCCGGTTACAGGAGCTGTATCTCAACCTTATCGCGCCGCTTGTCTCGAAATTCCGGGGGAACCGGCTCGTTATCGTACCTCACGGTATCCTGCATTACCTGCCCTTTCATGCGCTGCATGACGGAACGCAGTACCTGATCGATCGATATATAGTTTCGTATGCTCCGAGCGCGGGCATACACGCTTTATGCCGCCGCAAACAGGCGAACATCGAGGGTCCTTCTCTCCTTCTTGGCGTCGGCGATAAGCGGACGCCGTGGATAAGTCGGGAGATTCGGTCCGTTGCAGAAGTACTTCCCGATCCGCTGATCCGGATGGGGCGCCATGCGACCGCCAACGTGTTGAAGACCGAGGGCTCCGCGAGCCGTTTCATTCATATCGCTACGCATGGACTGTTTCGGCGCGACAATCCGATGTTTTCCAGCGTGCGGCTGTCGGATTCCTATCTGAATATCTATGATTTGTACGACCTCGCGCTGCCTGCGGAGCTTCTTACGCTGAGCGGCTGTGGAACGGGATTGAGCGTGGTGGCCGCAGGTGATGAGTTGCTCGGGTTGATTCGAGGCCTGATTTGCGCGGGCGCCACATCGCTTCTGTTGACGCTTTGGGACGTGCATGATCGAACAACGGCTGACTTCATGGGGAGCTTCTACCACCGGCTGCAGGCGCACGGAGACAAAGGTTGCGCTTTGCGTGAAGCCATGCTCATGCTGCGGGAAAGCCATTCGCACCCATACTATTGGGCTCCTTTCGTGCTGGTCGGCAACAGTTTTTCCAGAACCGGCTGAACGGGCTATATTTTTTCGCCCTGCGGCCCATCTTGAATAAAGGAAATACGGCGACTGGAGGAGAGCTGATGCGAGCACATTTCACGGATGAGATCTGGGTGGATTACGTGCGCGGCCTTTCTGTCGCCGACGACGCATCCGCCATCGAACAACACCTCCAAAACGAATGCCAGGCGTGTATCCGGTCATTTCAATTCTGGCAAGCATTGGCGCAATACGCTGCCGGGGAGGCCCGCATCAATATCCCGGAACCAAACTTACGGGCCGGCGGGACCGCGTACTCCGAATGGTTTCGGCGATATTCGCTTCCCACTCGCGCAAGAATGGCGCGACTGATTTTTGATAGCTTGCTCCAGCCGTTGCCTGCCGGTGTTCGGGGCGCCGGCCCTTCGCCGCGCCGCATTCTTGCAACGCTCGGGTCATGGTCCGTTGATCTGCGGATTGAATCTTCTTTCGGCCGACGCGTATCCCTGACAGGACAGGTTCTCCGGTCCGGAAAAGGTGGAGCGCCGCTCAAGCCTCCAGTCGTTTTGATGAGCGGTGACGTCCTGGTCGCCGAAACTTCGGCAAACGAGTTCGGCGAGTTCGAGCTGCAATTCGATGAGGTGAACGGCCTGCGGCTCTACGTCGAGATTGCAGCAAGCCGGCCAATGGGCATTAATTTGCCCGACCTGGCTGGGGGCCCGGCAGTCGGCGAATCCTGACCGACCGGAAAGTTAACTTAGTAACCATACAAACTTACACCAGTTAGAGGATAGGATGAGGCGCTTCATTCAACTGTTTGTCTTGTGCGCGCTGTTAGGCCATTCCGCCAACGCCACGCAACGCCTGATTGTACGGGACACGCTGGGACAGAGTGCATTGAATTTGACGTGCTCTCTCCTTGGTTGTAGTTCTACCCTGGGCCTCGGCGACCCGACAGGACAGTTATTTCTGGTTGAAGTTCCAGACTATGTAAACCTCAGTGGCCTCGTCCAGATTTTGTTATCAGTCACGGGCATCACAGATGCCGAGATAGATCAGCTACAGTATCTGGGCCAGAGCGCGCCTGCGATTCCGTCGTCTCTGTACGACAACAATATTGTCTCGTATTACGGAACCAATGTTTGGCAGGGTTACGTCGATCAGCCCGCCGCCCAGATCGTGCGCATTGCGAATGCGCAAACCGCATTTAGTTTGTCGGGCGCAGGGACCGTCGCCGTTATTGACACCGGCGTGGATTCCACGCACCCTGTTCTCCAGCCCGTACTGGTGCAGGGCTACGACTTCACGCGGAACCAGCTGGGAAACGCTGATGAGAAACTGGACATCGCTCAACCAATATGGCCGGTCACGAATGGCGTTCCGCCATTGTTTGTGAACAGGTCCGGCGCGGCGACGGTGGATCAATCCACAGTTTCCGTCGTCGATAATCCACAATACGCATCCTTCGGCCACGGAACCATGGTGTCCGGCATTATTCATCTGATAGCTCCCACGGCTCTTATCATGCCCCTCAAGGCGTTTCATTCCGACGGAAGCGGATACACGTCGGACATCATCCGCGCAATTTACTGGGCGATACGACATAATGCTCGAGTGCTCAGTATGAGCTTCAGTTCGACACGGCCGTCGTGGGAACTCCAGTTAGCCTTGAACTACGCCGCGAGCCGCGGCGTCATCTCCGTGGCCGCCGCTGGTAATGATGGATCGTCAACGCCCGTCTATCCTGCCGCCTGGAGGAATGTCATTTCGGTCGCGTCCACTGACGCCAGCGACGATCGGTCCTCATTTTCGAATTACGGGAACTGGATCTGGCTGGCGGCGCCGGGTGAGGGCATCGTGACAACTTACCCCTGGGGTGCTTACGCGGCAGTATGGGGTACTTCGTTCAGTACCCCGCTCGTTTCAGGAACCGCAAGTCTGTTGCTGCAGACGAACTGGACACTGACTCAGACCGACGTCGCGAGCGCGGTGGCGCACGCGTATCCGGTGGGTCCCGATCTGGGAAAGGGAAGGCTGGACATCGTGCAAACGATTCAAGCCGTGGCCGCATCGAATTGAGAATCGCCGAACCGGATCGATCCGACTCCGAAGCGGTTGAGTTCGCGCTTGCAGGCTTTTGACCAGGATGTCGCGTAGTACACACGTCCTGCGCAATAAGTCAGCTTTGAAGACATCCATCGATGGAATCGCCGGCGGATTGTTCTCGAGGCGGAGTGAGGAAAAGTTCAGAACACGTCCAGGTCATGCGCCGAAACCACTGCGCCCTTATAGTGCTCACGGACCAGCCGCAAAAGCTCCCCTTCGGAGACTCCATAAAAGAGTTCGTGATAGAGCACCAGCAATTTCGGTTTTGCTCGCGAGGCAATGGCCGCCAGTTCCTCTGTCGAGGTGTGGAAAGCCGTCGCATACGCTTTTAGCGATGGCGGCGCCGAATCCGGGCTTATTGCACTTGAAGGGTAGACTTCGTGTAGCAGCACATCGCAGCCGTTACAGGCACTGACAATGGCGTCGGTAGGCGCTGTATCGCCGGAGATCACGATAGTGCGGCCGGCTGCTTCAAAACGGTAGCCAAAAGCCTGGTCCCAGGAACCGTGCTTCACAAGAAAAGCCTTCACGGCTACGTTCTTGTCTTTGTAAACCGTGCCGGGCTGGATTTCATGTACGTCCACGAGATATCCGGTCCTGTTGCCGTGCTCGAGCCCATTCGTCCGTACATCGATGTCTTTCTTCCAGGCTGCGAGAATGTCGGTCGTCATTTCCTTGAGCCCACGCGGGCCGTATGCTTGCAGGCGCTCCGAGCGCCCTGTTACCCAGGGGCTGAAGATCAAATCAGGGTAGCCCAAAGTGTGATCGGAGTGCAGATGAGTGATGAAGAGCGTATTCAATTCGCTCATTGACAGGCCAGGTACTCCGGCGCGGCGGGCCGCTGCGGCGCGGCGCACGATTCCCGGACCACAATCCACCAGATAGCTATGCCCGTTTACAATGACGGCGACCGCGGGTCCGAAGCGTTCGGGGTCGGGGATGGGGGTTCCAGAGCCGAGGACCACGACTTCAGCGTCAGAAGGCGTGGGCTGAGCAAATAGCGCGGGCGCGCATAGAACGAGCAGAAGAACGCGGATCATTGTGGCGGTGGGGTGTATTGTATACGACTCGGCCATTGGTGATTTAAAGCGACAGGCTCAGTCCTCGGCGTGCAAGCGGATAGCTGGGACGATGTTCCCGCGCGAGTTTGCGGCGGAAGCCAATTGCGATCCAAATGATGGAGACTCCATGGGCGCTAAGGATTGCAGAGACCGGTTATATCGGAGGAACGCTGCTCTCATACGATATAACTGCAGAGCGGCACTCCATATGGCAGAAGATGAACCAGACGGGGCACGGCGACCGTTTGCGCCTTGATTTACTAACCAGAGCTAACCGGCGGGCGAACCGTTTCTGATCTCGAAGGCGGCCGGAATCTGGTTCGTCAGCTCATGGCTTACGATCCGGGCTATATCGATCTGGAGAGGACTCTGCAGCCGCTCGATAACGGGCCAAATGGTGGGCGCGCAGGGACTCGAACCCCGGACCTCCTGCGTGTGAAGCAGGCGCTCTAACCAGCTGAGCTACGCGCCCCAAAGGCGGGCAACACTCAATATTAACGCAGTGGCATCAACGCAGTCTCCGGGCCGGAGCCGCGGCCGAATCATTTCTCCGCCGCTTCGACTCTCGCCTGGGCGCGGAGCGCTTCCGCCAGCGCCACCGCGGGATCGATTGCTTCGCCGTGCATTTCCCCCAGCTTCGCCATGGCCTCCCGCAATCGGCGCCGCGCATCTTCCAGGTCGATCTCTTCCTTGCGCTCCGCCGCGTCCGCGAGGACTCGTACCCGATCCGGCAGAACTTCCACAAACCCGCCGTAGATCGCAAGGGTTTTCTCGCCGCTCGCAGCGCGATAGGTCAACACGCCGCCCGGCTTCAGTTCGGAAAGCAGAGGCGCGTGTCCCGGCAGGACACCGATAAAACCGTCGAGCGCCGGAACCTGCACCTCGGAAACCTGCTCCTCCACCAGCGACCGCTCGGGAGCCACGACTTCGAGCAGCAGCGTATCCGCCATAGCCGTCAGCCTTTCAGCGTGCGGGCCTTTTCGATCGCTTCCTCGATCGTGCCCACCATGTAAAACGCCTGCTCCGGCAGATCGTCGTGCTTGCCATCCACGATCTCCTTGAAGCCCTTGATAGAGTCCGCCAGTTTCACGTATTTGCCCGGGAAGCCGGTGAACTGCTCCGCCACGTGGAACGGCTGCGAAAGGAAGCGCTGAATTTTCCGGGCGCGCGCGACCGTCTGCTTGTCTTCTTCACTCAGTTCATCGACGCCAAGAATCGCGATGATGTCCTGCAGATCCTTATATCGCTGCAGAATCGCCTTCACCGATTGCGCCGTATTGTAGTGATCGTCGCCGATGATGCGCGGGTCCAGAATGCGTGAGGTCGAAGCCAGCGGATCGACGGCGGGATAGATTCCCAATTCCGCGATTGCGCGCGAAAGATTCGTAGTCGCATCCAGGTGGGCGAAGGCCGTGGCCGGAGCCGGATCTGTGTAGTCGTCAGCCGGAACGTAAATCGCCTGCACTGACGTGATCGAACCTTTTTTCGTGGACGTGATGCGCTCCTGCAACTCGCCCATCTCCGTCGCCAGATTAGGCTGATAGCCTACGGCGCTCGGCATGCGGCCCAGCAGCGCTGAAACTTCTGAGCCAGCCTGGGTGAAGCGGAAGATATTGTCGATGAAGAGCAGCACGTCCTGCCCTTCCTCATCCCGGAAGTATTCGGCGACCGTCAGGCCGGTCAGTCCGACGCGCAGCCGCGCCCCAGGCGGCTCCGTCATCTGCCCGTAGACCAGCGCGGCCTTCGATTTGTTGAAATCATGCGGATCGATAACACCCGATTCCTGCATTTCAAGCCACAGATCGTTGCCCTCACGCGTCCGCTCGCCCACGCCCGCGAACACCGAGACGCCACCGTGCTTCATGGCGATGTTGTTGATCAGCTCCATGATGATGACAGTCTTGCCCACGCCCGCGCCGCCGAACAGGCCGATCTTGCCACCGCGCAGATAAGGCTCCAGGAGGTCGACGACTTTGATGCCCGTTTCGAACATTTCAAGTTTCGTCGACTGATCTTCAAACGCAGGAGCCGGCCGGTGAATCGGATATCTGGTCTCGGTATTCACCGGGCCCATCTTGTCCACGGGCTGGCCCAAAACGTTCAGTACGCGACCGAGCGTCTGTTTGCCGACCGGCACGCTGATCGGGCCGCCGAGGCTGATCGCCTTCATCCCGCGGACCAGGCCTTCCGTCGGCTGCATCGCAATTGTACGCACGCGGCCTTCGCCAATGTGCTGCTCCGTCTCGCAGATGATATCGATCGGTTCCGGGACGTCGAACCCTTCGCTGATGATGCGAATGGCTGTGTGGACTTCGGGTATCTGACCCTCGGGGAACTGGCAGTCGACGGCGGGGCCGGCGACCTGCACTACGTGTCCGATGGTTTCAGTTGCTGTTGCCATTTTCCTTGCCTCTGGTCGGCCTTGTCTTACTCTGCGGCGGCCGCGCCGCTGACCACTTCGATGATTTCTTTCGTGATCGCCGCCTGACGAATGCGGTTCATGTTCAGCGTCAGGGTATCGATCACTTCCTTCGCGTTCGTCGATGCTTTATCCATAGCCGTCATGCGCGCCGCATGTTCAGCGGCTACCGTTTCGAGCATCGCCCGGAAAATCGCGACCTCGACGTATCGCGGCATCAACCGTTCAAGCATGTCGAGCGGCGATTGCTCATAAATATATTCACCCTGAGGACGCTCCTGCTTTTCGCCCTCGCCGTTCACTTCCACAGGCAGAAGCTGCATCACGGAGAGGCGCTGCGCCATTACGCTCTTGAACTCGTTGTTGAGCAGGAACACGGCGTCCGTTTCCACGTCCCGATAACGGCGGCTCACTTTTCGCGCGATGCTCTGGGCGTCTTCGTAAGTTGGCCGTCCAAGAATGTTCACATACTCGGCTAGCGCCTTCGCGCCCCGGCGGCGATAGAAATCGCGCCCCTTGCGACCAACCAGCGTCAGCGTAATCTCCGCCGACTCATGTTCGGCGAAGAAGCGCTGTGAAGCTTTTACCAGATTCGAATTGAATGCCCCTGCCAGCCCCTTGTCGCTCGTGATGAAGATCAGATCGATGCGCCGCGGTTCGCGCTTTACAAGCCACGGGCTCTCCGATGCGCGCTCGTCCGATGCCGCCTCTTCCGCCAGATTGGCGAGCATCTCGCGTAACTGCTGAGCGTAAGGCCGCGCGGCAATCACGCGATCCTGGGCTCGACGCAGCTTTGCCGCCGAGACCATTTTCATGGCCTTGGTGATCTGCTGCGTGTTCTTCACCGAGCGAATTCGCCGGCGAATGTCGATCAGACTCGGCATGCAACGTTAAGCGCGCGCGCCCGCCGCCGCGGGCTGGCTTCGCTCTTTCCTGAAGCGGTCTTTCACTTCATTGATCGCAGCCGTCAGTTCCTTCTGCAAGCCATCATCGAGCTGCTTCTTCTCCCGAATCTGCTGCAGAATTCCCGGACGCGAACCCTCGAGGAATTTGTATAAATCCCCTTCGAAAGCCCGAATATCTTCTACTGCCAGATCGTCCAGCAGGCCCTTTGTACCGGCGAATATCATCGCCACCTGTTTTTCGACCGGAAGAGGCTTATACTGCGGCTGTTTCAGAACTTCCACAAGGCGTTTGCCGCGGTTCAGCTGCGCCTGCGACGCCTTGTCCAGATCCGAGCCGAACTGCGCAAATGCGGCCAGCTCGCGATACTGCGCCAGATCCAGGCGCAGCGCGCCCGCCACCTGCCGCATCGCCTTGATCTGGGCGCTGCCTCCCACGCGGCTCACCGAGAGACCCACGTTAACCGCCGGGCGAATGTTCGAGTTGAACAGATCGGCTTCGAGATAAATCTGGCCATCGGTAATCGAGATGACGTTCGTTGGAATATAGGCGGAAACGTCGCCGGCCTGTGTTTCGATGAACGGCAGCGCCGTCAGAGAGCCACCGCCATTCACGTCGCTCAATTTCGCGGCGCGCTCGAGCAGACGGCTGTGCAGGTAGAAGACATCGCCCGGATACGCCTCGCGTCCCGGCGGGCGCCGCAGCAGCAGTGAAATTTCGCGATACGCTGCCGCGTGCTTCGAAAGGTCATCGTAGACGCAAAGCGCATGCCGGCCCGAATCGCGGAAGAATTCGCCCATGGAGCATCCGGCATAGGGGGCCAGATATTGCATCGGCGCCGGATCGGATGCGCTCGCCGATACCACGATGGTGTAGTCCATCGCGCCGTAATCTTCGAGCGTCTTCACCACCTGCGCTACCGTCGAGCGCTTCTGGCCGATCGCGACGTAGATGCAAATCACATCTCCGCCCTTCTGGTTGATGATCGTGTCCAGCGCAATTGCCGTCTTCCCTGTCTGCCGGTCGCCGATGATCAGCTCGCGCTGGCCGCGGCCGATGGGAATCATCCCGTCGATGGCCTTGATGCCCGTCTGCATCGGCTGCTTCACAGACTGACGATCGATAACGCCGGGCGCCAGCCGCTCCACGGGGTTCCGCTGGTCGGTGTTGACCGGGCCCTTGCCGTCGATCGGATTGCCCAGCGCATCCACCACGCGTCCGATCAGCGCGTCGCCAACCGGAACGGACATGATCTGGCGCGTGCGACGCACTTCGTCGCCTTCCCGCACATGCGAATAGTCGCCGAGCAGCACTGCGCCGACCTGATCCTCTTCGAGGTTCATTGCGAGACCCGAAACGCCATGGCCGAACTCGATCAGTTCGCCCGCCATCACTTTTTCGAGGCCGTGAATACGCGCGATACCGTCGCCGACCGACATCACGGTCCCGACTTCGCTCACATCGATCGCGCGCTCGTAATTCTCGATCTCCTGCCGGAGAATGCTTGTAATCTCGTCTGCCCGAATTTGAGCCATATATTCGCTCTTGAATGCTGATTAATTGGAAGAAAGCCGGGCGCGCAGATCCGCCAGCTGCCCGCGCACGCTTCCGTCGTAAACTGTTGAACCGATCTTCGCTGTCACGCCGCCAATCAGTTCGGGATCAATGGCGAATTGCAACCGCACTTTGCTGCCCGCAATTGCGCCCAGCCGCTCCGCCAGGCGGTCACGCTCGTCAGCGGTGAGTTCGGCAGCCGATCGCACCTCCGCCCGCACGTAACCGAGCCGCTCATCCAGAAGCAAGTCGAAGGCATCGATCACTTCGGAAAGGGCGGCCGCTCGCCTGTGGTCGCTCAAAACCAGAAGGAAGTTTCGCACAACCCGCGAAGCGCTGATCGCATCGGCCAGTCGCCGGATGACTGCGCGCTTCCGCTGCGCGGAAACCGCGGGTGACGCCAGAATGTTACGGAGCGCCGGCGACTCTTTCACGGCCGCATCGAATTCCCTGAGCTGCGCCACAGCATCCGCCGGCTTCACATCGGAGCCGGGTGAGAGCACTACATCCACCAGAGCGCTCCCGTAGCGATTTACCACCGCGGTTGACGTCATCTTGTCTCAGTTGGTTTGAGCGCGCGCCGAGCCATCCGGCAGATCGCGAAGGAAGCGATCAAAGAGAGCGCTCTGAGCATCACTCGACATACGCGAACGAATCTTTTGTTCGGCCAGATCGACCGCCAGCTTTGCGGCGAACCGCTGCACATCAAGCCTTGCCTGTTTGCCGGCGGATTCGAGTTCCTGTTCGGCGTGGGCGCGAACGCGCGCAATCTCAGTCTGAGTATCGCGCCGGAGGCGATCCGCCTCGCGCTCGCGTTCTTCCCGGGCTTTCGAGCGCATCTCCGCGATCTCGTTTTTCAGATTCGCGAGCCTCTCATCGACTGTCCGGGCGCGGGTTTCGGCCTCTTTCCTGGCCTTCTCGCCGGCCGCAAGCCCCTCGAAAATACCCTTTGCCCGGCCAGCAAAATAGGGGCCGCCGTGTTTTGCGCCCAGCCAACCCAGAACGCCAACGAGGATCGCGAAATTGATCCACTGCCAGATCGCCATCCCCGGCTTCTCCGCTCCGGAATTTCCGGTTTGCTCTGCGGCCCGGGCTGACTCCGACCCGCCCTGCTCCTGCGCCATTGCCGGCGCGATCGTGAGCGCAAGAGCCAGCCCCAGAATGGCGAAAAGCCTCTTCATGCGACCCTCCGGCGCAGGATCGTATCTGCAATCTCCGCAGCGAGCGCATCCGCCTGGGATTCCAGATTGTCTCTGGCGGTATCCGCTTCCTGAGCAATCGAGAGCTTTATGGAGGCGACGCGTTCTTCCGTCTCAAGCCGGGCGGCGCGCGCCAGCTCCGTCTGCTCAGCATGAAGGTTCCTCAGGAATTCCGCCTGTTCCTGGTAGATCTCCGCACGCGCCGCTCCGAGAGCCCGCTCATATTCACCGATCTTTTCGTCGGCTGTTTTAAAACTCTCTTCCGCCGCCTTCCGCGCGCCTTCGGTCAAACGGAAGCGCTCGTCCAGCACACGCTCGAGCGGTTTTAAATACAGATATTTCACGCAGGCGGCAAGGACGATGACCAGAAAAAACGTAGGCAGACCCATTAACACAATCCCGCCTAACGCTTGCAGAGTTTTGTCCATTACTTAGCTTAGAAGGAAACCGGAGAACTGCGAAATGCAGGTAACTTTTACCCTACCATAGGCCTGGAGGTGGGTCAAACCGGGCGAGGGTAGATCCGTCCGCCGCGGACGCATGGGTCAAGACGCATAGGTTATCCCTGCTGCTACGCGTTCCGATCGGGCGCAGCCGCCCGGATCAGCCGCTCTGCGATTTCCCGAATCTGCGCCACCATCTCTTCGGGTTCTATAACTTCGAAATCCATCCCAAAAGCCGCGATATATACAGACAGAATACCGGGCGAGTTTGCGCCCATTGTCAAAAGGCACCTCTTCTCGTCCACCGCTTCCAGCAAACCCGCAGCCGGAGGAATGCGGTCAGCGGCTTCCTGAATCGGCGCATGCAGCATGACCCTCGCCGTATGCGAATACGGCCCGAACGCCAGCGATTTTGAAACCCAGGCGGCCAGATCCTTATCGGGTGGATCCCTGGGGGCGAACCGCTCACCCGGGAAAACAGTGGAAGAAATTCGGTCGAGCCGGAAGGTGCGCCACGCCGTGCGCTCGAGATCCCAGGCGACCAGGTACCAGCGCCGGCCCGTGTTCACAACCCGGCACGGCTCTATTTCGCGCACAGTTCCCTCGCCGCCGCGCGACCGATACTCGAAGCGCAACGCGCGATTCTCCCGGCAGGCGTCGGCCAGGGTCGAAAGGGTTTTCAGATCCACAGCGGCTTGTCCGCCCGCAATCGGAAGGATGGAAGATTGCAGAGCCGTCACGGCGTTGCGCAGACGCATCGGCAATACCTGCTCGAGTTTGGTCATCGCCCGCAGCGATGCTTCTTCCAGTCCCATTACCGAGCTTGCTGCGGCTGCGGTACGGAGGCTTACTACCACCGCCATCGCCTCTTCGTCATCCAATAGCAAGGGAGGCAGCTTGGCTCCCGCGCCAAGCTGATACCCTCCACCCGCGCCCGGCGAAGCCTGTACGGGATAGCCGAGACTTCGCAGCCGGTCCACATCCCGCCGCAGCGTGCGGCCTGTTACCCCGAGTGCTTCCGTCAGTTCCGGGCCCGGCCAGTAACGGCGACTCTGAAACAACGACAACAATCGAAGCAGCCGGGCGGAGCCCTGCAGCATAATTTGGAACTCCTCTTTTCGATTCTGCCATTCATTGCGGACCGAAACTGTCCGCAACCGGGTCTAATTTTAGTGATGCCTGAGTGAATTCATCGCTCAGAGAAACAGGAGGACGGAATGTCATTCAGCGAAACACTGCTGCCCGAATTCGACGCAGAAATGAAGAGCACGCGCGCACTGCTGGAGCGTGTACCGGACAACCTTCTCGACTATCAGCCCCACCCAAAATCGATGAAACTCGGCCGACTCGCGGGTCACGTTGCCGAACTTCCCGGTTGGGGCATGATGACTCTCGAAACTGACCTGCTGGAACTCGATCCATCCAATTGGAAACCGTGGATTCCGAAATCGAGCGCCGAAATCCTCGAGGCTTTTGACAAAAACGTCGCGCAAACCCGGGTGGCGGTCGCATCCGCGAGCGATGAGAAATGGGCAGAAACCTGGACCATGAAATTCGCCGGCAACACGATCATGTCGATGCCCCGCAGCGCCGTCCTGCGGTCAACCGTGATGAATCATCTGGTGCACCATCGGGCGCAACTCGGTGTGTTTCTGCGACTGAATAACATCGAAATTCCCGGAATGTACGGACCGTCCGCAGACGAGATGAAGTTCTGGGAACCCCCTGCCAGCGCCCAGACAGCGTAGCTTCCCGCACAATCGCAACGGCGCGACTCTGATTGGGATCGCGCCTCGCGTGAATTCGCTGACACTTTCCGGTACATTTGGAACGCGCCGTGCTGCTAAGCGCCCTGGAGGTTAGAGGTTATATGAAAGCTGCCGGACTATTGCTCCTCGGAGCCGCACTTGCATGTGCTCAAGCGACCAATCCGGTGCAAAGAGGGGTCACTCAATCACCAGATGGGGGAGAACCGGTCTTCCGCGTCCAGGTCACTTCGAGAAGCATTCTCGCGGTCAACTATCATAACCGCCAGGGAACCACGCATATCGCCTTTTCCGGCACGGCGCTGCTGCCTGCGGCGCGTGGCCAGGCTGACGTGACGGCCAATACCGGGGCGACAAAAATCAATCTTCATTTCGATCATCTTTCCAACCCGGCCCAATTCGGCCGCGAATATCTGACCTTCGTGCTATGGGCAATCACGCCGGAAGGCCGCCCGGAACGTTTGGGCGAAGTGACCCTTCGGAACCCGAACGATACCAGCGCCAGTCTTTCCGTAACGACGGATCTTCAGACCTTCGGGATGATCGTGACGGCCGAGCCTTACTTCGCAGTCCAGCAGCCGTCCGACGTGGTGGTCATGGAAAACATCCGCAAGGATACGAGTGGCACGCTGGAAACAGTTGACGCCAAATACGAACTCCTGAAACGCGGCCAGTACACGCTCAACGTCGGGGAATCGAAACTGTCGAACGTGACGGCCGACCTTAAGGTTCCGCTCGAATTGCGCGAGGCCCGTGAAGCGATCCTCATAGCCAAAGCGCAGGGGGCCGATAAGTATGCGGCGGATACGATGCAGAAAGTCGCCACCGACATGCAGAACGCCGAAGGCTTCTATAGCAGCCACAAGAACGAAAAAGAAATGATTACGAGTGCGCGCGAAGCGACACAGATGGCGGAAGATGCGCGCCGCATCGCCATTGCGAAGGAAGAGCAGATCGCAAAAGAGACGATGATTCGCAATGAGCAGGAAGCCAAAGCGAAAGCGGCCCTGGAAGCGCAGCGGCGAGCCGAAGCGGATGCGCAGCGGGCGCAGGCTGAGGCCGCCGCCCACAATGCGGAAGAACAGCGGAAGCAGGCAGAATTGGCCACGGCCGCCGCAAAGGACGCGCAGGCGCAAGCCGAAGCCGCCCGTCAGGCTGCTCTGGCGGAAGAGGCGAAGCTTGCAGCTGAAAAAGCCGATGCCCTGAAAGCCAAACAGCAGGCCGAAAATGACTCGCAGGCTCTTCGAGAGCGCCTGAAAGATCAATTGAACATGATTCTCGCGACCCGCGACACCGCACGCGGCCTGATCGTGAATATGTCCGACGTGCTCTTCGATTTTAATCAGGCTACCCTGAAGCCCGGGACCAAGGAAAAGCTGGCGAAGGTCTCAGGCATCCTGCTGGCTTATCCTTCCCTTCACTTGTCTGTCGAAGGCCACACCGATTCCATCGGCACGCCCGAATACAACATGAAGCTTTCGCAGCGCCGGGCGGACGCAGTTCGGGACTACCTCGTCTCGAACGGCATCAACGCCGCGAACATTCAGGCAACAGGAATGGGTGAGGACAATCCGGTGGCTTCCAATTCGACGGCCGCTGGAAGGCAGCAGAACCGGCGCGTGGAAATGGTGGTGAGCGGTGACGTAATCGGCCAGCCAATCACTCAGCCGCCGACTCCGACATCACAGGCGGCGCCGAGCGGACCTCAGCCGAACAACGGCCAGCCGGGAGCCTACCAGCCGGCGCCCTATCAGCCCGGCGCAGGCGGCGCACCCGCAGGTAACCAGCCGCCGCAGCGATAGCTACTCTTACTTCGGGGCGGGTGCGCGACGCGCCGCCTGCCCCGCTTCTATGGTTTTTTCGATCGCCTCCCGCAGACTCTTCTCCTGAATCGTCTTTTCCATGGATTTGTCGTCGCCCGAGAGCTGAACACGGATCATTCCGTGCTTATCGATCATGGCGATGGTTGGAAACATCATGGGACTGTCTTCCGGAAGCCCCAGAAATTTCGCGATATAGCGCTGATCGTTGTAGCCCACCGGAAACGCGGGATGGAACTTCGACTTGAAGTCGGCGATGTGAAGCCCGGCCATTGCCTCGGCGGCGGACTCGATGAACTGAACGCCGCGATTCGCAAACTCGGCCTGGAGCTTATTCAATACTCCGGTGGTGAACTGGCAGTGCGGGCACGTCGTAAGAATGAAAGCGACCACGCACGTCTTGCCATCATAATCGTTCAGCCAGACGTACTTGCCGGGGCCCGTCTGAATGCCGAACGGCATCGCCTTCCGCGGAAGCTGCGGTGCGGCGTCACCAGGCGATGTTGCCTGCGCGCCAGCGCCTGCGATCAGCG
>Ga0308175_100000990_pt1 | contig 18912 bp, 6 predicted proteins | sample PhyCR1_3_FD_203893 | JGI IMG/M metagenome (GOLD analysis project Ga0308175, IMG submission 203893) | Soil microbial communities from UC Gill Tract Community Farm, Albany, California, United States - DLSLS.C.R1 | ecosystem: Environmental > Terrestrial > Soil > Agricultural land | place: USA...
AATGAGAGTGCCCATGATTTTCGCGACGTCTGCGGCCAGCTCACGGCGAAGCGCGCGTTGCAGGTGGCGGCCGCGGGTGGTCACAACGTTCTCATGATTGGCCCGCCAGGTTCCGGCAAGACGATGCTGGCGAAACGGCTCGCCGGCATCCTCCCTCCGCTCGCGTTCGATGAGGCTATCGAGACCACGAAAATCCACAGCATCGCCGGCGTGCTTCCGCCGAACGCGGGTCTCCTCCGAACTCGTCCCTTCCGCGCCCCGCACCATACCATCTCAGACGCCGGTCTTATCGGCGGCGGGCCCGGTTCGCCGCGTCCGGGCGAAGTCAGTCTGGCCCACAACGGCGTTTTATTCCTCGACGAATTCCCTGAATTTCCACGAAATGTGCTCGAAATCCTCCGCCAGCCGCTCGAGGACTCTTCCGTCACCATCGCCCGCGCCAGCATGACCCTGTGCTTCCCCGCCAGCGTGATGCTCGTCGCTGCCATGAATCCGTGCCCCTGTGGATTCTATGGCGATTCGACCCGCGAATGCCGCTGCACGCCCGCGATTATCCAGCGATATCTGGGAAAAATCAGCGGACCGCTCATCGATCGCATCGATATTCAGATCGAAGTTCCGGCGGTTCCTTACAAAGAGCTCCGCTCAACGGCGGCAACGGAAACGTCCGGCGCCATGCGAGATCGCGTGCGACGTGCCCGCGAAATCCAGCGGTCCCGTGGATATATCAACTCGCGTATGCCCGCGCGCATGATCCGAAAGCAATGCGCGCTCGATGACTCCGGCGAGCGCACTCTTGAAATGGCCATGCGCCGCATGAGCCTTTCAGCCCGCGCACATGACCGCATTCTCAAGGTGGCCCGCACCGTCGCTGATCTTGACGGCTCCGACCCCGTGACCGCCCGTCACATCGCCGAAGCGATCCAGTACCGCAGTCTCGATCGGAACTACTGGTCCTGAGTCCCACGGCTAACGCACATCGATCAGCTCATACTCGTCCAGGCTCGGCAGAGTAACGACCGAGTAACCGCCGGCGTGGGAAATGCGGAGTTCCTGGCCTGAGCGGACCGCGGTCGCCTTACTGTACTTCCCCTTGAGCCGGATCTCGATCGAGTTCATCGGTATGGGGTTGAAATAGCCCGTCTCGGAATGTCCCGAAAGGTTCACCATTTGCACCAGGTGATGATCGCCCTGCTTCATCAGCGTGATATCGACCAGAGGATGCGCATTCGTTAGCATTTGCCTGCCGTTCGGCAATAGTTTGTCGATCAGATCGTGAACCAGCCGCGCATGGGCTTCCGAGCTGTGCATGTAATAAAGCGCGCCCAGGTTCCAGGGAATCCACGCCACCGTGCCGCGTCCGAACCGTTTGATCACCAGCCCCGGAGCATCCGTGTCCTTCCAATCGACATGCACGAGCTCGGGAGGACCGTACATCGATGGTGGAATAAAAGTGATCGGCCCTTTCGCATCCACCTGAAGATAATCGCCGTACATCATGGTTACGTCGATGTCTTTCATGGAAGGAAACATGTTCTTGTCGCGAATCCGGAAATAGGCCCCATCGGGGTCTTTCCACAGCTTCACCAGCCTGCCCATGTCGAAGGGCGGAGCCGTCGAACTCGCGATCAGCAGGTTTCCGCCGTCTCGCACGTATTGTTCAAGCGCTTTTGGCACGCTTCCGGTCGCGACTACCAGATCCACATCACGCTTCCCGATCCACTCGGTGTTATCCACCACCCCGAACGGGAGGTGTTCTTCCGAGAGAATGCGGAACATTCCGCGATAATTCTGCTCCGTCCCGAATCCTCGCGTTCCGCCGCCCAGCAGCAACACGCGCGCCTCCGGATACTGCCCCACATAGAAGTTCTGATGTTCTTTCAGCCATCGGAAAATTGGCCGCGCGGTTTCAAGCGCGGTTCGGTCTTCCTGCTCCAGCGTGCCGTGAACATTGATCGCGGCCGCTCCTCCATTCGCCACGTCCTGCCAAAGACGCGTACGTACTTCCGGCTGTGGAACCATCGCAAAGCGCCATGGAAAATCCACAAACGACTGGCACTGGTTAATCGCCATCTTGTCCGGCCAGGTGTTGCGCGCGCGATTGACGTTGTCGCTCGATGCGTAGGGCCAGAGCGGCAGCGGACGCCTGACCGCCGTGTTGGACTCCGAAAACACCATGTCGCCGATCTCCGGCGACGTCCCCACCAGAGCAGCCCTGGGCCGCATTTCGCGAATGATGCTTCGAATTATCTCGGATTCACTCACGCCCGCATCGTGCAGGAATGCGCGATAATCCGCGTCCGGCTTGTCCGGCAGATCGCGATGAAACCGCGCGCGAAACAGTCGCTTGCAGTTGTCGCAATGACAGATGCCGAGCGGATGCCCGCTGTAATCCGCCGACGGGTTACTGAACATGTTGAAGAACAGGCCGTCCACGTCATACCGCTCGAGCGCTTCGCGCAGGATCTCCGGCGCTTTTCCCTGTACCATCCACCGTTGATGCACACCTGGTACAAGCCGTTGTAGATCGCAGGTCGGCCGTTCGCCTTTTTGAAAAACCATTCGGGATGCGCATCGTATGCGTCTTTGTGCGTCTTGCTGAAGTCGAATCGCCCAATCACATGAATTCCGCGCTGATGCGCAAGTTTCAGCACTTCGCCGAATGTATCGTGTCCCTTTGGAATGTAAGGACTGACGTAGTGAAACTGCACCTTGCTGGGGTAGAACGCTGAGATTCCACCCAGCGCCATCAGAAGCGCATTGGCATCAAACTCAGCCACTTCCCGGACAAACGTGTCCGGCTTCAACACCGCATCGTTTTCGCGGAGGTTGGTCTGCACCCAGCGGATCGGCTCCGCCTCCACCAGCCTTCTTCCGCATTCAAAAAGGACGAGGCCGCCAGCAGGCACACGAGTCTAACCACAATTCCCGAACGTAAAGCTGTCATGTCTCGCTGTAATTACAGGGTCAGTATACGTCTCGAATTTGCATCGAATACTGTGCCGAGACCCACGACTACAGACAGGACAATCGCGCATCCAGCCTGGCGCAGATTGTTGTGCGGCGAATCGCCTGATCGCCCGCCACAAAATCAGCCATAATTGAAAACCGGAGGTTCTGATGACATCCCGACGGCGCTTTCTGATGACGGCCGCCGCAGCCAGCGCCATGGCTGGCCGGCCAATGAGCGCGGCCAAGACCCGCGACGACGCTTTCCCTTACTCTGAGTTCGAAGCCCGCATCGCCCGGCGCGATTTTCGCGGGATGACCAAAGACGTTCTGCCTACGCCCTCGATGGTCATCGACCTGGCCGCCTTCGAACGAAACATGAACACGATGGCAACTCAGGCCAAAAGCACGGGCATCAATCTGCGGCCACACTGCAAAATTCACAAGAGCGTCGAAATCGCGCGCCGGCAGATCAGCCTGGGGGCGATTGGCATCACGTGCGCCACCATCGCTGAAGCCGAGCTGATGTCGAATGCCGGCATCCGCAACGTTCTTTGGACGCAACAACCGGCCAGCATCAATAATGTTGAACGCGCGGTCGCGCTGTCCCGCAAAGATCCCACGTTCCTCTTCGTCGTCGATTCGCCCCTCGTCCTCGATTGGGTGGAACAGGCCGCGGCGGCGAACAACGCGCATCTGCGGATTGCGGTATCCGTTTTCGCGAGCATGGCGCGTCAGGGCATTGAGAACGGCCAGCCAGCTCTCGCGCTATCGCAGAAGGTGTCCCAGTCCAAACGCATGCGCTTCGAAGGTCTTATGGCATATTCCGGCGGCGCGGCGCACACGCATGGGTGGCAGAAACGCCGCGAACGTTCGGCCGCCGATCTTGCCGGAGTTCGTGAGACTGCGGAGCTCTGCAAAAAATCGGGCCTGCCGGTCAAGATCGTAAGCGGCGGTTCCACGGGAACGTACAACATCGATCATGAGAACGGACTGACCGAGCTCGAAGCCGGTTCTTATGTTTTCATGGATACCGGATACGCACAAATCGGCAGCAAGTCCGGAGATGCGGTTTACAACGACTTCGCGAACGCGCTTACCATCCTCACCACCGTGACCAGCGTGAATCATCCGAACCTGGTGACGACAGACTATGGCAATAAAGCCAACGCGAAGCCCACCGATAAGGTGAAAGGCAAGCCCTGGCTTGGGCTGCTCAACCAGGGGGCCGAGTATGGAGGCCTGACATGGAAGCCGGACGATCCCGGACCGGAGTTGAAACTCGGAGATCGCGTGGAAATCATCTGCACGAATCTGGACACGAGCACGAACAATTTCGACCGGTATTACGTGGCGGACGGCGACCGAATCGTGGATGTCTGGCCCATTATGGGACGCTCCGGCGCGGCCCAGAGATAAATCGGCGCGCACACGCGTAAATTTCTGAGAAATCGAGCCTTCGTTCCTCACCTGTTATTCGGGCGGCTGTAAACTGCGACGCCGGAAGCCGCCCCGCAAAATTATGACGAAGAACGTCGCGCGCATCGGGACCGTACGTCTTCGGACGGCCCGTGAAGTATTCGGGATGTGGTTTTTCGGGGATGTCGCTTACGCGATTCTGCCGATCATCACAATCGCCACGATCAATCTCGCAACCGGAGCCAGCTTCGAAAGGTTCCTTCTCGCGCCTGAGTGGTCGTTCGCCGCGATCGTATTCTTTGGCGTTTCCATACGGTACCTGCTTGAAATCAAGTCCCGTTTCGAAAGGGAACAGTCTTATCGCCTCGATACCGGCACGCAATTCCGCATTCTCTTAGCGATTGTTTCTGTGCTGTGCCTCGCCCTGGTCGACATGATCGACCGGATCCGGCCACACGTCAACGAAGGATTCATCGAAAGCGTTCAGATCATGCTGTTCATCGGCGGCCTGGGCGCACTGCTGAGCGCCACGGTCGCCAAACAGTCGTTCATGCGCGCCCGCTGGGCCATTCCGCATAACATGACCCGGCTGCGGTTCATGCTGCATCTGGAAAACAGTCTGAATACTGCAATCGACAACTGCGATTACTTCTCCTATGCGGTGGGGAAAGGCCAGGACAGGGATCTGATTTCAGATAATGATTTCGTTGGCTCTGAATCCTGGGAGGCGACGAATTACAGCCGTGTACGAGAGAAAATAGCGCGCCTCAAGCGCTCCGTCGAACAGATGGATCGGGCATTCGCCTCCTTCTCCGATCGCCCGGTCACATCACAATTGATCGAGATGTCGAAGTAGTTTCGGAGCGGGGCCGCAGCTGCTTCCACATCAGCGGCGCTCGTACGGAAGCTGATTCCGCCGTAAAACCTCGCTGGGTGAAAATCGGAATCCACCTCCGGAACATGAAGTGGTTTAGAGTCAGGGAAGCTTCACATGTCGGGGCGTAACGCAGCCTGGTAGCGCACCTGCCTTGGGCGCGTGGTCTTCCTTCCAAAGCTTCCATCCGTTTCGCCGTTTTTCAGTCTTCTCATAGGCTTGGGCAATCTGCTCTTCGCTCGACGGACAACCCCAGTCGGCTCAGCATATACCTTTTTGATACGGTTTTGATACAGGAGAAAAGCGGACGGGCTGCTTAAAGGGCAGTCCGGCAACCCGCTCTATATTGACCCCAACAACTGTAATGTGCGGAGGGCCTGACCACGGTGAGTTGCGCCGGCTTCTTCCAATTGCCCCGTGTCCGTTTTGCACCATCTTTGCGCACGCGATTTGCGAAGGTTAATTCCTTGCAACGGGGCTGCAGTGCTTAAATTCCTTACCCCGGTTTTTATGTTCGGTTGCTCCCCAAACCCTGGAAAGGAGAGATGCCGGCAGGAGGACTGACAGTCAGATTACTCTGATGCCTCCCGGTTGGAGGGCACAACAGTAGAGCGGTTATTCGAGCAAGTTGATTCGGCTTCTAAATCTCGGAGTTGACGTTGACAATGCGATCAAACGCCAGTCCGCTGGAGCCTTCGCCTCTACCGGTCTGCTTGCGAACTCCAAGCCAGACCCAGGCGCGTCCGTCGCGCCAGCGGGTGCGCTGAAAGCTCTTTGTGACAAGTACGCCCGCTCGCGGGACTTCTTCTTCGTGCAGGATGTACGCGAGTTTCTGGTCCAGGCCTTCGCGCAATAACGAGGTGCGAGGGCGCACCGGCTGGGGACCGGGTGGGTTGGTATCCCCGTCCATGATACGCAGCATCGCTGCTCGCTGCAGTTGCACCTCCCGGTTATCTCCTGGGACGTGCACCGGAATCATGGGAATCCAGTTTTCGGGGGTCGTGTTCATCACCTGATAGCGAATCTTCGCTCCTTCGGCGAAATCGGGCGGCTGTGGCGGCGCTCCGAGACGGCGTTCCAGATCGTGCTCAAAGAGGGCCCTGGTTTCGTCTGCCGCTTCGCGCCCCCTTTTGGGCTCGCCTGTGGGAAGCGGGATAGTGCGTTCTACACCCCAGACCATGTTGGCCATTTCGTCGCGGGCAAACGCCACTTGTTCCAGAGGTCGGCCTTCCAGTACTTTCTGCGCGGCAGGCAGGATGACGAGGCTCAGGTCCGCAGGCTCGTGGCCTTGCCCCTTAATACTGACCAGGAACATCGCCCATCGCTGCCAATCGTCGTCAGCCCCGCGGCCCGCGGCTTCGACCCAGGTGCGCTCGCCGAATACGTTGGTCACAGCGATTCCTCGTACATTTGCGACGGTTCCCGCCGGAACCGTGAAGGGGACAAGGAACCAGTCATTGGCGAAGGTGAGGCCGAACTCGATCAGCAGCAGCTTGGCGAGATCCGTAGTGTCGGGTTTGATGTCGCCGAAGTTGGTGCGGCTGTCTTCGAACTCCCACCAGCGGGTGTTCGGCATACCGTTGAATGTCACTTGCGTGGGCAGCATGGTGAGAGTCACTGGCGTGGGCGGTTCTGCCACGGGAGGGCCGTCGCCGAGTACCTGGCGCGATGCGTCGACATCGAGGTTGTACCAGTCGAGATGTCCCTGGAAGTATTCTTCGGCTACGAAGACCTTCTCATTGGTTTTTTCGGGACATGCGCACGCGAATTGGTATTCCAACCGGTCCGGTTCCCACGCGGTGGGCGCGGTGGGTTGATAGAAGAGCTTTTCAAACCACGCCACGAATCGGGCGCCGATTGCATCGGCCTGCGCCTCAAGACCAACGAGAGCCGCGATGCCATCGGATGCGCGATTCCCGGCGGTCTTCAGATGAAAGTAGAGCTTGGCGCCATCCATGCGGCGCGTTGCCACGGCCGCGAAGTTCGACCAGGCTTCGGGATGGGCCAGGGTTGGCGCATCAACCATCTGCAGCGGATCCGGCGAGTGAATCCGGTAGGCGGCTATGAACTCATTGACCGAGGCTGCGGCAAGCGGGCGGATGAGCTTGAGCCAGTGCCTGCCCATGAGAAGCCGGATATCGAGCGAAATCTCGTGCGGTCCCTGGGCAAACGCGATGGGCATTTGCTCAACACGGGCCTCGAGCGGAATGCCATCGTTGAACGGCTCTACCGGGCCTTGCGCCGCCTGATATTTACGGAGGCGCGTGGTCTCTACACGGACCCTGGTGAAGATCGGCGAGCCCGCGTCATCGCCGCGGAACTCGCCCATCTGCCATTGACGCGTGAGCATCCATAGCGCGTCGCGAACCTCGGCGCGTAAAGCGCGGTCGAATTTTTCGGCGCGAGGCCGGCCCTCCAGACGGTTCCATATGGTGATGCCGGGAATCGCCTTTCGCTCAATGACGCCTCGTAGATTCGCGGTTATGAATTTGTCGGCCATTTCAGCTCTTAACGAAGGAGATGCTGTTATTCAGCGCCAGATTGGCTGCGATCGTGAGCTGCACCACCTGTGTGGCCATGATAGTGGCCGGCAGGAAAGGCGCATACAGTGAGTCGTCAATGTGTTTCGGCTCAACAGCGCGCCGCTTGGCAAAATCGAGTGTCTCGTTCAGAGCGTCGACCAGGTCATTCCACTGCCATGCGCCCTGGAACTCACTGGGAGTTAGCAGTAACATCGATTGCGGAGCTTCGCAGTTGGGCCGGTCGTGATGGAATGTGATGCCAGTGTCGGTTGTTGTACCGGGAATCATTTCCGTCCATTCGTCCAGGAGCATGCCGCATTGATTGGCTGCCTTGTTGAAGGCCGTTGCAAAATGCGCGGAGTAGAGAAGCCGGTCGGTATCGAGTTTTGTGTCCGGTGGGAACTCGAGCGCCACCCAGCGGTCACCGGGGATGAACGGGAGCTGCATCGCCTCGATGTTCGGTTCAGGGCGTCCCAGACTGCCAGTCATCATCACCAATTGTTCCCAGGCGTGCATCGTCTCGCGAACGCGCGCCACTCCGTATAACCAGGTGTCTACAGGAAAATCGAGCGGGTCGGTGGCGGGATCGGGAGGATTGGTCAGGAATTGGAAGAGATCGCCACTGCGGCTCGCCGTGAGAGCGTTGGCAAGCTCGTCGCCCTGCGCAGGATCGAGGGCGAACTCGGGATAAATCCGGAAGCCCTCGGCGAGGAGAGCCTTCGCCGCGGTTTCGAGCGCGCGAACGCGATCGGTAGCTGCGACTGCCGCATCATGCGCATCGAACTGGTCTTGCGAAGCCTGGAGACGCCGGTCGAGGCCGGCGATCATTACACCCGCGACGCTGACAGCGTCCTCGGCGAAACGCACCATCTCATCCTCATGCGCGGTCAACGTGAATTCAGTAGCGTCGAACGCACTTACGGGAAGCAATGCCGCGACGTCCGACAGCAGAAGCGAGACCTGGGTTCGCGTAGTATTCCGGAGGTCGGCGAACTGGTCGCGCCTGGCCTCGAACAGCGGCCGCCGGGCGCCGACGAGGTCGGCACGGTAAAGAGCCGGTGTTGCGGGCAGTGGATTAGTCGCGACCGTGGAGATGATTCTTTCCGCTTGGATGAGAACCGCGAAACGTTGCCCGTCGGTGGCTGTGCCGGGCAGGGCATCGTGCTCGGCAATCTTCGCATCGAAGTCGATGAGACGCGCCGTCCATCTCGTGACGAGATTGGCAGCCTGTGTGAGGATGGCGGTGAATGTACGATTTCGGAAGTCGTACGCGAATCCCCAGCCTGCTTGTGCGATGACAAAGGTGGCGGCGCGGGCCAGTAACTCGACGAGATCGGCAATGTAGTTATCGACGTGGGTGAGGATTTCACCACGGCGATTCGTTAAATCGGACAGAGGGCCCTGGACCTGCGTCCGGAAGGCTGCAAAATCGTCCCGCAAGTTTTGCGCCGCGTCGCGCACGAGCACGAGACGCTGTTTGTCGAACGTGGGCGCGGTGTCCTGAGACGCGTCCGCTTCGTTCATCAGGATGAGGTCGGTTCTCTTCAGCGGCCGGGACTTCGTCATGAGACGCCGCACGTACCGAAGCAAGGGCATCAACTCGAACACGCTGAAAGGCGCCGCTTGCTTCTCCATGTAGCGGACCGCGATTGGCACGTCCGGCCGGGGCCCGAAGTTTGTGACGGCGAAGCGCACCATGCGGTCGTCGAGCTCGGTCATCGCCTGGCGGTTATCGTCTCGAATGATGGCAACGAGGTCGGCAGGCTGCAAGGCTATGTTGCGCAACGTGATTTCGCGCGTGAGGTCCGCGCCGGTGGCTGCCTCGCGGAAGGCGACTATGCACGCAACTCGATCGGGGGGCGGCAAGATGGCCGCGAGCCATCGGTTGAGCGCCGGTTCGCCCTGGGCACGCGGCGTCATGCCCAATCCGGGCACTGGTGAAATGGTGGGGTCAGCGCCGGCTTCCAGATGCAGTCCAACGCGATGCGTAATGCCAATGCCTTTCAACGGCGTGCGAACCACGTCGGGCTCGGGCGGGAAATGCCCACGCGCATAGGCGTCGTAGGTGGATGCGACGCGGTCGTAGTTGCCCAGGACGGCCTGGTACACACCTTCGGAAAGGGCAAGGTCGGCGACAGCGTCGTGCGATTCAAGAAGGCGGTTGGCCTCAGCGTTCAGCACGCTGGTTTCGGCCGGGCTCGCGAACGGAAGGCCCTCGACACCGAACGGGTACGAGCGGTTCGCGGGGGCCTTCTTTACTTGCTCGACCAGAGCCAGCCCGTCAAGCACATTGCGCGCTTCAACGGCTTCGATCGGATCTTCGGGCTTACTCCTGGTGGACTTCAGACGATCGGCACGTAAGGGGAAGGCCTTGCGCAACTTGTAGATGAACTTGTCGACTTCCGCGAGACTGTGACGATCGTGGAGACCGCGTTCAAACTGGTACCCGAGCAGGTCGGCCAATCCCTGCCCTGCACGGATGCCTTCGAGCAATGCAAGAGCCGTGCGAACTCGCTCGGATGTCAGATTCACAGCCATTGTTTGCCGGTTCTCCTGGCTCGCGTTGGAGATGAAGCCGTTCCGGAGCACAGCGGCCGCGACCGCGTGGTTCAAGGATGGCGCGTGGATGTAGCCCTCGTTCGTACTGTCACGCATGAGCGGCGGTTCATTCGGCGTTTGGAAGTCCGTCACCAGGTCGGGATCCCGGAGGGATACGGGTGTCAGAACTTTGTTCTCTGGCCGTACATCTTCGAGCCATGCGTAGGCTCCGAGATAGATACCCTGATGCGGGCTGTTCTCGCTGTCCTCGCGGATGTCGCGCATCGCGGCAAGTTGATAGTTGACGATGCCCAAAAGCCATGCGTCCAAACGATAGGAGCAGCAGTCGACATGATCGGCGAACGCGCGTTCCAGGCGGGCTGTCGGCTCCGCTTTCAGCCGATTGAGCGCATCCAGCTGCTCGCGGAGATAGAAGGCGAACTCGATAAAGTTCAGTTGCGCCGAGATGAATTGGGAAACCGTCTGGGTAGTCGACCCTGTGATGCCGGGCTCCACTGCATAGAGCGGCGCGTAGCGGCTTTCGCTCACGAGGTTGTTGTCACGCACATGCAGGAACGGATCGTCGGTACGCGCCAGCGCCGCTTTCTCGGCGTTATAGATTCCTGCGTTCTGGTGCAGCCGGATGCTGACATCGTGATAGCCGAGCTGAATGGCGTGCCGGAGGAGCAGATACAGGAGGGCTGTCGGCGGCTTGTCGTCTTTGAAGCCGTCCTGCGCGTAGACGGCATCAAGCGACGTGTTGGCGGCGCTGATGAGCCAATCGATGTAGTTCAGCGCTCCAGCGGCCGTGTAGGGTCGTACAGGCAGCGTTTCTGAAAGCGGTTGATCGTCGACGACGCCGCCCTTCAGGAGGCTGTGTGCGCCAGAGAAGATCTTCTCGAGGATTAAGGGCGTTGGAGCGTCGGCGGCATAGCCGTTGTTGGTCAGCAGAGTTCGGGACAACTGACGTTCCAGGGCAAGGATGATGGCTTGGATCCGGCCCCCGAAGCCCTGCATGTTCAGCCGATTGAAAAACGTCTGCAGACTCTCGGCGTAGCGTTGCGACCATTCGACAGAGCCGGGATGCAGTCCGACAATGTCGAGCAGGATGGCGTGCGGGTCTCCCGTTTTGCCGGTGTAGGAGAGTTCGGGAACCTTGGCGCTCCAGTCCTGATACATGGAACGAAGGATTGGGTACAAGGTATGCAGATACGCAATTGTCGTGGGCTCGTTGAAGGCGATTCCTGGCCCGCCGCGGCGTGGGTTCAGCCAGTTCATGCGGGAAAGCGTCGTCGCCGGGAGGATGCCGTACGGCTGTGAACCAATGCGGATTGCGGGCACGGCCCCCGCAGCGATGACGTATCGATTAAAGAAGGCGCGCGTTTGTTCGATGGCCGAGCGGGAGAACACGGGCGACATCATGCCCTCCATCCAGTAACCCATGGTAGTGGGCCAGAGGGCGGTGTTCATGGCACGGCCTGCGATTTGATCGGTTGCTCCGGCGTTGTGCGCGTGAGCAAGCAAGGCCGGGTCGATGCCAAGATACTCGGCAAGCCATTGGCCATCTTTCTTGTCCAGCCAATTGCTGCGAGTCGTGAACAGTGGCGCCTTGCCGTCATCGAAACTTTGGTCGGGATCGTCGAGTCGTCCGAACCCGGAATCGGCCGCGTCGGTGTTGTTGGTTGGCGTTCCCTGCGGGAGGACGGCCAGGCCGGTGCGGCTGAAGGAGTGATGCTGCAGCAGAGTTTCGAGCTCGGTCTTTCCGGCCTGGTCGTCGGCGTTTAAGCGGAGCCCCACGACGAGGACACGATCGAAGCCGTCTCGAGCTTGCACCGGTGTCAATGGAATGCGGAAGCCCATTCCGACCTGCACGGCGCGGTCGAAGTCGGACATCCATTTCAGTTCGTCAGGCACTACCAGATTGCCGTTAGCATCGTGTTGCAGTTGGTCGGCTTCGGGCGCGGAAGGATCGGGGCCGGCGATCAGCGGTGACGGTACGGGCTTGCCTGTCAGGACAACAGGCGCTTCGCCGTTACGGTAGCCGATGAACACGAAGCGGTCCGGCAGGATCGCGAGCTTTGGGGCCGCAGACCAGGCGCTCTGCTTCGTGTCCACAGGCGGGAAAACAACGTAAGCTACGGATACATTTACCTGGTTCCTGGTGAATCCTGCCGCGACGGGATCCGCGAAATTTACGGGCACATATTGCTCCGTGATCTCCGCGGCGCGTGCCGCTCCCACGGTCGTCTCGAGTGCGTGCCGGGCGAGGTCTGCCCTGGTGGAGTTGCCATCGGCCAACCACAAGTCGCGCCAAAAGGTTACCGTGGCCGATGCCTCGATGCCCGCGAGCGCCATACTGGCAGGTATTGTGAGGACGACATCCTGTGGCTGCGCCTTCACAGGCTTCTGAGCCATGTTTACCGGCTGGAATTGCTGGACGATCCATCTCGCGCGACCGGAGCCATGCGCTCCGGCAAGTCCGCGCCATGCGCCGCGCTCTTGATCTTCTATGCCGCCGGCTGCCCATATGGCCGACCAGTAGGTCTTCGCATTAATGACTTCTGTGTCTGTGAGCGCGGGGTCGAACGAGTCCAGCCAGCAGTCATCCGGATACACGCGGACCCATAGCTGACGCTCGGGAATTCCGGCGGCGGACGCATTCATATCCTTGAAACGCGTTTCCAGCCGGACGGGCATCAGGAGGATTGGTGTGCGGTCATTCAGCCGGCTGATGCCTTCGCGCGGGTCGGTGAAGATGGCGAAGTTGTTGACGAGCGTGGCCTCGGCCGACGTTGCGGCGGCGCGTTCACGTTGTGCCGCCTTGAGCTCCGCTTCGGCGCGCGCACTCTGTTCCTGCAGTCGATGGCGTTCTTCTACATGCTGCGGGAGATCGGGATTAAAAATGCGGTTGAGCTCTGCTTGCCGGCTCGCGAGCTTCATTAAGCGCTCCTGCATGGCGGCTACTCGCGTGGATGCCGTATCGCGGCTTTCGCGCGTTTGGCGCAGATTATTGCGAAGCTCGTCGAATTCAGCCATCGTAATTCATCATTTCGGAAGCATTTCGCTGGCGTGTACGCCGATCAGCACCGGCGCCTGGAAGAGGATATAGGCGAGTTCGGCGGAAGTCATGTTGTGACTCCACGCTACATGTGTGTCGTCGCCGTGCTGCTCGATTTTTTCCTGATCTTGAGCGCCTGGGGCTTGCAGATTGAAGGCGGCGGGAGCGGTGGAGATCTCGATGTAGCTTCCTGGTGCGCCGGGTTGGACATCGTCCCAGGAAAGATCGTTCCAAACGTTCAAATGGGTCTGCTGATCGGTATCGAGTCCGAAGCGCGGCTCGCCGGGGCGTTCCTTGATTACGAAGAACCAGCCCGGGTCGTCCAGAGGATTTTCGCCGGTGCCGCCCCTGGCTTTCTCGGGCGTCAGATCGAAACCGAAGAAGTAGATGTCGGGATCGATCTTTGCTTCGTATAAGGGCGTGAGCACTTTAGTCCGCGGCGGATTGGCCTCTTCCGCAGCCGTTAGGGGGGCGAATCGCCGCTCCTGCGTATTGTCGATAGCGCCGGAACGGAGGCACGGTTCCGCGTTATGGTCGGCCGGAGTCACTTCCTTGCGCTGCCAGCAGGCGCGATGCGCATAAATCACCGCGGTGGGATAACGTTTCAGCAGTTCGCCGCGGATGACTAATACCAGTTCCTCCTCGCTGGCGCCGCCGGTTTCCCGATTGTCATGCTCACCCAACTTCGAAGCGGGCAGCCACTTGTGAAGCGGTGGGATATCGCGGAGTTTTTCCTTCAGGTCTTCGTCGCTCAGGTTTTCCTGGTTGAAGAAGCCGCTGACATCCCAAAATTGACGGAAGGTTGAACCGCGCGAGTCGGTTGGATATTCGCGCCAGAGGAGTTCGCGAGCGAATTCGTGATTGAGGCCGACCATGTACGATTCGATAAAGCGCTGGTTGGTCTCAAGCAGCGTGATGCTGTTCTGCGCAATCAGGTTCAGATTGGGCAGAAACAACTCGGACGAAAGATTCTTCAGCGGTTCGTACATTGGCAGGTCGATGACGGGATATGCCATTGGCTCGACGAAAGTGGCCGGATTTTCATCGCGAATTCGCGGCGGCACGAAAATCCCGGCGAGCACCCGGCGCGGGATTGTGCGCGTGGGCTGAAGCGCGTCGAGACCGGCCGTCGCAATGTGAGCGAGGTCGATGGGGCGCCGCACGGGGATCGCGCCCGCCTGCGCGCTGACCTGGACGAGTTGGTACGTTTCCCGAAGCGCCGCCTTGAATCGCGCCGCCTCCACGCTGTCGGCTCCGGGTTGCGGCACAAACGCTACGCCTGGATTCGTGATGGTGAAGTTGGAAACACCCGGCAAGGCATCGATGGCTTCCGGAGTCTGGTTCGATTCAGCAATCGTGTTTGACACGGCCACTGCATCACGCCATTCCGTCAGTTTGCGATAGGCGAAAACGCCGAAGGCGATCAATGCCCCGCCGAGGATGACCCCTAATGCGGGGCCAGCAATGAAGAATAACAACAGCGCGAGCAGAATCGCGATGAGGAGTACCACAAGAGGAAGCTGTGGGAACTGTTTCAGCCAATCGAGGATCCATGCTGGCGCATCGCCCGGGTAAACCTGACCTGCCGCTTGCTCGTATGTGTACACGCCGGGCGGAGTCACTTTCGGCGGCGCGGCGTTGACTTCGCCCGCGTTCACACGTGCAATCAGCTGATCGGATTTTCTTGTCGCATCGAAAGGCAGCGACTTGATGAGCCTGCCGCGGGGGCGAATGATACGGCGCAGGGCGGCAGAAACCATCGCGGGCTGGACGAAGCTCTCGCCGAGCGCGTGATGTATGGTCGTGGGACTGGCGAGGATGCGCTTGTTCACGGGCGCGATCATCAGCAACGTCCTCTGCTGGCTGACCGCAAGCATGGGCATCAGGTGCCGGTCAAACCAAATCTGGCTGGCTTGCAGGCTGAACTGACCGAGCCGGATGCGCCGCTGGGCCTCAAGCACTTTGCCGACCTGCTCCCAGGCGGCGTCCATGAACTTCTCCTGCTGGTCCTGGATCACGCGCGTGCCGAAGCCCGCCGGCACTCGAAAGCGCGGGTCGATATTTAAGCGGTGAACCCAATTTTGATTGTCGGGGATCGCAGTGCCATCGGCATTCGTGAGAACACGCTTGGTGAGCGCGTGCCATGTGCCATACAGCGGCGGCGTCACGATGGGATCGGGATCGCCCGCAATCTGGTAATCGTCGGGCAGATTGATCAGCCGCGCCAGATCTTGCTGCAAAGGACGCGGAAAGGGATCGTCCCATGTCTCATACTTATCTGGCGGGTCGGGTGGGACTTTGGTTGGCGGACGAAGCGCGCCACCGAGCTTCAGGATGCCGCCCAGCTCCGGTTTATCGACACCGCTGACGCCGGATCCGGGAAACTGTACGTCCATCTCGCGGATGCCGACGCGCGGGTCTACCGGCATGGGCTTCAACAGACGGACCAGAGTCTCAAAGTCTCCCGTACTTCCCGTTCTGAAGTACCAGCGGTGGTAGTAGGGGAAACTTTGCCCTTCAGGACGCGCCGCGGCATCCCAGGCCGACATAGTTGCAGCGATGTCACCCAATTCCAGGCCGAGGCCCGCGCGGCGGCCGGCCTCGAAGGTGGGAATCACAAAGGCATGGTAGGCCGTGTTTTCCGCCAGCTTTCGAGGGCAAACCAGGCGCGAATACGCGAGGTCCTGGTTCTCACTCAGCACCGCCTGAAACCTGGCCAGAACGGCGTTCATGTCGGAGCTGACGAACTCGGCAGCGCTGGCCGCCAGATCCCTGTTCACGTGAACGTGCGCCCAGGCCCATAACTCGTCCGCGCGTGGGAACACCCCCAGGGCAGGAACATCGATGAATGGGAGCGGCTTGTCTTTGACGTTCTTGCCGTCCGTAAACTCGGTTTCGTCGAGAACGAGAAGTGTGATCCAGGGACGCAGCCGGCCGTTCTCCGCCTTAGCCGGCGTATAACGCCAGATGAAGTCTTCGTCATAGAACTCGATGTGAGCGAGGTAATTGGGTTCGAAGTTCGTGATCCAGTCGCGAGGCTCCGTTCGAACAATGGCGCGGCGGTCGATGCCTGCGATGTCGCCGGGTCCGAAGAGAGCGACGGGGCGGCTGATCGGCGCGCTGTCGGATCCTCCGCCTCCGACTTTGTCGCCAACCACCTGAAGGTCGATGGTAACGGCTGCACGGACTTTCACGCTGGCATCGAAGTCTGGAGCCTGAATCTGATTCGCCAATCCCTGACGGAGCCACGGCAGGAAGGAGTAGGCGCCGAGCGGGGTACTCATGCGGCCCTCTCTGTCGACGGAATTACGTGAATGACATCGGCGAGCATCCGGTCTTCGGCTACCCTGGCGTTCATGTATTCTCGCGCGCTGGCCTCGCTGTGGAATGCGACCGACTCATTTGAGAAAGCCTGATTGGTCGACTGGAACGCTACCGTGAACGTTTCGTCGGCTAGGGCGATCTTCTCGGCAAAAGGCTGATATTTGTTCTTGTTGGCGATCGAGAGTTCGCACTTTGTGACCGCGGCGCCATTCAGGAAGAAGTTGAACAAGACTCCGAAGAAGCCCCGGAAGCTGCGACTGAAACGTTTGAAGTTGTTATCGATGATGATTTCCTCGTAGCGAACGATGCGCTTCACCATGATGCTCGATTGCAGATTGGCGCCGCCCGCCGACAGGTTCAGGCCGGACCGTTCGGGCCCGTAAGCCGGTTTCGACAACTTGTCGGCATCGGAGAAATTCTGGAACTGCGCTGGCGCAAACTGCTCGAAAGCATCTTCTTTTTTCGCGAGTCCTGCGCCAGTTACTTGAATGTGCAGCCTGTTTACGTCGTTCGGCTTCTGGTTGCCGACCTTGTCCAGGGTGATCTCGAGCGGCAAGGCTCGCTGCGAAATGTGCAGTACACCCACTGGATGCAGGATCAGCGCGGCTTCCGCTTCCGGCATCTTGCGAAGCGAAACCAGCAGGTTACTCGTACCCGGCAACAGGGCGCGCCAGTTGTCCGGCTTGTTCAACTCGCCAGTGATGATCGGCAGCACCGCAATGGGCGGCAGCGGCGTGTCCGGGTCTTCGCCCCACGTATTCTCGAAGTCGACATCGATGTCCCAGAAGAGAAGCGAAATCGAGCCGTGTCCCTTGATATGCCATTTGGCAGGTCCTTCGAGCGTCCCGTCGATACTGACGGAGAACAGGCCCGCGCCAAATACGTGGACCGAGAGCGATGCAGAAATTTCGATGATGAAGTGGAAGGGCGAAAACTGGAACAGAGCGTCGAAGGCGAGGTGCCCCTCGACGTTGAGAATGCTGAGTCCGAAGTAGACCTCGACACGAGCGCCGAACTGTACCGTGTTTGAGGTAACGGCGAAGTAGCCTTCCACCCGGATGCGTGCCACCGGGGTATTGATAATGTTTACGACGATGCGCCTGGGACTGGGGAACGGCAGAGGCGGCGGGCTGAATTGCGGGTGGAATCCGCCGACGCTGACCACGAAGTTCGCGTCGTCTCCGAAGGCGACCAGAAGTCCCATCTCGCCTTCGATCGTGAGAAAGACAATATGTGAATCGAACAGCGCTGCAAAAAACCAGACTCGCTTCTTGTCGAATTCGATCGCGCCAATAAAGTTGACCTGAAGCTTAATGAGGGCCGCATCCCTGGTGGGCAGCGCGACTTGCAGGATGCCAACGATTGCAATGTTGCCCGGGATCTCAATGATGATTCCGAGCGACAAGCTGATGAGCGTTGGCGTTCCCCAACCGAGTTTCACCATCGGTCCGATGAGGAACTTTCCTTGCAGTGGGGGGAAGAAGGTACGCAAATCGCTAATGATCTTGGGCGCGTTGGCAATGATGTCCCTGGGGAACATCACGGACTCGACTGCGCCGGATCGGACCCCGTCGGCGAGCGCCTGCAGGTTCATCGTGCGATTTAAGCCAATCAGGCCGCCGACCGCGATGAGAGTGAAGCCGAATCCGAGTTGAATGCCGGTCCCGAACTCGACCGACATGATTATCAACAGTGAGAAGCCCTTCGATCCATCCGGCATTTTGGTAGTGATGATGCCGATGGCCTTGACGGTGACTACCTCAAGTAAGGACAGTTCGAGGGCGCCCGCGTATTCGCCGCGGTCCGGATCGATGTACAGGTAGCCGCCACCCTTGACGACACCCACGTCGAGAGACAGTCCTACGCCTTTCGGAGGCTGGAACTTGAACGCGATGGACAGCGGCCCGATATCGCCGCGTCCATTGGCGGGAAAGCTGAGTTCGACTCCCGCGCCGACTTGTTCCACGACACCTTGCAGCGGCCCGAGCATCGCCTTGATGTTGGTGGCGAGGGTGATAGGGAACTTCTGACCTTCGATGCCGACGCGGAGCGTGAGATTGTCCAGGTCCACTGGACCCAGCGAAATGTGCACCGGCAGTTGGATCTCGAGTGTGCTGCTGCCGTGGAAGTAAACGCCCTGGTTGGCCGTCCAGCCAAAGCCAAGACTAAAGTCGGCTTCAATCGCGATGCCGGACAGGATCTTGCCGAGGAAGCCATCGGCGCCTTCC
>Ga0308175_100000991_pt1 | contig 18910 bp, 20 predicted proteins | sample PhyCR1_3_FD_203893 | JGI IMG/M metagenome (GOLD analysis project Ga0308175, IMG submission 203893) | Soil microbial communities from UC Gill Tract Community Farm, Albany, California, United States - DLSLS.C.R1 | ecosystem: Environmental > Terrestrial > Soil > Agricultural land | place: USA...
CACGTGCTCGTTCGGCCCGCCGGGCACCGCGAAGTCGGCGCTCGTCCGCTGCCTCGCGCAGGTGTTCGGCGGCAGCTACTTCGAGCGGCTGCTCACCAAGTTCTCGACGCCCGAGGAGCTGTTCGGCCCGATCAGCCTCCAGGGACTGGCGCAGGACCGCTTCGTCCGGCTCACCGCCGGCAAGCTGCCCGAGGCGGAAGTTCGCGTTCGTCGACGAGATCTTCAAGTCCAACAACGCGGTGCTGAACGCGCTGCTCTCCGTCATCAACGAGCGGGTGTTCCACAACGACGGCGCGCCGGTGCGCTGCCCGCTCGTGTCGCTGTTCGCCGCGAGCAACGAGCTGCCCGAGGGCAAGGAGCTCGAGGCGCTGTTCGACCGCTTCCTGCTCCGGTTCGACGTCGGTTACCTGCTGGTCGCCGCGAATTTGCGCGGCGTCCTGGTCGGCCCCGAGCCGGCGATCACGGCGACGCTCACGATGGACGAGCTGCGCCGCGCGCAGGCCGAGGCCGCCTCGGTCAAGATCACCGACGACACCGTCGACGCACTCCCGGCGATTCGCGACGCGTGCCCCGGCGAGGGGATCACAGCGTCGGACCGGCGGTGGAAGAAGTCGCCGAGCACCGAGGCCAGGCGCCGCAGAAGCGGCGGTCGACCGTGCTACCCTGATCGTGTGTCGCGCCCTGCCACCGTCGGCATGATGACCGAGGCCGAGTACCTCGAGTACGACCGCTCCCACGACGGCAAGTACGAGTACCTCAACGGCGAGGTGGTCGCGATGGCGGGCGTGTCGGACGCCCACGATCGGATCCAGGTCAACATCACTGTGGCGCTGGCGAATCGCCTCCGGGGTGGTCCGTGTCGGGTTCGCGGTGCCGATCTACGGGTTCGCCTCGACGAGACGGGCCTGTACTGCTACCCGGACCTGACCATCGTGCGCGGCGAGCCTGCGTTCGCCGCTACCCGTCCGGTGACCTTCCTGAACCCCTGGGTCATCATCGAGGTCCTGAGCGAGACCACCGAGGAGTACGACCGCGGGACCAAGGTGGCGCACTACCGGCACCGCGCGTCGGTCGATCTGATCCTGCTCATCGACTCCCAGCACCGGATGGTGGAGCGTCAGCAGCGAAATCCGGACGGGACCTGGACGTTGTCGGAGCACACGACCGGCAAGGTCGTCATCCTCGAGCACGAGGTCCCACTCGACGAGCTCTACGATGGCGTCGCCTTGGCGGCCACCCCGTAGCTGTCCCTGGCGACCGGGGATCCAGACCGGTTGCCGGCTGGAAGGTTGATCTGGTGCGAAGACCTCGGTCGACCTTCGCCACCAGCTTCGGGTAGGCTTGGACATGGTCGATCCCGTGAAGAAGCACGTCGACGAGCTGCTGAAGTTGCCGCCCGACGAGCGCTCCGAGGCCGCCGAGGTGTTGCTGCGGAGCTTGGAGCAGGAGCCCGAGGAGGACGAGATGGCGGTCGCGGCAGCATGGGCCGCAGAGATCGAGCGCCGGGTCGGCGAGAACGCGCCGGGCATCCCCGCCGAAACCGTGTTCGCCGAGGGCCGTGGACGACTTCAGAAGCGGTCGTGAAAATCGTCGAGTTCGCGCCGGCTGCACGCGCCGAGTTCGATGCTGCCGCCGATCGGTACGAGCAGGAGCGGCCCGGCCGAGGCCAGCGCTTCTACGCGGCCGTCGAACGCGCCGTGAAGCTCATCGCCGCGTTCCCGGCGGCCGGCCCGGCGTTCCCGGACATTCCCCCCGAGCACGGCGTGCGGCGTCGCATCGTGCGCAGCTTCCCGTTCGTGCTCGCGTACCGTGTGCTCGGCGACACCATTCGGATCGACGCGGTCGCGCACATGCGGCTGGCTACTGGCGCCGACGCGTTCGGTGACATCGGCCACGCGCTCGGATAGCGTGGGCATATGGCGATCTCTCAGCACCTCCTCCAGCATGCGCGGCGGGTGGTAGCGCCGATCGCGACGGCGGCGGTGCTCGTCGCCCCCCAGCTGTCGGTAATGAGGCGCCGTCGGCGATGACGCGCGGGCTGGTCGGTTGCTCGCCCGTGACGCCCAAGAGCTACAACTGGTCGAGCGCCCATGGCTCAACAGCCAGAACGGGCGTGGGAAGCTAGACCGTCTGGGCAGCAATTGGGCAGCAGCCGACGGATCGGTCTTGTAAGTACGTGAGGGCAGAAGGACTCGAACCTTCAACCAGCGGATTAAGAGTCCGGGCGGTCGACCCTCCGATGGTCACCCAAGACCGCGACTTCACAGGGTTATGCCGCGCACCGGACTCGCGCGGACGCCGCGTGTGCCACCGGTGTGCCAGAAGGAACCCGACAACTCGTCCAACTGATCCGCCGCTGCCCAGCGCCTCGATCCGCAGGCAGCCGGGTCGGCATCGTGGCGTGGGCGGATCGCCGGGACCGGCGATCCGCGAGCTGTGGCGCGTGCTCGCTGGCGAGCTGTTCCGCGAGCCACAGCTCGCCGAGATCGCCCACGCTCTCTTGGAGATCGTCGATACCGGCGTGGACCGCGGAATGGGCGACGACGAGCGCGAGAGGCCAGACGCGGCGCTCGACCACTCGATCACCCAAAGCCCCGATGCCGGCCAGTAGGAGCACAGGCTGGCGGACGCAGCGCAGGAGGGGCTTTATCGCCGGCTTACGGTTCAAGATCAGTAACGCCAGCAACCGGGACTGTCGTGAGCATAGAATTTAACGTCAGTATTAGATCCAAGGAAACTCTGTACGCGACTAAGAACTCTATGGCAGAATGCCTGCTGAATGGGGGCGGGTGCGCCCGTGTAAACCGACACGGCAATGGTGCTCGGTGGGGCGCTTTGCAATGCCTGGAGGATATGTTCATCGGTGTCAGAGAAGGACATGCCGTACACTGCTATGTTTTTCGATCCGAAGTTGCATAGCAACTGATTATAAACAGTCGACAAATATGGACTCCGGCGAATGGTGGCAAGCTTCTGATTCGCGCTACCCTCACTGACAAAAAGCGGAGTCAATGCTCCACTACTCCATTCCGTAAAGATTTCATCGAGCATCATACCGGTTGCTGATCTGACGATTTTCTGCTCAATTCCGGCAGCGTCACGCCCCAGAATGAGACTGCCATGTGCATAGAAAACCAACGTCGCTCCAGAGGCCCCACCGTAGGGGGCCATCAAGCGTGGCCAGTTAGCGTCGAATATATATGGCGGTCCTATGAAGCAATCTTTAAACCAAGTTCCCAGTGTGGAGTTAGCATGCATCATTATCCAGTATAGCGTCACATCGTAGTTGAATGTAACGATGATGGGAAAGTTTTTTAGAAAGCTTGCGATAGCATCGCGATAGAGAGTTATTGTACTCGGAGTGCAATGAACGGCGTACACAGTTTGTACTAACGCATTTTGGATGTCAGTGTATGCTTGCGATATTATGGGGGAAGGATTCCCCAAGCTGTGGTTGACAAGCTCTGCATGCCAGATAGCACGGAGAACCTGCTCAAAATCAGTCGTTTGTAGTGCAGCGAACACGCCCTGGCTTGCCCCTAGAGATCCCTTGCTTCTTGCTAGATCGTATAGAGATGGATACGAAAAGCCCCCGTGAAGCCCGATGCTAGAACCGTTACCTAACAGCAGCGCCTGAAACGAAAACTGGGAAGTAAGTTTGGCCCACAACTCGATCGGAACCTGTGTCATTGAGCTCGCTCCTCCTCTCCTGGGTCGATGTTGGCCGTTGCGTGAGGACTTGGCCACCACAAGTTGATGGCCGGGATCTGCACCGCCAGCTTGGACGCCTCGTGCTACTTCGCGTTCGCCCACAACGGGCTTTCGAGCCATTTCATCGGGAAGCCCATGTCAGCGATCTGCACGCGCGGGTGTTCGCCGAGCAACGTCGCGAGACGCTTGCCCCACGTCGACGAGCCGGCCGTCACGATCGTCAGGAGGTAATTGCAGATAGTGAGCGCGGCGTAGAGCTTGGTGCTGTCGAAGTGCGGCTGGTGCCACTCGGGCCGCGTCTTGTACGCGGGGATCGCCGGGATCTTGGCGAGCTTGCGGTTCCAGAGCCGATCGTGGTGCGCGCAGATGTTCCTGACGTTGAGCAGCGTCAGGAGCCACGACCCGAAGATCGCGTTGGAGACGCTCCCGACGTTCGTCGCGACGAGATCGCGGACGCCGTCGGTGCAGCCTTGGTACATGCTGGTGACGTTCCCGAGCGACATCAACTCGACCGCCATCCAGATCGGCAGGTGAGCGCTCGCCGTGTACTTGGTCCTGAAGTGGCGCACGAACGGTTTGTCGCCGTTCTGCTGGAGGTTCACGCGCAGCTTCTCGAGGAAAGCCGCATGGGTCCGAGGATCGGTGGCCGGGCCCGATACCAACCGCGGCAGCGATGCCGGGTTCGTCGCGTACGAGTCGGGCGTCCACGCGTGCGCGTGGTGGTACGCGAGTTGCGTACGCGTCGCGACCTCGATGCGCTCGATCGCCTCCATCACGAGCACCCGCAGTCGTTGATCGAACGCGTAGTGGTCCCACACCGTGGTGAAGTCGGTGCCCTCGATGAACTCGTCGAGCCGTTCGAGCGCCGTCGGACCGGGCTTGCGAAACGGCCACCAGTACGCGCTCAAGCGGTAGTAGTTGACGAAAGAGAGCCGCGCGATCAGCGTCGCGCGGTCCCCGATCATGCCGCGTTTCAGCAGCAGGTCGGCTTGCTCCTCGAAGGTCGTCGCGGGCTTCGCGTACCTCACCGACGTCGCCCGAAAAGTAAATGACCCGCCGAGATCTGCGGCTCCGAGGAACCGCAAACCCCGACGGGTTCTGTTGCTACCAAGCTAGCGTCGGGGATCGCCGGTATCAAGGGCTGATACGCACGTGCTTGCACTTTTCGCGTCCCGCCTGATCGACCAGCTACCTACATAACGAACATTCGCAGGGTTGTCACGCGCCAGACCGCGCCGCTCGGTCCCGCGCCGATCCCGTTCGCTGGCGCAGGCGGATGCCGGCCAGACCGTGCCTGCGGACGAGGTGTTCCGGGCGCTGCGCCAAGCAGGTAACCCGAGCTGCTCGCTGACATGGTCGCGACGGTCGAGTCCTCGGACGACGCCGAGCTGGGGCGCCTGCTCGCGCAAGTCAGCCTCGGAGATCGTCCTCGCCACCATCGGCATCCGGGTCCGCGAGGTCGAGGGTACCGGCATGTCGTCATCGGAAGCTCTCCGCCTGGCAAGCCTTGACCTGCTTGCGGATCCGACGCTGCTGCTCCTTGACGCCGATGAACCTGCGACCAACATACGGCCGTTCACGGTAGCCTTCGACTGTGGCGACCCCGGCCCAGGCGTTCGATCGACACCACGTGCCCCGCATGATCGAGGGGCTGTTCGTCGGCCCTGGTCAGACGGTAAGCGGCATGCCGAGCCGCTTGCTGAGTGCTGTCCTGCCGGTGCTGTCGGCCGACCCGGCGCGCGACTCCGCGTTCGTCTGCCTCGATCTGTACCAGCGGGTCATCGACGGCCCGCCCCGCGACTGGGAGTGGCACGTGGTCTCCGAGATCGGCAGGTACTCCTGGGATCACACCATCGGCGTGGACCTCGGGGAGATCTGGAAGTTCGTCACCTGGGCATACGGGGCTCCTCGCACGTACGCAGTCGTGTACGCTTTGCCGATCGAGCCGGGCGATCTTGCCGCCGCCTACGGCCCTGAGGCCATGCGCCGCGCCTGGCCTCAGGACAGGGCTATCCAGCTCATGCTGACCCGCATCCCGTGAGCCTCGACGGCGGCAACGGCCATCTTCCTCGCCCAGGAGCTGCTGTTCTGCATCGACGATGGCGGCGTGGACGTGCCCTGGTACCTGTCCGGCGGAACGCGGCAGCCAGTGCCAACGCCGATTCTGTCCGCGGTGCGGTCAGAATCTTCCGCGACCCGAGCGCGAACCCGCCTTCTACGAACTCGCGCCCTCCCTGCTCGATAACTGGTCGCTCTTCGCCGACCACTGCGTCACCCGATTCGCCCTGCGGCGTCTGAATACCGCCGGCTGCGCCTACGGCCGCCAGCTTGGCCTGCTGCCGCAGCGTTCAGGGTCGCATGATCAACCGCCGACCCCGCCGGAAGATCCGGCCCCTGTTTGATGGGCGAGATCGCGAGCGGAGCACCGCCCCCGCCCCATCGGCTTGCACCTGGAGCTGGGATGCCGAACCCGGCGAGGATCTCGAACACGATCCCGTCGCGCTGGCGCAAGACACTCACGGCGATCTCCGTCGCCTTCGGCGTACCGCTCGCCAACCGCGGCGACCTCGCAAGCGAGGCGGCGGCGTTCGAGTCCGACGCTCGTGGTCCGCCGGCAATGTTTGGTGACGGCAGACGCGGCACCGTCCGCGGCGTTTCGACTGCCGTGCCGTGACTGACCTACCTGCGCCGCCTCGACGATCTCATGCAGTAGTTCGGCGTCGTTTCTTGGCAAAAGGATCTGAACGCGAGCGACGCCCCGATCTTCGTCGGCCCGCGCTGCTCGCCACGATCCGCGCTCCCCCGAGCGCCAAGGAGACTGCCATGCAGATCAACGCCGGCACGTTGCGGCGTGCCCTCAAGAACCTTGTGCGGCTCGGGCCGATGCAGCCGAAGCGGTCGATGCTCGAGCACGTGTTGTTCGAGCCGACCCGGAACGATGTCGCCCTCACCGAGACGGATATCACCACGCAGACCGTGATCACGATGGCGGCGATCTCGCCGTTCATCTCGTGAACTGATCCACAAACATCGCGCCTTCGTCGGCGCGCGCAACCGCGCGCCGCGTGGGCCATGGGCCTCCGTGCGTGCGCATCCATGGAGGTTGGACATGCCCAAGCTCGCCCGGGTTCTCGACGAGAACCTGCTCCGCATTCAGTTCGACAAGAAAGTCCGAGACGGGATCTTCGATCCCGTGGCTCGTCGTCTTCCGGTCGACATCGCCGAGGAGAGGCTGCAGGACGCGATCTGCCAGACGTTTGAGATGGCCCGGCGCTACGCGCTCGAGAAGAACAAGGTGCTCCCCGACGCGATCCTCGTTCACTATTGCCGCCTGCGCGCCGTTGATCCGGGCCGCCACTTCATCCGCTGCGACGGTTCGCAGCGCCTCCGCGACGTGCTCGACTTTCGGAACTTCGCGAATGGCCGCGTCGAAGTGCTGCGCCTCGACGGCGTCGCGCAGGATGACGACGGCGAGCCGCCGCAAGATGGCGACAGCCAGCTGCTCGGGCTGGCCGAGGCGATGAGCTGCTCGATGGAGCGCAAGCTGAACTCCGCGATCGATCTCGAGGCATGGCTCCAGGGGCTCGACGGCGATGAACGACAGATGCTTGCCGCGCGCGCGGCCGGGTACACGCTCGGGGAGACCGCGACCGACCTCCGCTGCTGCCTCTCGACGGTGTTCGCGCGGACGAGACAGCTCGGCGAGGAGCTGGCAGCGCGTGTTGGCATGAAGCTGCACGAGCAGCGTCGCCGTCGTGTCGGCAGCGAGTGCAGTGCGCAGATTGGCGGTGGCTCGTGAAGAGGCGTGACGCCATGCGAGTTCGCGTCCCGAAGTTTGGAGACGCGTGGCGGCGCGTCAGTTCGACTCCGCCAGGACCAGAGTGGGCGCCTCGGTGCAGGACCTGCGCAAGCTGCTCGCGGATTTGCCCCGCGCGGTGATCGTCGCACAGCGCCTCACCGGCACAGAGTTGCGGTTGTTCGAGAACGAGCGCGGGGACTCGGACGCGGCGGTGCGCGGGGCCATCGTCAACAAGGAGGAGCTGCGGTTTCGGCGCCTTGGCGCGGGGTAGGAATGACTGATCGTCCCTGATCGTCGAGGGAAGAAGTCAACCAATACCCAACTCAAGCCACCTAGCCGAAGCGATGCTTACAGGGAGCGATGGGGGAACGCACCGGAGTTCCTTTTTTTGCTCCGGCAATCTGGCACAAGCTGCTGGCCAGTCAAGGCGAACCCCGGCTCGCCATCGCGATCCCAACGAACGGTTGCTCTTGGCGGTCTGTCATGGCGCCGGGCCATCCTGAGCGGATGAGACCCGACGAATGCCCGAGATGCGAGTCTCGGCATCTCCTTCGAGCAGGACGCGGAGACGTTTAAGGTTCCGCGATGAGCGCGCCGGCTTTAACGCACTGGATCGTCACATGCGTGATGATCGACTTCGACACGACCATCACCATGTCCAAGAACATGAACCACGGCCCGCTCCTGGTACTCGAGATAAAACGTGCGACGCAGCGGCAGCGTGGCTGACGATCACGTGCGACGAGGTCGGCGCCGTAAGCGTCACGTTCGACCACCAGTACGGCCGCGCTCGTCAGCTCACGCTCGCCGCCTTGGCTCCTGCCAACCATCAGCAACGAGCTATCTGTTCCCCTGCCTCAAGGGCTTCACTTTGCCCTGCTTCTCCTTCCTCTTGTTCGGCCTGAAGAGCCTCTTCTTCTTCACCTTCTGCGGGCGGTACTGCACCATAGGTTGGTCCGCCGCGCCGTTGCGCATGAGCAACTCGCCGAGGACACGCTCGACCGATGGCGGCATACCACTTCGATAGCGTCGCTTGAGCGCCTCGCTCAGCATCGCCGAGGCGGTGAACATCCGCGAGTCGCCGGTCACACCCACCGCGAACAGCCGGAAGTCGCCATTGGCACGCCAAGGCTGGTCCTCGTACGTCGTCAGCACGCGATTCGGTCCAATGGGGGTCCCACGGACCACGTAGGTCAGATCCTCCTCGTAATTGTATTCGTCGTCGTCCTCGTCGTCCTCATCCTCGAGGAAATCCTCATCGTCAGTAAAGAACACGACCTGGGTCGTATTCGCGGGGCAGCCCACCACGCGCAAGGCGAAAGCGTAGTGGCCGTCCTTGGCCGGTTTGATGTCATCCTCGAAGTCCGCCTCGAGCCGTGGCACCGGGTGCAGAATAACAGCCGAGGGATCGTTCCCTGGTGCGACAAAGATCTCGACGGTCGTGCGCTCATCCTCGAGAGCCTCGATCACCCCCTTCTGTGCCTCGAATGCATCGGCCACCGAGCACCCCGACAGCAAGCGATCGTAGAATGACACCGCACCCGCGCGGGCGGCACTGTTACTGATCGGTGCTGTCGTACCGATCGCAAACGGCACCCTGCCGACCAAGCGCCTCGCGAGCTCGTCCGAGTTGCAGGCGTTGATGTAAATCAACTGTGGTGGATATTCCGGATTCAGAAAGCTGAGCAACGTCTCGGCCTTGACCGCGACTTCAGATTCGTCCATGCCACGTCGCAGCGCCAGCGCCTCTCTGCTGCCGTGCGCCGAGAGATGCAATACGTCTGGGTGCCGGTGGTTGAGCTCGAGGTTGAGCTGCTCGAGCGACAGGTCAGGCAAGAACACGAACTCGACCACACCGGACTGACCGATGTTGGCACGCTGCTGGATCTCGGTGATCTCCTTGTCGAGCTGCAGCCCCACCTCGTTGGATGGGTTGGACGCGACGAACAGGATCTTCATGGCACGCAAAGGTACCCCACCGGCGTGAACGGTGAGGCGGGTGTCAAGGCAATCCACACGCGCACGCGCTCGCCACGATGCCCGGCCGCACCCACCTCCCCGAGCGCGCCAACCTCGAACAAGAGCTGGCGTCGCTGAGCGCGCTGGCGGTGGGCATCGTGCTCGTGGTCGTGGCGGGGAGCGTAATCTGTGCCTGCGCTGGCGAGTCCGCCGGGCTCGGATCCGGGGAGGAGGCGGAGCGCTGTAGCTGACCGTGCTCGGCTCGCAGCTACGCGCGTTGAGCGCCGCACGCCTCGTGCTCGTGGGTAGGAGGGACGCTGGCGCAGATGCCGCCGACGCACACGAGCTTGAGCGAGCCTGGCTGGCAATGCTCGAGACCGCACGTCATGGCGACCTGATCGCCGTCGGAGCAGGGGGGCATGCCGCACTCGCGAGCTAGGCACGGACGACGACGCTGCGCAGCCTCGGCGACCACCTCGCGCGGGCTATGCCGGGGCTCGCCGTACGGACGCGATCGCTTGCCGACACCGTCGGCAAGCTGCCGCAGCTGACGGGGTCCGCGGGCTGATGCCTACGCCCGACATCGTGCCGCAGACGCGCGGGCACCGGTCGGCTCCTCACGTGCGGGCTGTCACCACCGGCCAGCTTGGGGACCAGTTTCACCGGGATCACCGGGGCTCAGGGACCCACCCCGCACAGGCGGCTCCCACAGGCCACAGGCGAGGTCACGGGTTGCCGCAGGCGACGAGCGCAGCGAGCTCACCCTCTACGGAGACGAGGGCCGTGGGACGTCGTCGGTCGGGGTTGGGTTCCACGTCGCCGGTGGCGATCGGGAACGACCGCCGGTGACTCCGGTGATTTCGGTACCCTCGAACACCGGTGGCGACACTCACATTCGACGACACGTCGTAGCTTGAACGACGGCCCGCGCGCGATCGGCGTCGAACTAACGTACGCCCGCTTACGCAATCGGCAATCGCCCCCGTGGGTTTCGCTGACTCGCCGGTTCCCAGTCGGTCATTACCCCAGCGCGACCCAAGCGCTGCGAACCCGCATGTACGCCCTAAGCCGCGCAGTTGCGATACGCTCGTCGGGTGGGGGGACGCGACCGTAACGTGATCGCTGCGATCGGCATCGATCGATATCAGCACTGGCCACGGCTCTCGAACACAGTGAGCGGAGCCATGGGCATGGGGCTTATGTTCCGTCGCCTCGGTTTCGAGGAGCTCGTGCTACTCGACGAAGATGCGACCCGTATGGCCATCGAGCAACTCGTGATGGCCACCCTCGAGACGATGCTCGGCCCCGACGACAGCCTCGTGCTGTTCTACGCTGGCCACAGCAGCACGCATCTGCGGCGCATCGGTGGCAGGGAGGTCAAGACCGGTTACCTGATCCCCACCGATGCTTCTCGGGAGATGTCGACTTGGATTGATCTGGAGAGCTGGTTGCACCGGGTGTCGATGCTGCCGGCGAGGCACATCCTGGTGATCCTAGATGCCTACAGCGGCATCTCGCTCGACTTATGGCTCAGACGTCGACGCCTCGACGTGCAGCGACACGGGCTGTTATCCGGGCGGAGCACCCGCCCCAGCCGGCAGATCCTCACGTCGGCGCGCGACGATGAGGTGACCCTGGATCATGGTCCGGCTCCCGGATACTCACTGTTCACCGGTTGCGTGATCGACAGCCTCACCTACCTCCTCGGGCGAGGCCACAGCCGAGTGACGACGGGGTCCGAGCTCGGGAGGTACGTCCAACAGCGAGTGCGGAGCTACCCGGGCTCCCGGCAGACGCCGGACTTTGGAACGTTCGATCTCGACGAGTGGGGCGAGATGGTGCTTCCCTCGCTCGACCAGCCACTGGAGGCTGCCACCGCGACACCAGCCCGCGCCGACTTCCGTCCGAGGGGAGGCCGCGATGTGGAGCGCCGCTCAGCGTTTGAGACCCCGCTGACACCGGAGACCGACGCAGGATCCCGCGCTGGAGATCGACGTCGGACCGTCGACCTCCAGCTCGAACAAGCGAGCGGAGGTGAATCGAGCTGGATCAGGCGGACGACCATCCTCCAACGGAACAAGCCCTACGTGCTGCGGGTCTCCATCGGTCTGCCGCTCCGCGGGACGTTGCTCGCCAAGGCTCCGCCGTCGATCGACGATATCCTCGAGCATGACAGCACGCACGAGCTTGAGGCCGTCGTGTTCGGGCTCGGATTCCAGGTGATCGGCCCGGTGGTGCAGCGGGTGACGCTCCCGCAACGCGGCCCCACGGAGCCAGTCGTGTTCGAGCTACGAGCCGAGCGTACCGGCACGGTCCGCGCGCGTGTGGTCCTGTACGCTCGCAACCAAGCGCTCCAGTCGTTCGTGGTCTCGGCGAAGGTTGGCGCTGTGGAACAGCGCGGTCTAGCAAGGACGCTGAGCGCTGAGCTTGAGTTCTCTCGCGCCGCTGACCTCGATCGGCTCGACCGGTTCGAGCCGCGGATCGCCAGCTTCGCGGTGAACGCTGACGCGACCGGCACCCACAGCTTCATGGTGAAGGGCCGGGGATCCGCAGCGTCGGTGGCCTCGGTCGGTGCGAGCGGGCTCGCCAAGCTTGAGCGCGAGCTGCGGGGCGAACTCGCACGCGCGGCGAAGGAGATGAAGGGCCGACTCGACGAGGGCATCATAGACGATCCAGCAAGCATGGCCTTTCGCCAGACGTTCCACGCACTCGCACACGGCGGACAGAGCCTGTACTACGCGCTCGCCGAACGGATCCCGCCTCCGCCGGCCGATCCGGGGGTGCTGGAGACGATCGCGTCGTCATCGGGCGAGACAATCCAGATCGTGCGGTTCGACCTCGACTATGCGTTTCCGTGGCGAATGCTCTATGACTTCGATCTGCCGCCCCATCGCCTCGGCCAGAACAAAAAAACCGTCCTTCCTGCCGAGGTCTGCTTGGGCGGCACAGACTGCAATCACCTCGTCACCCGAGATGGATACTGTGTGCGCGGCTTCTGGGGCATCCGACACGTAGTGGAGGAGCTGCTCGCCAAGGGCTCGCAGAACGAAGAGCGCAAGGTCGCGTCGCCGGGGCTGGCCCGTGGGATCCATGTCGCCCTCGGTTTCCGCGACGAGTTCGCACGTGAGATCGAGGACGAGGCGAAGCGTGCGCTCGGACCGTCGGCCCGCTCGCTCGACCCCGGCAAGAGCAGCATGCTCGACACCCTGTGGGACGATCAGCAGCGGCCAGCACAGCTCATCGTGTACTCGCACCTCGAGACCAAGGATCTGCCCGACGAAGAGGACGGCCGGCGCGTCCTCTTCATGACGGGCAAGAAGCGCGAGTTTCTGCTCGCGCAGGATGTGACCCGGCGCTGGCTCCGCGCCGGCCGCAAACCATGGTCAGAGCCGCGCACCGTCATCTTCCTGATGGCGTGCAGCAGTATTTCCGATGACGATCTGCTGAGCGACTTCGCCAAGAGCTTCCACAGCGCGGGCGCTGCGGCCATCGTCGGGGTTGAGGTGCCGATCTTCGAGTCGCTGATGAGCCGGTTCGCGCGCCAGGTGACGCGCGACTGGTGGATCGCGCAGAAATCGCTCGGAGAGGCCATCCGGGGCTTCCGATACGAGCTGATGAGCACCGGCAATCCGCTCGGGCTGGTGTTCAATGTGCTCGGCAATGCCGATCTGGAGATTAAATGAAGCGCCACGCGCTGTGGATCGCCCTCTCGATCGCTGGGGCTATGAGTGCGCGGACGCGCGCCGCGGCCGACGATGAGCTCCCGAAGCTGTTCGAACTCCGTGACGAGAAGCTCGAGCTCACTGATCGCGCGTTGACTCTCGATCCGACCGGGAAACGGGCAGCGCTCGACGTTATCATCGAGCCGCCGATCAAGCCGCTCGCCAGGCCAGCCACCACGCCACCCACCAACGCGACGCCAGCGCGCGATCTCGCCACCGTTGAGGCGCGCCTCGCTCGCACGTGGCTCGGGAACGAGCCGCTCCCGGCAGACACGTTCACGGTCACCCTCGAGCACAAGGGCCCGTGGAGCTTGCGCGTCGCCTTCGGAGTCGAGGCGATCTCGCGGCCAGGACTCTACAAGCTCGCGGTCAGCCTGGTGGACAAGGTGACCGCAGAGCGCCTGCAGTCTCTCACGCTGTCGCTCGATCGCCCGGGCGCGAAGCTGCGCGCGGTCCCCGAGGCGATCGCGATCGACCTCGTTCAGCACTGGCCCCACGAGATCGCGACTCTCGAAAAGTCGGTGTCCGTCGAACTCGAGGAGATTGGGAACAAGACGCAAGCGAGCGTGACGACTGTCGATACCGGCATGGCGCGGAACGACGGCCGGCAGATAGCCGCGAAGATGTCGCTCGGCACGGGGACCATGCGGATCGAGGCTGGCTCGGCGGCGAGCTTGCAGGTCCACCTAGAGGGCGCGTTTCCGCCCGGCAAGTCGACCGGCGAGATCGAGGTCCGCTCCGAACAAACAGAGCGCCTCGCGATCAAGTACGAGGTGCACACGCGCCTAGCCGGCGAGATCATTGCGGCGACACTGTTCGTCGGCTGGCTGGCCGGACTCCTGGTCCAGGTCGTGCTGGTGCGGATCGCGAAGCGCTTCGATGTCGTGCAGCAGATTGCGGCGATCCGGGCCGAGGCAATTACGCTTCGCCAGCTCTTCACCGGCGCTGCCGGGGCTCGCGTCAACGCGGTGATCTCAGCGTGCAGCGTCGCCGAGCAAAAGTGGAGAAAGATCGAGACCGCCCGGGACGAGGTACGCTCGCAGCTCGACGCGCTGAAGCAGGAGCTTCAGGGCCAGCTCGCCGCCGCACGCACCAGAGTTGAGGCCTTCGCGAAGGCCATCACGCCCGCCTGGAAGCTTGCCGCGCCTGTAGGTGAAGCGATGCCGCCGCTGCGGGAAGTGCTCGACAAGGCCAACAGCGAGCTGGCGGCGGGCGATCCGGTGCGCGTCGGGGAGTTGATCGGGCAGGCGTTCGTGACCCAGGTCACAGAGCTGGCGCTCCGGATCGAGGAATGGCGAGCGCGCAGCATCGCCATCTCGAGTAAGCTTGAGACGGCGCCTGGCCTCCGCCCCTGGCCCGAACCACTTCGCAAGCCACCGAAGGATGCCGCGGCTCGCTGGCGCGAACTGCTCGAGTTGGTCCCAACCGAGCCGCCACGCGACCCAGAAGAGCTGCTCGTCTATCTCCGCGCGGCGCACAAGGTGCGGGTACACGTCGATGCAACCGCGATATCTCTCGCCGAGGGCTGGAGGGTGATAGTGGAGGCGTGTGCTGCCCTCACGACTGACCTCGATCCCGACCCGCTAGCTGACCTGCCGGGGAGCTTGCCAGAGTTGCACGACGCCGAAACATACCTCGCGGCGCTCGCCTTCAAAGCGGCGGTGGTGATCGACGAGCTCCACACCGCGGTGCGGAAGCTCGTGCTCCATAGCCACCCGAAGCGCAAGGATCTCGACACCTGGCTCGAGGACGGCAAGTGGACGTCCGCGGTGGCCATCGCGCGCGACGTCGCGAAGCCGAGCTCCACTGGCGCGTTCCTCGACTCGGTCGATGAGACCGCGCAGCCCGGCTTTATCCCAGCAACCGCTGTGATCGCGCTCGATCCAACCGCGGCGCCGCTGCGTCGCGCGTCCCCAGCAGTCGTGGCAGCGCGAGCGCGGCGATTCGAGTTCGCGACGTTATGGGCGACATGGCTGCTGTCCGGGTTGTTGCTCGTAGTATTCTACTCTGTGCACTTCGCAGCCCAGCAGACCGCGACCTGCCTCGAACTGCTCGGCGTCGCGGGCCAGGCGTTCTCGGTGGATGTCGGCGTGGCCGCGATCGCCACGGCCGCGAAGAACCTGGTGAAGTGAGGCGTAGCGCGCCGTGCCGCCACTCGTGGATCGAGGCGCAACTTGCCGTTAGGCGCGCGCAACAGCAAATGAGTAGCGCTGGCGGTGCGCCATGAACATGCTCATCGTCAAGTCTCCTCGAGCGCCGCTGGGTCAGTGTGGCCCGTGCGCGTTGCCGCGACCGCGCGTGGGATGGAAGGATCCGCCGCGACCGCGCAGAAGATCAGCCGACTCTTGATCGATGATCGAGCACGTCCTGTGCGAACGAGGTGCTGCTATTGCCGAAGCGTTCGAGAGCCTACAATTTCGGTACGACATCCATGGAACATCAACACGATCTTCGACTGGTTGCGAATAACGCGAACGGCACCCGATCCGCGCGCGCGGAGCCACAGCGTTACCTCGGATTGAGCTGGCTCGACAAGCAGGCCACCACCGGGCTGGTCGATGGCGACGTGACCGACCTTGCCGAGCTGGTCGAACTGGCGCGCGGCTGCGCCGAGTCGCTCGTTGGCGACGACGCCAACGGGGCACGCCGGCGACTGCTGGCGCGCGAGATCGCTATCGCCAAGGCCACCCACGACTTGCTGACGTCGTCGATCGGCGACCGGGTCCGGGCAGGCGATGAGCGGGGAGCGCTACTCGCGGACCGGCTCGCGACCTCGGCGACGCGACGGCTGGTGATCCTCGCCGCGGAGCACCGGGCGACCTGCGCAACCGAGAAGCGGCAGGCGGTCGTCGCGATCGGGCACGCCGATGTCGTCCATGTCGAGGCCGAGTAGGTGTTCGTCGACGAGCTGATCCGGATACGGCTGCCGCAGATACGCGCCCGATTCCGCCCCGCCGAGTTCGCCGCGCTGAGCGCGGTGCGTGTGGCGGTCGGCGAGCATGCCTGCTCCGTCAAGATCGCGAGCGTCGACGGGCCCGGCTGTTTCGGCGCGCGTCGGCGATGGATGATCTGCCCGCGGTGCGAGCGAAGGACGAGCGTGATCGCGTTCGACGCGATGTCCGGGTGGTTTGGATGCCGGCGATGCCTCCGGTACCGGTCGCGGCCTTCGGCGGTCCCGGCGCCGCACACGCGCGGTCCGCTCGAGATTGGGATATAGCAACGCCCCTTCATGCCCTGGCGGTCCGCATCTGAGGCCCGATGCCCCCAGCGCTGCGTACCCCGGCGCCCGGTCGCGGCGCCTCTGGCCCGGTCTTGCCGCGCACGCGGGGTGGTAAGTGAGGCAGTAGAGGCTGATCTCCAATGCCGAGAATTTTTTTCGAGTCGATCAGATCTGCTCCGCTGAGTGATGGGACTTTCCCGCCTACTGCCTCACTTCGTGTGGCCAACTACCGGAAACACAGCCGGTTGGCCGTGAGGCTGGAGCCTCACTTCGCCGGGGCTTCGGCATCGAACAGGGGCTCGACGCCGGCCAGCCGTGAGGCTGGAGCCTCACTTCGCCGGGGCTTCGACATCGAACGGGGGCTCGATCTCGGGAACCATGGATGGCGAAGGCTCACTTGGTCACGGGGAGACCTCGGTCTCGACCCTCCACCGGGGTCGCCCATCAAGCATCCGCATGGTGAGCCGCGCCCGGACCCCGCCGGCCAGCTCGACGCGTCGCTCGAGGTGAGTTCTCAGCGCGACCCCGACGTTCTGGGCGATGACGCGGTCCGCGTCGCCCACCAGGCCGGCCAGCGCCTCTGCGAGCGCCTCGTCCCCTGGCCCGACAATCTGGCCGGTGTCGTCGCGCTGCGGGCGCGACGCCTTGATCAACTCGGAGCTGGTCCACTCTTTGCCCGCACCGAGCGCACAGACCGTACTCAAGAGCGATCGCAGCGTGTTCAGGGTCTCGTCTGAGTCCTTGATCCCGTCGCGCGTCGCGCATGGGTCCGTGAGCACCGCCGTAACGGTCCTGCGCACGATCCGGCACCAGCTCTCGTAGCTGCCCCAGTGGCCTGGGCTGCCGGTGAGCGTGAGGCCGCAGCGGAGGATGGTGAGCGCGCACATGAACAGGCGCGGGTGGTTCGCGATCGCGTCGTGCGGCAGCTCCGCCTTGAAATCAGAGCGCAGTTCGGGACGCGGCTCGTCTGTGTGGAGCCGGATCGGCAACGTACGCCGCCCGGCATCCCCGATGAGACGGCAGCCATTGCTGGTCACGGTCACGACGGCGTTCACGGGGAGCTTGAGCTGCTCCGTCTTGCCCAGGTTTCGCCCGCTCCACTTCGTGCTGGTCAGGAGCCCATCCCACACGGCGCCGCCGAACTTCAGCACGTTGTCGAACGCGATCACCCGGTCGCCAGCGCGCAGACATGCCGTGATCTGCTTCCGATCCTCCCCCTCGTCCTTGGTCGGCGTCATGATGGCGACATCAACACCCAGCGCGATCGCGACGGCGGTCTCGATCACCTTGCCCTTGCCTGCGCCAGGAACGTTCGCCTTGACCATGAATGCAGGCGTCGGACCCTCGACAAGATGCCGCGCGATCAACGTCAGGATCAGGGCGACCACCGCAGCTTTGTCGGCCTCGGCCTCGAACGGAAAGTCGTCGAAGACGGCGAGAATTTCCTCGGCCGCGATCTTGGCCTCCTCCAGGGTCGGCTCCTGCAAGGAGATCGCGGAGTACGTTTTCGTCGGGTAGTAGGCCAGCGCGGTAGTTGGGTCGTAGCGGCCCGGTTCGGCGAAGACGGAGCCGTCGGCGTGTAGGATGGGCACCGGCGAAATGCCACGGAGCGGGCGAACGTCCGGGAACGTGCCGGCTGAATGGACCATCCCGGGCAACGGCATTGGAATGTTGATGGTCCGCGGGCCCTTCTTCCCCTTCTTGTAGAACACCGCCGCACGGCTCAGCTCGCGTCGAACGCCCGGCACGTTCAATGCCGTCAACCGGTACGACTTGTCTTCGGGGTCATAGTTGATGACCACCAGCTTCCCCGCCTGTTGATACACCACTCTGTGCTGCGCCAGCGCCGCTATCGCCTCGTCCACGAGCACTGAGTCGTTGTCAGTGATGTAGATCGGCTGGCGCCGGTCGTCGCGCTTGCACGCTCGCGCCATGGCATCGAGGTAAGCGTCGTAAGCGTCTCCCTCGAGCGGCAGCTCGTCGTCGTCATCATCATCGGGCTCGAACTGCGCGCCCAGAGCGTCCCCGTCGGTGTCATCGACGTTCTCTGCAGCTGCGTGTCTGTCCGGGGACGCACGCCCAGCATTTACCTCCTGAAGCATCTTACGCAGGCTCACAGGTCGGCTCCCAGCGATTGCGTGGAATCGATCTGGTTGATGTCAGAGCCCTGATCAACCGGCTCATTCTCCTCGGGCTCGGCGATCCGCACTGCGATCGCGAGAGCCTCGTGAAAGGAACCGCCTTCGAGCCGCTGGATCAGATCTACAATATCACCGTCGCGCTCGTCCTCATCACATCGGGTGAAGCAGTGCCACCGCGACGGGTCGTCCGGGTACATCTTGAATGCGGTCGGGTTGTCACCGTCGTGGAGCGGGCAGCACGTAGGCGTGGCTGAGCACGAGCGCGGAAACTGATGTGTTGCCCGGTCGCCTTGGGCACGGTTGATGAGGGAAAGCCGGACAGCCCCTCGCGATACGTGACCGGCCGAGCTACGCGGTC
>Ga0308175_100000993_pt1 | contig 18881 bp, 15 predicted proteins | sample PhyCR1_3_FD_203893 | JGI IMG/M metagenome (GOLD analysis project Ga0308175, IMG submission 203893) | Soil microbial communities from UC Gill Tract Community Farm, Albany, California, United States - DLSLS.C.R1 | ecosystem: Environmental > Terrestrial > Soil > Agricultural land | place: USA...
GGTGTCGAGGTCGCGGACGTCGGTGCCGTCCCACAGGATCTGGCCGCGCTCGAGGTCGTAGAACCGGCAGAGCAGCTTGATGAGCGTGGTCTTGCCCGCGCCGTTGAGCCCGACCAGCCCGACGGTCGCGCCCGCGAGGATCCAGAGATCGACGCCCTGCAGGACCCACGGACCGTCGGGCGTGTAGCGGAACCAGGCGTCGCGGATCTCGAGGCCGCGGCGCAGCGCCGGCGCGTCGGGGAGCTGGCCCCGCGGCGCGGTCGGCAGATCGATCACCTCGAGGTAGTTGCGGAACGTCAGCGCGGCACTTCCAACACCGGCTCACCCGGTATTGCCGTGACCTGGCGGCTCGGTGCGCTCCGCCTGTCTGCAACAGCGACGACGAGCTGTTCTAATCCGCGCCTCATCGGCGCTCACGACCGCCGCGCGCTCTCGTTGCAGCACCTGGACCTCTGGCGCCTGCGCGGCGTCAGCGAACGCGAGCGGGTCGCTCGCCCGGCGGCCTCGGCGTCACCATCCGGCTCATTTATTCCCGGTGCCGTGCCCTTGGGCGCGTCCGAAATAGCCTGGGGAAACACCCGGTCACTGCCAACTGATTTGCAACGAACCCTGCCCATGGGCGTGCAACGCAACAGCCTCGGCGACTGCACATACACGCTTGCTGGCGACGCGGGTCTGGGTCGTCGCTGCCACGAAGATAGTCGTTCGCGTTCTACTCCTGCGCGCGGCTTCTGGAGACCGCGCGCGCGGCCCAGGTGCCGAAACTGCGTGGTCCTGGCGGGCTGATCATGGCCCAGCCGCGCGAGTTCGTTGCGTGTCGTCCATCTGGCTAGTCAAGCTGACTAGTCAAATGGCTGGCCAACCGGCGCGTCCGCAGCGGTTCCAGCGGGTTGTCGCTGGTCCGTCGCTTGCATCTTGAGCCGTGTGGAGGTGACTCATATGATCAATCCGAAACGCATGTCCCGCAAGCTCTCTCTCTCCCGAGACACCCTGCGATGGCTCGCCACCGGCGATCTCGACAAGATCCAGGGAGGGGCCAACACCGACCTGGACGCGTCCTTCTGCGTGTGCGCGTCGAAATCGATCTGCCTGACCTGCACCGTCTGCTGACGCGCGCGGTCCTTCACTTCGCTGCCTGCGTCGTACATGCCAGTCGGCGTCACGGGCTCGCACGCGCCTACAGGCCGGCGTGCATGACGAGCGACGGACAGCCTTCGATCGAGACCCGGCCGAGCGAGGCGGGCCGTCCGGCGGCAAAGCGGAGCTCGCGGAGCGCCGGCAGCGCGTCGAGTCGGAGCTCCTCGAACCGGGGAGCGGCGCCGAGGTCGATGAGCTCGAGGCGCGAGGCGCCCGCCGAGGCGTCGGGTGGTGCTCCCGAGATCGCCAGCTCGCGAAGCTCGGCGAGGCCGGCCAGGTGGAGCGCGGTGACGGCGCGGCAGTCGGTGAGGCGCAGGATGGCCAGGCCGGTCAGCGGGGCGAGCTGATCGGAGGAGCGGAGCCCGTCGCACTCGATGAGGTGAAGCGAGCGCAGTGAGGCCGGCAGACCCAGGAGTGAGTCGGCGCGGCCGAGCAGGAGCTCGTCGAGCGAGGCGAGCCGCGCGAGGGGCGACGTGTCGGCGGGGGCGCGGTCGACGTGGAGCAGGCGCAGCGCGGGGAGCTGATCGAGCACGGCGAGTGACGGCAGCGGGGCGCGCGCGTCGACGCGCAGGGAGGTCAAGGGCATGCCGGCCAGCGCCGCGAGCGGGTCGCGTCCGCCGAAGTCGGCGAAGCGGAAGTGCAGGTGCAGCGCGGTGAGCGCGGTGAGGGCGCGCAGCGGAGACAGGTCGGTCGCGGCGTGCGGTATGGACAGCGACAGCTGCTGCAGCGTGCCGGCGAGCACGGTGAAGGCGTCGACGGGATCGGCCGGGCGCGCGGCGGTGGACGCGAACTCGTAAGCCAGGCTGCGCAGGTGGCGTGCGTCGGCGAGCCGGGTGGGAGGCAGGTTGTGCTCGTCGGCGTCGATCAGGGTCAGGTGCGCGAGGCTGTCCTCGACCTCGCACGGCATCAGCGGCTCGGGGTCCTGCCGCTCGCGGAAGATCAGCCGGCGGACGAGAGGCCAGCCGACGGGGGCCTGGCCGGCCTGGGCAGCGTTCCACCAGGCAGCGGGGGCCTCGCGCAGATCGTCGAGGTCGAGGTCATCGAGCGCGTGGGCCAGGGAGGCGACGGCCGCGCGCGACGCGGGGTCGTCGGGCCAGCGTGAGACCTCCTCGATGAGCGGGGTCCATGTGCGCCACAGGCCGGCGCGGCCTGCGATAGCGCGGCCGAGGGCGAGGCGATCTCCGGCGGTGCGAGCCTCTCGCGGAGAGGGTCCGCTGCGGAGATCGATGGCCGCAAGGACGCGCCTGTCGTTGCGCTGCTGCGCCTCGGCCTTGAGCCCCTCGGTCACGCTGCGGTCGCCCTCGTCGAAGCGCGACACCAACGTATGGTAAGCTGAATCGTCCATGCAGGTCCGCGACGGCGACCGTCAGTTCACGGGTTGGTGATCGTGTACGTGGTGGCGCCGCTCGAGTACGTCCACCGTCTGGTGACGTTGTTATAGACACAGACGCTCTTCCAGTCCGGACCGCCCTCCGGATAGGCGGTATCGCCGGCGTACCGGACATTGATGGTGGCCCAGCCGGTGCCGGTGCGGTGGTCGGTGCCCTCACCGTTGACGGCACCGGGCCCTTCGTTGATGTACCAGGTCGCGATGCCCTTGTTCATGTCCTGGGGGAACATGCTGCTCCACTTGGCATTCCCGGCGGTCTTGGCGGCACCCTTGGTCCAGATGATGACGTGGACGCGATTGGTATTGCCGAGGGTGGCGAGCACAGTGACGTTCTCGCCGGCCGTGCCTGCGGTGTAGGCGTGCAGGCCCTTGGGCACGTTGCCGGCAACCTCACCCTTGAAGATGTGGTCCTCGGTGAACCGGCCGTCGAGCACGGTGTTCTGGTAGGTCTCGATGGCCTTGTTGCCGCGCAGTTGCACGGCGAGCTTGTGCTGGGTGGCGGCGGCGCTGGTGTCGGGGGCACCGCGGCCGTATTGATCGAGGAGCTGCTCGGCCGAACCGCCGGCGACGACGGCGTCGGCGACCGCGTCGGCGTGACGCTCGTGGGCGTCGCCCTCCTGGCCCACGCCGCCTTTGAGCGAGACGCCGCCGCGCTGCTGGACGACATGCGCGGCCTCGTGCGCTGCGGTGTGGAGATCGGGGGATGCCGCGAACGCCGCGTGATGGCCGGTGGCGAACGCCTGGGCGCCCATGGCGGAGGCGCCCTCGGCGGCGGGCCCGCCGACGTGGGCCTGGACCTGGCCAACATCGTGATGGCCGAAGGCGCGCTGGATCTGCTCGAGGTGTGGCAGGGGACCGGCAGCGCCGCTGGTGCCGTGGGTGGCGGCGGCGTGGACCTGGTCGGTGTTACCGGGGACGAGCGCGTTGCCGGTGGCGCGGCGCTGGATGGCGGCCTCGACGGGGGGCAGCTGTGAGGTCAGGGTCAGCTTGCCTGGCCCCAGCGACCTGGCCTGTACGGGGTCATCGCCATGCCAGCCGCCAGCGTCGCTTCGGCTGCCGCGGCGGGACGTTTCATCGAAGCTCATCGGGACCTCGCTCGCCTCAGGTGAGGTCGATTCTAGCCGGTGAACGGCCGCGGTACCAGGCGCGGTCGTCAAGCTCTGGATCGCGCAGCTGTTCTGACCGAGCGCGTGGCTACGAGGGGGCGATGCGGCAGTCGGCATGGATCATCGCGATGACCGACGCCTCAGGGACGCAGCCATATCGGCGCGAGTCCTCGCTGCATGGGTTGTCGCCCAGGACGACGACCATCGCGGGCGGCACGCGAACCAGCACGGCGCCGCCGGGGAGCGCCGGCAGCCAGCTCTGGCCCGTGCGGGGGCATCGCCGCGCCGGGGCACAGTGCGCAGCGCTACTCACGCCTGGCGACTCCTGACAACGCATCGCTCGACACGACGACGTGGATGACCCCGGAGCTGCGGCCTGCGATGACTTCGTGGTCGCGCCACAGCGCACGCGCGATACGACCAGCGGCTTGGATCGACCACGCGGAGTGTGCTGATGACATCACCCAGTCGATCCGGCCGTTGGGCAACGCGTGACAGCTGAGGTCGACGCCGAGCGACGTCGCGCGGCGGGCATGCCTGAGATCGCCGAGCGCTTCCAGGCAGCAACCGTCGAGCTCGCGCAGATGCGACGGCTGGAACAGTTCTCGGTGGCGCGCGCGTTCGGCGAGGATCGTCGTCGCAGCGGCAAGCGCGATCGTCGCTGCGATCGTGACCGGTGACGGCCGCCAGATCGCGCACGCGATCGCGCTGATCAACGCGCACCACTGCGCCTCGCTGACGCCGCGTACATGAGGCCTCTCCGCGTCGCCGCGTACCAACTCGAGGGCGAATCGCACCGCGCCGTAGCCGACGATGAAGATCACTGCGGCGTTGCCCGGGACCGATGCTCCGACCGCAAGGGCGAGTACCACGAGGATGCAACTCGCCGCACTCTCGACGAGCTGGATCGGCCACAGGCTTCGGCCTTCCCAGCGCCCCCAGAACCCGAGGCGCACGTGATCGTGTCCGTACACCACGCCGCGCCCGAGCGTGCCGTGGCAACAGGCGACCGTGAAGCAGCCGATTCGTCCGAACACCAGGAACGTCCCGATGCCGAGAGTCGCGAGATCGACGAGCTGCGCGACCCGGGCGCCGGAGATCGCGGCGACCGCTGCGGTCGCGATCACGCCGGCGAATGCGGTCTGGTAGAACACGATGCGCTCGCGGCCGACGATCGCGCTTGCGACCGTGACCACGACGAGGAACGCCAGCGGTGGTGCGAGCAAGCCGATCATCCGCTCGGTCAGCGAAAGCTCCCATAACACGGCAAGCGCGCCCCCCATCAGGCTCGCTACGGCGTAGCCCGTGAAGCCGAGCACCGTGTAGGTGCTGATCGATCGTCGCGTCAGCGTCGGCCGTGCACAGCGAGACAGTGCAAGCGTGGTCATGACCCGCGTCCCGCCGCTGCGCTGGAATATTCAAACGCAACGGTACATCGCAGCCTCGTGGCTTGCCTACAAGGTACGGCACACCATCGAGTTTCCGTTGTGGTCGTCAGATCCTTCACTTAGTCTTTACACCATGAAGTACCACGAGGGTGGTCGCGATCGTCGCGAGGAGGACGGCAGCGGAGCTGCTCCGGCACCGAAGGTCGGTGCTGGCACATTGTCCGACGGTCGCGCCGGCACCAGCAGCGCGCCGGCGCCCAAGGTTGGTGGGGCAACACTGGCCCAACGGCTCGATGCTAGCGACGGCGCCCGAAACGGCGCGGTGCAAGAGGCCGCAACGAGCGGTCATCCCGCAGGCCGCCCTGCACCTGCGCAACGCAACACGATCCAGCAGCTGTTTGGTCGCCCCGATGCCCAGGCCCATACGCACACACAGTCCGATCACGCAGCCGGCGGTGTTGCAACCTCCGTCGCTTCGCGCACGGCGAGCCGATACCCGGTGCTGGCGCGCGCGCTCGGCGATCACCGCGACGGGAAGCCGACGATCGACGATGCGGCGACTGCGGCAGTTCAGCACAAGAGCACCGGATCGCCCGTTGATCCCGACGTCGCCGCACGAGTCGGCACGCACCTGGGCGCTGACCTCACAGGCGTCCGCGTGCACAGCGACGCGCTGGCGCAGCAATCGAGCGCGGCGATGGGTGCACGCGCCTTCGCCTACCAGAACGACGTGTTCCTCGGCGAGGGCGAGAGTCCGTCCGACGTCAAGCTGATGGCCCACGAGCTCACCCACGTCGTCCAACAAGGCGCGGCGACCGCGCAGCCACAGCGCAAGATCACGGTCGGCTCGGCCAACGATCCGGCTGAGGCTGAGGCCGACAGGGTTGCGGACCATGTCGCCGCCGGACCCACGGCAGGTGCACCAGCTGCGGGATCGCCGGCCAGTGGCCCGGTCTTGGTCGAGGATGCTGCGCCGCCCCAGCCCCACCAGATGACGAGGACCACCGCGCTCGGCCAGCTGCGCCAGGCCGCGGGCGCCGAAAGTGCGCCGGCGATCGATCAGTTCCTCGCCGAGCACGGCGGCAAAAGCATCGCTGCACTCGAGCGCCAGGCGCGCGCCGCGCTGGAGGGTGTGAAGCCGAAGTCCGCCTCTGAGCTGGTCTCGCCACTGGCGGACAAGCTCAAAGGCGCGGATATGCCGACTCCCGGCGGCGCGCCAGGGGGCGATGCGACCGGCGTGACGGCCGCGATGAAACCGGCAACCGCAGCGGCGACGGTTCATCGACTCGGTGCCGGCGCTGCGCTCGATAGCTCAATGGCATCCGCCGCCGGCGAGGCGTATGGCGCCGACCTGTCAAGTGTGCGTGTGCATACCGGAGCCGCGGCCGTGCAGCTCGCCGCCGACCACGGAGCCCGGGCATTCACGATCGGTAACCACGTCGCGTTCGGCGCCGGTGAGTACAACCCGGGCACGCCGGTCGGTGACGCGATGATGGCCCACGAACTGGCTCACGTGGTCCAGCAGCAAGGAGCCGACCCGCTCGCGCAACGCAAACCCCTCGAGGTTGATGGCCACGATGGTGCGGAGCACGAGGCGGATCACGCGGCCGGAGGCGTGCTGGCTCGACTGTACAGCGGCGCGCGAGCGATGGCGTCGAACGCGGCGACCCGGCTGCGCACCAGCAGCGGGATCTCACTCCAGCGCTGTAGTGGGGCGAAGGCTCCCGTGACTCGGGTGGTGTTCGGTATCACGATTATTGGCAATGGCGCATCGGCCAAGGCAGTTGATGAGTGCGCTGCCTTCGTGACGCAACTGATCGGCAAGAATAAGTTCGCGCAGAAGAAGATGAAGGATGACAAGGTCACGCTCGTCATCATTCCGCACGACAAGAAGATGACGGATCTGCCGCAGTTCGCGGCGCTGAAGGGCACTAACACGTTCGATGGCCGACTCTGGGACAACGTGCGCGGCTCAGGCGGCATGCGCGCGCCCGACGGCAGCTTCGCGATCGGCGTGCCCGAGGAGAACCTGACCGCGATCGCGGGCGCGGCGGACGCATATGGGCCGGGCTACAGCGTCGGCATGCACGAATTCTCGCACGTCCTTCACAGCGAGGGAATGACGGCGGTCCAGAAGGCCAAGATCACGCAGCTCTACGCAGCTCGCCAGGCCGCGGGTGGTCCATGGACCGAGGCTTATGGCTCGTCGAACGAGCAAGAGTATTATGCGCAGTCCACGAACTGCTATTTCGGCAAGAACCAGGGCATCGGCCAGAACGGGAAGGCATGGTTGCGCACGAACGATCCGGCAATGTGCGATTTTCTCGACGACCTGTACGGCAAGAACTACGACGAGTCGGGCAACGTGGTGGCACCTTGAGCCGGCTAGCGCGGCACCGGATCGCGCTCGGCAAGCGTGTGGTCGTGCTGGCCACGCTCCTGGGTGCGTCGGCGTGCCACGGGCAAGCACCGACCGGCGAGAGACCCGAGACCACCTCGCATGACGACCACGGTACGAAGGGAACGCAGATGACGACCACGGAGCAGCGCTGGAAGGTATATGACGGCTCGACGCTCATCCTCGACGTGTCCAGCATCCCTGGTCCGATCATCAGCACGGCCGCGCCGCCACCGGGGTTGAAGCCGGTCACTCATCCGTTCCTGTCGGCAGCCGCGCGCAGCGCGTTGCACGAGAATCGCCTGCGTGAGCTCCTCGTCGCGTCCAAGGATCTCGAAGACTTCATTTCACGCCTGCGTGCCGCCGGCTTCGAGGTCCGCGAGGTCCCCGCGAGCTAGAAGTAGTTTGAGGTGGTCCGCTGGCGTCCGATTACTTGTCGAGAATTTAGTTGAGCCTGGGCATAAATAGCGGTCGTGTGGTTGTCCAGCTGAGCCCGAGCGCATTACTTGCTGGGTGAGCAGACCAACCAGACCGCCCAGGCGCCGGCGCCGGCATAGTCGCTGCCGAACGGCTACGAGGGCGCGCTCCGGCGGTCGGCACGGATCATCGCGATGACCGACGCCTCGGGGACGCAGCCATATCGGCGCGAGTCGTCGCTGCGCGGGTTGTCGCCCAGGACGACGACCATCGCGGGCGGCACGCGAACCAGCGCGGCGCCCCCGGGCAGCGCCGGCAGCCAGCTCGGGGCGGGATCGCCGGTGATCGCGACGACACGCTTGATGCGATAGACGACGTCGGTGTCGATCGGCTGGCCCGGCGGCGCGGGTGGGATGAACACGATGATCTGCGAGCGCTGCAGCGGCGGCCTGGAAGCGCGCCAGCGCCGGGCGAGCAGCTTCTGGCCGTGATGCAAGGTCGGCATCATGCTGTGGCCGACGACGGTGACGCCGACGTAGCGGCGGCGCGCGTGCCAGGCCAGCGCGGTGAGCGCGAGCACCGCAACCGCCGCGATCACGAACACGTTGCCTCCGGGTGCGCGTGGCTGTCGCGGTAGCCGGCGGCTTGCAGCGCGATCACGAACACGTTGCCTCCGGGTGCGCGTGGCTGTCGCGGTAGCCGGCGGCCTGCAGCGAGAATAGCCGCGCGTAGGCGCCGCCGCGCGCGATCAGCTCGTCGTGACTGCCGAGCTCGCAGATCCGGCCCTGGCCGAGCACGGCGATGCGATCGGCGCCGCGCAGGCTGCCGAGCCGGTGCGAGATCAGGAGCCGCGTGCGGCCGGCGCCGTGGCGCGCGAGGGTGCGATGCACGCGATGCTCGGCCTCGGCGTCGAGCCCCGAGCTCGGCTCGTCGAGCAGCAGCAGGTCGGCGTCGGGCCGCGTCAGGGACCGCGCGAGCGCGACACGCTGCCACTGGCCGACCGAGAGGGTCGTGCCGGCGGTCTGCGCCGCACCGTCCTCGGCGACCAGCGTCCGGCTCAGCGTGGTGGCGAAGCCGTCCGGCAGGGCGGCGAGCTGATCATGGATGTCGGCGAGCCGCGCCGCCGCGCGGATCCGATCGTGGTCGTCGAGGGCGGCCGCGTTGCCGAGCCCGATGTTCTCGGCGGCCGAGAACTCGTAGGTCATGAAGTCCTGGAACGTCGCGCTCATCCGGCGATGCAGGCTCGCGGTGTCGAGGTCGCGGACGTCGGTGCCGTCCCACAGGATCTGGCCGCGCTCGAGGTCGTAGAACCGGCAGAGCAGCTTGATGAGCGTGGTCTTGCCCGCGCCGTTGAGCCCGACCAGCCCGACGGTCTCGCCCGCGGGGATCCAGAGATCGACGCCCTGCAGGACCCACGGACCGCCGGGCGTGTAGCGGAACCAGGCGTCGCGGATCTCGATGCCGCGACGCAGGGCCGGCGCGTCGGGGAGCTGGCCCGGCGGCGCGGTCGGCAGATCCATCACCTCGAGGTAGTTGCGGAACGTCAGCGCGTTGCGGCCGGCCGCGCCGAGCTGGAACACGACACCGCCGAACGCGTTCTGGATCCCGGCGACCGCGGCGAGGAACAGCGAGACCGCGCCGAGCGTGGCGCGGCCCTCGATCACCCGGCCGACGATGACCCACGTGCTGGCCGCGGTGACGATCGCCGTGGTCGCCGCGAGCGCGGCCTGGATCGCGACGCCTCGGCCCGCGACGCGCAACTCGCCGGCCAGGGCCTTGCCCGAAGCGCGCGCGAGCCGGCCGAGCAAGAGCTCGCCCAGGCCGAACAGCCGGATCTCCTTCGCGGCACGGACGTCGGTCAAGAGCGCGCGGTAGAAGTCGCGCCAGCGGTGGGTGTGCACGAGCGTCTCCGAGACCTGCGCGGACCAGCGATTGCGAAGCAGCTGCGCGCCGAGGCCGACCGTGCCGACGACCAGGAGGAGGCTCGCGATCGCCGGCGCGACGGCCGCGACGACCGCGGTCAGCGTCACGACCGAGACCACCGCGCGAAACAGCGAGGTCGCGAGGCTGGTCAGCTCTTGCGGCGCCTCGTGAGCGGCCTCCTCGGCGAGCCGCAGCCGCGCGAGGAAGCTCGGGTCCTCGAAGTGGCAGAGCCCGGCGAGCGCGACGACCTTGGTCATCAGCGAGCGCTCGACCCGCAGGGTGACCTTGGCGCGCGCGGCGAGCTCGACGTAGGCGCCGAGCTGGAACACGATGATGGCGCTGCCACCGATCAGCGCGGTGGCGATCGCGAACCTGCCGGCGCGGTGGGCGTCGATCGCCGCGCCGCGCGCGAGCTCGTCGAACAGCTGCTGGGTGAGCCAGCCGACCAGCGCGGCCACCGAGCCGCCGGTGAGCGCGAGGACGAGCAGCACGGCGGCGGCGACCGGCGCGGCCGCGAGCTGGAGCCGCAGCGCCGCTCCGATCGTCCCGAGCACGCTGCGCCGCGCAGGCCGCATCACAGCACCTGGTGGAGCCGATGTCCCGCCGCCGCGACGCTGCCCTTCATGGTCCGGATCAGCGTCGGAAAGCCGGAAGGCTTGAATGCGCGGGTGACCGCGTCGCCCGCCTGCGTGGTCGCCACCGGGCCGAGGCCGCGCAGGCTCTCGATGATCTGCTTGACCTCGGGATCATCGCCTGCTCCCTCGACGAACGCGATCAGCGGGAGCGCGGGCGGCTCCAGCAGGAGCTGCGCGCGCACGTCGGCGCACGGCTTGCAGCCCGGCATGAAGAAGCAGACCAGCGCCGCGTCGCCCTGGACCGCGGCCTCGGACAGCTGCGTGCCGTCCGCGGCGGTGATCTGGAATGCGCCGACCGCGTCGCCGGGCGCCGGCAGGGCGGGATCGCGCAGCACGCCGGTCTGCACCGCCTCCTGGAGCACGCGGACCCGGCCGATCACGCCAAAGGTCAGCAGCAGGTTGAGCAGGCCGATCGCACCGACCAGGGCGACGACGGCGAACATGAGATTCGTGGTCATGGAGAGCTCCTTCGTGAGGTGGCAGGGGTTACCGTGCCGAACAGAAAGACGAGGTCGTCCCACCGCGAGATCAGGGCGCCGAGGCCGAGGCCGACCAGCGCGGCGATGATCACGTCCGGCCTGACGGCGAATGCCAGCGGGTGCGATGGCGCGGCGACGGCGATCGCGAGCGCGGCGAGCGCGAGGTTGCGGGCCAGGTGAGAACGTCCGACCGTCGCCCCGGCGGCGCCGAAGCAGCGACAGCGCACGGCCCGGCCGCTGCGCAGGACGTGGACGATGCCGAGGGCGAAGCCGGTGAGCAGCGCCGCGGCGAGCGCGCCGCCGGCGATGGGCACGCAGACGAGCGCGGCGGCGGCGGCGAGCTCCGCGGCCACGATCAGGGCGCCAGCGGGGCGCGTGGCCAGCCCGGCGGGGATCCCGAACGGCCCCAGGCTGGCGACAAACGACGCGAAGGCGTCGCGGTTGGCGAGCTTGCCCAGCGCGGCGAGCGCAAACATGCTCGCGAGCGCGATTCGACACATGAACAGCAGGTGATGCATCACGGACCTTGCTCGGGGAGTGCGTGCGATTTCACGCGTGGCGTTCGACCAACCGCGACCCTTCGTGATCCGCGATCAGAGGCTGCAGTTCGAGCCGGACAGACAGGTCGCCTGCTTCACGCAGGTGCCGAGGCAGCTGACGGCGTGTCCCTTCGTGCCGCAACAGCAACCGTGGTCCGTCACGCACGCGCCGGCGCTCACATCCGAGATGAACAGTCCGAGGATCTTCGAGGCAATCTTGCTCATTAGGGTCTCCAGAGATACGTGCCTTGCACCACGCGAGGCGCGACTTCCGCACGCGGCGGGAGCGGCCGACCTACCAGCAAGACCCGTGCGCGGGACGCCGACATGCGAATCGAGGGGTTACCGGCGGATCGAAACCGATCGCAACAGGCGGCGCCCGGGCTCCCGTGTTCCGATCGGTTGCGATCAACGACGGAAGGCGACGAGATCGAGGCCGTAGCGGTCTGCCCAGCGGCGAACCTGCATGGTCGCCTTGCCGAGCTCGCGCGCGACGGCGGCGACGTTGCCCTTGTGGCGGCGGAGCAGCGCGACGAGCTGATCGCGGTGCTCGGTCTCACCGGCGCTGAGCGGCGCCCCTGGCGCGGTGCGGGTGCCGGACGCGCGGAGCTCGGGCGGCAGGTGGCCGAGGTCGATCTCGTCGCCGTCGCACAGCACGAGCGCGGTCTCGAGCGCCTTGGTGAGGCCGCGCACGTTGTGCGGCCAATCGTGGGTGAGCAGCGCGCGCAGCGCGGGCCGGGTGAACCGCGGCTCGCGGCCGGGGGCAAGCCGCGCGAGCAGCGCCGCGCAGATGTTGCCGAGGTCGAGCCGGCGCGCGCGCAGCGGCGGTAGCTCGACGGCGTAGCCCGCGAGGCGGGCGAGCAGGTCCTGGCGAAACCGTCCGGTGCTCGCGCGCTCGGTGAGCGGGCTGTGGGTCGCGGTGATCGTGCGCAGATCGACCGGCACGGCGTGGACCGAGCCGAGCGGCCGGACCTCGGACTCCTCGAGCACGCGCAAGAGGCTCGCCTGCGCCGCGAGCGACAGCTCGGCGATCTCGTCGAGGAACAGGGTGCCGCCGTCCGCCGCGCGGACCACGCCGGCCGAGCTCTCGGTCGCGCCGGTGAACGCGCCCCTGGTGTAGCCGAACAGCTCGGACTCGATCAGCGACGCCGGGATCGCGCTGCAGTTCACCGCGACGAACGGCCCGCCGCGACCCGAGGCGGCGTGGATCGCGCGCGCCATCACCTCCTTGCCGGTGCCGGTCTCGCCGAACAGCATCACGCTCACCCGTGACGGCGCCAGCTTGGCGAGCGCGGCGAGCTCGCCCGCGAGCGCGGGATGATACGTCTGAAGTTCGCCGAGCGCCGGCAGCGGGTCCGCGGACGGCTCGGGCTCCTGCGCGACGAACACGAAGAAGCTGTGGCCGATCTCGAGGACGTCGCCGTCCGCGAGCGCGGCGTGGGTCACGCGCTCGCTGTTCTTGACCACGCCGTTGCGCGAGCCGGCGTCGCGGATCGTCCACTCGCCCAGCGTGCACGCGAGCTCCGCGTGGGCCACCGACATCCACGGATCGGGGACGGTCAGCCGCAGGCCCGATGGCTCGCCGTGGTCGAGCGCGCGACGTTCACCGCGCCCGATCTCGACCCGCGCGATCCCGCGCAGCGAGACGTGGAGTGAGCCCGCGCGCGGCCGGTCGCACTCGACGAGCAAGTACAGCGCGGGATAGACGCCTTGCCGCCAGACCGGATCCTCGCCGTGGCTCGATGCGGTCCGGGCCGTGAAGGGGGCGTGCGCGGGCGAGCGTTGCACTTGCGATTCGGCCCCGAGTATATTGGTTCTCGAGCCTGGAGCGATGACGGATCCCGCGGAGACCCGGCCGGACTGCGCGGCCGATCCCTTCGTCCGGGAGCGCGGCGCGCGGATCGGCGACTACGTGGTGCTCGAGGAGCTCGGGCGCGGCGCGATGGGCCAGGTGTTCCGGGCGCTGCATCCCCAGCTCGATCGACTGGTCGCGCTGAAGCTGATCGCGCTGCCGGTGATGGATGCAGCGCGCCACGCGGCGGGCCTGCGCGTGCTGCGCGAAGGTCGGGCGCTCGCGCGGCTGCGCCACCCCAATGTGGTCACGGTGCACGACGTCGGAGAGGCCGACGGCCACGCCTACGTCGCGATGGAGCTGGTCGAGGGCTCGACGCTGCGCACCTGGGCGGCCACGCAGCGCAGGGCGGTGCAGCGGCTCGCGATGCTGGTGCACGCCGGACGCGGGCTGGCGGCGGTGCACCGCGCGGGGCTCCTGCATCGCGACTTCAAGCCCGACAACGTGCTGGTCTCGACGCTCGGGGAGGTCCGGGTCGGCGACTTCGGGCACGCGCGGCTGATCGACCGAGCCGGCGAGCCGGCGCCCGATCAGGCAACCGACCCAGCCGCCGGCGACGCGCGCCCGGCCGGTGCGGTCACCGCGTCGCGTACCGTCGCGCCGGTGGGAACGCTGGCGTACATGGCGCCCGAGGTGATCGCCGGGGCGAAGGCCACCGTCGCGAGCGATCAGTTCAGCTTCTGCGTGACCGCCTTCGAGTGCCTGTACGGCCGCCGGCCGTTCGATGGCGACACCGCCCAGGCGCTGCACGCGGCCATCGCCGCCGGGCAGATCGCGCGCGTGCCGCTATCGGCTCGCTTGCCGGCGCGCGCCCACCGGCTGCTGGTGCGCGGCCTCAGCGCAAAGCCCGGCGATCGGAATCCGTCGCTCGAGGCGCTGCTCGACGGCCTCGCCCCGGTGTGGCGGCGCCGGCTGCCGTGGATCGTCGCGCTCGGCTCGGCGGCCGCGACGGCGGCGGTCGTCGCGGTCGTGATGCATCACCAGGCCGCCGGCGCCGCGCAGCAGTGCGCTGACAGCGCGGCGTGGACCGGCACGTGGGACGACGCGCGGCGCGCCGAGATCCGGGGCGCGTTCGTGCGGACCGGGCTGCCGTACGCCGAGCGAGCCTACGGCCAGGTCGCCGGTGCGCTCGATCGCTACACCGCTGCGTGGAGCAACCTGCAGCGCGAGCGCTGCCTGGTGGCCACGGTCGACGCGTCGCGCGATACCCGGTACGAGCTGGCGTGCCTGCGCCAGCGTCGCGAGGACGTCGCGTTGCTCGCGGCGAAGCTCGCGCGTGCCGGCGCCGACGTGGTGCCGATCGCCGCGCGGCTCTCGCTGGCCCTGCGGCCGTCCGCGCACTGCCAGCTCGATCCCGAGGCCGTACCGCGGCCGGCGCTGGTCGAGCTCCCGCGTGCCGGCGCGGAAAAGCTCCAGACCTCGCTGGCCTCGGCGGTGCTGGCGCACGCCGCCGGGGACCTGGCCACCGCCGAGCGCCTCGGGCGCGAGGTGATCGCGGGCGCGGCCGCGCTCGATGTGCCGCTCGCCACCGAGGCGCGCCTCTTGCTCGGCACCGTGCAGCACGAGCTCCATCGTGAGGGTGACGACGAGGCCACGCTGTTTGGCGCCGCGGTCGCCGCGGAGTCCGCGGGGCTCTACGCGCTCGCCGCCGAGGGCTGGCTCGGGCTCGCCGGCGCGACCGAGGATCGACCGCACGGTGAGGACGATCGCTGGCTCGCGCTCGCCGAGGTCGCGGTCAAGAAGGCGGGCAGCCCACCCGATCTCGCCGCCGCCTGCACGTCGCGCCGCGCCGGTGCGCTGATGCGCGCGGGCAAGTTTGCCGGCGCGCTCGCGCTCCAGGCCCAGGCCGCCCGGTTGATCGCCACGCAGTACGGTGCTGATGACCTGCGGGTCGCCACGTCCAACTTTCGGCTCGCGACCAGCCTCGGCATGGTCGGCCGGTTCCGCGAGGCCGAGCCGCTGCTCCGCGACGCCGTCGCGATCCGCACCCGGGCGCTGTCGCCGACCCACCCCGACACCCTCGACGCCCAGGAGACCCTGGGCATCTGCTTGCACCGCGGCGGCCGACCGAGCGAAGCGCTGCCGCTGCTCGAGCGTAACCTCGCGTCGCGCGAGGCCTTGCTCGGCAAGAGCTCACCGGCCCTGGCGCGCTCCCTCGGCAACCTCGCCGGCGCGCTGAACGCGCTGCACCGCGACGACGAAGCCCTCGTGCTCCTCCAGCGCGCCGTCGCCCTGCGCGAGGCTGCCTACGGCGCCGATGACCTGCGCGTCGCGGTTCCGCTCGTGAACCTCGGCACCGTCCTCGTCGAGCTGCGCCGCCTCACCGCCGCGCTCCCGGTCTTGGGGCGCGCGCGCGACATGTTCGAGGCCAGCGGCGGCGTCGGCGCGCTCAACGGCGGCCAGGCGCGGCTGCAGATCGCCGACGCGCTCTCGCAGCTCGGCCGCCACGACGAAGCCATCGCCGAGCTCGCCCCCGTCGATCAGCTGCCATCGGAGCAGTACGCGGTGATCGCCGCGGCCTCCCTCGTGGCCCGCGGCCGCGCGCACCTCGCCCTCGGCCAGCTCGCCGCGGCCGAGCAGATGTTCGCGCGCGCCGCCACGCTCCCCGACGACGACCACAAGTCGCCCGAGCTCCGCCAGCAGATCGCCGACGGCCTCGCCCGTGCGCATCGCGCGCCGCTCGCGCGCTAGGAGTCGGTTCAAGATCTCCCGGGCGCCTCGTCGTCGCGTGGTAACGCCGCGCTGGCCCATGAACTCGATTCGAAGCCCTCGCTCTGGCCGGTCAGATCGACTGGTCATCTGGTCAACTTGACCGACGCGATCGAGTAAGCCGATGACCACATCAATGAGCTCGTGGTCGCCGGCAGCAGCAGCAACAGCAGCATTGTAGCCGATGGGGCGAACACCGCGAAGTACGCGCTGCGGTCATGTTCAGCGAGGGAGCGGTATGGACAGAGCACAGCGTCCGTTGCGCCCACTGTGGGCGCGGCGCCCACGTGGGCGCGAGCGGAAGGTGTGTCGGTCGCAGCAGCCTCGTGGCGCTGGTCGGGCCGTGAGCACGAGTTGCCGTCGTGTTTCCTCGTCGCGCATGTCGGGTGGCGGCGTCCACGTGGGCGCGAAGTTCACGTCCTCATCTTCACGAGCTTGGTCGTGGACACTGTCGCAGCGCTTCGAAGATCAGCCGTTCGAGTGTCGCTTCGGTGCCCAGTGCCGCGGAGGCGGCGGAGACAGCGGCCTGGGCGATGGCCGGCTTCCAGCCGAGACCTACCAGGGCCTCCTTGGCCTGCGTACGAACGATCGCCGAATCGAGCTTCGCAGGCGCGCCCACGCGGGCGTTGCTATTGGCGACCGCGTCCACGTGGGCGTTGCCGTTCGCGGGCGCGTCCACGTGGGCGTCAATCGCTTTGACCAGGGTCGGCTCCGCGGCGCGGCGAACCTCGATGTGATCTGCCGTGCCGGTGATCGTCAGTGCACCGCGATGGTGTGCCAGGTGGCAGCCACTGCATACGAGAGCCAGGTTCAATGCATCGTGGCTACCGCCATCGGTCCGGTGAACAAGGTGATGAATCTCGAGTCCGCGTGCGGACCGGCAGCCCGGAACGCGGCAGCGGCCGCCGTCGCGACGGCACACAAACCGCGCGACGCTCGGTGGAATGTCTTGATGCGCGCGCTCGGGCGTGGCGCCATCGATCGAGCCGATGTGCTGGGCATCGCACATGGCGCGCTCAACCGCGGCGGGGTCGACTGCGATCTTCGCACCCGCGCCATCGTGCCAGCCCTGCCGGCAACGCTCGCATACGGTGACGGCGATCTGAAACTTCGCGCGGCCGGTGGGCTCAGTCGCCGGCTTGTCATCGAGCACCGCGTTGCACAGCGTGGCCACGAACTGGTCGTCGGGCAGGTGGCTGCCATGTTCGTCATCGACCACGGCGCGGGCTTGGCGCAAGAGCGCGAACGTCTCGGCCGAGAGCTCGAATCGGACCACACGCACGCGAGCCTCGGGGTCGGGCGGGTCATCGGGGCGGTCGCCTGGACGATGGTCGGCGACGAGTTCCTCGATCTGGCGCAAATTCTTGCCGGTCGCGGCCTTACACCAGGCGGCCTCGGTGGCGGGTGTCGCGACACGCGTCAGCTCACGAACGGCAGAGAACGGGAGTTCGCCGTGCGCCAGGGCGGTGGTGAGCTCCGGCAGCGTTCCGAGCGCACGGGCAACCCGCAGCCGCTCCTGTGCGGCGCGGGGGCCATAGCCGAGCACGCGCTCCAGGTAGTCGAGGGCGGATACCATGCCGAGCGGCCGCCAGATCTGCAGCGCTTCCGCCTTGCGTAGCCAGTGTGCCTCGTCGGCATCGAGCGTCGCGCGGCGGCGTGCGATCGTGCGTAATGCGCGATCCACGGATTGCCAGTCCGCTTGCCCTCCACCCTGGCCTTCTGGCGCCCACGTGGGCGCGGCTTCGATCTCGACAGCTGCGTCCGATAGCACAACCGCTCTCCTGTGTGATGTTACGCAGTACTTCTAGCACACGGGTTCAAGGCGCAAACATTTGCCCGCTGCGCGACGATTCACGGCTGTTATCGAAAAAAATGACAGGCGCACACGAAAACACCGGCAGATCGCACGCTAATGCGTTTTGACGATAATCTGCGAGTCGATCGCGAATGCGCATTCTCGTGCGCTCAGAATCACGTCAAGAGAAATCGGCCCAAATCGACCAACGCCAGATCTCAGTCTTGATCACCTCTGTTGATCGCGATCGGGACATCGCAGCAAGCGCTCGGCGCGCACGATGGCCAATGGGCGCTGGTCAAGGCTGCTCGGCAAGCCCAGGGCCCGGCAATTACATCTGCCAACGAATATAAATACAATATATATAATCCGAGAATAGTCGTACGGGCATCAGGGCTGTGAGCTGCGTCCCGTACCTGCTGAAACAGCGGAATCGCAGGTCACAGGCCAGTTCGCGTTCTCCAGCGCTTGGAGTGTGTGTTTCTCTATCAAGCAGTTTGTCCTGCCGAGTGCACGATCAAGAAGACGGATCAGTTGCTTGTCCGACGTGGGTTGTCGCCCCGCTCGGCGAGACACGCAGCTTGGAGTCGCTCGTGACGTGGGTCGACGTGGTGAACGACGGTAGAGGTGCTCGCCCCACGTGGAGGACGCGGCGAGCAGGGACACACGTGGGCGTGGGGACAACGCAAGCTGGAACGGTGCGCCAGGCCGGCGCCCACGTGGGCGCGCGCGGTCGTCGCGTCAGGCCCGGTGCGCTCGTGAGGGGACGAGGCGAGCAGGAACACATGGGGGGTAGAACGACGCGAGGTGGAACGGTGCGCCAGGCCGGCGCCCACGTGGGCACGTGGGCCCGCGGGCCCGCGGCCGGCGCGTCAGGCCCGGCGGGCTCGTCATGCGGCGGCGCGGCGCCTCCGCCTCACGGTTCGTGGCGGGCGAGCTCTGCGAGGGCGGCCTTGATGCCGTCCTTCTGGGGGACACTGGCCATCTCGAGCGTGTCGGCGAGCCCGATGCCCGGGAGGTGGCCGCCGGCGAGGAGCTTGGGCGGCGCGTGGAGCTCGTAGAACAGCTCCTCGGTGATCCGGCGGATCAGGTGTTTGCCGAAGTTGGTGATCT
>Ga0308175_100000994_pt1 | contig 18881 bp, 17 predicted proteins | sample PhyCR1_3_FD_203893 | JGI IMG/M metagenome (GOLD analysis project Ga0308175, IMG submission 203893) | Soil microbial communities from UC Gill Tract Community Farm, Albany, California, United States - DLSLS.C.R1 | ecosystem: Environmental > Terrestrial > Soil > Agricultural land | place: USA...
GCCGCTCGGCGGCCCCCGGGTCGGCGTTGTCGACGGCCACGCCCACCGCGTTCGGGCCCAGTTCGGCCGCCGCGTCGGCGACCCGCTTCTCGTCACGGCCGGTGACGACCACCTTCGCCCCGTCGGCGACCAGCTCCCGCGCGGCGGCGTTGCCCAGCCCCTTCGTCGCGCCGGTGACGACGTACACTCGGTCCTTCAGTCCAAGATCCATGGCACCTATCCTGCCTCCTCGCCGCCGAACAGGACGAGGGCGGTGTTCACCAGCGCGATGTGGCTGAACGCCTGCGGGAAGTTGCCGAGCTGGCGGCCCAGTTCCCGGTCGTACTCCTCCGCGAGCAGCCCCACGTCGTTGGCGAGGCCCACCAGCCTCTCGAACAGCTCCCGTGCCTCCTCCGCGCGGCCCGTCATGTGCAGGGCCTGGGCGAGCCAGAACGAGCAGGCCAGGAAGGCGCCCTCGCCGCCCGGCATGCCGTCGACGCCGACCGCGTCGGTGTCGTAGCGGCGGACCAGCCCGCCGTGGTCCAGGTCGTCCCGGATCGCGTCGACCGTGCCGATCACCCGCGGGTCGTCGGGCGGCAGGAAGCCGACGTGGGGGATCAGCAGCAGGGCGGCGTCCAGTTCCCGCGAGCCGTAGTACTGGGTGAAGGTGTTGCGCTCGGGGTCGTACCCCCGCTCGCACACCTCCCGGTGCACCTCGTCGCGCATGGCCCGCCAGCCGTCGAGGTCACCGGTCAGCTCCGGGTACCGCTCCAGGGTCCGTACGGCGCGGTCGGCGGCCACCCACACCATCACCTTCGAGTGCACGAAGTGGCGCCGGCCGCCGCGCACCTCCCACAGACCCTCGTCGGGCTGCCGCCAGGCCGACTGCAGGAACGTCATCAGCGCGCACTGCAGCGACCACATGTGCGGCTTGGTGGACAGGCCCGAGGCGCGGGCCAGGAACAGCGAGTCCATGACCTCGCCGTACACGTCGAGCTGGAGCTGGTCGACGGCGCCGTTGCCGACCCGCACCGGCGCGGAGTCGGCGAAGCCGGGCAGCCAGGGCAGCTCCCACTCCGGCAGCCGCCGCTCGCCCGCCACGCCGTACATGATCTGCAGGTCGGCCGGGTCGCCCGCGACCGCCCGCAGCAGCCAGTCGCGCCAGGCCTCGGCCTCGCCGTGGTAGCCGGCGGCCAGCAGGGCGCCCAGGGTGAGGGTGGAGTCGCGCAGCCAGCAGTACCGGTAGTCCCAGTTGCGCACCCCGCCCGGTTCCTCGGGCAGGGAGGTGGTGGCCGCGGCGACGATCCCGCCGGTCGGGGCGTAGGTGAGCGCCTTGAGGGTGATCAGGGACCGTACGACGGCGTCCCGGTGCGGCCCGTCGTAGCGGCAGCGGGCCGTCCAGCGCCGCCAGTCCCGCACGCTGGTGCTCAGCACCGCGTAGGGGTCGACGAGCGCGGGACGCGGTTCGTGCGAGGGGTGCCAGGTCAGCACGAACGCGACCCGCTCGCCCTCGGCGAGGGTGAACTCCGCGTGGGTGCAGAAGTCCTCGCCCCACATGCGCACATGGGGTTCGGCGCGCAGCCACACCGAGTCCGGTCCGGCGACGGCCACCCGGTGGCCGTCGGAGCGGCGCATCCACGGAATGATCGAGCCGTAGTCGAAGCGCAGGCGCAGCATGCTGCGCACGGTGACCCGCCCGCTGACGCCCTCCACGATCCGTACGACGTCGGGGGCGCGGTCGCGCTGCGGCATCAGGTCGGTCACCCGCACGGTGCCCTCGGCGGAGTCCCACTCGGTGTCGAGGACCAGGGTGTCCGGCCGGTAGGCGCGGCGTGTGCACATGCCCGCGCCCTTCGGCGCGATCCGCCAGTGGCCGTTCTCCTCGTCGCCCAGCAGCCTGGCGAAGCAGGCGCCGGAGTCGAAGCGGGGCAGACACAGCCAGTCGATCGAGCCGTCCCGGCCGACCAGGGCCGCGGTCTGCTCGTCCCCGATGACGGCGTAGTCCTCGATGCGCTCGTTCACAGCATGCGGTTTCCCGGGGGCTCGCGCGGCCAATCAGGTGGTGCGCCCGGGGGAGTGACGGCCGTCCCCGAAGACCGGGGCCGTCACACGGTGGCCGGTTCGCTCTCCTCCGGCGCCGACACGGCGGCCGCCTCGTCCTGGTCCCGGATCTCGCGCCGGACCAGGAACCACCAGCCGACCGGGACCGCCGCGGCGAACAGCCACCACTGGAGCATGTACGCGTAGTTCAGCGGGGCGTCCTCGCTGCCCGGGTCGGAGATCTGCTCCGGGGTGCCACCCCTGGCCGCGGGCGCCGTCTGCTCGACGTAGCCGCCGAGCACCTTCGCGCCGAGCCGCCGCGCCTCCTCGGCGCTGTTGATCAGCATGATCTGCCGGTCCGGCAGGCCCTTGACGTTCTTGATGCCGCTCGCCGAGGTCGTCTCGTCGGCCTCCAGCCGCCCGGTGAGGGTGAGCCGGCCCGCGGGCGGCGCGGGTACCTCGGGGAAGTCGGTCTGTACGCCGTTCGCCGGGATCCAGCCCCGGTTGACCAGCAGCACCCGGCCGTCGGTCAGGACGAACGGGGTCAGGACGTGGAAGCCGACCTCGCCGTCGGAGTTCGTCCGGCGCCGTACCACCACCTCGCGGGCGGCGTCGAAGGTGCCGGTCGCGGTGACCGTGCGGTACTTCTCGGCGCGGGTCACGGAGTGACCGGGGGAGGTGAGCCGTTCCACGGGGACGGGCTCGGCGTGCAGCGCCTGGGAGACGAGGTCGTTGCGGGCGGTGCGCTCCTGGTACCGGTGCTGCTGCCAGAAGCCCAGCTTGATCATCGTCGGGATCAGCGCGATCGCGATGATGGTGAGGATCACCCACTGGCGGGTCAGCAGGAAGCGGTAGCGGTGCACCCCACGACGGTACATCCGGGCCGTGGGGTGCATTCGGGCGGGTACCGGGTCACACCCGGTCCACCACCCCCGTCTTCCCCTCCGCCCGGGCGCAGTGCGCGCCGCAGAACCAGTGGCCCTCGACCTCCACGCCCTGCCCGATGATCTGCACCCGGCAGTGCTCGCAGATCGGGGCCATGCGGTGGATCGCGCAGGAGAAGCAGTCGAACACGTGCACGGAGCCCTGCGCGTGCACCTCGAAGGTCATTCCATAGTTGTTGCCGCATACTTCACATGTCGCCATGGGGCACAGCGTGAGCCGTGGCCGACCCCCGGGCGAGCGGGCGCGGGGCGAGTCGCGCGCCAATCACCCGTCCGTACGGTCACCCGTCGGCGGGCTCGACGTCCCGCAGCAGCTGTCCGAACGCGGCCTCGTCGACCACCGGCGTCCCGAACTGCCGCGCCTTGACCACCTTCGAGGTGCCCGAGCCGGGGTCGTTGGTGACCAGCAGGCTGGTCAGCCGGGACAGGCTCGTCGCCACGTGCAGCCCGGCCTCGGTCGCCCGGTCCTCCAGCAGCTCCCGCTCGGTGGAGGTGTCTCCCGAGAACGCCACCCGCATGCCCTGTTTGAGGCGTCTGCCCGCTTCGTAACGCCCGGGGTTGGGGTGGGGGCAGGCGGGCCGCTTCCGGGACGGGCGCCAACCGCCGTAGCTCTGGCCGCCGTAGCCGCCGCTCGCCTGCCGGCCGATCCGGGGGGTGTCCGACCACTCCGTCAGCGGACGGCACTCCAGCAGCGGAAGCCGTACCTCGCCCGCCGCCGCGGCCCGCAGACTGGGCCGGAACGCCTCGGCGAGCACCCGCGCGTCGTCCAGCGCGTGGTGCGCCCGCTGCTGGACCACCCCGAAGTGCGCGGCCAGCGACTCCAGCTTGAAGTTGGGCAGCGGCAGCCCCAGCTCCTTCGACAGCGCGATGGTGCACAGCCGCTGACGCACCGGTGCCTCGCGCCGCGCGCGTGCGTACTCGCGCGCGATCATCTGCCAGTCGAAGACCGCGTTGTGCGCGACGAGCACCCGGCCGTCGAGACGGGCCGCGAACTCCTCCGCCACCTCCCCGAACAACGGCGCCCCTTCGAGCACCTCGCTCGTCAGGCCGTGTATCCACACCGGTCCCGGATCGCGCTCGGGGTTGACCAGCGTGTACCAGTGGTCCTCGACCTCGCCGCGCGCGTCCAGCCGGTACACGGCCGCGGAGATGATCCGGTCGTCCCGGGCCAGGCCGGTGGTCTCCACGTCAACGACCGCGTATCCCTGCGGATACGCGGCCGGCCACCGGGTGGCGGAGGACACTGCGGTCGCACGGTCTTCGAGCATGGTCACTGAGGATACGGGCCACGACCGACAGCGCCGTCCCTCAGGTCCGGCGGCGGCGTCCCGGGCCCGTCCGCCCGCTCGGCGGCCGCACACGTGTGCGTGCCCCGAACCCGCCCCGGACGTGCGGCAGTTCCCGCGGCCGTGCCCGAACTCGGCGCGCCGGTGGCGGAGTACGCCGGGGAGCGGCGGCACGGGTTCCGGCGGGGCGCCGGCGCGGCCGCGGCTGTGCGATTCTCCCTGCTGTGACGGAACCTACCCATGACGAGACGCACGGCGGCGCGCTGGGCTCCCGCCTGAACTGGCTGCGGGCGGCCGTCCTCGGCGCGAACGACGGCATCGTGTCCACCGCGGGCCTCGTCGTCGGCGTGGCCGGCGCGACCGACTCCCGCGCCGCCCTGCTCACCGCGGGCCTGGCCGGCCTGCTCGCCGGGTCGATGTCGATGGCGGCCGGGGAGTACGTGTCGGTGTCCACCCAGCGGGACTCGGAGAAGGCCGCGCTGGCCCTGGAACGGCGGGAGCTGCGCGAGCAGCCGGCCGCGGAACTGGCGGAGCTGACCCAGATGCTCGAGGAGCGCGGGCTGTCCCGCGAGGTCGCCCGGGAGGCCGCCGAGCAGCTCACCGAGCGGGACGCGCTGAGGGCACACGCGCGCGTGGAACTGGGCATCGACCCGGACGAGCTCACCAACCCCTGGCACGCGGCCTGGGCGAGCTTCCTGGCCTTCACCGTGGGCGCCCTGCTGCCGCTGCTGGCGATCGTCCTGCCGCCGGCCGGCTGGCGGCTCCCGGTCACCGTGCTCTCCGTGCTGGCCGCGCTCGTGCTCACCGGCTGGAGCAGCGCCCGGCTCGGCGCCGCCTCGCCCGGCCGCGCGGTACTGCGGAACGCGGCGGGCGGCGCCCTCGCGATGGGGGTGACGTACGTGGCCGGGACACTGCTGGGCGCGGTGGGGGCGTAGCCGGCCGGCGAGCGGGTCCCGGGCCCCGCCCGCGCGGCCCGCCGCCACCAGGACGTACCGTGAGGTGCGCTCGACCACCCCCCGGGCGCACCGCACGACACCTCGCACGAGAAGGACCCTCGCCATGCGCGCCACCACCATCCACGCCCCGTTCGACATGCGCGTGGAGGACGTCCCCGAACCCGTGGTGCAGCTGCCCACCGACGCCGTGGTGCGGGTGCTGCGCGCCTGCATCTGCGGCAGCGACCTGTGGGCCTACCGCGGCGAGGCGGCCCGGCAGCCGGGTCAGCGCATCGGCCACGAGTTCCTCGGCGTCGTCGAGGAGACCGGCTCCGAGGTGTCCACCGTCCGGCGCGGCGACCTGGTGGTCGCCCCCTTCATGTGGTCCGACGGCGTCTGCGACTACTGCCGCGAGGGCCTGACGACCTCCTGCGAGCACGGCGGTTTCTGGGGCTCCGTCGGTTACGACGGCGGCCAGGGCGAGGCCGTGCGCGTGCCGTTCGCCGACGGCACCCTCGTCCGGCTGCCCAAGGACGCCGCCTCCGACGACCATCTGCTGTCCGCCCTGCTGACCCTCTCCGACGTGCTCGGCACCGGCCACCACGCGGCCCTCGGCGCGGGCGCCCGCCCGGGCGCCACGGTCGCCGTGGTCGGCGACGGCGCCGTCGGCCTGTGCGCCGTGCTGGCCGCCAAGCGGCTCGGCGCCGAGCGGATCATCGCGCTCGGCCGGCACGAGGTCCGCACCGACATCGCGCGCCGCTTCGGCGCCACCGACGTCGTCGCCGAGCGCGGGGACGCGGCCGTGGAAGCCGTGCGCGAGCTGACCCGGGGTCAGGGCGCGCACGCCGTGGTCGAGGCGGTCGGCACCGAGCAGTCCATGCGGACGGCCGTGAACATCACCCGCGACGGCGGCGCCATCGGCTTCGTCGGCGTGCCGCACGGCAGCGGCACCGGACTGGACCTCGGCGTCATGTTCGACCGGAACATCGCCCTGCGCGGTGGTGTCGCGCCGGTCCGCGCCTACATCCCCGACCTGCTGCCCGACGTCCTCGACGGCACCATCGACCCCTCGCCGGTGTTCGACCTGACCGTCGGCATCGAGGGCGTCCCGGACGGCTACAAGGCGATGGACGAGCGCACCGCCCTCAAGGTGCTCGTCACCAACGGCTAGCACCCGGCCGGCAGGCGGCTAGGACCAGCGGATCGGCAACGGCAGAGCCGTGAGCAGGCCCGAGACCACGACCACCGCGCCCAGGGCGGTCACCTCGGCCCGCGCCGGGGCGTACGCGGTCAGCGGGTCGGCCGCGCGGCTCAGCCGGATCCGCGCCCACAGGGCGAACCCGGCGACGACGGCGACCAGGATCACCTTGGCCAGCAGGGTGCGCCCGTAGGCCGTCGTCGTGAGCTGGTCCAGGACCGTCGCCGCCGGCATGCGCCGCAGCGAGCTCCACACACCGGTCGCCGTGAGGGCGGCGAGCAGTACGGCCGCCACGCGCGCGTACAGCCCCAGCAGCAGGGGCCCGGCCGCGTCGCCGCGCCACCGCCGCACGGTCCGCAGCGCGTGCAGCAGCCCGCCCGCCCACAGCGACGCGCAGGTCAGGTGAACCAGCGTCAGACCGGAGCCGGTCAGCGGGCTCTGCTCGGTCGTGGGGTGCGCGCGCAGCGCCTCCGCGACCACCACCGCGGCCAGCGGCCACGCCTGGGCCGCCGGCCGGCGGGCGAGCGCGCACAGCCCCGCCAGCAGGAAGGCGTTGACCTCCAGCAGCGCCAGCCTGCCGTCCCGGGAGTCGTACAGACCGCCGACGTCGATCTGGCCCGGGCCGTGCGGGATCAGATTGCCGGCGGAGACGACCGCGGCCAGCGCCAGCGCAGCGACGAAACCGGCCGCGCTCGCGGCCGGCGCCCAGCTTCGCGGCCGTCCCGCGGGGACGCCGGGCAGCCGCCGGGCGAGCCGGAGCACGAACAGCTCGCCCAGCGGGACGCACAGGGCGGCGAACAGCACCCCGCGCAGGAGTGCGATGCCGCCCGCCCCGGGTGCGGCGGCCTCCCCGGTGCCGTGCAGCGCGGCGGACGGCCCGAACAGCGGGATCAGCGCCGCCAGGGCCACCAGGACCAGCACGGCCACGGCCCGGCCGGTGCCGGACCCGTGCGCCGCGCCGTCCGCTTCGGCGGCCCCGGCGGCCGGTCGTATCGAGGTCACCCCGTGATCCTCGCCAGCCGGCCGGGAACCGGGCAAGTCCGGGAGAACAACTGGTGCCACGCCACCTCGCCGGTACGTACGTTTCCGGCCGTCCCCGGGCTCATCCCCAGCGCGCGGGGTCCGACCCCCAGGGTGCCGGGGGCCGCGCCCAGCCGGCCGGACCGCCCGTGAAGGACACCGGTGGCAGGGCGTGCCGCAGCAGACCGAGCCTGCTGCCGGTCTCCGCCAGCCAGGCGTCCGGGCCCTCGTACCCGGCACCGCCGCCCCCGGCACGGGTGGGCGGCATCCCGTCCGTCAGCCAGTGCGCGGTACGGGCGAGCGCCAGCCGGACCAGCCGGCCGCCCCCGTCGTACGACTGCTCGGTCACCGCCCGCAGTACGGCCGCCGCCAGCAGGTACCCGGTGCCGTGGTCCAGGGCCTGCGCGGGCAGCGCGCCGGGCCGCTCGGCCGAGCCCTCGGTCACCGCGACGCCGGTCGCGGCCTGCACCAGGCTGTCGAAGCCGCGCCGCCCGCCCCAGGGCCCGTACGCGCCCCACGCCGACACCTGCGCCACCACCAGCCCGGGGTGCCGCTCCGCCAGCGCCTCGGGGGAGAGCCCGAACCGGTCCAGGGCGCCGGGCCGGTAGCCGGTCACGACGACGTCCGCCGCGGCCAGCAGCTCCTCGAGGGTGTCCCGGCCGGTGGTGAGGTCGAGGGTGGCCGAGCGCTTGCCGAAGCCCGTGTCGGCGTGCTGGTCGGGCAGTTCGGGCGAGCGCGGGGAGTCCAGACGCAGTACGTCCGCGCCGAGCAGCGCGAGCGTGCGGGTGGCGACCGGGCCGGCCAGCACCCGGGTCAGATCCAGGACACGCAGCCCGGCGGCGGGCAGCAGCCGGGCCGCGGCCGGGTCGAGCGGGGGCGGCACGCGCGTGGGGGACGTGTCCAGCCGCTCGCGTTCGACCAGCGGCCGGGCGGCCACCTCGGCGGCCTGTCCGTGCGCCGCCCACTCCCGCGGGGTGCGCAGGGCCACGGCGAGACCGCCGGCGCGGTGGACCGTGTCCTCCACCTCCAGGGCGGCCCGTTCGGCGATCCGCGCGCCCGCCTCCGCCACCGGGACGTCCTCGGGCAGGCCCAGCGCGCGCAGCAACCGGGTCCGGTGGTGCGGGTAGTTGGCGTGGGTGCGCACCCAGCCGTCGGCGGTCCGCCAGAACCGGGACAACGGCGCGAAGGCGACCGGTGCCCGGCCGTCCACCCGCAGCAGCCGCTCACTGTGGAACGCGGCGGCGACCGCGCCGTCGTCCACCTCGGCCCTCGGCATCAGGTCGAGTCCGGCCCGTCGCGCCCCCAGCTCGGCGGCGGCCAGCGCGCACGCGCCGACGCACGCGCGCGCCAGCCGATTCACCGGCAGCCGCGCCGGCAGCACGCCCTCGCGCTCGACGACCGACACACGCGACACCAGGGCGGGGTCACCGCCCAGCGCGGTCCAGGCGAACTTGATTTCCGTCATGACTGCACTATGCATTATTGACTCAATCAATGTTGAACCTGGGACCGTGGCCGGGCGGGTGCCGCCGGAAACCATCCCGCGGCAACCGGGCGCGGGGAACGGTCAGTCGACCGCCCGCAGCGCGTTGACGATCCCGAACCCGTAGAAGCCGTTGACGCGCTTGCCGCCGACACAGGTCGCGTCCACGACCCCGTCGCCGTCCCCGTCGTACGGGCCGGCCGGGCAACCCGGGTTGTCCGCCTGCGCCTTGAGCAGCGCCTGAAGCTGGGCCGGGGTGGCGTGCCGGTGCGCCGACTTCAGCAGCGCGGCCACGGCGGCCACGTGCGGGGACGCCATCGAGGTGCCCTGGAGGAAGCCGTACTGCTTGTTCGGCAGCGTGGACAGGATGCGGCCGTTCTTCGACGGCGTGTCCGGGATCTGGTACTTGTCGCCGCCCGGTCCCGCCACGTCGACCACGCCCTGGCCGTAGCTGGAGTAGTACGACTTGGCGCCCTTGACGCCCACCGCGCTCACGGTGACCACACCGGGCAGCTGGGTCGGCACGTCGAAGCACTTGTGCGGGTCGACCGTCCGGGTGGCGGCGGTCGAGTCGTCCGGGCTGGAGTCGTCCACGATCGCGTCGGAGTCGAGGTCGTCGTTGGAGTTGCCCGCCGAGGCCACGTTGAGCGTGCCCTTGCGCTGTGCGTACGACTGCGCCCGGTTGACCGCGTCGACGATGGCGCGCTGGTCGGGGTCGTCCATGCAGTTGTACAGCCACGGGTCGACGTAGTAGCTGTTGTTGGTGACCTCGATGCCGTGGTCCGCCGCGAACACGAAGGCGCAGACCACGCTCTCCGGGTAGAACAGCTGGGTGGAGTCCGGCTGGGCCACCGTGATGCTCGCGACCTTCACCCCGGGCGCCACGCCCGCCACGCCTATGCCGTTGCGGGCCGCGGCTATCTCGCCCGCGACATGCGTGCCGTGGTAGTGGTCGGCGTCCGCCGGCCGCCAGGCGCCGTACGTCGTGTCCGCCTTGCCGCTCACACAGTTCGCGGACTGCGACGCGGAGAAGTTCGGGGCGATGTCCGGGTGGGTGTCGTCGACGCCGGTGTCGATCACACCGACGGTCACGCTCCGGCTGCCCGGGTTGATCGTCGCGGCCTTGTCGGCGCCGATCGACCGCAGGTCCCACTGGTCGGCCTCGAGGGGCTCCTCGCCCGCCGCCGCGCCCCGGGCGACCTTCGCGGCCTCCGCCTTCGAAAGGACCTGGACCGCGCCCTCGTCCGTCGTCCCCGCCGCGCTCAGCGGGGCGGTGCGGGTGGCGCCCGCGGACTGCACCCCGCGCACCGCGCGCATCCGCTCGCCGAAGTCCGCCTGCGCGGAGTGCGCGACGATCACCCCGATCCGGGCGTAACTCGCCACGATGGTGCCGCCGTTGCGCGAGATCGCTCGCTCCACCGACTCGATCGTGCGGTGGTCCGTCCTGGTGTTGACCACGTACGCCAGGGCCGGGCCGTCCGCCGCCCGTGCCGTAGTGGCCACCTCGGTCGCCGCCGAGGCCGCCGTCGGCAGGAAACCGAGCGAGGCGGTCAGTGAGAGCACGACCGGCACGGCGAGTGCCAGCCGGCGTCTGGAGCGCAGATGAACCATGGGATCTCCACATCATCCGGATACGGAACCGCCCGAGACACAGGTGGTGCTCGGGCGCGTACATGACGGGTGGTGCAGGCCGAAGCTATCTCCCCGATCTGATCTCCGAAAGAGGCAGGCCGACTTGAACCGGTCCGCGCGCGGCGCCGTGACCGTGGACGGAGGGCCCGTCACGCTCGTGGGCCCCCACCGGAATCACGCACCGGAGTCGGCCGACGACGGCCGGTAGCGTGATCCCTTGTCCGTGTGAGGTCGACCCAGCGCATGTCCGACGCGAGGAGAGCCCGTGGCCACCGAGACACCGCCACCCGCGAAACCGCAAGCCCACCTTCCCTCCACCGAGGAGTTCGTCGAGGTCCAGCAGAGCGCGGAATTCGGTGAGTTGCGCCGCGCCAACCGCAGCTTCGCGTTCCCCCTGACCATCGCCTTCATCACCTGGTACCTGCTGTACGTGCTGCTCTCCTGCTACGCGGGCGGCTTCATGGGCACCAAGGTGGCCGGCAACATCAACGTGGCCCTCGTCCTGGGCATCGCGCAGTTCCTCACCACGTTCCTCATCGCCTGGTGGTACGCGCGGCACGCCGCCGCCAAGCTCGACCCGCGGGCCGAGGCCATCAAGTCCCGGATGGAGGGCGGAGCATGAGCCCCGCACAGCACACCCTGCTCGCCGCCGGCGAGGCCAGTGAGCACCGGACGCTGATCATCACCCTGTTCGCGGTGTTCGTCGCCGCGACCCTCGTGATCACCGTCTGGGCCGGCCGGCAGACCAGGGACGCCGCCGACTTCTACGCCGGCGGACGGCAGTTCACCGGCTTCCAGAACGGCCTGGCCGTCTCCGGCGACTACATGTCCGCCGCGTCCTTCCTCGGCATCGCCGGCGCCATCGCCCTCTTCGGCTACGACGGCTTCCTGTACTCCATCGGCTTCCTGGTCGCCTGGCTGGTCGCCCTCCTCCTGGTCGCCGAGCCGCTGCGCAACTCCGGCCGCTACACGATGGGCGACGTCCTGGCCTACCGGATGCGCCAGCGGCCCGTCCGTACCGCGGCCGGCGTCTCCACCATCGTCGTGTCGATCTTCTACCTGCTCGCCCAGATGGCCGGCGCCGGCGTACTCGTCTCACTGCTGCTCGGCATCACCAGCGACGGCGGCAAGATCGGCATCGTCGCCCTGGTCGGCGTCCTGATGATCGTGTACGTCACCATCGGCGGCATGAAGGGCACCACCTGGGTCCAGATGGTCAAGGCGGTGCTACTGATCCTGGGCGCCGTGCTGCTGACCTTCCTGGTCCTGCTGAAGTTCCACTTCAACATCTCCGACCTGCTCGGCAAGGCCGCCGACAACAGCGCCAAGGGCTCGGCCTTCCTGGAGCCCGGCCTGAAGTACGGCGGCACCGGCACCACCAAGCTGGACTTCATCTCCCTCGGCATCGCCCTGGTCCTCGGCACCGCGGGCCTGCCGCACATCCTGATCCGTTTCTACACGGTCCCGACCGCCAAGGCCGCCCGCAAGTCCGTCATCTGGGCGATCGGCCTGATCGGCGCCTTCTACCTGATGACCCTCGCCCTCGGCTTCGGCGCGGCCGCGCTGATCAAACCGGACGAGATCATCGCCTCCAACAAGGCGGGCAACACCGCCGCCCCGCTCCTCGCCCTGCACCTGGGCGGAGTGGACTCCAGCTGGGGCGCGATCCTGCTCGCCACCATCTCGGCCGTCGCCTTCGCCACCATCCTCGCGGTGGTCGCCGGCCTCACCCTGGCCTCGTCGTCCTCCTTCGCCCACGACATCTACGCCAACGTCATCAAGAAGGGACAGGCCACCGAGAAACAGGAGCTCGGCGCGGCCCGCTGGGCCACCGTCGGCATCGGCGCCGTTTCCATCCTGCTCGGCGCCATGGCCCGCGACCTGAACGTGGCCGGCCTGGTCGCCCTCGCCTTCGCGGTCGCCGCCTCCGCCAACCTGCCGACCATCCTCTACAGCCTGTTCTGGAAGCGGTTCACCACCTCGGGCGCCCTGTGGTCGATCTACGGCGGCCTGGTCACGGCGGTCGGCCTCGTGCTGTTCTCGCCGGTGGTGTCCGGCAAGCCGACCTCGATGTTCCCGGACGCCGACTTCCACTGGTTCCCGCTGGAGAACCCGGGCATCATCTCGATCCCGGTCGGCTTCCTGCTGGGCGCCGTGGGCACGCTGCTCTCCAAGGAGGTCCCGGACGCCGGGAAGTACGCGGAGCTGGAGGTGCGGTCCCTGACCGGCACGGGGGCGCACTGACCTTCGGGACGACGGCCGCGTCGTACGGGATCGTACGGTCCTACGACGCGGCCTCGCCGTGCCTCGTGGGATCGGGCCACCACCGATGTCCGTGCTCTCACGTAGGCTCACAGGTGACGGAGAATGATGATGCGGTATCGAGGGAGGGGGCCCACGTGCTCATCGACACCTACGGCCGAGTCGCCACCGACCTGCGGGTCTCACTGACCGACCGGTGCAATCTGCGCTGCACCTACTGCATGCCCGAAGAGGGCCTGCAGTGGCTGGCGAAGCCCGATCTGCTCACGGACGACGAGTTCGTCCGCCTCATCGACATCGCGGTCCGCCTGCTGGGCATCGAGGAGGTCCGCTTCACTGGCGGCGAGCCCCTGCTGCGCCCCGGCCTGGCCGGGATCGTCGAGCGCGTCGCGGCCCTGGAGCCCCGGCCGCAGATGTCCCTCACCACCAACGGCATCGGTCTCAGGCGTACCGCGTCCGCCCTGAAGGCGGCGGGCCTGGACCGGGTCAACGTCTCCCTGGACACCCTCCGCCCGGACGTCTTCAAGACCCTCACCCGCCGCGACCGCCACCGGGACGTCCTGGAGGGCCTCGAGGCCGCCCGCGAGGCGGGCCTCGACCCGGTCAAGGTCAACTCGGTCCTGATGCCGGGGCTGAACGCCGACGAGGCCCCGGATCTGCTGGCCTGGGCGGTGGAGCACGACTACGAGCTGCGTTTCATCGAGCAGATGCCGCTCGACGCCCAGCACGGCTGGAAGCGCGAGGGCATGGTGACCGCCGGGGACATCCTCACCTCCCTTCGCACCCGCTTCGACCTCACCCCCGAGGGCGCCGACGAGCGCGGCTCGGCACCGGCGGAGCGCTGGCTGGTCGACGGCGGTCCGCACCGCGTGGGCGTGATCGCCTCGGTCACCCGCCCGTTCTGCGCGGCCTGCGACCGCACCCGTCTCACGGCCGACGGCCAGATACGGACCTGCCTGTTCGCCACCGAGGAGACCGACCTGCGAGCGGCCCTGCGCTCCGGCGCCCCCGACGAGGAGATCGCCCGCGTCTGGCGCCTGGCGATGTGGGGCAAGAAGGCCGGAGCGGGCCTCGACGACCCCTCGTTCGTACAGCCGGACCGGCCGATGTCGGCGATCGGCGGCTAGGAGCCTTCGGGCGCTTCCCAGTCCTCGAACCTGACCACGTCCTTGAGGAATCCGCGGACCCCGAGGAACTGCGAAAGATGCTCGCGGTGCTCCCCGCAGGCGAGCCACGTCTTGCGCCGCTCCGGCGTGTGGATCTTGGGGTTGTTCCAGGCCAGCACCCACACGGCGGCGGCATGGCAGCCCTTGGCGGAGCAGATGGGGGTCTCGTCACTCACAGGTTCGTCACTGGTTCCGTCTCACGGAGCCCCCGTAAACAAGGCGACGCCGAGCAGCCACGGGGGGAGCTGCCCGGCGTCGGTCCGTCGCTCCGACGGGGGATGCGGAGCGCGTACGCAGTATGTCATGGGTCACCCTGCGTCCGGCACTGAACCGCACGAATGAATTGAGCTTTTCTTGAGCTTGGCCGCGGGCCCGGTCCACCGCCTCGTATCCGCCGTGGTCAGGCCCGTTCCGGCCGCTCCCCGGGCCCCCGTGCCCCCGGCTCGGCCGACAGGTCCTCCGGTACGGATTCCGCCTGCGCGCTGTCGTCCTCCGCGCGCGGCGGCGTGATCACCGGCCGCGTCGGGGCCGTGACGAAGGTCGACGGAAGAGTGGGCGGCCGCTCCCGGCCGGCGTTCGCGATCACCACCGCGATGTAGGGGAGCACCGCGCCGAGCACCAGCGCCACGATGGCGACGTACCGTTCGACGTTCCACAGGGTCACCGCGAGGATCACCGAGGCGGTCCGGATCGTCATCGAGATGACGTAACGCCGCTGCCGGCCCCGTACGTCCTCGGCCAGACCGGTCCGGGCGCCGGTGATCCGGAACACCTGGACGTTGCCGCCGTGCTGCTTCCGCATCACATTCCACCATCCGCCCGCATCGGACTCCCATGGCCCGCGACCCTCGTCCGCGCGCAGGTGCGAAACCCGTGCGGAACATCTCCACGGTACGCCGCGCCCCCACCGCCCACGAGACCGGGTCGCCGCCCGCCGTCGGCCGGGCCGCGTACGGGCGTACCCGACATGCGCCGTACGGCCCGCACGCGGAGACTTGCCGTAGTGCTCACGCCGATCGGTACGAGGAGGCAACCATGGGCTGGTTGTGGGCGATCATCGTGGGGTTCGTGCTGGGCCTCATCGCCAAGGCGGTCATCCCGGGCAAGCAGCACAGCCCCCTGTGGCTGACCACCATCGGCGGCATCCTCGGCGCCATCGCGGGCAACGCCATCGCCAGTGCCCTCGGCGTCGCGGAGACCAAGGGCATCGACTGGAGCCGGCACGCCTTCCAGCTCATCGCCGCGATCATCATCGTCGCCCTGATCGACGCCCTCTACATGGCGACGCTCGGCAAGCGGAAACAGCAGCAGCGCGTCTGACGGCGGACATGCCGAAGGGCGGCCCCCGGCAACGGGGAGCCGCCCTTCGGCATGTCTCACGCCGGCTTGACCTCGACCGCGGCCAGGTTCTTCTTGCCCCGGCGCAACACCAGCCAGCGCCCGTGCAGCAGGTCCTCCCGGGCGGGAACCGCGTCCTCCGCGGTGATCTTCGCGTTGTTCACGTAGGCACCGCCCTCCTTGACCGTCCGGCGGGCGGCCGACTTGCTGGCCACCAGCCCGACCTCGGCGAACAGGTCGACCACCGGGCCCAGCTCGGTGACCTGGACGTGCGGCACCTCGGACAGCGCCGCCGACAGCGTCCTGTCGTCCAGCTCCGCCAGCTCGCCCTGGCCGAAGAGCGCCTTGGACGCGGCGATCACGGCGGCCGTCTGGTCGGCGCCGTGCACCAGCGTCGTCAGCTCCTCGGCGAGCGCGCGCTGCGCGGCACGGGCCTGCGGGCGCTCCTCGGTCTGCCGCTCCAGCTCCTCCAGCTCGTCCCGGGACCTGAAGGACAGGATCCGCATGTAGCGCGAGATGTCACGGTCGTCCACGTTCAGCCAGAACTGGTAGAACGCGTACGGCGTCGTCATCTCCGGGTCGAGCCAGACGGCGCCGCCCTCGGTCTTGCCGAACTTGGTGCCGTCCGCCTTGGTCATCAGCGGGGTGGCCAGGGCGTGCACGTCCGCGTCCGGCTCCAGCCGGTGGATCAGGTCGAGGCCGGCCGTGAGGTTGCCCCACTGGTCGCTGCCGCCCTGCTGGAGCCTGCAGCCGTACCGCCGGTACAGCTGCAGGAAGTCCATGCCCTGCAGGATCTGGTAGCTGAACTCGGTGTAGCTGATGCCCTGGTCGGACTCCAGGCGGCGGGCCACGGAGTCCTTCGTCAGCATCTTGTTGACCCGGAAGTGCTTGCCGATGTCCCGCAGGAACTCGATCGCGGAGAGGCCCTCCGTCCAGTCGAGGTTGTTCACCATGACCGCCGCGTTCTCGCCCTCGAAGGACAGGAACGGCTCGATCTGGCCGCGCAGCCGGTCCACCCAGCCGGCCACCGTCGCCGGGTCGTTCAGCGTGCGCTCGGCGGTCGGGCGCGGGTCGCCGATCAGGCCCGTCGCGCCGCCGACCAGCGCCAGCGGCCGGTGCCCGGCCTGCTGGAGCCGGCGCACGGTGAGCACCTGCACCAGATGTCCCACGTGCAGCGACGGCGCCGTCGGGTCGAAGCCGCAATAGAACGTGACGGGACCGTCCGCGAGCGCCTTGCGCAAAGCGTCCTCGTCGGTGGACAGGGCGAACAGCCCACGCCACTTCAGCTCGTCGACGATGTCCGTCACGGTTCTCGTGTCTCCTTGAAGATCTCCGGGCAGTCGGGTGACAGCCGACTACGAGGTTATACGCCCTGACTGACAGAGCTCATGTTGAAGTCGGGGATCCGCAGTGCGGGCATCGCGGCCCGGGTGAACCAGTCGCTCCACTCGCGCGGCAGCGTCTTCTCGGTGCGCCCGGCCTCGGTGGCCCTCCCCAGCAGGTCCACCGGCGACTCGTTGAACCGGAAGTTGTTCACCTGTCCGGTGACCTCGCCGTTCTCCACGAGGTAGACGCCGTCCCGGGTCAGACCGGTGAGCAGCAGCGTCGCCGGGTCCACTTCGCGGATGTACCACAGGCAGGTCAGCAGCAGCCCGCGTCCGGTGTCCGCGACCATCTCCTCCAGGGAGCGGTCCTGCCCGCCGTCGAGGATCAGGTTCCCGAGCGCCGGGGCGACCGGCAGCCCGGTCAGGCCCGCGCTGTGCCGGGTCGTGGTCAGGTTCCGCAGCACACCCTCGCCGACCCAGTCGGTGGCCCGCACCGGCAGCCCGTTGTCGAACACGGACTGGTCGCCGCCGGAGGAGTGGGCGACCACGAACGGCGCGCACTCCAGGCCCGGCTCGTGCGGGTCGCTGCGCAGCGTCAGCGGCAGCCCGCTCAGCTTCTCGCCGACCCGGGTGCCGCCGCCCGGCTTGGAGAACACCGTCCGGCCCTCCGCCGCGTCACGGCCCGAGGCCGACCAGAGCTGGTAGATCAGCAGGTCCGCGACCGCGGTCGGCGGCAGCAGCGTCTCGTACCGGCCCGCGGGCAGCTCCACGCGCCGCTCGGCCCAGCCGAGGCGTACGGCCAGCTCGGCGTCGAGCGCGCCCGGGTCGACGTCCTTGAAGTCGCGCGTCGACCGGCCCGCCCACGCCGAGCGGGTACGGTCCGGCGACTTGGCGTTCATCTCCAGCGTGCCGGTGGGCTGGTCGTGCCGCAGCCGCAGCCCGGTGGAGGTGCCCACGTACGTCGACACCAGCTCGTGGTTGGCGAAGCCGTACAGCTCCCGGCCGCCGGCACGCGCGCGTGCGAAGGACTCGCCGAGCGCCGGGGCGAAGTCCGCGAACACCGCGGAGGAGGTCTCGGCCGGCGCGTCGGTGAAGTCGGGGGACGCAGGCACATCGCCGACCAGCGGCTGCGCGTCCTCGGCGGGCCCGGCTCCGCGCGCGGCGGCCTCGGCGGCCCGCACCAGCGGCTCCAGCTCCGCGGCCGTGACCGCCGACCGGGACACGACACCGGACGCGGTGCCCTCCTTGCCGTCCACGGTGGCGATCACCGTGAGCGTACGGCCCCGCGTCACACCGTTCGTGGTGAGCGCGTTCCCCGCCCAGCGCAGGTTCGCGGTCGACTGCTCGTCGGCGATGACCACACAGCCGTCGGCCCGGGACAGCGCGAGCGCCTGCTCGACGACCTCGTGCGGCTTGTTGGTACGGGCGCTCATCGACCGGCCTCCTGGGTGGTGTTCAGAATGTTGACGCCCCGGAACAGGGCGGAGGGGCACCCGTGGGACACGGCGGCCACCTGGCCCGGCTGGGCCTTGCCGCAGTTGAAGGCGCCGCCCAGGACATAGGTCTGCGGGCCGCCCACGGCGGCCATCGACCCCCAGAAGTCGGTGGTCGTCGCCTGGTAGGCGACGTCCTTCAGCTGCCCGGTGATCCGGCCGTTCTCGATCCGGAAGAAGCGCTGCCCGGTGAACTGGAAGTTGTAGCGCTGCATGTCGATCGACCAGGACCGGTCACCGACGACGTAGATGCCCCGGTCGACGCCCCCGATCAGATCCTCGGTGGACAGTCCCGCCGGATCCGGCCGCAGCGACACGTTGGCCATGCGCTGCACCGGCACGTGCCCCGGCGAGTCGGCGAACGCGCACCCGTTGGACCGCTCGGACCCGGTCAGCCGCGCGATCCGCCGGTCGAGCTGGTAGCCCACCAGCGTGCCGTCCTTCACCAGGTCCCAGGACTGCGCCTCGACGCCCTCGTCGTCGTACCCGACGGTCGCGAGGCCGTGCTCGGCGGTGCGGTCGCCGGTGACGTTCATCAGCTCGGAGCCGTACCTGAGCTTGCCCAGCTGGTCGAAGGTGGCGAAGGAGGTGCCGGCGTACGCGGCCTCGTAGCCGAGGGCGCGGTCCAGCTCGGTGGCGTGCCCGATGGACTCGTGGATGGTCAGCCACAGGTTGGACGGGTCGACGACCAGGTCGTACACGCCCGCCTCCACGCTGGGGGCCCGCATCTTCTCCGCCAGCAACTCCGGCATCCGCTCCAGCTCGGCGTCCCAGTCCCAG